>Ga0315336_1003331_pt1 | contig 21676 bp, 17 predicted proteins | sample ASW5metaG_FD_204512 | JGI IMG/M metagenome (GOLD analysis project Ga0315336, IMG submission 204512) | Ammonia-oxidizing marine archaeal communities from Monterey Bay, California, United States - ASW #5 | ecosystem: Environmental > Aquatic > Marine > Intertidal zone | place: USA: California... | reverse complement strand
GAATCCACCCCGGAGAATCCACCACGGAAGGGATGCCGCTCGGAATGAACGCTTCCATCGTCATTCCCGTGTTCAACGAACACGAGAACATCTGCCGGATGTACGCAGCCATCCTGCCGATCGTCGATGATTTGGGTCCCGACTACGAGATCATCTTCGTCGACGACGGTTCCACCGACGGAACTCTGGCGGAACTGCAACAGCTGGCGGAAGGTGACACGCACCTGAAGATTGTCGAGTTTCGCCGCAACTACGGACAAACAGCGGCCATGTCTGCCGGAATCCAATACGCGACCGGCGACGTGATTGTGACGCTGGACGGCGACCTGCAGAATGATCCGGCCGACATCCCCATGATGTTGCGTGAGATTGAGGCGGGATACGATCTGGTGCACGGTTGGCGTAAGAATCGGCAAGACGCCTGGCTGCATCGCAAGCTGCCGTCTCGTGTGGCCAACTGGTTGATTTCGCGTGTGACGGGTTTTCCGGTGCACGACCTGGGTTGCACCTTGAAGGCTGTTCGCCGAGAGATTGCTCAGGAGCTGGAACTGTTCGGTGACATGCACCGTTTCATTCCGATTCTGGCGCATCAGCGCGGTGCGCGATGCCTGGAAGTTGTCACGCATCATCGTGCGCGGGAGTTTGGGACGTCGAAGTATGGCATGTCGCGGGTGCTCCGCGTACTGCTCGACTTAATCACGGTCAAGTACCTGTGTCAGTACATGGTCAGTCCGATGCGGCTGTTTGGATCGATTGGAATCGGCTGCGCCGCCGTGGGTCTGGCTTCCGCTCTGGCCACGACCCTGATGAAAGTGCTGCAGGGCGTTGACATGACGGGCAATCCCCTGTTGTTGCTGGCCGTGTTCTCTTCGATGGTCGGCGTGCAGTTCTTTGTGTTGGGCCTGTTGGGCGAGTTGGGGGCGCGGATCTACTTCGAGGTGCAAGACAAGCGTCCCTATGCTGTTCGTCGGCTGGAGAATTTCGAAACCGCCGATGTCGGCCCGACGATTCGAGTCAACCGGGCTGCATGACAGGGGTTTCGGACGCGGAGTCAGCACGGAACTGCGGTTCCTCTGGTTGCCTTGGCCGCACCGATCGGTCTCTGCGAACCTCAACGGGGAACCCGCGTTTGGAAACGTCAGTCCGCAAACCGGGCTGCGAGAGCGAGTGACGATGTCGAACGCAGCCGGTCAGCGGGACGCCGCTTTAGAGAACACCGAAGCGTGTGAGGTGCAGCTTTGCTGCGGGCAATCGGACCGGCATTGGCGGGCGATGTGTGGCCTGGTGGTACTGGTCGCCCTGGTGTTCACCTTGTTTAACCTCAGAGGCTACAAGACGTTTGGATCGCACGAAGTCTACGCAGCCGTCCCGGCGCGGGGTATGCTCGACAGCGGGGATTGGGTCGTGCCGCGGATCGGGGGTCAGCCGCGGTTGCGCAAGCCGCCGTTGGCCTACTGGGTGGTGGCCGGATCGGCCATGATGTTCGGTGGACTCGACGAATGGACCGCGCGATTGCCGGCGGCCGTTTCGGCATTGGGACTGTGCCTGCTGATCGGAATCTGGGGCACGCGCTGGTATGGCCGCACCGCGGGCGTGCTGGCGGCTCTGGTCCAGGCAACCGCTGTGCATGCGGTCGTCTTTTCCCGCAAGGCGGAAGTCGACATGCTGCTGTGCCTGTGCACGACGGGGGCCATGTTCTTGATCGCGCAACAGCCGGCGGCCGAAGACCGCGGCTCAGCCCGGAAACGCTGGTTGGGTGTGTACGTGTTGTTGAGCGTGGCCTGGATGGCCAAGTTCTATTTTGGCGCGGCGATGGTGCTGGTGCCCTGTGTCGCATTCCTGTTGCTGGAAAACCGGTATCGTGACCTGCGTCACATGGTCAACCCGCTGGGATGGCTGGTACTGGCCGCGTCGATCGTTGTCTGGCCCTGTTTGCTACTGCGACAATCGCCCGCAGCCTGGGAGGTCTGGCGCGCGCAGACGTTGGGGCGCGTCGTGGGAGAACTGGGCAGCCGGCCGTTCTGGTACTATGCGCCGCACCTGTTGAGTTTGACCCTGCCCTGGACCGTATTTGTGATCTGCGCGATTCCACAAAGCTGGAAACGTGCCTGGAAGCAACGGAATCCTCAAGAGCGGTTCTTGTGGATCTGGCTGTTCTGTGATCTGGCCATCATGAGCGTGTCGGCCGGCAAGCACCAACATTATCTGAATGTCTGTTTACCCATGTTCTCGCTGATCACGGGCGCCTGGCTGGCACAGATTGTGGCCCGGACTCGGCAGGAGTCGACGTTGCTGGAGAAACGCTGGCGTCTGCTGTGGTGGGCTCTTTCGCTGGGGGGCCTGGTGGCCACCGCGACGGGCTTTTGTGCCAAGTATCCCTGGTTACAGACCCCGATCATCGTGCTGTGCGGCTTACTTGGAGCTGGCTGTGCAACGCTGCTCTGGTTGGCGGCTCACAACCGCCGCTGGCCCATGGGAATCGTGCTGTTGCTACTGCTGGTGACCAGTTGCCTGGGATTGTGCGGCTGGATCTTGCCCGGATGTGATCATCGTGCGGTGGCGAAGGTGTTTGCTCAGCATGTGCGCAAGGAACTGTTGGGCGCGCGCGAAGTGTGCGCTTTTCAGATGGACCTGACGGCGGTCGAGTTCTATGTCCGGGAACCTGTCAAACGGATCGAGACCATCGAGGCCCTGCGGCGATATGTGGCGACGCGGCCTCAGGCGGATGTGATCGCCTTCCAGACCATGAAATCTCAATTTGAGTCTTTTGCTGACGTGCGTTCCCTGCACACGATGCCTGCTGGCGACGGCGGTGCCGCTGCCCGGCATCCTCCGCTGGTCTTGTTCGAATTGCGGGCTCATCCCGGCGGCAATCGGCCCCGAGAGTCGATGGCGAATCGGCGTCAGCCGAAGCGCAGTTGACTGGTGGCCCGCCCGCGAGTTCCGGTCTTGTGAGACTGGGCAGGATTCACTACATTCCCGCGTCACCCGCCACGGTTCTCGTGCGCGTGATGACCTTTCGGTCCGTCCTGTAACCACCTCCCAACGGCTTGACACCACAAGGAATACGGCATGAGTCGGGATGCCCGGTCTCTGTGGGTTTTTGTGGCCGCCGCTCTTCTGCTGGCAGGTTGTCGGTCGTCGCCGACGACTGCGCCGCAGCGGTTGGCCGGTAAGCCTGCGGCTCAAGGCATCGGCCAGCCGAACGACAGCCCGTTTCAGTCCTACAATAAACTCCGCGGACGTCGTCGTTCCGACCAGATCGACCAGATCGATTTTCCAGCGCAACAACCCGAGGCCGCCATCGCCGGGCCTCCCACCCGGGTGACCCCCTTGGAGTCGCTGGACCAGGAAGCGCTGTTGCTAACCCGTCGTTTGTCGCGGCATGTCGACCGACATTTGGATTCCGAGTCACGCCACGCTTCCGCGCAGGACTTGATTCCCAGCAGGGGTCCGCCGCAGCCGAATTCCTGGGGCCACGGACGCTTGAGGAATTCGGTGGTCACAGCAGGAATCCGGCAGGAGAGTCCAGAACCGGGCTCGGCGGCGGCAATCTCCGGGGCCCGGAAACCGAGGGAGATCACAGATCCCGGGTCAGCCATCCGCACGCCGCGTGTCGGTGGTCCACATCAGGGCGACAACGCCGTGCGGAGCGTCGAGTTTGTCGGGCAGGTCCTGGAGACTGATGCCGGAGACCCGGCCGTTACAAACGCCGACAACATCTCACCCGCAGACGCCGCCGCGTCCCAATGGCCTGTGGACTCTCAACCGTTCGGCCCCGGTCAGCTGAGCGATCCCAATCCAACGGCCGGCGACGAGATCTCCTGGGAAGTCGAACTCAACAAGCTGATCGATCTTGTGCGATCCGATGCGGATGAACTGGAGTATTCGCGCGATGCGCACGACGAGTATTTGCGGCAACATGTCAACCTGCGACTGTTGCAGTTCGTGGCCGGGCAACCCGAAAAGGCACTGCACAGCATTCCCAATATCGACGCTGACGAACAGGAGTTCTGGCAGCAGTTGTTCTGGGGATTGTCTAACTACTTCGCCAGCCAAGACTATCCGGATGCCCGGGAACGCGTGACGTTCACTGTCGACGACCTGAGCCGGGCGGTGCAAAAACTGCGGTATCAGGCACTATTGAAGGTCCAGAACATCAATTTCTGCAGCAAGATCTACAGCTTCGGTTCGTACGACCGCATCCGGGTACCGCGATTCAGCGCATCGGAACGTGTTTTGATCTATGCCGAGATCGAGAATTTCAAGAGCAAGGAGTTGATCGCTTCCGGGAAGTACCAGACGAAACTGAGTTCGGTGATTCAGATTTTCTCGGGCGAGCACACGCCGGCCTCCGATCCATCGGCAACACGCTTGATACATACTCAAGAGTTCGCCACGACCGTGGATTTGTGCAACCGCCCGCGTCGCGACTTCTTCAACGCTTACACCTACATTCTGCCGCGAGATCTTGCGCCCGGTATGCACACTCTGGTGCTCAAGGTCCGCGACGAGTTGAGTGGCAATGAGGCGGTCGAACGGTTGAATTTCGAGGCGGAATAGTCGACCTCTGACACGAGCGTGTTCGAGTCACCTCGGTATCAAACTCCGCTTACATCGCTCCGCTGCCGGTCAACACCACACGGATCGTGCGGAACAGAATTCTCAGATCGTTGGTGAAGCAGCAGTTCTGCAGGTACAGCAGGTCGAGGGCGACCTTGCGGCGAAAACCCTCGATGTCGTTGTCGTAGCCATTGACCACCTGAGCCACTCCCGTCAGTCCCGGTTTGAGTCCGAGTCGCTGCAGGTAATCGGGGATTTCAGCGGACAGTTTCTCAATGAACTCCGGTCGCTCTGGCCTGGGACCCACCAGTGACATCTCTCCTCGCAACACGTTCCACAGCTGGGGGAGTTCATCGAGGCGTGTGCGCCTGAGGAAACGGCCGATGGAGGTGACGCGGGGGTCGTGTTTGACCGCGAATTGCGGTCCTCCGCGTTCGGCGTCCGTTCGCATGGTGCGGAACTTGTAGAGTACAAACAGTTTGCCGTACTGGAAACTGCCGCGGCGATCTGGTGGCGGGTTGCGGCGATTGAACACGCGCAACAGGTGCAACTGGCGGCGGTCGCGAGGATTGCGGCGCAGGTTGAGCCCCACACGCGTCTGCCGAAAGACGATGGGACCCGGCGAGGTCAGCTTGACCAGGATGGCGACCAGGACCAGCAGTGGGGCCAGCAGGACCAGCAGGCAGGCCGACACGAGAATGTCGGTGATGCGTTTGGCCAGACGCGTCGGTTCGGTCAGGCATTTGACGTCTTTGCGCGGCGCAGTCAGCCGGAGCCTCGTCATCCACTCGGTCGAAGGCAGCACGTCCGGCGTGACCTGGCTCGACAACGGACTCAAGTTGGTTGATGAGTGTTCAGGTTTGGATTCAACGAAGGTGGGCGGCATTCCGTGATCCTGTTCAAACGACGGTCAACGAACCGTCTGATGTGTCTGGCATCAATTGTGGCAATCGAGACTGAGTGTAAATATACACCGCAAACGGTACCCTTCGTGAAGGATGATGTGTGGACTGTGGAGGAGATACCGCAATCTGCGTCTGGATCGCCGCAGTTGACGTGTTCGCCGAACACTGCGGTTGGTGACGATATGCCGCGGGTCTCCATTCCCGCGATGTGTGCACAGGCTCGTCTTTCCATGTGCCGGGCCTGGATCGCGGCGCGAACCTGGACGGATCATGCCAGGTCTGTGGCGTCCAACGCGGCAATATAAGGCAGGTGCCGGTGATCGTCGTCGTAGTCCAGACCGTAGCCGACGACGAACGTGTCGGGGATCGTGAAGCCGACATGGTCGGGTTCCAGATCGACCTGACAGCGGTCTTGTTTCTTGAGCAACACGGCGGACTGCAGCCGCAGTGGTTGGTGCTGCCGTACGATTTGGGTGATCGCGGCCAAGGTGTGTCCGGTGTCGAAGATGTCATCCACCAGGATGACATTGCGATTGGTGAGATCCGGTATCAATTGCAGATTGATCTCCAGCTCGCCGGGCGTGGTGACTTTGCCTCGGTAGCTGGAAGCCTGGATCAGGCCGAGTTGCAGTGGCAATTCGATCTTGCGAATCAGGTCAGCCAGAAACACGACGCTCCCGGTGAGGATGCCGAGGATGGTCAGCGGCTGACCGGTGAATTCGCGGGCGATGTGTGCGCCGAGTGCAGTGACCCGTTCCTGAATCGCGTCTTCGGTAATCAGTGTTTGCACGGCGATGCGTCCATTGCGGGTTGATCTGGCCGGTAGTTTCCAGGGAGTTTCAGGCGGCGCGATTGTGCTGTCGGCGTTTGCGGGGCGCGCTTTTCCAGCGGCGGTGAACCCAGAAGTACTGTTCGGGTGTTCTGCGGACCACGTTTTCCAGAGCCCGGGTGTAGGCCTGAGTGATGCTGTGGATTCGCTGGGAGCCATCGTAGTCGTCGGGATCGATGATTTGTTCACAACCCAGCTCGTAACGGACCCAGTTGCGGTCTTCGAAGCGGTCGGGCAAACGCCGCGCATAACCGACACAAATCAATGCCCGGTATTGCATGGCCAGCAGAGCGATGGACTTGAAAGTGGACGCCGGCTGACCAAAAAACTCGACGAACAGGCCTTTGCTGCCCGCATCCTGATCACCGAGTAACGCCAGGTGTCCTCGGCGCTCCAGCATGTGCACCATCCGGTCGGCACCGCCTTTTTTCGAGATCAGTACGTGGCCCGTGTGTCGGCGAAACCGCTCCATCCACGCGTGAATCCAGGGATTGTCGAGATCGCGAGCGACCACCCCCATCGGAAATCCGAAGTGACCGAAGACGCTGGTGGCCATTTCCCAGTTTCCAAAATGGCCGCTGAGCACAATGACGGGACGCCCCGTGCACAAGGCCTGCACGACGGCTTCACGCTGGCGAAATTCCAGAACCTCAAGCGTATTGTCCCGCCGCAGTTTGCGTGGCATCTGGACCACCTCGGCCACCATGCGGAACAGGTGCACCCACATCTGATGGATGATGTGGTCGACCTGCTGTCGGGAATACCTGTCCCCTAATGCGCGTCGCAGGTTGTCACGGGCCACGCCGCGGCGATTCAATCGCTCGGGCAGCAGGTGGTGAACGGCAAAAGCCAGGCAACGGGCGAGTCGGACGCTGTGCCGAAACGCAAGACACTGCACGACACAGACCATCGTACGAAACCCGATGTACTCCGCCAGATGCCGAACTTTGCGCCAACTCATGCCAACGTATTTCTGCTGATTTTGCCGCAGGTTGCAGGGAACTGGGCGGAGTGTGGCGGCAATGGTCGATTCCGTCAAGTCGCACTTGCCGCACGATGTCCGGGTCCAAGACCGGTCATTGCGGCCATTCCAGCCGTTGTGTTTGCGCCACATCCGTTTCAGGAATCACAAATGGTCGCCAGTTGGGCCCGGCCATGGATTATCAACGCTGGATCACATGCGATGGGGCCGCAACAGACGATCTAATGCTGCAGGGGCCGCAGGTTGGCGGCCGATCGGGTTTCGGACCGTCCATCGGATCCCCCACCCGTGACTCTCGTAATCTGGGCATCTGTTAGATTCGCTACCAACGGAGTCATCAAGGTCAGGCGGGCCGTGGTGGATTGGCCAATGAAACGCAAGAACGTCACACAGCCCCCAGCGGTTCCCCCAGAGGAACCTCTGGTTCCGCGGATGACTCGGGTCATGTTAAGCGTGTTGTTTCGACCACGCCTGTTGTTCTTGATTGCGGTCGCCGCCACCGGGCTGGTCTGCCTGCCACGCATCACACGCTGGCTCCCGGCGCTGGAGCAACGACCGGAATACCAGAGACGGGTGCAGGACATTGACATCGGTGAACAGCCCCATTGGATCCCGTTCGATTTTGTGAATCAGGTTGCCGAGCGTGCCGGGTTGGGTCCAGAATTCTCGGTGCTCGACGATGACTGGACCGGCGTGATCGCCGAGGCGTTTCGGTTGCATCCGTGGGTACGTGAGGTGACGTCGGTACGCCGTGCGGATGATCGGCGGATCCTGGTGCAACTGGAATTCCGTGTTCCGATTGCGATGGTGGAGGTCAAGCGGGGAGTGTATCCGATCGATGCTCAAGGGGTGTTGCTGCCGCCCAGCGATTTCACGGTAGCTGATACGCGTCGCTTCTGTTTGATCCGTAACGTGCGGACGACGCCACAGGGACCATCGGGAACAGTATGGGGCGATGTGGTGGTGCGGGGGGCTGCGCGGCTGGCTGAGGCGCTTTCGGCGACGGGTGACCAGTCGACCAGTCACTGGCGTCGCCTGCGACTGGCTTCGATCGACGTGCCGCGTCGGTCGCGAGCCGACCAGTCGTTGGACGATCTGCTGTATGAAATCCGTACACAGAGCGGCTCGCGGATCCAATGGGGCCGGGCTCCGGGAACCGCGCATCCCGGTGAGTTGTCCCCGGTCCAGAAAATCGGTCGGCTGCAGAAATACCTGTTGCAACTCGACGCCGATGGTGGTGGACCGTACGAGATCGACATCCGTCACTGGCGGGAGATCACTTATCAGCCGTTGACGGCCGACGGGCCGCGGCGGTCGTTGCTGCGTTGATCCGTGTTGCCATGGCTGCTCTGGACCCGCCAATGCACTACACTGATGTGGTTGTGCGGGTGCCGGTCAGACCGGTGTCGGGGTTGGGACGCAATTCGCTGACGGGTGGCAGCCATGGGATCGACAGCAGAGGGCGGCAAGCCGTTGTTTATGGATCCGGATCCCTGGCTGGCGCGAAACGCATTTCGTGACAAGGCCAAGGGACGACGGGACAAGGTGACCACGGTCGCCGATGCCGTGGACCGGCTGGTTTCCGATGGCGACTATCTGGCGACAGGTGGATTTGGCGGCGATCGCATTCCCGCGGCGGTTGTACACGAGATCGTGCGGCAGCGCAAGCAGTCGTTGGGTTTCGCGGGGCACACGGCGACCCACGACTTTCAGTTGCTGTGCGCCGGCAACCAGACTGGGCGGGGGCAGTTGCTGCGGCAGGTCGACGTGGCGTACATCGTGGGACTGGAAGCCCGTGGACTCTCACCACACGCCCGGCGTGTTGTCGAAAGCGGCGAGGTCGCTTTGTGCGAGTGGACCAATTACACGCTGGCACTGAGGCTCCAGGCTGCCGCGATGGGAGTTTCGTTTCTTCCCGTGGCCAGTTTGCTGGGGACCGACACCTTCGTCCACAGTGCCGCGCGGACGGTGACCTGTCCATTCACTCAGCACACAATCGCGGCGGTGCCCGCGTTGTGGCCCGACGTCGCGGCGATCCACGTTCACGAGGCAGATCCGCTGGGCAACTGCCGCATCCGCGGAACGTCGGTCGTGGACTGGCACCTGGCCCGCGCCGCCAAGCGGGTGATCATCAGTTGCGAACGACTGATCTCCGAGGAAGAGATTCGTCGTGATCCGACGGCCACGGCGATTCCGTTTTACTGCGTGGATGCGGTCTGTGAAGTTCCCTTCGGCAGCTATCCCGGCAACATGCCCTACGAGTACTATTCGGATGAGCAACATTTGCAGAGCTGGCTGCAAGTGGAAACCCGTCCGGAGGACTACCAAGATTGGGTCCAGCGGCACATTTTCGAGGCGGACGGCTTCGACGCCTACCTGACGATGTGCGGGGGGCTTCCGCGATTGCGTGAACTGCGGAATCAGGAGTTGTTTCCGTAATCCGCGGCTGGCAAAACGAAAACAGCGTCCGTACGCGGTGTGGCGTACAGACGCTGTCAGGGACCCGATCGGCTCGCGGTGCCATTGCGGCCTCGAGGGCCGCTGTGGTTCACAACGCGCGCCGGTCATCTGTCGGGGGATCAGTACATATCGCTGTCTCCGCCTCCGGATGACTTCCCGTCGTCCTTGGGCTTTTCGGCGATCAGCGCGTCGCTGGTCAACAGCAGCGTGGAGACGCTGGCAGCGTTCTGCAGAGCGGTGCGTGTGACCTTGGTGGGATCAATCACACCGGCTCGAACCAAGTCTTCGAACTTGTCCGTCGCGGCGTTGTATCCCCGGTTGCCTTCGGTCTCCAAAACCTTCTCGCAGATCACGCTGCCGTCTTTGCCGGCATTGTTGGCGATCTGTATCAGCGGAGCTCGGCAGGCACGCAGAATGATGTCGTAGCCTGTCCGCATATCGTGACCGAGATTCTTGGGGTTACAGGATGACGACGCACGCAGAAAAGCGACTCCGCCACCCGCCAAAATGCCCTCTTCGACGGCTGCCCGCGTGGCATGCAAGGCGTCTTCGACCCGCGCCTTTTTCTCTTTCATTTCGCTTTCCGTCGCCGCTCCCACGTTGATCTGAGCGACTCCACCGGAAAGCTTGGCAATCCGTTCTTCCAGTTTCTCGCGATCATAATCGCTTGTCGAGTTTTCCAACTCGCGGCGAATCTGGTCGATACGGGATTTGATATCCGCCGTCTTGCCGCGGCCTTCGATGATCGTCGTGTTGTCTTTGTCGATTACGATTTTCTTGGCCCGCCCCAAATCGGACAATTGAACGTTTTCCAATTGGATGCCCAGGTCTTCGAAGATGGCCTGTCCACCGACCATGATGGCGATGTCCTGCAACATCGCCTTGCGGCGATCGCCGTAGCCCGGAGCCTTCACGCTACAGCAGGTGAAGGTGCCCCGCAGTTTGTTGATGACCAGCGTGGAGATGGCTTCGCCCTCGACGTCTTCCGCGATGATCAGCAGCGGTTTTCCATCGTTGACGACCTTTTCCAGAACCGGCACCAAGTCCTTGATGCTGGAGATTTTCTTTTCGTGGATCAGCACGTAAGCGTCTTCCATCACGCATTCCATGCTTTGTGGGTCCGTCACGAAATAGGGGGACAGGTATCCACGGTCGAACTGCATGCCCTCGACGACGTCGAAGTCGGTGCTGAGGCTCTTGCCTTCTTCCACCGTGATCACGCCGTCCTTACCGACCTGCTCCATGGCATTGGCCAGAATTCCACCGATTTCGCTATCACCGTTTGAAGCGACGGTTCCCACCTGAGCAATCGCCTTCTTCGTGCGGCAATCCGTGGCCATGTCGTGCAATTTGCCGACAATGTCATCAACGGCCTTGTCCATGCCGCGTTTCATCTCGATCGGACTGACTCCCGCGACCACGGCCCGCAACCCTTCGTTGTAGATGGCTTCGGCCATGATGGTTGCCGTCGTCGTACCGTCGCCGGCGACGTCGGATGTCTTGCTGGCCACCTCGCGGACCATGCGGGCGCCCATGTCCTCGAATTTGTCGCTGAGCTCGATTTCCCGAGCCACCGTCACGCCGTCTTTGGTGACCGTGGGTGAACCAAAACTCTTTTCGAGAATCACATTGCGGCCCCGCGGTCCCAGCGTAACGCGGACCGTTTTGGCCAGCTTGCTGACCCCGCGTCGCATGGATTCCTGGGCTTCTTGTTCGAAGGCAATCATCTTCGCCATGGCTATTCCATCTCCTGAGTATTGTCTGAAACTCGTGTGTCTATCGTGTGAGTGGCCAACGCTGCGGTTCCACTCGGTGTGATCGTGACCTGTGTGGGCTCTGTGTGCTGTGCGCTTCGGTAACAACCCGCTGACGCCCAACCAGCAAGACCGGCCAACAACGGGGTGCTCGTTGGTGTCGCCGGGTCAGAATGTTGCCAGGATGTCGCTTTCCCGCAGCAGCAGATAGTCCTCGTCGCCGATCGAGATTTCGTCGCCAGCGTAGGAGCTGAAAATCACGCGATCACCCTCTTTGACCGTGAGCGCCACGCGATCTCCCTGGTCGTTGACATATCCATCTCCGACAGACACGACCTCGGCACGCTGCGGTTTGTCCTGGGCCGAGTCCGGCAACACAATGCCCCCGGTCGTCGTGACCTCTGCCTCGGCTCGCTTCAAAACAACCCGGTCACCCAGCGGGACAATTTTTAGATTCGCGGTGCCTTTCGCAGACTTCTTTGCCATCAGTTTCTCCTCGCGGTGTTGCTTCTACAGCACGGTGGTTGTTTCGATTGGGGTCAGCGTCCGCAGTGGACGGGTAGAATATGGTCAGCGTCGTTAGCGAATTGCGTGCCCGTTGGATCAAAACGATCTAAGTGACGATTCACAAGCGTGTTGTGAATAACGGCCTCGCGGGCCACCTGACAGCAACGGCGCGGCCGGATGCGATTTCCACGGCCTGCTGTCATTTTGGCAGGATGCGGATCCGCTGCCCGCCGTCCGCCCCCCCCTCAGAACCGTTACAATCCCTACAATTGACATAATAGAAATTTTAGGTAAGATGGTGTGTCCCTGCAGGTGGTCTCTCGTGACGCAGCTGATCGCTGAGTTGGCATTTGGCCTGAGCGAATCGTGTTGTGCTGAAAACGAGGTGATGCCATGCTGCAAGCGTCCTACGGCGCCGGGGATCGTGTGGGTCAGTTGTTACGCGAGGCGTCCCGACTTGCGCGGACGGGACAGTCGCTGGAAGCCCGGCGGCTGTATTTGCGGGCCCTGGAGCAGGACGAGTGTTGTCGGGCTCGGAATGGATTTGGGATTTTCTTGACCCGGATCGAGAGTTTCTCAGAGGCCGTCGATCAATTCTCGCGTGTGCTTGCTGCGGCTCAGCAGCAGCAGGATCCGCGTCTGTTCAGCGTGGCTGCCCACAATCTGGCCACGGTCTATCGCGAAATGGGGCAGTGGACCCAGGCGGCCCGCTGCCAACAGCGGGCGTTGGCTGCCGGTCTGGAGGCCGGCCAGGAATACGATGCCTGCTGTCACCTGGGTACGGCGTGGGACGCCATTCGGGCCGGCGAACTGCGCTATGCCCGGCAGATGTTGCTGGCGAGTCTGAGCCACTATCGGCGTCGGCGGTGTCGGGTGGGACAAGCCGACGCGCAGTGTGGGTTGGGGATTATCGCCTACCGGGATGGTGCCTATGTCATGGCAGCCACCTGTTTCTGGAAAGCTCATCGCCTGCACCGTGCTGAGGGGCGGCGATTGGAAATGGCTCGTGATCTGATGAACCTGGGTCAATTGTTCTTAAAAATTGGCCGTTATCGGAGTGCACACCGATGTCTCAAGTCCGCTCGAGCGGTGTTTGCCGAATTGGGGGCGCGCCGGTCGGCTCGTCGGGCGGGAACGAGTTTGACAGAAGCCTGGCGTTGCTGGCTTGTGATGCACGCGGATCCGCTGATGAATTGAGCTTCCGCTGACGTGAAATCCGCCAACGACAACAGCCCGCGGTCAGCCGCGGGCTGTAGCGTCACAGCTGCGTGGGATCGGGAAACGCGCGGACGGTTTAGTAGCGATAGTACTCGGGTTTGAACGGTCCTCCGATCGGGACGTTGATGTACTGAGACTGCTCATCGGTCAAGGTTGTGAGCTTGACTCCCAGCTTTTCCAGATGGAGACGCGCGACTTCTTCGTCCAGGCTCTTGGGCAGCATGTGAACTCCAACTTCAAACGTGTCGGTCTGGGTCCACAGTGCGATTTGGCCCAGCACCTGGTTTGTAAAACTGTTGGACATCACGAACGACGGGTGGCCTGTGGCGCAACCGAGGTTGACCAGGCGTCCCTCGGCGAGCACCAAGACGGCTTTTCCGTCGGGATACACGTATTTGTCGACTTGCGGCTTGATGTTGATCAACGTGATGTCGTCGCGGTTGTTCAGATACGCCACGTTGATCTCCGAATCGAAGTGACCAATATTGCAGACAATCGAATCGTTCTTCATCTGATCCAGATGTTGTCCGCAAATCACGTCGCGGTTTCCGGTTGCCGTGACGAAGATATCACCCAGCGGCGCGGCCTCTTCCATGGTCGTCACCTGGTAGCCTTCCATCGCCGCCTGCAGGGCGCAGATCGGATCGATTTCTGTGACGATCACGCGGGCTCCCAACCCTTTCATCGCGTCGGCGCAGCCTTTGCCGACGTCACCATAGCCGCAAACCACAACCACTTTTCCGGCGACCATGATATCGGTGGCGCGTTTGATGCCATCCGCCAGTGATTCCCGGCAGCCGTACAGGTTGTCGAATTTGCTTTTCGTTACCGAGTCATTCACGTTGATCGCGGGAACTCCCAGCTCCCCTTCGGCATGCATTTGATGCAGTCGGTGGATGCCGGTTGTTGTCTCCTCGGTCAGACCCTTGATCTCTTTCAACAGTTCCGGTGTCTTGTTATGCACCATGTATGTCAGATCGCCGCCGTCGTCCAAGATCATGTTCAGGGGTTCGCCACCGGGCCAGTACAGCGTCTGTTCGATGCACCAGTCGAACTCTTCGTCGTTCATTCCCTTCCAGGCGAACACGGGTACGCCGGTGACGGCGATGGCTGCCGCGGCGTGGTCCTGGGTCGAGAAAATATTGCAGCTCGACCAGCGGACTTCGGCGCCCAGGGTGGTGAGTGTTTCGATCAAGACTGCAGTCTGAATGGTCATGTGCAGGCAACCGGCGATCCGTGCGCCCTTGAGCGGCTGGGACTCTCCATATTTGTCACGCAGGGCCATCAGCCCCGGCATTTCGTTCTGTGCCAGCTCGATTTCTTTTCGGCCCCAATCGGCGAGGCCCATGTCTTTGACCTTGTAGTCCGCCGCGGTTGTGGTCGCCATCAACACATCTCCTTGAGTCAGGTCCGCTTGGTCTTCGATCTTTGCGTGGGACGGGTACATGCGTCGCCGGAAAACACCGTGGACGCCCGACGGATCACATCGAGTCCATTGATTCGGTCGCGTGCGTTCTCCGGCCAGCTGCCAAACCGGTTTCACGAACGGGTCGGCGGCAACACAATCGAACGGCACCGGCTGAAATGTGTCATCCCGGGGGGATGACAGACTCAGAATCGCCATCGGCCGAGTCACCGCTGGCGGGCGGTGTTCCACCCATGCCCTCAGCGTCCGGCATCTCGATGGTAACAGACGTGGCCACCCGCGGTAAACGTCTCTGGTCGCCCATCTTCGCGGAATTCACAGAATACGATTGGTGCTCGTCAACCCAGACCGCGAGAACCATCTGCCGCCGTTGTGGCCCGGCTGCAAACCCGTTTATCCGCTCACGATGGCTGCAACATCTGCTGGATCACCGCCAGCAGCACATGCGGCCGGTAGGGCTTGTGCAACACGGCGTCGGGCGGATTCCGGTCCAGTTGATCCGTTGCGTTCTCCAGACCGCTGGACAGGATGATCGGGGTATGGATCTTGAGTTGTCGCAACGCGTGGATCACATCTTCCCCTTTCTGGTTCGGCATATACTGATCCAGCAGAACCACGGACAATTCGAGACGATGCGTGGACGCCATCTGCAGGCCGTCCGCTCCATCGACGGCCGTCAGGACACGGTATCCTGCGCGTTCCAGAGTCTTGCGAGTCACTTTCAAGACGAGTTCGTCGTCGTCGATGACCAACACCGTGTGTTCGCTCGCAGCGCTATCGCCGGGCGTGTCTGTCTGAGGGATGAGCGGTTCCATGGTCATGTCAGTTCTTCGGTTCTCAGGAAAACGGTGCGGATGTTGGTTTGATCACCAGTTCGGGAATGTGGGCGCGCGGCGGCAACCCAGCGACCAGCAGCACCGTGGCGGCAACATCCTCCGGCTGCAGGATCCGACTGCGATGCTCGGCCGTAACCGGTGTCGGACGTTGGTCCAGAATGGGAGTCTCAACCTCACCGGGATAAATGGTTGTGACACGGATCCCCTGCTCACGTTCTTCCAGGCCCACGGTCAATCCCAGTCCGGCCATGGCGAACTTCGATGCGGAATAGGCGACACCGCCCAGCAGGCTGGCTCGGCAACCAGCGATTGAAGCGATGTTGACGATCAGACCATCCTGGCGTTCACGCATGTCCGGAAGCACCTGCCACATGCAGTTGAAGCTGCCGGTCGTGTTGATCTCCAGGACACGATCCCAATCTTCGGGTGTGAGTTCCCGCAGTCCGCGATTGGGGATATTGACTCCGGCGCTGTTGACCAGAATGTCCACCGGTCCCAGCTCGGCGCGGGCCCATGCGAACACGCCGCGGACGCTGTCCCGGTCCGCCACGTCGCACGTTTGGCAGCGGATGGGACTGGCATCCGGGCCGGAATGGGCCACCGCTTGCAGTCGCGCTTCCGTGCGGCCGGTCACCAGGACCTGGGCGCCGTGTTCAGCCAGTGCGATGGCCGTTGCCGCGCCGATTCCACTGCCACCTCCCGTGACAATCGCCGTTTTGCCGGTCAGGTTGGTCACATCAAGTTCTCCAAAGCGGTTGTGCGCAGTCCGCCTTCGGCGTCGAAGTATCAGATGATCCAATACCAGCAGGGAATTCGCAAACAAAAACTTCGATTGATTGGTGGCCGGCACTGCGGATTCCCCGTTGTGGAATGCAGACGACCACGGACAGGCCGCACAAGGCGCCGCCGACACAACCGGGTATACTGCCTTCCGCTCACTCCCGCCGCGGCGCAACTTGATGGATGTGGAGCCCGATCTATGCGGATTTCCGAGGTGATTGAGGTGCTTGACGAACTGGCACCGCTGTCGTTGGCCGAAGACTGGGACAATGTGGGGCTGTTGGTCGGTTGTCCGTCGTCGTCCGTTTCCGCCATCATGACCTGCCTGACGCTGACGTCCGATGTGCTGGCCGAGGCCATTGCGGGACACGCACAACTGATCGTGAGTCATCATCCACTGATGTTCCGCCCCATCCAGCGAATCACCTCGGAGACCGTGGAAGGCCGAGTCCTGCTGGACGTGATCCGGAACGGCATCGCGGTTTACAGTCCACACACCGGCTATGACAGCGCGGCCGGCGGCATCAACCAGCAGCTCGCGGCGTCGCTGGAACTGCGCCCGGTGCTGCCACTACGTCCCAGCGGCGACCAGGCCGATGGTCACGAGCTGGGATCCGGGCGGTATGGCCTGTTGCCCGAGCCCATGACATTGGGCGCATTCAACGAGCGGGTGCAGCGCTGTCTGGGAGTTCAGAATTCGCAATGTGTTGGTGAGTCCGAACAACGCGTGCACCGCGTGGCCGTGGCTTGTGGTGCGGCGGCCGAATTCCTGGTGGATGCGCATCGTCTGCAGTGCGATGTCCTGCTGACCGGAGAAGCTCGGTTTCACGATTGTCTGCAGGCGCGCTCGCTGGGCATGGGCCTGGTGCTTCCGGGGCACTTTGCCACGGAACACCCGGCGATGGCGCAGTTGTCCGAGCGATTGCGCGCGCGGTTTGCCGATCTCCGCGTTTGGGCCAGCGAACACGAGCGGGATCCGGTGCGCTGGAGTTGAAGATCATCCATCTGAGATTGCGTTTACTGGAAGCCCGCGGTGACCGCAGCTTGCCGATCCGCCGGTTTCGGTTTGATGTCCGTCGTGTGTTCCCAACCGAGAAAGTCGCATGCCACGTCGCCCACTGTCCACAACCCTTGCTCGCGGACTGAAGCTGCGCTGTCCGCGTTGCGGCCGGGGCCGATTGTACGAGTCCTGGTGGCAGATGCGGGACGCCTGCGCGGAATGCGGATTGAAATACGAACGCGCGCCGGGGTACTTCCTGGGAGCGACCTACATCAACTACGGGGTCACGTCGTCGAGTCTGACGCTGTTGTACGTCGGACTGCATTTCGGGGCCGGTTTCGACAACCGATCGTTGTTCTGGCCCCTGGGCCTGTACTGTGTGGCCTTTCCGATAGCCTGTTTCCGCCATGCGCGGTCGCTGTGGTTGGCAATGGATTCGTTCATCGACTTCGAGAGTTTCGAAGCGGAACACGACTGATCCTCAAACGGCCGGTGGCGACGCTAACCGAGAATCACTCGGCTGCCGGTTTGTTGTGCCGCAACACCGGGTGTTCCAGATGAAATCCGGTGATCTGCTGGTAGGCGTGGGCCACGGCCAGCAGGTCGGTTTCGCCGTACAGCCGGCCGGTAAACGTCAGTGAAAAGGGCACCCGCCGACCTTTGCGTTCTTTGAATCCGTCGGGCAGGACCACGGTGGGATGTCCGGTCAGGTTGGTCAATGTCAGGTCGTCGCCATCGACATACAGATCGATGTGTTCGAACACCGTCTGCATTTCCCGCATCAGCAGCGTGCGGATGCGGTTGGCCCGCAGGTATTCCACGGCGGGAGTGAACTGCGCGTTGCGCAGCGCCCGCGGCCACTGATTGAGTCCCTCGGTGTTTCCACTGCGGATCAATTCGTCGAATACGGTGGCCGCTTCGGCGTACAGGATCATGAGCAACGCGCGCACCGGATACGTGTCGGGCAGTTTGATGGGAACGAGTTGCACACCCAGGTCTCGGAGCACCTTGAGTTCGGGACGTTGTTTCTCGTCTTGATCATTGGGGACGAATCCCACCCGCAACGCTTTCAGCGAGCGGTGTGCCGGCCAGGCAAACGGCCGATCAACCGTGGTCGGGTCGAACTCATCCCGGCCGTGAATCGCTCCGAAAACCAACGCGCAGTCTTCCACCGAGCGTGTGATCGGACCCAGCTTGTCCATGCTCCATGACAAGGTCATGCAACCCGCGCGGCTGACGCGTCCGAAGGTGGGACGCAGACCGGTGGTGCCGCATCGGCGACAGGGAGACACAATGCTGCCGTGCGTTTCACTGCCAATGGCGAAAGCCACACAGCCGGCGGCTGTAGCGGAGGCCGATCCGGCCGAACTGCCGCTGGAGCCTTGTTCGGGGTCCCACGGGTTCCGCGTTTGGCCGCCAAACCAGCGATCTCCGGAAGCCAGAGCACCCAGGGACAGTTTGGCGACGAGCACGGCTCCGGCATCTTCCAGTCGCTGGGCCACCGTGGCCTTGTGGTCCAATTGCTGGTCGCGAAAGGGTGGCGCGCCCCAGGTGGTCTTGTAGCCGGGAACCGCCATCAGGTCCTTGGCACCCCAGGGAATGCCATGCAACGGCCCGCGGTAACGGCCGGCCGCCAGTTCGCGGTCCGCCCGGCGTGCCTGCTGCAGTGCCAGTTCTTCGGTGTCCGTGACCATGAAATGCAGAGTCGGCTGCCATGTCCGTAAACGCTCGAGATACAACTGGGTGAGTTCCACGGACGAGACCTGACGGGTGCGCACCAGGCTGGCCAGTTCGCTCACGGGTAGAAACGCGAGTTGCGAGGTGTCTTTCGGTTTGACCGGAGCAGCCGCCTCGTTCAGCCCGACGGGGTCCGCCGTGCGTTGCGGAGTCGGGTCGGCTGTGGGCGCGGGGTGGAATGCCAGAGCGGGTGGCACGGAGTGCGGGATGTCGACCCCCCGCAGACTCCGGTGCTCTTCCAACGCCCGGTTCAAGGCCGTGGCCGCCTGCTCACGCTGCTCGGCATTCAATTCCAAGCCCGCGATCCATTCCGCTTGCTGGATCATCGTGGGAGTGACCTCGATGGCCGTTTCGGCCTGAGCCGCCAGGGCGCGCTCCAGGGTCAACGAGCCCAGGCCGATTCCCGAAATCGACTGCAACAACTTCCGTCGCGTGGGCCGCCACGGCAGTGGCGAATCGCCGGAATCCATCGACTGTGGTTGGTTGGAATCAACAGGTTCGGTCATGTCGGAGTTCCGTTTTGCGGTCGCGATTGGCTCCCGCCAGCATAACGCAATCGGGATCGCGAATACCAGTTTCCGGTGTGCCGACGCACTGCACAGTGGACTGGCATCAGCGACAATGCGTTTGACGCGGCTGACGTCGATGACCACACTGAAGTTGGCCATTGGCCGATTCCGAACGGGCTGCCGGCCGTGCGGCCCGGACAAGATTGTGCCGGTTGTGATCAGACGGCCGTCACGCACGTACGCTCGGAGTCCGGCGTTCACTGTCTGAGTCAGCGATTGATCATGGCGGAATTCGAATTCTCAAAATTTGACGGTTCGCAGGAGTTCACTCCGCAGTCGGCCGATCGTCTGTTTGATGAGTTTGCCAAGCACATGCTGGACTACGGCGCGCAGATGATGGACTACCTTGCGGATTGGGAGGACGAGCATCCCGATGTCGTGGATCTGCTGATGCAGCATGGCTATGTCGAGCAGGATGCCGATGGTCGCTATGTGGTGACTCCCAAGGGGTTGCGGCGTGTCGAGAATCGTGCGCTTGAGGAGCTGTTCGACGTGGCTCGGAAGGGAAAATTCGGCAAGCACGACACCGCGTTTCGTGGACCGGGACAGACGGTGCATGAGGAATCGAAACCGTACGAGTATGGGGATCCGGTTTCCAATCTCAACATGCATGAAACGCTCAAGAACGCCTTGCACCGCCAGGGCAGCGGCGCTCCCGTCGAGATCGTCGAAGACGATCTGGTGATCTACGACACCGAATACCAGACCAGTTGCGCGACGGTGGTGTTGCTGGACATGTCGGGCAGCATGTCGCGGTACGGCAAGTTTGGTGGAGCCAAGAAAGTGGCGCTGGCGCTGCAATCTCTGGTTCGCGGCAAGTACCAGGGCGACTTCTTGCAGGTGGTCGGGTTTTACACCTACGCCGCCCCGTTGTCAGAACGCGAGCTGCTGAATTCCGCGCCGAAACCGGTGAGCATTTTTGATCCCCGCGTGCATTTGCGGATCAGCCTCGATCATCCACCGGAATTTGTGCCCGAGCATTTCACGAATATTCAGGCCGGGTTGCAATTCGCGCGGCGGGTATTGCGCCGACAGTCTGCGCAAAACAAGCAGATCATCACTATCACCGACGGTGAGCCGACGGCTCACATCGACGGACGAGAGATTCTCTTGATTTATCCTCCGGCCGAAAAAACCGCGCGGGCCACTTTGGCCGAAGTCAAACGCTGCGCGGACGAGGGGATTCACATGTCGAGTTTTGCGCTGGTCGAAGACTACTTCTACCTGGGCCTGGTCAATTTCGTTGAACAAATGGCCGTGGTCTCCGGAGGAGTGTCCGCCTATTGCAACGCCGAGGACCTGGGCAATATGGTGATCGACAGCTTTGTCGGCGGACGACGCACGCGCCGCGCTTTGTGAATCGGCTGTTCGCCGGGCCGGAATGCCGTCGGCCAGTCCGCCGCACAGGCTGCGCTACGCCTCCAGTGCCCGACTGACGGCCGTCCGTGTCTTGATCAGCCCCGTGCGGGCCACCTCCAATGCGTCCTGTTTCCAGTATCCGGGATTGAACAACTCCAATGACAAGGCGCAGTGTACGTTGTTGTCGTGCAGGGTTTTCAAAATCCAGTCGAGTGGAGCCACTCCGTCGCCCGGATAAACACGATCGGCGTCCTTCATTTGCGTGCGTTCGGGTTGAGCGGGATAGTCGTTGACGTGAAACACGTGGATCGCATCGTCGGACAGCAGTTTGAGTCCTGCAAAATCGGACCCACCACGAAAGATGTGGTAGACGTCGGGCAGCAGGCAGGCGTTTTCGTGGCCACTTTCGACGGCCACGAACAGGGTCTCTCCCAGGCGGGACAGGCTGCGGGAGAAGCCCCACACTTCGGCCTGGGGCACGACATCCATCTTCTGGCCCAGTTCCAGCAGGGCCCGGTATCTGCGGGCGGCCTGGAACAAGTCCAAGTCCGTTTGCCGCGTGGCACCCACCGGTGGGGCGGCAATCCGTTGGCCGCCAATCTGTCGTACCAGATCCATGTCGCGCTTGGCCTGCTCCAAACCCGCGGCGCGTTTTGCGTCGTCGTCCACAATCCAATTCGCGAAACCAATGGCGCTCTCGACAGTCAATCCCAGATCACTGATCCGGCGTTTGAGGTCCTTGAGCTGGCCG
>Ga0315336_1003329_pt1 | contig 21697 bp, 21 predicted proteins | sample ASW5metaG_FD_204512 | JGI IMG/M metagenome (GOLD analysis project Ga0315336, IMG submission 204512) | Ammonia-oxidizing marine archaeal communities from Monterey Bay, California, United States - ASW #5 | ecosystem: Environmental > Aquatic > Marine > Intertidal zone | place: USA: California... | reverse complement strand
CGATCAAACGAACAGATGAAGAGACCACCGACGCGACGCGCCGGTGGTCCCATAACTGGCAATCCAGGTGGTCCCATCACCCTGGCAAAATCAGCTCACACTGGTCCCATCCCCCTGGCAGACGACATGGGTGTGGCACCACTTCCCTTTTGGTCATCCAATAACCCTCAGGTCCACGGTGCGCGATACGGCAACCGGCAGCTGAACGCGGCGATCCATGTCATCGCCATGAGTCAGCTCCGCGGCGGCGGCGTCGGTCGGCCCTACTACGACAAGCACGTCGAAGCCGGGGACAGCACCAGGGGCGCATTGCGGCGACTCAAACGGCGAATAGCGCGAGTGGTGTTCAACGCAATGCGCAAGGACTACGCGCTGAGGGCTGCCGCGGAGACGGACACCGCCCTGGGTGTAGATGTCCGTTGAACTTGTCGTGCCCTGCCCTCGGGCACCTCGGTTCTCAACATGTCGGGACTTTATTAGTGATCAGCGCGAGTACGGCCTGAGCGATCCTCGGGTCGGTCGAGAAGTGCGCTGCACCGACCTCAACCAGCACCTGCCCGCATACCGCGTCCACGGCGACACTTCCTGGTCCATTGACACTGTCTGGGTATTGGGAAACCAACGTCTCCGGTTCTGGTTCGGTCAGGGCGTCGCCGGCGTCAAGCACGCCGGGCGACGGGTGCAGGTGGCATTGCCATGCAGCCGTTTTCAGCGCCTGGAAGGTCCGGTGAGCGGCATCGGCGTCGGGATACACCGCGATGCGCTGCGACACACCGATATTGCTTGAGCCGCTGTAGCGGGTGGAGGCAAAGTTCGCCCAACCGCTGCCGAACGCCTCGTCCTCGTTCACAAAGTGCCGGCACGGCACCGACAGCCCGGCGTCCCTGCTGTGGTCGACCCACGGGCTGGTGCGGTTCTCGAGGAGATTTGCGTGCAGCGTGGATCCGCCGCCGAAGCCGACGACGATCGACTGCACCTGCGAGAGCGGCACAAGCAGATCGCGGCTACGCGGTACTCCCGCGGGGGACGCCACTGCTGAGGGGATCACGGCGACGACCCACATCGTTGCCGCGGCAACGGCCACGGAACTGCATCGCCACCGTGGTGGCTCGCTGGTTGACAGCAACTTGTCCGTTCCCGCTTTCTCAGACGCGTTGCGCGGCAGGCGATAACGCATCAGCGCACCCGCCCACAGTGCGTGCCTGAATTGTGTTGCGCCGGTGCAGATTGGGTCCGGTGAGCATGACCTTTGGCTATCGGTGGCTGATGTACGTGTAGATCAGTAAGGCAGCGAATACGGCCAACGAGGCCAGGCCGATCAATGTGACCACAGCCATGGCCTGTCTCGATGATCTCTGCACGCGATCGGTGTGGGCCACGATGCCGCCAAGCGTGAGCAGGGCCGCCGTCCACGAGCTCAAACTTTCGTCTGGGAGGGGCACGGGCGTCTGGTCACGGCCAGGCTGGTGGCTTGTCGGAGGATACGGCTGCGCATAGCCGGGAGCTGGCTGATTCGGGTGGGGATAAGTCATGGGACTGGGCCGGCTTTCTGCTGGTGCGATGATTTCGCGTGTCAGTGAGTTGTCATGGCGGCTTCCAACATGCTGGCTCCCCATCAGAAGATAGCGGTTCTTCCACCCGTCGGGCTTTGGTAGCGCCCTCATGCGCGCACTCGGATTCGGTTGTCCACCATGACATTTCTCCCCCAATACTGGCCCGCTGTGTGGCCTTCTCATCGATTGTCCCGCGAGTTGAGGACACTGCCCGACACCAATTCTTAAGGCCCCAAAGAGCACCAGACCCCACTAGGGGGTCCCCGAGTATCAGTGAATACCCCGGCGAGTGGTGGAACACCATCCGCCCAGCAGGCGGGTGATCCCCGCGGTATGCTCGCCGCGACTCGGCGCGCTGCGTGTGGCTAAACATGCGTTTGCCGTCGCCTTCAGGCCTACGAGGCGACTGGCTTTATCGTGTACTGCCCACGCTGCGGCCACGCGGCGTCTCCCGGGACGCGGTGCCGAGTCCGGTCGCTCGCCACTGAGCGGGCACCGGTGCTGGCTCCTGCTGTCTGACTAGCTTGCTCCCTGTCAGGCCTCGGTCTGATTCACTCCCCGTGGTGTCGACAGCAGGGCGCCAGCCCCCGGTGGTTCCTGAACGACACGGATGGGAGCAACGTGACTGGACTAGCCGAATGGGCAGGGAATCCCGCTGCCATCCACGCCCGTGGACAGGTCCCGCGGTTCGATCAGGATCAACCCGGGGAGCAGTAGTCCCAGTGCCAGCACGGCCGCCAGGAGCACGACCAGCACTGCGGTCACGCGGGCGTTGGCGCTGCCGGGGGCGGCGCGGGCGTACGGTACGGCGCCTATCAGTACGACCAGGACCGCGAGCCCGATCGACACCAGCACTGTCCAGCCAAGGGGTGAGTTGTCCGGCAGTGGCGGGAAGTCGGGTTGTTTGCAGTGGTGCCGGGCATCTTCCACCCACTGCCGATCGCGTATCACGCCCCACGCCACCAAACCGATGTCGCCCACGAGGGCGGCGAATCCGGTGAGGATCCACCAGCGCGGCCGTAACCACGACCGCGCTGGACCGGCCGAATCGGTCAAAACCATTGTGCGCGCATCGCTTCCAAAAATTCTGGCGTGATCGGGTAACCGGCCGCGTCTCCGATCACGGCGTCGATCCCGCAGTGCGGGCACAATGCGGTCTGGCTGCGGCGGCCGGACTCGGTGGCGGTCTGCGGGGCCGGGTCGATCCAGTCGACGACCTGCACCGGCGGGAAGGTTCGGATGCAGTGAAAGCAGGCGCAGCAGGTACTGGCGGCCAACTCGTCGCGATGGTCGCGGCAGTGCCGATGCGCGGCATCGAGGTCATTCAACGGGCTTGGCCAGGCAGTACACTCGCTCGGGGATCGTGAAGATCATTGCCTTTTCGGACTCTCAACTGGGACGACGGCTCTGTTCTCATGGGGATGTCTAATCCTGATTTTTCTCAAATCTGAGTCACGTTCGCGCTAGACCGACGGCCGAACCCGTGTTATCGACCCGTCGATATCATTGCGCGCGAGCGTGAACCACGCGTTCGGGCCGACATCCCAGAAATCAGCGTCGCGCAGCGCTTCAGGGAGCGAGGCACAGAGTGCCGCATACAGCTCCCCGACCACCTGCGGGACATCAGTATCCGACGCAGGAAGCTCGCACGCCCGCGTTTGATGCTGGGGTTGTTTGACTTCGATGCGCCACGCGTAGGAGTTGATTTCACCACCGACCTCATCGTCGCAGCCTACGTAGACACACCCGTACCGCTCGGCCACTTTCGTGGCCAACTTCTTCGTGCGCTTGGCGACGTTGTCGCCGGCCAGTCGGTTCGGATCGCCGAGCCACAGCTGCCACACGATCCATGGGTATTCATCAAATTCGGATACAAGGTTGGGCAAGTCCCCAACGTGCCCGGTGCGATTGATGCGTCCGGCCGCCTGAATCATCGCGGCGGACTCCAACCGAACGCGTTGCCGTTCACCATCTTCGCTAGCCATGACAGATCAAATCCTTTCGACCCGACAGGGACGAACGCACTGTTCCACCAAAATCATGTCACGTTTGACATGACGTGACAGCTCGATTGAGAGCGTGGACGTCCTGTTGTGATGAGAACTGACAAGCAGCAGCCGGTGGTGGTCGCACCAGTGGCCTGACTACGGGCGGCCCGAACTTCAGCCGACGCCTGCTGCGCCGCACGCGGCGGTCAGAACACCGGACGCGTGACGGCTTGCGGAGAACAGGTAGCCGTCGGCGGTGGTGTAGCTCATCAAGCCCTGGGTGTAGGCACGTCCGTACACCACGGCCAGTGCTGCGAAGTCGTTCACGATCGGATTCGTCGTTTGGCGGGCGAGGTCGGCCATTGTGTCGTTGGCGCGGGTCAGGACGGGCCTGATGGCTTCATTCTGCGCTTTGATTTGCGGCGTCCAGTCTTTGGCTTCTATGCCTGAGGGTACGGCTAGCCAGGGCGCCCATGCCGGATCGTTCTGCATTGTGGCAACTGCCGTATTCCACGCGCCGCAGATCGAGTCCGCAGTGGTCATATATTGCTCCGGTTTGTTCGGATCCCCAGCGGGTGCGGGCGTTTTCGGTGCATCCAAGGCCGGCACGACGGGACCGCGCGCGGCCGCCGCTCCATAGCCGACCGAGTTGCAAATATCGATGAGCGTGCTAGCGATCGTTGTCGAGGTCATCAGCAGGAATTTGTCTTTGGGCGGCGTGTAGGTGGGAATGGTGTCGATGAACAGCCTTGTGTACGCGACGTACTGCTCGAATAGTTCGCGCATCACACGGTGTGGTGTGAGCTTGATTAGCGGAATCGTCTGTTCGACAGCGGTTTTCATCGCATCCCCGACTTCTTGGTAGCCCGTGCGTACTTCTGGAGTCCACGAGCTGGCGGGGATCGATTTGTCGTAGGTGTCCCAGCCGACCTTTTTCTCGACGTCGGCGACGATGTTGTAAGGGGGGTAGAACGGCGTACAGGCAGGGTCGGCCGCCACGACGGTGACCGGGCCTGTGTCGTTGGCGCTGGCTACGTCCGATCGTGTCGGCGGCGCGGGCGGGTTGTTCGGGTTGCTCGCGTGGCGATTCCAGAGGTTCGCGGCTGCGACCGCGGCTACCACGAGGGCCGCGGCGCTGAGGATCAGTTTCCAAGGGCGCTTCGGCTTCGGGTTCGGGTTCGGCGATGGCGGCTGCCAAGCGGGAGGCTGCCAGGCGGTTGGCGGCGGTGGTGCTGGTGGCGGTGCTGGTGGCGGTGCCCACTGCGTTGGACCGGGTGCCGCATTCGGATGCGGCCAGCCTCCCCCACTGCGCGGCTGCGGTTGGTTTCCGGGCACGCGGGGCGGCGGAGTGCCCCACGCGCCGGCTGGTCGCTGGTGTCCCTGTGGGCCGGTTGGTGGCTGGTGGCCCCATGGTCCGGTTGGCGGCTGAGTCATCCGCTGGTCCTCCCCTTCATTCAGCCAGGCCAGGATTTGTGCGATGCCCGCCATCCCCGGTCAGGCTCCCCCTTGTTTCGACACAATAGCCGCGGTCGCAGCGGCGTTGATACAACCCAAGTGGCCCTGCGCTGCAACGGCAGCTACAGCCGTGCTCCCCCCGTGCCGCCAAGGGGATGGCTACATTCCTGGCGCCCTGGTGCCAGTTGCGGCCGACATCAACCTTGCGTTCGCCACGTCGGTTCGGTCGACACGAACAGCAGACCGCTCGTGTTTCCCGGTTGTATAGCTAGCGAACGGGTGTAGCCGTCCTCAGTACCGTTGCGGCGCTCAGCATTTCGTTTCCGCACTGTGCGTCCGCTGAGCCATCGTTTCCCGACCTCAGCGGTCTTACCAACGTCGCGGCCCGCCGCTAGTAGTGCATGGCGGGTGGTGGTGTAAACCGGAGAACCACAGCAGCAGCAACCAGAACCGGCCTAAGTAGTTACCTAGGTTAGCTAGCGTTGGACAATTCGGGCACGACGCGGCGATCGAGGTACTGTAGCGCCAGGTAGCCGCCCGGATCGGCCAGCGCAGCAACTGTGGCTGGGTCGTCGACGACGATCAGGCCGGGGTTAGCGGTCAACGCCCCCGGCAGGCCGGCTTGCCCGCCACCGCCGGCGGCCTTGTCAGTGCGTACCACGATCACGAGGTTGGTCTGGATTAGGTAGAGCTTGGCCTGATCGGCCAGCACCCGGGTCGGTCCCTTGTCGTCGGGTTGGCGCACCAGCTTGTTGTCGTAGTTCAAGCCCAAGCCGGTCAGGAAATCCGCGGCGAAGGATGGCGTCAGCGTCTGGGTGACACCGTCGTCGGAGTAGTTCAGCACCGAGACGGTTTTGCCGACCAGCTTGGCATTCTGATTCCTCAGGTCGGTCTGCTGTGCCCCAACCTGGGTGATCAACGCCGTGGCGTCCCGGTCGCGGCCGACGATCTTACCGATCCACTGCAACTGGGTCTGCCAGTTCCATACTTGGCTGGTGTCTGTGGGGCGGGTGATTGTGGGGGCGATGGCCGACAGACGTTGGTAGGTCGCGTCGTCGATGTCACCGGTGGCGATGATGACATCGGGGTGTGCGCCCTTAATCGTGTTGGTATCAATGAAATTCATGATCGCCGGCTTGCCAGTGATCTTCTCCTGCAGCCACGACGGAGGATCGGCTTTCACCCCGCCGATCGCTACCGGTTGGACCCCCAAAGAGAGGACCGCATCAGCATCGCCGGGCCCGACCGCTGCGATTGCCTTTGGGGCGGCTGTGATTTCGGTACTGCCATGCACGTGGTTGAACGTCTGCGCCGCATACGGCTCCTTGAACGGCTCGGTGGTGTAGAACACCATCCCCACGCCCACGACAAGCGCGATCACCGCGAGAACCGCCCCAACGATGATCAGCCGTTTCTTGCGCGACGATGACTGGGTCGGCAAGTTCCCTTGCCCAGCGAGAGCGCCCGGACCATAGGGACTTCCGGGTACAGGGGGACCGACCAGACCGCGTGGCTGGGTCGGGCCCTGAGAGATGTTGTATCCGTCGGTCGGCGGGAACGGAAGCGGCCGCGGGCCACTGGAATACGCCGGCGGAATGGGCCCGGACGGTCCCCCGAACCCGGTCGATGTCCGGGGCGACCATTCCTGGGTCGCCGTCGCTCGCGGAATGGCCATCGTGGGGTCGTTGATGGCTGCTGCTGCCGCGGCCGCCAACTCTTTCGCCGACTGGTAACGATCAGCGGGGTTCTTGGCCATCGCTTTGGCGATCACTGCGTCTATGGTCCGCGGCAGCTCTGGCACCACATCCGTGGCGCGCGGCGGCGGGGCCTGTAAGTGAGCCGCCATGATCGCTGACACCCCGCCGGGCAGTCCGGCGAACGGCGATTTGCGGGTCAACAGGGTGTACAGCGAGCAGCCCAGGGAGTAGATGTCGGACCGGTAGTCGACGGAGCCCCCGGCCAGGGCTTCCGGGGAGGCGTAGGCCACTGACGCCATGACCGTGCCGTCGGTGGTCAGTTGCACTGCGTCGTCGAGGGCCCGGGCGATGCCGAAGTCGGCAAGGAACACCCGCACGTCGTCGGGATCGTGTTCATCGGGGGCGAGTAGGAAGTTGGCCGGCTTGATGTCGCGGTGCACGATGCCGCGCCGGTGCGCGTAGTCCAGCGCTTTGGCGACCTCGGTGACGATGTGCACGGCCCGGCCAGCGGTCATTCCGCCCGAGGCGAGCTCTTCGCCGGCGTCGGTGCCCGCCACGAGCTGCATGGCGATCCACAGTTGGCCGCCCTCGGTCTTGCCCTGGGCGTACACGGCCACGATGTTTTGGTGGCTGAGCTGGGCGGCGAATGCGGCCTCGCGCTCGAAGCGGGCTTGGAAGGTGTTGTCGCGCGAGAGTGCGGCGTCGAGGATCTTCAAGGCGTCGCTGCGCGGCAGCGTGGGGTTGGCGGCCTTGTACACCACGCCCATGCCGCCGTGACCGAGCACACCTTCGATCCGGTAGCCGCTGACCACGTCACCTGGCTGGAAACCGCTGGAAGTCATTGCCGCCCTTTACTATTTCGCGACCAGCATGAGGTACTGGGCAGAAATCTGTTGAATCGCATCCTGGCTCTGCTTGGCGAATACCGTGACCACGTACCGATCTGCGGTCGCCACGCACTCAAATCGGGCCGAGAACTCGCCGGGAGCGTTGATGGTGAAGCATTTGGCCCCCGGGAACCCCGGCACGGTCGGCTTCTGCTCGTTGCCGTCGGCGAAGTCTTTGGCGACAAGTTCGGCGAAACCTGCTGCCGCTGCAGCATCTTTCGCTTGATAGAAGATGCTCTTGCCTTGCACGATGCGGTCGATGCCGAACTTGGCGAACCGCTCGGTGGCACTCTGCGGCCCGGTGAGCGAATTGCCAGCGGCGAAATGCAGGAACGCTGCGGTGGTCCACACGCCGTCGTTGACCGTGGCGTCTTTTTTCGGTAGCGACCGCGCCAGCAATCCTGTCGGGTCAGGGTTCATCGTCGGCCACTGGGCCGGGTCAATGGGCTGGAATTGGTCGATCTTGGGGCCTTGCAGGTCCAGGGCCTTGCCGACGGTCGCGGCGGCCGCCTCGGCGGTGTCGTCGGTCTGGGTGAAGACGTCGAAGATGTACGGGCCGTGCGTGCTGAACGCTTTCACGGACGGCCGCCCGCTGTCTAGAACCACCGCCGTGGCCGTGGCCTCCGGGTGGCCGGGAATCGCGATGGGGTGGGCGCCGGTGCTGCCCTCCGGTGGAACGCTCTTGGCCAAGTACTCCGCCAGCGCGGCGTTCGCCTGCTCGGGCCCGGGGAACCGCATCACGATCACGTTGACCGCCATATGCGGCCCGGGGGCATCTTTCGGGGTTCCCCGGGAGGTCGTGAAGCCGTTGAGGAATCCGTTGGCTTGCGCAATGTCGGGCATGATTCCGCCGGGCACCTGGATGCCCAGCGCCTGCGGGGACAGGATTGCGCGGGTGCCCAGCTCGTCCGACTCGGTTGCCGTCGGGTAGGCCTCCCACGGGTAGATGACGTACTCGGCCATCCGCTGTGCCTCGATCACCCGCGACAACGCGATGCTGGGCGCCGGCGCGTTTCTGACGCCGGTGGGATAGTTGCCGGTGTTGAGCAACACCGGGGTCACGTCTCCCGGTTTGAAGCCCGGGTCACGCGTCGCGGAGCCGTCCATCACGGTCGTGCAGGCCGCCAGCATGATCGCCGATGCACCGACGGCGGTGGTGCGGGCCAGCAGTCGGAAATGAGTCAATGGGGGCCTCATGCGGCCGCCAAGATCAGGTATTGCGCGGCGGCCTGCTGCTGCGCGTCTTTGAGTGTGTGGCCCCAGACCGAGAACATGTACCGCCCCACCGCCGCGGCGCAACTGAATGTTGTGTGTGCGTCGTCGTCGGGTTGGCAATGGCTCCCAGGAAAGTTCGGGATGGCATCGTCAGTGTTGGCCCCGGGGCCCTGCATGGTCTTCACCTCGCTGTCCAGTAGCACCGCGGCGCTGGCGGCGTCACGGGTTCGATTCACCCAGCCGGCGGTCTGCACCGCGACATCCAGCCCGACATCGCCCAGGACCTTGGCTTGAGCGACGGGGTTGTACTGGAAATGAAGTGTCCCGTGCACACCGTATGTGGCGTTGTTGACCAAGTTGGAATTGTCCTTGTTGACCGGCAGCGCCAAGACCAGCATCCCGCTGGGGTCCTTGGGCAGTGAAGGGAACTGCGCCGGATCAACCGGCGTGTAGGTGTCGATGGCCGGCGCCTGCAAATCCAAGGTCTTGCCGATCAGTGCGGTCCCGACTTCGGCGGCTCCGAGTACCTCTGAGCGCTGGAACAGCACAAACGGCCCGTGCGCGGTGAACGATTGCACCGTCGTCCATGTCGCATGCAGATCCGGGTCATCCCAGGTGTAGAAGGTGCCGACCGCGTCGGGGTGGCCGGGGATCGGAACGTCCGTGAGCGCCTTGGCGGGCAGGTCAGGCATGCCCGAATTGGCGTGTCCCGCCTCGGCGACCACGGCGGCAGCCGCAGCCGGGTCGGCGTACCGCAGCACCACATTGGTCAACGTGCGCTGGCCTTTGACTTGGCGACCGGCGGCGAAACCGTTGATCAGCCCGTGCCGGGCCACCGCGGCGCTCACGTCCGAATTCGGCATAAACACTCGGGTGATATTGGCCGGCAGCATCGCCACCGCCGCCGGGTAGGCAGCGAAATGGATCGGAGTGATGAGGGCGGGGTCGACTTCCCACGGACCGGTGACGTAGTCCGCCAGGTGCTGGGCATCCAGCAGAGCACCGACGTCGGCCGCGCCGGCATTCCCCAGCGGTGGCCGGGGCTTGACCGGGTAGTTGCCCGCGTTGAGCAACGCCGGGTCGACTGCGCTCGGCGAGAACCCGCGATCACGCACCGCAGCGCCGCTCACCACTGTGGTGCATCCGGTGACGGTGAGCGCGATGGCACCGGCGAGCAGCCCCCATGCCCACCGGCCGCCGATGGTCATTTCGCGGTCAGCAGCAGGTACTGCGCCGCGGCCTGCTGTTGGGCGTCCTTGAGGGTATTGGCGTCGATTTGGTAGGCGTACCGGTCCGCCGACGCCACGCAGGTCACGCTCTTGCCGTCGGTGGCTTTCTGGCAATGGCTCCCAGGCAGGTTCGGCACCGTCTCGTTGACCGGTCCGTCGGCCTGCATCTTGGCGACCATGGCATTCACCAGGCCAGTCGCCGCTGCCGCATCCTTGGCCCGGTACACGAAATCTCCGGCACCCACCCCGAGGTCCACCCCAGCGTCGGCGTACATCTTGGCCGAGGCCACCGGGTCGCCGTCGAAATTGAGCAGTCCGTGCGCATCGAGGGTCATGTTGCTGTTGGGCGTACTGCGGCCCTTGGGGACCGGAATTGCCCGGGCCAGCAGCCCACTCGGGTCGCGCGGCACCGACGCGAACTGCGCGGGATCGACGGGGTTGTACCGGTCGATCGCCGGGCCCTGCAGGTCCAGAGTCTTGGCCACCAGCGTCGTCACGCCGTCCACCGGACCGATCAGCTGAGCGCGCTGCATCAAGACGAACGGCCCGCGTGGGGTGAACGAATCCACCACCGTCCAGGTCTGATTGATGTTGCGGTCCTCGAACATGTGCGTGGTGGCGACGGCTTCCGGATGCCCCGGGATGGCGATTGAGGTGGTCGGAATCGGCGGGGGCAGCGGGATCGGATGTTCGATCTGCGCCTGGGCGATGCTGTTGGCCGCGGCCGACGCCGCGGCTGGATCGGTGAACCGCAGCACGACGTTCATCAGTTGCTTCTGGTTCTTGACCGCGCGCGCGGTGGCGAATCCGTTGACGTATCCGTTGAGTGCCATGGCTTGGTTCTGGTCCGGGGAGAAGAACGTGGTCAGCGCTTTGGCTCCGCCTGGCAACGCCAGCGAGCCCGGCCCGATGCCGAAGGCCAGCGGTAACGTGAGCGCCGGGTCGACCTCCCATGGGCCGGTGACGTAATTGGCGAGCCGCTGCGCCTCCAACAGAGCACCGACCTCGGGCTTGCCCGCCTCCCCCAGCGCCTTGCGCGGTTCGATCGCGTAGTTGCCGTGATCGAGCTGCGAGGCGTCGACCGCGCCGGCCGTGGTCGACGTCGACGTCGACTTTGTCGCCGTCCCGTCCATCGTCGAGCCGCAGCCAGCGATGGACGCCACGGCGAGCGCGGCGGCGATCGAACCCATCGCGAGGCCAGTCCCCCGATTACGCATGAAATCCCTTTCCCCCTTGGAAGCCGTCCCGCGGGCTGCGCGGACGGGCACTGCGAACTATTGCAGCGAAGCCAGAAAATTCTCCAGAACAGCCTTGTCGCCGGCGGGCACGTCGCCACCGGTCTCAAACGCCCGCACGCTCTCCGCAGCCACCCCAGCAAGCATCGCCACGTCCTCGACACTGAGTCGATCCCGGTCGCGGATGGCGAACAGTCGCTGACCCGACGTCGCCGCAGCCGATTCGGCCGCCGCTAGCATCACCGCGCGCAGCTCGTTCCGGACCTGCAGGAACACCGGGCGCAGCTCGGGAGTGGCAGATGCGTTGTGCACCAACAATTCCAGGGATGACAGCTCGCTAATCAGCCGGGCCACCGCGGGCTGGTAGGTGGGTTTCGATGCCGGCGGCAGTTCAGCGCGGTGGGCGCGTGCCTGAGCCAGTTGCTGACTTGCCCACTGGGCCAGGAATCCCGGATTGATCGTCGATGTACCGGTCTCCTCTCGCGCCGGCGACGGCGACGGGGGCACCACCACTGTCTTTTCCGGGTCAGGCACAGCAGCAAGCACCGGTGCGCTCACCGCTGCGGTGGTCAGTCCTCCATTGGCGTATTCCCGGCGCAACTTCTCGATCGTGCCCTTTTTCCAGTGCACGACGTGCTCGAGCTTTTCGCGGGTGGTCTTGCGTGGCCACGACCGCCCTTTTTCGAAGCTGATCAGCGCACCGGCGTTGATGACCCCGTCGCTGGCCAGGGCACGTTGGGAGAGCCCGAGCTGTCGGCGCGCGGCGGCGAACTGAGCTCCGGCATACACGACGCCGGCATCGCTGGGGCTGAACGTGACTTGGATACCAGCTGCCGGGTTGCCCAGGTGTACGACGATTTCGTCATCCTCGGGAATCTCGAACTCGTCGACCTTCTCCCCGTTGATGAACGTGCCGTTCCTGCTGCCCGGATCGGTCGCCACCCAGCGCCCGTCACGCAGGGACAGCACCAGGTGCTGGCGCGAAATCCGGTAGTCCACAATGGGAATGTCGGCCGGAGGCGTGGTGTCCGGTGATGCTGCCCCGGCCGCCGCCGGATCGACCCATCGACCGATCACCACGGGCGCCTGCTCAGGATCGATCGCATGCGCGACAGAGGAACCGATCAGCACCGTCAGAGTCGGCGCATCATCGTCGACCGGGCTTGAGCTGGTAAGTCCAGTGGCGGGTGACGACATATAAAAACTGTAGCATCGCTACACCTAGAACGCCCGCACCTCTTCCGTAGCGGGGGTGCTTCACTTTCGAGTTTCCTCGCCGCTCCTACCGCCACCCACCAAAGAGGTGTCGGTAACCTCTTGCCGGAGCCACTAACGTGAGGCCTATGAGCGACAACAACATGGCCGCCGACCCCGACGAAACGTCCATGGTGACCCCGGCCCCGCACGCCGATCCCGACAAGACATCCCTGGTGACCCCGTTGAGCACCGGCGCACCGCAATCCGCAACACCGCAGGTCAACCCGCACGCGGCACCGCCTCAAGCCCCCCAGTGGCAGGCCCCGGCGGCGCCGAACCCTCAGCTGACGCCCGCCACACCGACCCCGCAGCCGACCTGGAACCCAGCATCGCCGCAGTGGACACCGCCGCCGGCAGCCCCCGCCGCTCCGCCCGCACCCCCCACTGGTGCAGCCTCGCCGTACGGCGCCCCGCAATATGGAGCACCCCAAAATCCCGGAGCGCAGCAGCAATGGCCGGGCACCCCCGGACCGCAGCACCCCGGAGCGGGTTTTGGCGGGCCGCAGCAGCAGCCTGACGCCCCGTACCCCGGCGGGCCCTACCCCGGCGCCAGTCAGCCCAATCCGGGCTTCGGGCAGCCGAATCCGGGCTTCGGGCAACCGAATCCGGGCTTCGGAGCGCCCGGTTTCCCCGGCGCCGCGGGCCCCACCGCACCGCAAAGCCCTGGCGCTCTGGCCAGCGACCTGATCGGCAAAGGCAGCACGTTCCTGACCCGCCTGATGCAGCGCGGTATGCAGGGCGAACTGATCAAGGCACCCTGGTTCCAGGCCTTCCGGCAGACCCCCGACCAGTTCATGTTGATCAGCTACATCGTGGTGGCATTGCTTGTGCTGCTGCTGTCCTACGGCGGCGGCCTCATCGGCAGCATCTTGTCATTGGCCTTTTGGGGTGCCCTGGCCTACACGTTCTTCGCGATCGGCACTCTGAAGGCCCATAAGTGGGTGGCGAACGGCATCGGCTACGGCGGCGCAGCCATCGCGCTCGTCGGCACGATCGATCCGATCACCGCCCTGATCGACTTCAGTGACTACGCCCCCACCAGCCTCGGGCTTCGCCTGGGCTTCAACATCGCCATTGCGGTGATCGTCGCCGCGGTCTTGGGCCTGACGGGGTATCTGGTCAACAAAGAAATCAAGCGACTGACAACCAACCCATTCTGACCCAAACCCAGGGCAGGCCAAGGCAATTAGTCAATTCCATACCGCCGACGTGGCCGCGATCATCGCGGCCACGTTCGCGTTCGAGGCCATCACCGCCCCGCACGGTCACGCTCATACCGGGACGCACATCGATGAAAATGAGGTGACAAGACATGACCGAGAGCAGCGCGCACACTACTGCCGAAGAGCAATTGGTGTATCAATGCACGATTTTCATCAATCCGCCGGTGACCCGGCAATGGGTCGACATCAAGGTGTTCACCTTGCCCGCTGATGTGGATGATCAAATCGCGCTGGCGTTGATGATCGCGCACGTCCGGTATCGAGACAGCTACGCATCATCGACATTTGAAGATGCCAAAACCATTCATGGTCCGTACCGGTTGCACGCCATCACTCCCGAGACATTCACCATCGTCGATGCCGAGGTCGCGGAGACCGCGATCAGCCACTGGGCTGAGCATGTGATCCGCGACTGGGACGGGGATTTCGTGTCGTGGCCTCAGGCCCAGCGCGAGGAGATAGACCGTGAGGTCTATGCCCGCACCCATCGGGCCACGGTGATCTATCAATTGCCCGACATCCGCGCTACGGCTCAGCATGACTGGGGCGAGATCGTCGGTAGCGACGCCGGGTTCCACGAATTCGTCATCATCGACCGGGCAGCGGGTGAGTTAGCGTTAGTCGTGGCCAGCGACGACTAAGGCGGCCGCCCACAGTTCCACAATTCGCACCCACGGCTGGTAGGAGGACGCCTGTGCCCGCGGGTCAATCAACCAGCCAATCGCCCTAGCGCCATGTGGTACCTCCAAGGATTCGACCGTACGACCGAAGCGCTCGTTCACGAAGTGGCGCTTCCGTGGGCCGATGCAGACATCATTCGTCGCGAACTGCACATCGACGATGACCTGTCGATCGAACCATTCGACTTCGACGTGCCGACCGTCGCCGCGGCGCGAAACTTGGCCACGTTCAGCGACGAACACGTGGACGTCGATCCTCGCCTGGTGTACCAACTTGGCTTCTATGTCGAAGGCCGATAGGAGAACTCCTCCGCTTCCCAACCATCACCACGTAAGCCTTTTTTGTTGAGATGCAGCGAAGGTTGACAGGACACGCCTGGCTACATTGACAGGGCTCGGGTTGTCGCGGCACCTTGTCAATCTTGACTGCGGGCCGAGAGATCGATCCATTCCCGGCGTGCACATTTCGCGCTGGTGGCAGCTCATCGGCCCACGTTGTTAAACAACCCGCACGGGTTGTCAATCCCCACTGCATCTCGGCAGCAGCAGACGCCTCGAAGCGGCGGCATTGCTGCGGTTTCGACCCGCAACCGTTGCGTTACCACGGCGGAGTGGCGTCCTAACCGTAGCAGTGCTATGGTTAAACCATCGCGTCCGTACAGAGAGGCCTTTCATGACCCGCTCCATCGCGCAGCATCTCGCCACCAACCCCGGGATTGCACAGCATCTCGCCACCAACATCGGGGGCGGCGGCGCACCCGTGCGCCTCTATCACAAGGTCCACCTGCTCCAGCACGGCGTGCACGGCGGCTGGGTCACCGCAGTCATCTCCTTACTGATCATCAGCCTTCCGTTCATCATTGCGCTGGCCGGCATCATCTACCGCCGCACCCAACGGGGATCGGCACAGGCCTCGCCCGCCTACCGCCCGGTCAGCGTCGCGCCCTGGCAGTCCGGCGCGACCGGCGCGACCGGCGCGCCCGCCACCGCGCCCTGGCAATCGGGCATAGTCAGCTCCGCCGTGCAGCCATACGGTCCACTGACCCACACGCCAGTACCGACTGCACCCGCCGTACCTACGGTGTCGGCCTGGGGTACCCCGCAAGCCCACCAATGGGTGGCTCCAACTTCTCCATGGACCAACCACCGCTAATGCGGTAGGTGCCAGAGTCGCGCACGCGCCGAATGGGCCGAATCGGTTGATCAGGTACACCAGACCGTTCGCATCGGCGAGACGTCCATGTCGCACAGCTGATGCATAGGCGCAGCAGTTTCCACTGACTGGGTTGAGCGGCGCCGATACGATGCAGAAAGGGTAAGGGGGGCGGGCCAGATGAATGTTCGGGTCGACACGGCCGCGCTGGCTGCGGCCGCAGGAGAACTGTCGGCAAGCAGCCAATCCCATGCCCCGGTGGTTGCTCAACCTCCGGGCGTGGATGCGACGTCGGTCGCGGCCGTCGCCCAGATCAATGCCGGATCGGCCGCCTTGGCGGCACTGCTCGATCATGGCAGCGGGCTGCGCAGTGTGGGCGGTGTTGCCGTAGCCAACACGGCGGCGTTCCTCGGCGGTCAGGACGAGGCCAACGCCTCCGCGATCGTTGGCGGAAGCTCCCCCGATTCCGCCAGCGGCCTCTCACCGCTTCCGACGCTCCCGACACCCCAAGTGCCCACCGTTCCTCCCCTCCCACCGACGGCGCCAGTAATGCCCGGTGAAGCTCACGCCCGGGCACTGTACGGCGGGCCGGGCACGCAGTCGCTCTACGCGTTCGCCGATCACTGGTCGAGCATGAGCGGGCAGCTGCGCGAACTGTCGGCAACCATCACAAGCGCGGCGCATGCGATCGACAACAGCTGGGAAGACGGCACCCAGCAGGCCGGCGCGAACACGCGCAGACATGCGCAATGGGTGTCAGATATGGCCGACCACACCAACGACATGGCGCGGCATGCCCGAGACGTAGCCGCCGGCTTCGACGCCGCCAAGGCGAACACACCCAGCCCCGACGAGTTCACCCGCAGCCGCCAGAATCTGGAAGCTGCGATGCGGCGTTTCGCAGCGAGCCGTGGGGCGAACGCCGCCGAGGTACAGCAATGGACGCAAGACCTGGCGACCAAACAAGCACAAGCCACATCGTCCGCCATGGACTATCACGCTGGCGTGACCGCCTCGACCTGGCAGTCGACGAGCTCGACTTTCAAAACCGCCCCGGCGATCGCCACCGGGGGCGGCCCTGATGACACCATCGTCGGGCCACATCAGGGGCCGCACGTGCAGTTGGTGGACAATGACAACGGCGTGAAATTCCCCGGCGACCCTGGTGAAGCCCCGCAGATCGGGCCATTTCCCGTCCCACCGGAAATCGCCAAGGCCGCTGAAAACATGCCATTGGTGCCCGCGGATAACCCGCTCAACAGGACGCTGCTGCCGACGCTGCCGTCGCCTTTCGCCATCCCCGACGGCACGCAGAAGTTCTACGACGAGCTCACCGCCATCATCAATCAACACGGCCCGGCGGACGAGGCTCTCGAGGAGGCGCGCAAGGCACGCCAGATCGCCGAACAGGCGCTCAACCAGGGGTGCAGCACGCTGACCTGGACAGGGAACTCGTTGGCATTTGTCGGAGCCACTGGAGCGTTTCTGCTGACGCTTCCGGTCGACTGGACCCCTCCAGGTATCGCCGCTGCGCTGGCCACCGGGACCGCTGCGCTCGGATCTGGTGCGGTTCTTGCCGATTGCTTCGCCAAATGACCGCCCCGAGATGGCGCGGCATAGCTGCGGTGAGCGCACTCGCCTTGCTGGCTGCTGTACTCGTCGGTGGCATTGCCAAGTCACCGACGCTGGCGGCAGTCGCGGCTTTGGGTTTGGCCGGTTTGGGGGTTGCGGCTTACCGGCACGGTCGCACCGACGACCCAACCAGCGACTAGGTGGTGCTGCCGTACATCTGGTTGACGTCGATGGCTCGCTGAACGACGCACCACATGCCCCACATGTGAGGTTGAATGTAGACATTCGTGGCGTGAGCTAGGTTCGTGAAACGCACTGGTACGCAGACGAATTCGCCAGGCTGCGCAGCTTTTAGCGCCGCTTCAACCGCCATGGCGGATTCATCGTTGTCTTCTGCGAGCGCGTAGATAAGGAAATTATTGTCACTGGATGTCGGGTGCTGTAACGCCACCGACCAGCACAGCACTGTTCCGCCGGTCATCATGTAAAGCCTCGTTCTGTGGGAGATGGATAAGGTTCGACGGCGGCGGCGCGGCCCGCTGGGTCCGTCGCTTCACTTCGAAACAAGTTGGTTTCTACCGGCACCAGATCCGTTGTGCGACATGTTAACTGTTCCCTTCCGCTGCCTGTCGCGGGTTACGCCGCGATCCCGATGATGGTGCCGAGCGCCATTGATCCGGGGATCACCCATGCCAGCGGGGTCGGGATGCCCAGTAGCGCATGGGATATCACCACCAGGGCGCCAGGGATTCCGACCCCGACAGCTTTCGCCCATGTCTGGCCCATTGCGGTTCTCCATAGCGTGTCTGTGGACGTCTTATGTGGTGATGGCCTGAGCCGGCGTGGGCGGGCCAGCCACCAGGAGCGGACGGAGCCGGGCATCGTTGACCCAGGCAGGGCCGTAGATGGCGTGCGCGCACCAGAGTGCGATGGCCGGCGCTGTAGGGCCGTCCAGGCGCAGCGGGGAGCAGCGATCCCCGAAAGCGAATGTCACCGATCGCGCCATCAAGTCGGGATAAAACTCAGTGACGTATTGAAACCAGAAGTCGACGAGGGTGCCGTCTGATCCGCTGCACATGATGCGCTCGTCGGTGACGACAACGGTTGCCTGGCGTGGGTCGCGCCAATGTGCGACGAGGTCGCGCTCGGCCCGCTTGCGGCGCCGGTGATTCATAACACCCTGGGCGGCAAGCATTCCGAACATCAGGCCGGGGCTGCCCATCAGGAAACTGGAAGATCGGCGGTAACTGCCGTCCCCGGCGACGAGCCGGCTGGCCACAGCGGAAGCGCACAGCCGAGCGTCCTCGCCGTCTTCGAGTACAGGGCCGAACACCTGCGCGGATGGAGCTGGCTCCCCGCGGTACAAGGCAACGGCGCACGCACGTGCGTAATCCCACCAAGGGTCGCCCCCAGGAAAAACCTCGATGCTCATCGTGTCCACCCCCGTGGATGTAGCTGATGCGCTGACCGTACCGCGACGGTATGACAAGCGGGGAAATTGGCGTCACGGGCGGAAACCGCGAAGCGGGGAGAGTGCCCAGCGGCGTAGGGGTCAGGGGGTGAGACCCGTCCGCCCGTGACGGCCGCCACGACGATAACACCGCCGGTGCACAGTTTTGGCGAATATGGACCGCGACCCCATGAGGCCATAGGTGAACAGTCAGTAGTAGCGGCTTCCCGTTCCAGTGGAAGCCGTGAATTCGCGCATACACTCCGGTTACGCGTGTTCAGGCGTTCCGTGATGATCACAGGACCTATTGTATCTATGTTGTTCACGAATTGCATTATCTGTTGTAGCATTCGGCTCAGAAAAATCTGTGCCGCCATGACCAGCTAATGAGCTGCAGGGGCACTGGACACTCGGGGGCTCGATGGGCGGCGGTGCACGGCACACGACGACGCGCTTGGCTTCGCGCGCCTTCCCCTTACTCATGGCGCGGCCTGGCGCCGCCTCCCAGACCGACGCATCCCAGCCGCTGTCCGGGTTGCGTCACGCGGTAAACGCTCCAAATCCCCTGTACCTCAACGTCATTCGGAAGGCAATTATGGAAATCACTACACGCCCGTATCTGAACGCCGGGTTGGCGATGTCATCTGCTGCGCTGATTGCGTTCACCCCGCTGGTCGCAGGGGGTGGTGTCGCTGCGCCGATCCACAGCCCGCACTTCGCCACCACGAATGTGCACTTGTCCGCGCTCATCACGCAGGCCGACGTGGACGCGCTGGTGGCGAATTTGGGTTCGGTGCTGCACTCGGTTGACTCGACACTGACTGCGGTGGCGGCGGCGCCAGGCACGACCGTGCAGGACGCGCTCAATACCGCGGCGGCGCTGAGTAATTCGTTCTGGAGCGGCTTGATCGGTGCCACCGACAACGCCGCGCTGTCGGCTCTGCTGTCGGGGTTGCGGGCATCGTCGAACGGCGGCCTGACCAGCCTCGCAGCCACGGCGGGGTCGCTATCGGGGACTCTGACGCTGACCACCGGGCAGGTCGCAACATTGCTGACCTCGGTGCTGACCGGTTCGGCGGGGACAGCCGCCCAAGCGGTCGCCGCCGTCGTCAACAACCCTCTCGCGCTTTCGAGCTACACGAGCCTGGTGAACGTTCCGCTCAACCTCGTGGGCCTGGCGGCGAACACCGCGATCACGGCGGTCGATCAGCTCGGCGACAACGCACTGTCGGCGGCCAACACGCTAGTTCACGGCGTGACCGCGCAGATCAGCAATCTGCTCGCCGCCGTCAACGGCGTGGTGAATTCGGCCCAGGCCATCGCGGACAACAACGTCATCGACGGTTTTCTCACCGCCGCGCAGGGCATTGTGATCGCCCCGACCTCGGCGGTTGTCGAACTCGTCAACGGGGTGTCCTCGGTGCTCACCACGTTCGGCACGACTGTGCTGGACAAGCTCGCGATCGGAGCATCGGCCATCGCGACCGATTGGGTGGGCAACGGTACCGTGCCCGGTGCGTTGCAGAACGTCGTCACCGCGATCGGCACCAATCCCCTGTCCCCTGTCAGCTACACCGCCGCCGTCGGAGCCCTCGTCAATGCCGCTGTGGACACCGGCTACCGGGTCATCACGACCACTGGCTCGCTGGTCGCCGCACCGATCTACGCGACAGCCGCGGCCACGATCGCGGCGGCGAAGGTCACCGGGGCGTTCATCAACGGGGCGGCGTACGTCGCGTCCGGCCTGTTGACGATGCTCGGAACCCCGAGATTCGTCGCCAACCTCCCCCATGACCTGGCCGGCACGGTCATCACGGCCATGAACCTGACCGCGAAGGTCGTCGCGGCGGCCATTAACGGTGTGGGCAACTTGGTGAGCGCGGGTGCCTCCGCTGCCAACGCACTGGCCGCCACCTCGATCCCCGCCACAACGAAGATCGCCGCGACGACGGCCCCTCCGGTAACCATCTTGGCCGCAACGTCTTCCACGAAAGCGATAGCGATCACGACGGCCCAGACCCCGTCGAAGACCGCCGGCGCTGAGGCTCCCGCCGCGACGGCAGGGCCCAACACAACCACAGGCAAGCCGGACCACAGCGCGGTGCCGACGAAATCGAAGGAGCCGGCGGCCGGTGTGAACGAACCCAAGGCTCCCGCGCCGGCCACGCCCACGGGTACCGAGGCCGCTCCCGCTACGAGCAAGTCCACCACCGAGCCCGCCGGGGCCACCGCAGGGTCCGGCAAGTCAGCCGCTGGCAGCGACACTGGGGCCCCAACCACTCGCCACGGCGCTGACGATAAGGCGTCCACCGCGAGCGGCTCCCCTGCGGCCACCGGCACGGGTAAGCACCGGGCGCCGGCGAGCACGGCCGCCAGCAGCTCCGCGTCGGCCGTATCGTCGGAGTCGGGCGGGCGGCACCGTCGCAGCGAGAGTCCCTCCCGGTCGACGTCCGGCGAGGGCCACAGCGCTGCGCACGGGCACACCTCGGCAAGTGCCGCACGGTGAGCAGCCGCCGGTAGGACCGAGCCCCGGGTGCGGCCCTGCCGCCACGCCCGGGGTCTTTGCTGACCGGGGCCGGATTTGTCAGGGGTGGCAACGCTTTTGGCAGCGGGAGAGGATTTCAAGGGGGCGCGAAGTGATGGATCAGTGGACGCGGCACGCACGGTGGGCTTACCGAGACATGTACCCGCAGCTGGTCGCTGAACTGTTCGACATCAGCATCGAATGTCTGTTGCAGGACGTCGCGGAGGGCTCGCCGGTCTACCCGCGGCCGCGCGAGGTCGGCTTGGGTAATCCGACGTGGTCCGAGCTCGCGGTGTTCAGTGCGATCTGGGAGCGCTTCCCCACTCTTGGCCCCCGCATCCCCCGGCTGTTCCCTGATCCCTGGTCAAGCCGTGCCGCCGAATTCGTCGGCACACAGGTCCTCGCGCTAGGGGGCAGGCTCAATGTCGACCGGTACGGCGTTCACCTGTGGCTGAGGTGTGTCAAGGATGTGAGACAGTCGGGTAGTTTCTTTTCGGTCAGGCAGCAGCGGGAAGCGGCTGGTTTCTGGTTGTGAAGTTGGCCATTGCTGTCGCGGGCGGCAGACCCTCGTTGTTGGTG
>Ga0315336_1003328_pt1 | contig 21700 bp, 16 predicted proteins | sample ASW5metaG_FD_204512 | JGI IMG/M metagenome (GOLD analysis project Ga0315336, IMG submission 204512) | Ammonia-oxidizing marine archaeal communities from Monterey Bay, California, United States - ASW #5 | ecosystem: Environmental > Aquatic > Marine > Intertidal zone | place: USA: California... | reverse complement strand
CCCCTTCTCTTACCATGATGAATCTCTTTGCTTTGAGCTCGAACCGGGGCAAGCTGCCCGGGGCTACCTCTTTGACCACGACGCGGAAGAGAAAGGCCTCTTCAAGAGCAGAAGCCACCCGTTTCCGCAGAGCCGTGGTTGCCGGTACCTTTCGAGGACCGGCAGCCGCGGGGGCCGGCTCGATTTCGACCTCCAACGCTGTCGTGCCTGCGGAATGGCGAACGAGTATGCGAAACTCGACGACCTCCGAAAATTTCCTGATGATGGCCTCAATCGCCCCAGGATAAACGTTATTTCCCCGGATGAAAACCATCTCATCGAGGCGCCCGAGGATTCCTCCGACAAGCCGTCCCCAGGGCCTCCCGCAGGGGCAAGGTTCTTTGCTCCACCGGACGACGTCACCGGTACGGTAACGCACGAGAGGACTTCCCGTGCGGCCCAGGTTGGTCAAGACCAATTCTCCTTCCACGACGCCGTGCTCCTGTCGCTCGCTCGCACTCACGGGTGCCCCGGACTTCGGCTCAACGACCTCGACCACGAACTCGCTTTCGATGACGTGCATGCCTCCGGGATTCTCTACGCACTCGAAACCCACGGGCCCCATCTCGGTCATACCGCAATGATCGAAGCAACGCGCGCCCCACTCGCTTTCCATCCTCTTTCGCGTCGCCGGTAGGCTGCCTCCCGGCTCACCGGCTACTACAAGCGCGCGGACCGACGAAGAGCGCAGGTCGACCCCCTCTTCCCTGGCCACCCCGGCCATGTGGAGAGCGTAGGTGGGCGTCGCCACCACCACGGTTGCCCCGGTCTCCAAAAGCATTTTCAGTCGTGCCTTGGTGCTCATACCTCCGGCAGGAATCGCGAGATGACCGAGCCCCACCGCACCCTCGAAGGCCGCCCAAAAGCCGATGAAGGGCCCGAACGAGAACGGAATGAAAAGTCGATCGGAGGGTGTGAGCTGGAAGCCACTGTAGATTTCTCTCCAGATCGAAAGCCACCATTCCCAGCTCGCGGGGGTGTCGAGCCACCAGAGCGGTCGACCGCTCGTGCCGGAAGTCCGATGAATGCGCGCATAGCGCTCGAGCGGGAAGGTCAGGTTGCTTCCGAAAGGAGGATGGCGCTCTTGATCGTCCTCGAGCTCTGTCTTCGTCGTGAAGGGCAGGCGCCGGAGAATCTCGCACGCTCGAACGCTCGGACCCGACCCGAGAGCCTTTCCGAGATCACTGACGGCTCCCCCGAGCTTTCTTCGGTAGAACTCGTTGGTAGACGCCATGCTCGTCAGGAGGCCCAGCAGTTTTTCAGTCTGGCCTACTTCGAGCAGCTCACGGCTGGTGTCACAAGGTTCAACATGGCGCGAGGGAAGGTCCACCAGAAAAGCATAGATGGAAGCGGAGCGGTTCACCACCCAAAAACAGCCCGGACCCCGAGGCAGGTACGCATTTGGAAAGCGACTTCGGCTTGTTTCTGTCGTTGCGACGAGGTGCCGAGTCTGTTATCGTAGGGCCCCTTCAACAGACTTGGTTGTACCTGGTTCAACGTAAAGGAAGCGAAAATGAACAAGTTGTGTAGTCTCTGTGCTGCCCTCCTCTTGACGCCGGCCACTTTCGCGGAGCCGGAGATCTTCGAGGCATCCTTCGACCCGATGTTGCCCAACGAGTATCAAGTACAGTTCCCTGCAGAGCTCGGTGGGTCGACCCTCACGATGCCCATCTCAGGGGGTGACTTCGCGATCGAAGTCGACCCGGCTGCAGGCACCTCGAAACTCCTCCAGTGGAACCAGGAGGTGGAGCCGATCGAGATTCTGGGCATGAGCACGGGGCCCATCACCATCACCATGGATACCAACTCCACTTCGGAGGGCACCTACGACGCGGCGTCGCGATCCTTCAGCGTTGCCGCCACGTTCCTTATCAATTTTGACGATTCCCAGCTACAGCAGATCGGCTTTTTGTCCCCCCTGCCGCTGTTGGGCACGGAGGAAGGGACCCTTTTCGGCGTCGGCCAGATCGGCACGATCAACATGCACCTTCAGGGAGAGGGCGCGGTTGGAGAGAGCGCCTTCAGCTACACCTGCCGCACGACGGGCCGCATCCACTATGATCTCGACGACGACCAGGGGCAGTCCGGCGATGTTAACCACGATCGTCAGATCGACGTGTCGGATGCCATTTCGGTTTTGAGCGCCCTTTTTTCCGATGGCGCGATTGCCTGCCCTGACGCTGCCAACGTCAATGGCGACGTCGTTACGGACCTTTCTGACGCGGTCTTCCTGCTCACCTTCATCTTCCAGGGCGGTCCGGCCCCTCCACCCGAGCCCGTGGCCTGCCCGGGTCCGTGAAATTTTAGTGCATCTGGGAGGGGTTCGGGTATCATGACTGCCGTTTTGGGGTGTTCTACGCCTTTCTCATGGGGGAGAGGTTTGGGCATCCACGGTGTTTGGCGTTCGGACTTCTTGATCTCGTTCCCTCCTCTCACGATTCAGCTTTTTGCCACTGGCAGGTTGAGTGTCCACGCTCGGTCGGGACACGTTCGGTCGGGAATTCACCTGTTGAGACGGTTCCGCATGCCTCATTAATAGAAGGGATATTCATCATGAATATCTATGTGGGCAACCTTTCTTTCAAGACGACGGAGCCTGAGCTTCGCCAGGTCTTCGAATCGTTCGGTAGCGTGACCGCGGTGAATATCATCACCGACCGCGAAACGGGCCGGCCCCGTGGCTTTGGTTTCGTCGAGATGGCCAACGCGGATGAGGCTCAGCAGGCCATCGACGGTATCAATGGGACGAGCGTAGGCGGCCGTAGCCTCACCGTCAACGAAGCGCGTCCACGCCAGAGTCGGGGCGGTGATGAGGGCGGCCGGTGGTAGCACCGGCCTACGTAGCTACAGGCCAACCATACCACCTGCAGAACCCTGACAGCCCATTGTAGAATTTTACTTCTTCAACGGACTGCTAAGACGAGCTTGCGTACCACACGGCAGTGGCGACGATGGCGATCCCTACCAATCAGGAACTCGTTGAGCGCTGGTGCCGAGAGCCGGCGCCGCTGCTTCCACTCCTTCATGCGTTTCACGATCGCGATGGTTTCCTCTCTGACGAGGCTGTCCGCGACGTCTCCCGCGGATTAGGCATTCCCCTCGCCGACCTGTTCGGGACGGTCACCTTCTACCATCACTTTTCCCGGACACCCTCCGGGAGATCAGCCCCAAGGGTCTGTACCGGCCCCGTCTGCTCCATGCGGGGTGGGGGCAATATCCTCGAGGCGCTGGCAGGGGACGGGGCCACGCCGATGCCCTGCGCCGGGCGCTGTGATGCGCCGGTTCCCGTGCTCGTGGGCTCCGAGGTATTCGCGGGTACGAGCACGAAGACGCTCGCGCTACGGCCCTCTCCTCTTCCCCCTCCGAACCCTGCGGGCTTCGAGGAGTGCGTCTTCTCCTCCCTGCGCGAACCGGGTCACGCAGGAATCGATGGCTACCGGCGCGATGGAGGCTACGAGGGCCTTCTCCAATCCTTGCGCGACCGGAACCCCGCCGACGTGCTCGCGATAGTTTCAGAGAGCAAGCTTGCGGGCCGCGGTGGTGCTGGCTTTCCGACCGGTGTGAAATGGAAGGCGGTGGCCGAGGCGGATCGGGGTCCCAAGGCGGTCGTCTGCAACGCGGACGAAGGTGAGCCCGGCTGCTTCAAGGACCGGGCCATCATGGATTACGATCCCCACGCCATGATCGAGGGGATGATCATCGCCGCGTACGCTACCGGGGCGACACGCGGGTTTATTTATCTGCGCTACGAGTATCCCGAAACCTTCGACATCATCGAGCACGCCATCGCCGAGGCCGAGGCTGCGGGCTTCCTGGGCGACAGAATTCAAGGTAAGGAATTCACTTTCCGACTCTTTCTGAGGCGCGGAGCCGGGGCGTACATTTGCGGCGAGGAAGGTTCGCTCCTCAACAGCCTCGAGGGAAAACACCCCTTTCCTCGCAATCGGCCGCCTTTCCCCGTGACGCACGGTTTCGAGGACTTACCGACGGCGGTGAACAATGTCGAGACCCTCGCTTCGGTACCGCACATTCTGCGCCGCGGCGCAGAGTGGTATCGAGATCTCGGTCAGAACGGCCAGGCTGGGACCAAGCTGATCAGCCTCTCCGGCGATGTGGAGCGACCGGGAAACTACGAAGTGCCGCTCGGCTTGCCTCTCGAGACGCTCCTTTACGAGTGGGCGGGAGGGCCCGGGGCACGTCGCTCCATCCAGGCCGTTACCATGGCGGGCCTTTCGGGTGGTTTCCTGGCCGGCGACGACTTGAAGGTGACCCTCGATGAGCCCAGTATTCGCAGCAAGGGCTCCTTCCTTGGCGCTGGGGGAATCATGGTATTCGACGACCGGCGTGACATCGTCGATGTGGCCCGCCAGGCGATGGAGTTCTTCGCGCACGAGTCCTGCGGCAAGTGCTTCCCGTGCCGCATAGGCACGCAGCGCCTGACGGAACGTCTTGCCGGCGAGGCGGGACCCGGGGAACTGCGGCAATGGATTGAAGAAGTGCACGACATCGGCAGCGCCATGATCGCCACGAGCGCCTGCGGTCTCGGGATTGCAGCTCCGTTGATCACTGAAAGTCTGTTAAAATATTTCCCGGAGCAAGTCGCTCAACATGTCGAGCCATGAATCCGAAGCCTGAACAAACCAATGAGCCAGTGAGCTCGGAGACCCCCCCAGCGCGGCGGCCCACGTTGACACTGGACGGAAAAGTCGTGGGCTTCACCGAGGGGGAGTCGGTCTACGACGTAGCCCGTCGGCACGAGAAGGAAGTCCCGACACTCTGCTACGATCCGCGGCTTGAAGCTTTCGGAGGCTGTCGCCTTTGCGTCGTCGAGCTCGAAGGAGCTCGCAACCCGGTCGCTTCCTGCACCACTCGCGCAACTGCAGGCATGGTCGTACGAACCCATACCGAAGCGGTTGAAAAGCACCGCAAGGTCTTGCTCGAAATGGTGGCGTCCGAGAATCGTGAGATCGAGGTCGATGCCCTGCGTGGTTATGCCTCCCAGGAGCTCACGAGCCTCGTCGATCGCTACGGGGCGCGCACGGGTCGTTTCGCCGGTAAGAAGTCCGGAAAGACCAACAAAGACGACGACAACCCTTTCATACTGCGAGACTACGACCTCTGCATCTCCTGCTACCGCTGCGTGCGGGTGTGCGCCGAGCAGGAAGGCGATTACGCAATCAGCGTCATGAACCGCGGGTTTTCCACGCAGATAACGACAGAGTTCAACGGGTCGTTGAAGGACTCCGCCTGCACCTTTTGCGGGCAGTGCGTCCAGACCTGCCCCACCGGCGCGCTGGCGGACAAGAAAAGCCTGCGCGCTGCCGACACTCCCGGCGAGGTGGAAAAAACGCGCTCCATCTGCACCTACTGTGGCGTCGGCTGCTCGGTCGACATCTTGACGAAGGAGGACAACCTCATCGGCGTCCTTCCGGCGATGGATGGTCCGGCCAACTACGGGGCCCTCTGCGTCAAAGGTCAGTTTGCCTATGACTTCGTGCAGCATGAAGATCGGCTCACCACTCCACTCGTGCGCGGCAAGGACGGGGAGTTCCACGAGGCGAGCTGGGAGGACGCACTGGATCGGGCCGCGGAGGGATTCCGCAAGGTGGCCAAAAAGCACGGTAAACGCAGCATTTACGGGATTGCGTCCGGGCGTGCTCCCAGCGAGGCGGCCTACACGATGCAGAAGTTCATCCGCACGGGCTTCGGGACGAACTTCATCGACAACTGCAGCCGCGCCTGACACGCGCCTACCGTCGCCGGTCTGGCGGCCACGATCGGACGCGGAGCCATGTCGAACCCTCTGGCCGACATGGAGAAGCCCGACGTGATTTTCTGCATTGGCACCAACATGACCGAGTGCCACCCGGTCGCCGCGACCCGCCTCAAGAGGGCCATGAGCCGAGGCGCGAAGCTTATCGTCGCCGACCCGCGGCGCATCCCGCTTGCAGAAATGGCCCACCTTTACCTGCCACTGAGGGTCGGTTCGGATGTCGCCCTGCTGCTCGGGATGGCTCATGTCATAGCTCGGGATGGCCTGATCGATCAGGCCTTCGTCGATGAGCGCACGCGTGGCAGTGAGGAGTTCCTCGAACACGTGAAGGAGTTCCCGCCGCAGTGGGCCGAAGGGATCACTGGCGTGCCCGCGAAGGACATCGAGACGGCCGCCCTCTGGTACGGCCGGGGCGCGAAGGGCGCGATTTACTACACTCTGGGGGTCACCGAGCACATCTGCGGGGTCGACAACGTCAAGAGCCTCTGCAACCTTGCCCTCATGACCGGCCACATCGGGCGTGAAGGGACCGGGATCAACCCCATGCGGGGTCAGAACAACATCCAGGGCGCCGGTGACAGTGGTGCCTTGCCGAACAACTACCCGGGATTCCAGCCGGTCACCGACCCCGAGAATCAGGCGAAGTTCAAGAAGCTGTATGGAACGGACATCGATCTCGAAAAGGGGATCACCAAGGTAACGGCCCTGGATCGTTGCGGCGAGCAGATCCGCGCGATGATCATCGATGGCGAGAATACCCTCCTCACCGACCCGGATCGCACGCACTGCGAGCACGCGCTCAAGAGTCTCGATCACCTGGTCGCCATAGATATCTTCCTGACCGACACGGCCCAGCTGGCCGACGTGGTCTTGCCCGCGACGGCGTGGGCGGAGACCGACGGAGTCTGTACCAATACGGAGCGCCGGGTCCAACGTTTGCGCGCTGCCGTTCCGCCTCTCGGCCAGTCCAAGCCCGATTGGTGGATCGTCAGTCAAATCGCGCAGCGGCTCGGCTTCGAGGGCTTCGACTTCCAATCGGCCAAAGATGTCTTCAACGAGCTCTGTAGCGTTTCACCGACTTACGCCGGCCTCGACTGGGACCTCATCGACAAGGGAGAGTATCACTGGCCGGTGCCCTACAAAGGCCACCCCGGCACTCCGCTTCTCCACGAAGGCGAGTTCGTCAACGGACGGGGCCTCTTCTCGCAAATCGGCTACAGAGATCCTGCCGAAACCGTGAACGAGGAGTATCCCGTCTGGCTGACGACAGGGCGCCGCCTCGCGTCCTACCACACGCGCACGCAAACGGGCCGCGCTCAAGGAATTGACTACCTCCTCGCCGAAGAATCCCTCGAGGTCCACCCCGCCGACGTCAAAGCCTGGGGCCTCGAGGACGGTGGCTGGTGCCGCATGTCGAGCCCGCGCGGCTCGGTGGCGATCAAGGTCAAGGCGACACCGCGCTCCCCGACGGGCACCGTCTTCGCGAGCTTCAGCTTCAGCGACGTCCCGGTCAACGTCCTCACCGGCTCGGGTTACGACCCGATCACGCAGACGGCCGAGCTCAAGGTCTGCCCGGTCCGTGTTGAGGCGGCGGAGAGTCCGTAGGTGGGGCGGTCAAGAGACCGCCCCACAACAAAGTCTCGTGTTACTTCTTCAAGAGGTCGCGGATCTCCCCGAGAAGAACTTCCTGTGCCGGTGGCGCGGCAGGTTTCGCCTCTTCCTTCTTCTTCATCGAGTTGATCGCCTTGACCACGCAGAAGATAGCAAAAGCAATGATGAGGAAATCGACCAAATTCTGCACGAAGTTGCCGTACTTGAGCAGAACAGCCTCTTCGGTTGCTGTGGCCTCCTTCAAAGTCACGGCGATGTCCGTGAAGTCAATACCTCCAAGCAGCATTCCGATAGGCGGCATGATGACATCAGCCACCAAGGAGGCAATGATCTTGCCGAAGGCACCGCCGATGATGATACCCACGGCCATGTCGATCATGTTTCCCTTGACCGCGAACTCTTTGAATTCCTTCATCATTCCCATTGGAAATCAACCTCCATCGTCTCGTTGAACCAAGAGTCGCACTCTGTTACGAAAAACGAGGCGACTCACCACCATGAATCCGACGTCTCCGGGATCACCGCCTCCACGGCGATTTTCCCACTCAGGCTGCGGATTCTCACCGGATGCTCAGCAGAACTCAAGGGGGTAATCGGGCGGCGGATCGCGTTCCCCGAGCTTTATCCAAGGTAAGCTGGCCGGGCGCTACCGTCGGGATTCACGAACCAGGGGGTCCAGACGAGTGCGACCCGCTCGGGCGCGATGTCCGATTTTTTCGGGGGAATTTCCAACTCCTCCAGCTCGAAAGATGCGGGATCCACCGCGGTTTCGAGCTTCTCGACCTCGGCCTCGAATTCATCCTCCAGCTCACCCAGTTTCTTCCGCAGGACCTCAAGCTCTTCCTTGACGCGGGTGACGTCTCCTCGTTCCTGCACGGCCCTACCAGCCCGCCTGATGGCGCTGCTCGCGCGGCCGACATTCCCCACGCTGCCCAGCTTGCGGCCGAAGAGAGCCCCGAGAATCGTCGCCCCCACGGAGATGACGCTCTGCAGTTTTTGCTGTTTGTACTGTGCTGTCTCGCGTGACACCCTCTCCTCGCCTTTGCGAATGCGCTCTTCAAGCTTCGCGAGCTTGGGCAGGTAGCGTTTCCGCATCTTTTCGATCTCGGTGTCCCTCCGCTCGCGAGCGAGCTGTGTCAGCCGTACGCGGAAGTCGCCCACGTTTTCATCCGGCATCGATGTCGCCTTGAGTGCCCGATGCCTCCAAATGGTGAGCGGCCGGCTCCGGTAAAGATGATCCACGAGTCCCTTCTTCCAGGCGCTGTAGCTCTTCGCGCGTGCTGCCGCAGCCGGGAGTTTGGCAAAGGGCACGCCCTCGGCGCCTGCCTTCTCGATCTCTGGCGCTTCCCCCTCGAGAACCGCCGCTTCTTTCCAAGGGTTGGAGGCAACCTCGCCTGCTAACGGGGCGAGCAGTGTCACGGGCCGCCACTCGTCAAGGTCCAGACGCACGCGGCTGAAATGGAGCTTGGCGATACCGAGGAGCGCGGGGCGATAGACCGGCTTGCTCTCGTTCTCGGCGGATACAATGCGGGGAAGGAAAAACTCCGGGACGTCGGGCGGCAAGTGGGGACGGTCAGCAATTGCAGTGGGAGCTTCCTCTCTGGGAATCGCCGCACGGGGACGAGACTGTTTTTCCTCCGTAACGGTCGTCCCGTCCTTGCGCGCTGCCATCAGCTTGCGGATTTGTTCGCGGGTCAGCGGCCCCCGCAGGTAGGACAGCACCCACCTCGTGTGGAAGAGCGCAGGAGAGTCGTCGTGGACGTTGTTCATGAGGAAGACACGGCTTTCCAGGCGTGCAAGGGTGGCCTCCACGGCTTGTCGATCGAAAGCGGTGCCGGCCTCCGCCGAGGCGCCCTCGAGTCCCTCCAGGACCCGGGCCTTGTCGCGTTCGGTCTGCAATCGTCCCAGAAACCAAGTCCCTGCATTGGAAAGGCCCTTGTAGTCGAGGTCGACCGGATTCTGTGTCGCCAGGACGCAGCCAAGACCGTAAGCACGAGCCTGCTTGAGCAGTGTCAGCATGGGAGCTTTCGACGGCGGGTTGGCGACGGGTGGAAAGAAGCCGAAGACTTCATCCATGTAGAGCAACGCTCTCAAGCTGGACGTCCCCGGTTGAGTCCGCATCCACGCCAGCACCTCATTCAGCAGAATGGTGACGAAAAACATCCGCTCGCTGTCGTTGAGGTGGGCGATGGAGAGTATGGAGATCTTTGGCTTTCCCTCGTTGGTCCAAAGCAGCCTCTGAATGTCCAGGGGCTCGCCCTGGAGCCAGGAGGCGAACCCGGGGGAAGCCAGCAGGTTGTTGAGGCGCATGGCGAGGGCGAAGCGGTCCTTTGCAGGGAACGTCGATTCGAGATCCATGACGCCGATCTTGTCGAAAGGAGGTTCCTGAATTTGGCGGATCAAACCGGGAATGTCCAGATCGCGGCCTTCTCTCCACGCCCGTTCGAGAATGTTGCAGAGAAGAATGTACTCGCGGCTGCTAACAGGGTCGGCGTCAATGTCCAGAAGTGCCAGCAGGCCCGACACCGCCGCCTCGATACGTTCCCTGAAAGCCTCCGAGTCCTGGAGAAGAGCCGGCGGCGGCGCGGAGAAGGAACGTAGAATGGTCAGCTCGAGGCCGGCGTTGCTTCCTGGTGTGTAGATGTTGAGGTCCGCCGCGTCACGAAAGCGACCGATGCGGTCGCCGTCCTGGCCCCATTGCGCCAGACCTTTCTTCCAGAGGGCGGCGACCTTCAGAGAGTGGCTCTCGGGATCCTCCCCCTTGCGTGCTGCCTCATCTTCGTCGATCCAGGGGCGAAAGTCCTGCGCCCGCAGTTCGGGGAAGGTCAGAAGAAGATTTCCGAGGTCTCCCTTGGGGTCGATGGCCAGGGCCGGGATGCCGTCGATGGCGGCTTCTTCCAGCAACGAGAGACAGAGCCCGGTCTTGCCGCTTCCGGTCATGCCCACACAGACCGCATGCGTGGTCAAATCCTTGGAATCGTAAAGGAGCAGGTCATCCCGGACGGCCCGCGTTTCCGGGTCGTAGAGCTTGCCAAGATAAAAGGCTCCCAGTTTCTCGAAAGCTTTCATGTTCGCCTCCCAAAGTCGTTCGCCCGGGCTCAGCTGGTACGAATTATCCGAGTTCCCGTTGTCTGTTTGACGCTATAATTACGGTCCCTTTGGTTCGTAAGGCAAGGAGGAATAACCATGATGACATTCTGTCGAGCCTGGTGCGGCATCCTGACGGGCCTACTGATTGCCAGTTCCGCGTTCGCGGCAGAGGGAAAAAAGGCGCCGTCCGTAACGAAAATCAAAGACATCATCGTTCATCGAGACACGCGGTTTTACAGCGCCTTCCCATCCGTCGTCCGGCTTAAGTCCGGCGAACTGCTCGCCTCGTTTCGGAGGGCGCCTGACCGACGCATCTGGGGCGAAAAAGAAAACCATCACTCGGACCCCAACAGCCAACTCATGCTCGTGCGCTCCAGTGACAACGGCGAAACGTGGACAGAGACGCCTGAGCTGATTCACGCACACCCCTTCGGCGGCACACAGGAACCCAACCTGATCGTGCTTCAAGACGACTCCCTCGTCTGTAGCAGCTACGCTTTCGCCCGGGTCAGGGATGAGGTCAAGGAACGCTTTCCCGAAGGGATTCGCTGGCGGAATTTTGTCTGGATGGGGGGATACCTGCTGAGATCCGAGGATGGAGGCCACACCTGGAGCGCGCCCATCATTCCTCCTCCTGTTCCAGGGGGTGTGGTAAAGAACGTTTTTGGCAAACCTTGTCCGGCCTTCAACCATGGGGCCATGTGCCAGGGAGGGGACGGTCGCCTGTACTGGGCGGTGGCGACAAAGAATCCCTCCAACCCCCAGGTCGCCGAAACCCATCTGATGACCTCCGATGACGGCGGCCGCACCTGGGCCTACGCGTGTCTTATTGCCAAAGATGACAACTTCAGCATCAACGAAACATCGCTCCACAGGACCCCCAAGGGCGATCTGGTGGCTTTCATGCGCACGACAGGTTTCGATGACCACACCCTGGTCGCCCGCTCCACCGACGGAGGCAAAAGTTTCGAGCGCTGGCAAGATGCGGGCTGGCAAGGTCACCCGCATTACGCGCTACAACTTCCCGATGCCCGCATCTTTCTGGTTTATGGCTACCGGCACAAACCTTTCGGCATTCGCGCGCGAATCTTGAACGCCGAGTGCACCGACTTCAAAACGGCCGCCGAAAGTGTGCTTCGAGATGATGGCCTCATGGAAGACTTGGGCTACCCCTGGGCGACGCTCACCCAAGACGGCAAGATCTTGGTGGTGTACTACTTTCACGATGACACCGGCAATCGACACATCGCCGGGACGCTGCTGTCGATCGGCAGTCAGTAAACCGACTTTCCGCGCTCTTCCCTCTCCGCGACCCCGTGTCCGTCCGCCTACCCGTCCTACTTGACGAAACGCTGACGGCCACTATATTACGAGGTTATTGAATGGATTGCCGATGAGCGAGGGGAATCTATTGCCACCCACCGAGGCGACTTCATGAAGATCAAAGAAGTCAAGGCGACACCGGTACGCATCGCCTTCACCGAACCGGAAATATGGTCGATGGGGCAACGGACCGCGGTGTCTCCGATCATCGTGGAAGTAGTGACCGACGACGGCCAGGTAGGACTGGGAGAATCGGTGCCCGTGCCGAATATCGACGTCGCAGTAAGCGCTATCCAGGGAGCAGCTCGCCGGCTAACCGGTCAGGACCCACGCAACATCAATCACCTGTGGCAACAGTTGCAATTCCTAGAGGGATGGTGCCAGTTCCCGTACGTTGGAAACGGAGCGCTGGCGGGTGTCGAAATGGCCTGCTGGGATATTCTTGGGAAAAGCCTGGGGGTACCGGTTCACGCGCTTTTGGGTGGTAAGATCCGAAACCAGGTTCCCATCATGGGTTTCGTGCAGCACACAACGCCCGAGAAGATAGAGAAAGATGCCCGCCGAATGGTCGAAGAGGGCTATACGACGCTGTATACCAAGGTCGGGCGGGGAATGGAGAGTGACCTTGCGGCTCTGCGTGCACTGCGCCGGGGAGCGCCAGAGCACATCCCTATCCGCTGCGATCCCAATGAGGCCTGGACACCAGGACACTCACTGCGAATGGCGCACTTGATCAAGGACCTCAATATCCAGTACATTGAACAGCCGTTGCGGATGCGTACCATCCATGAACTGGCCGTGCTGCGCCAGCGCAGTCCCGTGCCTATTGCCGCCAACCAGGCTAGCTGGTTGAACTGGGATATTCTCGACATCATCCGCGAACGCGCGGCCGACGTGATCATGACCGACCCCTGGCAGGCCGGTGGAATCGCCAACTTCCATCGCGCCGCCGCGATTTGTGAGACCGCCTGCTTACCGATGGTCTACCACAGCCAAGGCCCTCTTACGATCGCCACGCGCTCCGCCATGACAGTGTTGTGCTCCAGTACCGCGTGCATGTACGCCAATCAGACCTACAACCACATGACCTCCGATGATGTAGTCACGGAACCGGTGCAGATCGTTAACGGTAATATTGAGGTCAGCGACAAGCCAGGGCTTGGAGTGGAACTGGATCGTGACAAGCTGGCCAAGTACAGCGAGGCCTATCGGCGCGAAGGGATGGGGGGGCCCTTCGGAGAGGCGCCGAGCGACGCGATTTTCCTACCGAACCAGTGATCCCCGACGCCGTTTCTCTGGCCCGCAACCCTGCACGGGAAGTATCGGAACACGACGTGCAGACCCCCCCAGTAGGGAAACCCCGTACGCAAAAGTACCGACTCAAGTCCTCCCCTACCGTTGTCGATACGAAATCGCCCCCCCCTGTGGGACGGTAGAGCGAAAAACAGACACGGGACCTAACACGGAGGCAGTTGTGATGGTTACCAGGCGTACCGTATTCATACATTCGGCATTGGCCGCAGTCATCGTCAGTTTGTCCGCTTGTACTGGGAGCAGTGGTGGGGGGGGAACGACACTCTCTTCGGCCATCGAGGTGCCGGGGAAGGTTGACGTCGTATCCGCCAAGGCGGGGTCCTCGGCCTCCCGCGCTACCAACGCTCCCGCTCGGTGTGGACGGCACGTCAACTATATGACCCACATTAAGTCTTTGCTGCGAAGCGCGTCCGCGGTCAGCGATCTCCCAGCCGATTCAGACTACAACGAAACGCAAACTCGGAAATTCATTGAAATCAGGGCCCTGGAGGTCTTTGAAATCCTCGACAGCATCTTCTCCGCCTTTTCCCAGACAAAGTACGAGGACAATATTGGAACCGGCTGTTACGTGGCTAAGGTCAAATGGACAGACGAATGCGAAGGTGGAGCTGAATGCTCCCAAATCCAGAACTGGACGGTGCAGACGCAAGCCGCCGATGTCAACGGCGACGGGAACGCAGACGACCAGACCGTCCACTTGTTTATTGAAGAAATCGACCCAGAGACCGGCGAGGTTGAACCCATCAAGGTTTTCTGTGAGCTTCAGCAAGCTCCAGAGCAAAACGAAGACGGCTCTCTCGAGAATCTCGGAATCTGGCGACTGACCGCGATCTTCGGACAGGCGAACTCGGTTGCGGATATCGATGACTATTTTTTCGCCGAATCCACCCTCCTGGGCGACGGAACGAACAAACTGGTAATTCGGGACCAATTTACAGAAGAAGATCAGGGCCAGGAGTTTGATGCGGGAACCCGGGCGCTCATTTATCGGGATCCGGGTGGCGCCGGCGGCCGCGGCCAGATCGAAATGCCCGACTGGGAGGCCTGCTTTGGACCTCAGAACAATTGCCCGCCTCCCCCCGTCGAAATCAACTTCGAGTACGACACCGAATATCTCTGCGTCCGCTCGCCTTCTCGTGGTACGGAATGCTTCGACCGGGATCAAGAGATCGAACTCGTCCATCGGTACAAGTTGTTTGATTGCACGACCGGCGCGGACGTGGAAAAGGCGAAGAGTTTTGGCTTCCCCATCATAGTCAACGAGGGCCAGGACACTCGTTTTGGCTGGTATGGGGCCTGGCAAGATCGGCATGAGCTTTGGGTAAACGGGGATCCCTTGGCAGATGGAACAAACGTCGTCCAGGAAGACTTTTCCGGACAGGGCAACCCTACCCCTTACACGGTAGACAAATTCCCCGGCGCGCTGGAGAAAGTCACCCTCGTTACGGGTAGCGTCGATCAGCTCGAAGGGATTGCAGCGGAAGTCTGGCTCTTCAGTGATCGAAGAATCAAATGGGACGGGGCGAAGTGGGACGAGTGTCCACAGCACGACTGCACCGGAGGCAGTGGAGCCCTGACGGATTTTACTGCTGAACTGCCGAATCTTGAATACGCTGGAGCGGATGACCCTCGAGAGATCTGGATCGAAAAGGACGGAACAAATTATGTTTACGTCACCGATTCGAACGACCCGTCCGTTGACGGATTCTATCCGGCCCAGCAGGCCCAACAGAACCCGGAATCTTGTGGGGGGCCACCGCAATGGGAAGCCAACGGGCCCAAATACAGCCCTGCCAATGATGACGAGCTTTTCCTAGGAACCGGCGGGCGAACCTACATCATGTATACCGGCGAGTTCGACAGCGGCGATAACCAGGGGGCTGATGTCACCGATACGGGGTGGGTAGAGAAGACACTCGCAGATTTCGACTGCCAGACCTGGACACCGGAGTTCGACGACAACGCCGACCGCGAGTTTCCCTTTGACCTCGGCCGCGAATACTTTGTCAACAACCGCGGAGCCAACCTTCGGGTCACTCGAACCGCAACCAACGGGGATGCGGACGATTTCAGCGTCTTCATGGATACCGTTGAGTTGGTAAAGCCTTCGGCTGACCTGGACGCCGTGATGCCCGACGGAACGATCCTGGTGGATCCGTTCAATCCGGCTGGCTCAACCTACGTTGTCAACAAAGACGCGAATGACTCTGACTACCTCATGCTGACTTACGCCACCCTGGGCCCGGACGATCAGGACAAGACCGTTGGTGACGTTGTGATGGACGACTGGTGGGGTCTCCGAAACCAGGTAGACGGCAGTGGTAGTCTTGCGCCCGGCGATACTGTCTACAACTGGACCTATCAAGATCAGGGAGAGTCGTGGGGTGGCGTGACATACTTGAAGGATGCCAACGGCGACTATGCCCTTCTTTCCGAGCCCGTTCGGCTCGACCCCATTACGCTCCAGAATTCGCAGGACGTGGACCTGGGAAATCCCGGATTGGCTTATCAGCTGACGTTTGACGGACACCTCCACGGTCTTCAGGATACCTGGTGGGAGCTTGAAAAGGCCAATTTCGGAGGCACGGCTGAGAGCATCAGTGAAATCTTGGATAAGAACGTCATCATCCCGAACGGGACTGAGGTCAGTGACTCGGATGCGAACGCCTGTTACTTTGTAAAGGCCACCGACGTCGGAATCTTCGTGGTCCCCGTGCCCGGAAGTACACCCGGGCTACCAGACGTGGGAGATGGATCGGCATCCGATCTGCTCGACCTGGACGCCGAAGTGGGCACCCCCAATTTCCTAACAGTGTTCGGTCTCACGATCCCTACGGGGTGTGAACTCAAATACGTTGAGGGACTCCCTGTGGAATAGAACGGTAGGAACACGCCTTTCCCGGCGACCCTGCCGATAAATGCGCCTCAAATTTTGTTAAGTCTGTCTGCGGCAAGAACCTGTCGGGCGTGAACGTCCGGGGTCGTTTGCCGCCCTGAGCGCGCCGAGTTACTCTTGCAGTAATAGGGTACACAGAAGGTTTTCCAGAGGGTTTGTTGGTTATGAAACGCTCCGCGGGTCTCACCATAATCGAATTCATGATCGTTGTGGCGGTTCTGACGGTTGTCGTCGCAATCGCCATCCCAAGCTTTGTCAATGCGCGAAAAGCGTCCGCGGAGACCAAGACCAAAACTCGCCTGCGGTCGACTGTCACGTTGTCCGAGCAATACCGCGGGCGATTCGGAACGTACGCGCCCAGCCTCACAGAAATGATAAATGCCGGATTGACGCCGGACTACGACACCAATCCACAGTCGTCTTACATTTTTAGCTACTCTGGCGCCACCTTCACCTGGACCATGAACGGCGATCCCCGAGCTCCGGGAAGCACGGGCGACAACTACTTCTACGCCGACCAGACCGGGGTGATTCGCTTCAGCCCCACAGGTCCAGCCGATTCCACCAGCCAGCCGATCGAATGAAGCTCTTTCAACTCCAGCATTTCAGGGAGATTTCATGGTAGCAACCGACAAGCGTCCCGGATCCGTGCCCAATCGTCGAAGATCGAAATGGGCGCCGCGAGATCTCCAGAAAAAGATTGCTCTGGTCGCCTTTTCCGTAGGCGCCATCGTCCTCATGTTCAATCTTCAGTTCGGGTTCATAGGGCTGTGGATGATCTATCAGAGCCCCGCCGATACGCTGGAAGGCGTGCTACAACAGACGAAGAATTTGATGGTCACCCAGTTCGTGGTTGTTGGCCTGATCACCACATTGTTCGCGTTGTGGGCCGGGCTCACGTTCTTTCCCGTCGCGGGTCCCATTCATCGCTTCAAGCTGTTTTTCACCGAAATGTCGTCCGGCCGCTGGGACGTTGCGTGCAATCTTCGTGACAAGGATCACCTTCAGGACGTGAAGGACGAGATCAACAGCGCACTGGGCCTCATGGTGGAAAATATCAAGGCCAAGCACGAGATCTTGAGCGATGCACGCGAGATTCTCGAGAAGGATTCGACATCTTCCACCAATCCCAAAGTCCAGGATCTCCTCGCGAGAATAGAGGAGGCCGCTGTCGAGCATTCGCGCCGCTTCGGAGAGACCGAAGCCGCCAAGCAGACCGAGGCGGCGGCGGTCAGCTAGCGAAAAAGCCCCTCTCGCCAATGGAACCTCCCATGCGAGCAACACGCCAGAAACCCTTGAGTTCGAGCTCAAACCAAGGGGGCTTAACCCTCCTCGAGGTGGTCGTGGGTCTCGCCATTCTGGCATTGATCGCTCTCAGCGTGGTTGCCGTCATGGGGACCACTCTCCGCGCGGACAGCGCCAACCGGGACCGGGAGGCTGTGCGCGTCACGATGCGTAGCCAGATGGAAGGCGTCCTGGCCTGGCAGGACTATGACTCGCTCAGGGCCAACTTTGACGGTACACGCTTCAACGTTGGCTCCCTGGTCTCGCCCTCCGGAGAGTCCCAGGCGGGTCAGATCACGGTTGACAGCACAAACCCGGATCTGCTCCGCGTGACCATTCTCTTCAGTTGGAGCGCCCCCTACGGAAGCGACACGATGGAACTCTCAACGCTCATTTCGAGACCCGAGGGCACCGTGGCGCTCCCCCGCGGTTGACTCTATTTCGGAGATAAAGACAGATGCGAAGGGCATTTCGGAAAGGTTGCACATTCCCGCGGACTGTGGGCTACACGCTCCTGGAGGTGGCCATCGCCGTATTGCTGTTCCTGCTCTTTTTCTCGGCCATCTGGAGGCTTCTTGACCGCTCGAGCGCAGCGATGAACCACGGGATCCGGGCCGCAAGCCAAGACAGTGTCCAGCGCAAGATTGTCGAAAGGCTGAGCGAGGAGTTGCGAGACTCGGGGGATGACTCGGGCGGGGCAGACCATGTTCTCTCCCATCCTGGCGGCGCGACCACTGCCTCTTCCACCTTGAGCTTCCAGCGAAGGATTGCTTTCGCCGGCACTGCCGCGGATTGGGGCGCCCCCATCACCTACGCGCTCGCGCCCTCCCCGGGTGAGACTCCAGGAAACGGCAGCGACGACGATGGGGACGGTCTCGTGGATGAACAGCAGCTTACGCGAAATCAAAACGGGCAGACCCTCATCATAGCGGATGGCATCACTTCCCTCACGTTCACTCGCAACGCGGGTGAGTACAAGGTGGACTTCGCGGTGACCATTCCACGCATCCTTGACCGGGACAGACCGCCGGTCGTGCGGACGCTCAACGCTACAGTGGCGCTGCGCAACAGGCCTTGAGCACGAAAGAAACTCCGGTCACTGCAGCTGCCCAGGTGACGAAAGCTTTCGTCAAAGAGTGTGACAATACCGTCTAAACAGACTCCCCTCTCGGCCGGCGCCAGCCTCTAACTCATTGTTGTTCCGCATCTTATGTGCCCGCAAATCTTGGCAGGCATGTTGCCGCATGGATAGCGTGGAGATTCTGGCAACAAGAAGGAAGGAGCATGCCATGGTGCACACGCTATCTGGGAAAAACGGTCACGAGGGAGTCATCTTGATCGTCGCCACCATGGTCTTTGTGGCCGCGGTCCTTCTCGCGCTTCCAATGGCGATGGTGAGCGTTGCGGGCTCCACGGCGATACGCGAGACGGAACAAACGGTAAACTGCGATTATGTGACCCAAGCAGCGGTTAACTCAGCGTTTGCCGAGATCGTCTCGCAGCTGGACCCAACCGGCTACGGAACAGGTGCGATGGGGCTTACGACGCCCATGGTCTACACGGACTCAGCCGGCAATCCTATAGCAGAGTTCAAGACCATCGTGAAACAGCAGGGGGATGACAACATCATCCTCGCGGTTGCGGGTGTTCCCAGCCTCTCCAACCCGGACTCGCTACGTGCCGTGGAACGGGTGGTGAAGATCGAGCCCAACTTCCTGCTGAAACCCAAGCCCGCTGCTATCTCCATCGCGGGTCCGCTCGTCTCGGGTCCCTTTGCCGAGGATAAGTTTCCCGGCTTCGGCACGGACGATCTGATCGATGGCGGACAGTATCCCGCCATTGCCCTCTCCAACGAGGATGCCTACGAGGCCGTCATGAGCCACCTCGGAGACCGTATGTACGACAACAACATCACAGGCGACGAGCTTCAGGGAGGTGTCACTAGCACCTACGAACACTCCCAGGCGGGCGAGATCACTCTGCCCGTGTTGGAGCAGGAGTATACGGCGTTCAGCGCGGAGACCCTCAACGAGTACCGCAACAGCCTGCGTAGCGCCGTCCTCGGTCTGGCGTCCAGCGCTGACCGGGTCGTCACCGACACGGTGCTGGGAGACCAAATCTGGGGAACCTCGGTCAACCCGGAGGTCACGGTCATCGAGGCGGAGCAGATCGGGAAGGACGACGTCTTCGGCACGGACGGTCAGACAGTCACGGGCCACGGCACCTTGGTCATCAAACATACCCTGCGGCCTGGAAGGGACGGGAACAACCTCAATCTGAACTGGGATGGTGACGTGTACGTCTTGGGGTTCGACGGGGACGGGTCCGACCTCCTTTACCTCCACGGAACGGTCGGGACAATCAACGGGAATCTTATCCTTCTCTCCAGCGACAACACCGAAGCTTCGCTCGAGCTGGCAGACAGTTCCGGCCGCGCCTCGGACCTGACGGTCAACGGTGCACTTCTCGCGCTGGCGGAGGCCACGTCCCACGAGGCGGAGGTCGAGGTGGAGGACAACTCCAGCATCTCGGTCAACGGGCTCATGGGCCTCTATGGCTCCAGGATCGAGATCGAGGCAAGCGACTCTGGGACCTCGATGACCATCAACGGAACGCTCGGCATCGGCATGGCTCAGGACCTCGAAGACGAGATCGGCCGCAACGATGACTTCGAGATCGAGATGGACGGCACGGTTACGATCCGTTACGACGAGGACATGGTGGACGACGCCGTGCAGAATCTCGCTGAGCTCCAGGTCGACTTGGGCCTTCTGGGGGATGATTCGGTGATTTCCTACGACGTGAAGCTCACCGGAGGCTTCTCCAGCCACAAGTACGCGCCGGATGCCCTCGTCGAGTTCGCGACTATCATAAACGCGAACGGCCTGACCGACGTCGGCTTCCAGCCGCCATCCTCGAACTGATTCGAGCCCTTGGTGGCGACCAGGGAGGGAGCCACCAACTTCTTCGCGTTTGACGGGGTGGTCAACTTCTTCGCGTTTGACCGGGCGGCCAACTTCTTCGCGTTTGACCTGGCGGCCCCACGCAACGGGTCGGAGCGGTGGGGCGGTCGGGAGACCGCCCCACAACAACGGGTTACCAGCACGCAGGCGAGACGCCTAGACCACAACACAGCCGACCGCCCGATAACTCCTTCGGGTGAGCGTCAAGAAAAGGGTCTCCGCTTGCCGATGAACATCTTATGGCTCGCAGGCGACAAGAGTACCGCGTCCCGCTGGCGTCCAGGGACGATATTTCCGTCGCGGTTGTGGCATCGCAGGAGCGTGAGATCCAAGGGCGAGTCGTCGATGTTTCGCGGGGTGGGATCAGCGTCTTTCTAGACACCCAAGTGGATCCGAACTATGCCGTCGGCAAGACACTCTTGTTGCGACTGAACTCCAAGGACCTGGGTTCGCCCCTTCTTGTTAAAGCCCAAATTCGTCACTGTGTGGACGTCAAAGGGGGTCGTTGGTACGGCACCGACTTCTTGGATTGGGAAAGACTGGAGTCGCGTGTTCCTCAGGAGCTTGCAGCCTTGTTCAACCAGCGCCGCCATTGCCGGGTTGAGCTGGATGCCGAGATTCCGATGACTCTGGAGACCGAAGACGCCTCCGTCCAGCTGGAAGCTTCCTTGCGCGGCGTCTGCACGACGGGCCTCTCGTTTCTCACCACGGCCAACGTGAGCCGCCACCTGTCCGAAGGAACTCGAGTCAAGACCTTCTTCAGGCTGCCCAACAGTTCCGAGGAGCTGACCTTCCACGTCCGCATCCAATATAGCCGGTCGTCGAGTGAAGACACCATCCTCTACGGCGCCGATTTTGACGAAGCGGCAACGGAGCACTTCGAGGAGCAACGCGGACGGCTCGCCAAGTACGTGACCACACGCCTGTTAGAGCCCCTCGGCGTAGAAGTTACGTAGCTCCTTCTTAGATCCCGCCGTGGAGCACAAACAGGGCAGCGTGGTAGCTTAGAAGGACGCCGTAGCACAAGGCTACCGTGCCGAGACCCAAGGCGCGGAGTCTTCTTTGGCGGACGGCGACGAGCGCGAGAACCCCAGCGCCGGTGATTGCGCTTTTCACCGCGAGGAAGAACAGGGGCCCTACCTCGATAGCGAAATTCATGAACGGATTGGCCTCCCTGGCCCCGTTCTGCAGGTGGATCAGCGTGAAATAGGCATCTAGACACGAGCTCAAGACGATGAATAGGGCGACGAGCATGATCGTCGTCCCAGGACGACCCACGTTAAGCCGACAGTTCGCGGCGGTCCGGTCGTCGTTCGTCTCCACTGTCTTCATAGGTGTCTGCGAAGCAACGACTGGACCAGGGTGGTGGTGGAAAGTCAGAAACGCGTTTCGCGCTAATTCCCCGCT
>Ga0315336_1003326_pt1 | contig 21715 bp, 18 predicted proteins | sample ASW5metaG_FD_204512 | JGI IMG/M metagenome (GOLD analysis project Ga0315336, IMG submission 204512) | Ammonia-oxidizing marine archaeal communities from Monterey Bay, California, United States - ASW #5 | ecosystem: Environmental > Aquatic > Marine > Intertidal zone | place: USA: California... | reverse complement strand
TGACCAATTCAAATACATCTCCCGTCGTATCCAAAAACAATTCTTTGGTGTCCGGCCTATCAAAATCCAAAAGTGTTGTAATTGATGCATTAAAGCCGCGTTTTTGACGATCGAGACGCACTTTAGAGTTGAGAATTCCATTCATCGACTGCCTCAACAAGTATTTATTGTATCCATTCTTTATTAAGTAATTATCCGGCACCTTGTACATATACTCAATCAAGTCTCTGTCTAAATATGGACTACGATTTTCAACAGAAAAACACATTGAATTCAGATCATCCTCATGAAGGACAACAGGAGTCACTTCATGAAACAACTCATTCATCATTCTATTGCGAAGAAGACTATTGGAATATCGTTCCTCAGTAAACCCATAATTTAAGGGTTTTGACAGGCATTCATTGAACTTTTCCGAATGATCGAAAACATGCTCCCTATAGTCAGGATCTAATAAATAAAGATAGGGATCCTGCAAAACTTCGCTCCTAACGTTAGGTCGGACGTAGTCTTGCCAGTCCTCGAGGTAGCTGGAGAATTTATCTGATTCCCTTAACGCATGTAGATGTAACAAATAGTGATCATAGTATCCGGTAAAAATCTCGTCTGCCCCAGTGCCAGATAAGACGACACGAATCCCATCAGCAGATATCTTTTCAGATAATAGGGAGTGAACCAGGTAAGTAATAGTAGAAATAGGCCCATCATGATATCGAATCAACTGGGACAGTCGATCTAGAGTATGCTCATGACGTAGTTGGATCGATGTGTTTAAACAGTCAGTATCATCTACAGTGGCCTGAATATTTATCGACTCATCGTAGCGCGGGTCTTTATCTATGATGGAATAAGTGTGAACATTCTTATTGAAGAATTTGGTTGTGATAGATACCAGTGCTGACGAGTCTATACCCCCACTAAGGCAAAACGCTATGGGTACATCTGCCCGTAGTCTTAACTCAACGCTTCGAACTAACCGTTCCCGAATCCCTTCGACAGCACAATCTAACGAGATCTTTTCATCTGGCAGATATTTTGGTTCCCAATATCGCCATTTATGCCTAGTTGATAAGTCGTTCTTAATTAAGATATTACAAGCATACTCGAGTTCTTCTATTTCACTGTAGTATGTTTCATTATCTTTGTAGAGGCATTTGTAGCCATTTGCCAGATACCTTCGCATCTTATCGTAATTCAGAGCAATGTCTTTTTCGTAGAGTGATCGGATAAATTTCGGTTCCGACCCAAAATAGACAGCATGTTCTTGGTGGAAAATATAGAGGGGTTTTTCCGAAAACCTGTCTCTTGAAATGAAGAGATGATTCTCTTTCTTATCGAGGATTGCAAAAGCCCACATGCCGTTGAAATACTCAACACAGTTAGTTCCGTAGAGAAGGTAGTAGTGAAGAAGTATTTCCGTATCGGATCCAGTTCGGATCGGAATGGAACGTTTTTCCAGCTCAGTTCTAAGCTCCAGATAATTATAGATCTCGCCGTTAAAAACGATTTCACAATGCTCAAGCTTAAATGGCTGATTAGAGTGCGGCTCAAGATCAATGATGCTCAGACGACTGTGGAGCAGATAGATATTCTTGTTTCCAAACTGGTGCTGGGAGAAATCTTGGAAATCAGGCCCTCGGTTTGACATTAAGGCAAGGGTTGAATTGATAGTTCCAACGTCGATTCTGCGCTCGCCAATATATCCAGCTATACCACACATTTTTATACAACACTGGCCAGATAGAGGACTTCACCCTTTTCCATTGAGTCCTTTAATGTTTTTCCCAATAACAACTTCTCGTTGCCTGGTGGGAGTCCTCCAGCAGGGCGTACAGCGCACAGATCGCTTTCTGTTAACACCGAGCCCTTAGCAAGCTTTCTTGTTGTTACAATCGATCGACGTAACGCATCTATGTTTTGCGACTCACAGTCCTCACAGCGAATTTCTTGTGTACCCAAAAGAGACTCTAAATGTCCTATTCTTTGTACGAGTTCTTTTAACTCAACTGGATTAGCAGATAATTGATGATCTCGGAACTCTGAATAGTCGTGTCGAACTGTAAAATGTTTCTCAATAATAGTTGCTCCAAGGGCCACTGCAGTAATGGCTGCTTCTATCCCTTTGGTATGGTCGGAATAACCAACGATATCTGAATACTTTTTTAACTCTTCTATAGCCAGGAGATTTGCTTGTTCTGGTAGAGTTGGATAGGCAGAAACGCAGTGAAGCAACGCTAAGTTGCCTTTAATTCCCTCATTATCCCAGCATTTCCTGATTTGTTTTACAACCTCTGTTAATTGACTGTCAGTCAACATTCCCGTGGACAGTAGGATAGGAAGACCTGTGTAAGCTACCTTTTCTAGCAGCGGAAAGTTTGTATTGTCCCCAGAAGAGATCTTATATGCTGGTACCAAAGGCTTCAAAAACTCTACACTCTCGAGATCAAAAGGAGTCGATAGAAAAACGATGTCCATTTCCTGGCAGTACTTTGCTAAGTACTCAAAATCACTATAGCTTAATTGAAACTTTTTTAACTGACCTGTTCGCTTCACATCTCTTGCAGTAATGAGTTTCTCTGTCTGAAATGTTTGAAACTTTACCGCATACGCCCCAGCATCGGACGCTAGCGAAATCAATTCACATGCTAGATCGAGACTGCCTTCGTGGTTGTTTCCAATCTCGGCAACCACAACATTAGAGTTCAACAGAGTTCTATTTTTTGCAGACATTAATTGCTTAAACTTATTAATTGAATAGGCGTCGATTCATTTAGTGGTGAGATTCCGTAAGCACCAACGTAATCACGAAAATATAATGCCGTTAAGAACCTAGAATTTCTTCATCAAGCCAAGAGACCACCTCGATATTTTCCAAGTCCAAGTAGGCCTGAAACTCTTTTTCCTTGCCAACCTCCATCAAAAAAATATAACGCCGAGACGTTTTTTTATTTCTGACTAAACACCCTCTAAAGCCAAATGATACCAATCTACTATTAAGAGAGGGAGTCGCATAATAGCCCCAAGATTTCCTGGTAACGTCATACTCCGATGAACCAACCATAAACGTAACCTGCTCGTCAGACTTTAACTCAATTTCAGCACAATCTTTAATCTCAATTTGATTATTTATCCCGCAATTGTAGGTACGTGGTGGCTGTTTTTCTTTAATCTTCAAATCACCAGCTCTCTACCGAAAGTTATTATGCCAAAATCTAATAGCTGCCCCGTACCGGATATGATCTGGTTATCGTTAAACTGAGTTTTTATAGTCCAGGATCTCATAACATTGCTGGTTTTCTCAATCGGATAGGGCATATCAAATCTTGATACCTTTACTTGTAAGTTAGGGTCAACGCTTCTAATCAAGGTCTGCCAAGATTCACCACATTTGACGTTGTAAGCAGGCTTCCAACCGGCTTCACCATGTCTTCTAAACCGCATTTGAACGTCGACGGGATACGGATTGACAAGATCATATATGATACCAATCCCCTCAGGTTCTAGATGTTGACAAATTACTTTCAAAGGCACTTCCGGATCATCAAAAAGGCACAATGTACCCAAGCAAACGCAGACATCAAATTTCCCCAGTGACAGGCACCCCACATTTTTGAAATCCTCCACATGCAGTTCAGACTCTGGCAGCCGACTTCTTGCAAGGCCGATGAGTTCATCAGATATATCTATTCCCACTGACCTCCGTATATTCAGTTCTAATCCAGCGTGATGCAAAAATGCGCCGTTAGCACATCCAAAGTCAACGACAGACACTGGTCTGCCCTCATAACGGTTTCTCAGAAGATGAATTATCTCGATAAAACTGGCTTTTGCGTTGTCGAATTGAGATTCATCTAAATAATTTGGATCATTCTTTTGATACATAGTACTGCCAAGATATAGTACGGGTTAAGATCATATTTTTAGCAAGTCTAAAGCCACAGTGACACGAACATTACCCCATAAAGAGTGGTTCGGGGATGCACAATTAAAATACTTGGTCAAGCGAGAAGGCTGATCGAGATAGGAAAATAACTCAGGCAAACTTCATCAATTTTTGCCTCCATGGCCTGCCCTAGTATTTGACATTCAACTTCAATGTGATTGCTACTGCCTTTGAAGAGAGTCACACCATGGCCAGTCGTCAATCAAGAATTCAGGAATTCTGTAATTGCCATCAATTAGCTTCCATATTGCTGGATTCCTAAACGCCTCAATCACCTCCAAGAATCGCCTCCTGGATATACCAGTAAAATTGCAGAATGCCTTAATGTCTGATTTGGGATTTTCATCCCCAAGTGTTCTCACAATGTCAATTGCTCGTTCTCGCGTCAGACGTCCATGCCTGATCTCTATGGATAAATTGTCAAAGCCGCGTGTAAAGCCAAATTTGAACCATTTCATATAGTGATGTATAGACATGAATTCGTCATCGATATCGGCAAACTTATACCATCCAGTTCTTCGCGAATTTGTGGGAGCGCTAAACCCATGTTTCTGAGCGATCATGTACGTATTCATCGGGTCCCAAGGAAAGTAGTAGCCTAAAAATACCGCACGAACATTCTTTGCGCTGACGTTAGTCCGCTCAGGTCCTAGGTAAGCTGCTAGGTCCTTTCGTGTTAGGTCAGAGTCAATCCAATCCGAGGCGGTTGTACCGTGCGTCACACCATATTTTTTCAACCATTTGTCGGTTAGTTCAAAGCCACGACTTTCTTCAGAAGCATCACCATATTCAAACCCGGAATTTTCACCCCAAACGATAAGCGGTATTCTAAATTGCTCTGCAATGATGCGTGGTATATTGAACATCGCCAAGTGCATCGGTATTCCTGTGGCGCCATAACGTAAAAATGCTTTTAAAAGAAATTTTCTCTCCGTGTCCGGATTTATACTGTAGTCAATATGATCAACACCCAAGCTGATCAAGTTGTCGAGATTCCTTTGGCCGATGGTCGTTCTACCTGGAGCTCGCCAACTTACGCACAGCGGGGTAAGGTCATGTTCTAAACATGTAATTGCCTGCCAAGTGCTGTCCTTTCCACCGCTTACTGGTATTACGCAATCGTATCCCTTGCTTTGTTTTTTCGCCTCCCTAGCTACCTGCGCAAAAAGGTCACGCCGCTGTTCCCAATTGATGGTCGTCCTACAATCAAAATTTTTACAAGCACTGCAGACACCGGAATCGTCTATTTCCAGATTAGGACGGGTATCCGGTAAAATGCACCGTTGACAATTTTTCACCTGCTTATCTCTACTCTATTGTGTCTCGTCACTTAAGGTCCCAAGCTAACGGCCAGCAAATTCTTGCTAAGCTTTTCTAAAGATATAATAATCAGCTGTCCGACCAATTTTGATAGAAATGTTCTGCTGTACCAGATAGGGTGGCCAAATCGCTGTAACGCTTCACGATATTCTGTAGTGGTTCTCTAGACTCAGTTTCGGCCTCATCTATCCAAATACTATTCTTCTTAGCGGCAATCAAAATCCCGTTACTATTCAAAACATATATTCGACCCGGCACACCCTGGAATCGTTTGTTAACTTGTTTCGCAGAAATCAAGAAAATCTTTCGGTTACCAAAATATGTATAAGCGCACGGATACGGCTTGGTCAACGCCCTTATCCAGTTATAGATTTGAGTCGCATCAAGCATGTCCCATAGGACCAAACCGTCTCTTGGAAATCGCAATGGGTAGTAACAGGCATCATCATCCGACTGCTCCTTCAAAATTACAGAATCTTTTTCTATATTTTCCAGGACTTCTAAAAGCATTTTTGGAAACGTCTGATTAACTAACTTGTGCGCATCTTTAATTGTTAAGTTACCAGGAAAAGAAAGTTTCTTTTCCGCCAATATAGGTCCAGAATCGATCCCTAAATCGACCTTAATTATTGAGACACCAATTTCATTCTCTCCATTAATAATTGCCCAATTCAATGGTGATGAGCCACGATAATTTGGAAGTGCACCGGCATGCAAATTGATGACACCAAAAGTACCTAATGAAAGAAACTCAGAGCGAACGATTACCGGGTAACCCGCCAATATGAAGACGTCCACATTTAATGATTCGAGAAAGATCAACTCTTCTGCCTCATTTGGATCCGAAATTAGCCTAAACTGGGCTCCAGCTCTACCAGCAAGAACACGGTAGTCCTCTCCGTTAGTATCATTCGGGCTAATAGCTACCAAACTGATTCTTATATTTTTTGCGACCAAAAGTTTTAGGCATGCTATACCTCTGCCCGCTTTACCGAAAAATGCGATCCCCAAAGGCATCATCGTAATAGACTTCTATTCAAAATATGAGTGGATCTATTCACAATCCACTCAATTCTCCTTTTATAAGATTGATCATATCTGCGCTTTTACACTCTTTACTGATTCGGTTGAAGTTGGATCGGTCAAAAACCAACTTTCCACCACAGAAAGGAACAAGAAATTCCTCGTTGTGTGGCAATGTTGCGATTTCGTCATTCACTTGTGAGTCACAGTTATATACCGGCAATTCGTTATACAACGCATGGAACTGACTTCCACTGTTTCCCGTTATGAGTCCTTTGCGCACATATGGCAAGAAATTTTCTATGTTCAAATTATGATACTCCGTGATGTCTTCCAAAAAAGGGTATTTTCTCTCAATAACACTGTTTTTTAGTTTTACCCCGATTCTATATAACTGTTGCTTCAAAATCGGTGACATTACCAAGCTTAAATCTATAATTAAACAAGATACTTTTAATAGCCATGTAGGCCCAAAACTTAACGATGGGAAAAAACCGGAATTATCATTGTTATTGTGTCTTTTCAAATAAATCTTGTTGTGTTTATCTAGCTTTTTCAGCATTGCGTATAGATTAGCCACAAAAATATACTTCTCTTTTTCCTTGTTACCCCTAAAATGCACATGAGATGGGTATGCTACGAGATAGTCAATATCAAAACATAAATTATCAAAAATGGGGTATTTCTTGTAAGGAAATCCAGTCTCAACAATATTTAATTTTTCAATCTCTTTAAGCTTGCCTTCGTATTCATTCCTTTTCTCAAACATATATTTCGCAGGCGCGAAAAACTTTTTAGCTCCCATGTTCTTTGTCCTGTCTAATTTATTTACACCACCCTTAAAGAAAAACAACCCGATTAGTTTGTCCCAAGAGATATTCGTTTCAAACTTAGACATATAATCATCTGTATGACTCAATTCCACCGGCATTATTATAATTTTGCTTTTAACTTCTTGATTTACATATATTTTTTCTGCGCCAAATTGCACACATAACGAGAGATATATTCTTTCAGTATTTTTTATTTTCCTATGACCTTTACGTGAGTCATAGAAATTTTCTTCATCACTCAAAAGCAGTCCGATTCTATATTTGGACGAAAGTTCTTTAATAATATGGGCATAGTAGTTATGCTTTCGTGATATTTGAAATACTAAAATAATGTCGAATTCATTCATTTTTCTTCCTTTCATTTGCAACCCAACTTTAATGATCCACCTTGAATGTTAGTGATCGACCTTTTCTCCATCAACACGACGATTTCCGAAGTGGGCGGAGGTACCTAAAGCTCCTGCGCATCGACCATTTTACGGAATCTCGATTCAGTGACCTGGATTAATTGATCATACACTCCATGCTCAACGATCCTGCCTTGTTCAAGGACATAAATGTAGTCACTGTTCTTTATCGTTGATAATCGATGGGCGATAATAATTACTGTCTTTTCGTTTTTTAGACTGTCAATACTACGTCGAATTAAAAGTTCGCTTGTCGTATCCAGGGAACTGGTGGCTTCGTCTAGAATCAAAATATCAGGATTTCGAAAAAGTTCTCTCGCAATTGCGATTCTTTGTCGCTGCCCACCGGAAAACTTCACTCCCCGATCACCGGTTCTACTCTCATCACCAACTTCATCCTCAGTAAGAAACTCACTGCAATGTGCCATCCGGGCTGCTTCTCTAAGTCTTCGACGAATCAGAACTTCATCTCCCTGTTCCCAGAGGGAGATATTATTGGCCACCGAATCATCAAAAATAGTTACATCCTGCGTTACATAACTAAACAAGCGCCTCAACGAGTTCTGCTCCACTTCGTCATAGTCAATCCCATCGATGGCAAGAGAACCACTATTCGGCTTCAAAATACCCGTTAATAGATCTACCAAGGTAGATTTTCCGGCCCCCGACTCCCCTACAAAAGCAATAGTCCTATTCTTGGGAATTGTAAGATTAACGTTGTCTAAAGTTTTCCTATCACCGTATGAAAAACAAACATTAGTCAATTCTATTTTGTCCGAAAACGATTGAATGCTCTTTCCTGTGACCCTCTCCCTGTGTTTCTCCAAGGTTTTAATCGCCCCTGTTACAATAACCAAGCCCCCTTCCGTTGCAAAGAAACTATTCCAATTGTGGTTAAAATTATTGACCCGATTGATGGTCTTAAAAAAGAACCAACAAATCACCACAATCGAGTCAGCACCATGACCCTGTATAACCACTTCGAAATAAAACAACAACAGCACCATGCAGATGGCAACGATCTCAAGTATTGCCTTCAGAATCCATTTTATTACCCCCAATTTTACCTGCAGTGAGACAAGTGTACTCAAGGAACTGGATACCTTCCGGAACATTATTGGAAAAGTCGCAGTTGATTTTAGATATTTATAATTCTGAATTGTCTGAACCAAAAACTCGTTAAGTTTGGCGTTCTCGTCGGAAGTTTCTCGAGAAAATAGTTTTGAATAACGATAGCCTGATCTCATCGAGGCCATCATTAGACCGGCAGCCAAGATTCCGCCTAACGTTACTTTCCAAGATAACTGTAGAGAGATCCCCACGTAGATAAAGATACTGATCAAATTTGCTAGCATTATAGAAAATGCCGAAAAAGCGGAGACTGCCCTACTCACCTCTTGAGTGATCAGATTATTAATAAAACCGGTGCTTTTACTGATGGCGTATTCATACTCAATCTTCCCATAGCAGGACAGTATCTTCTCCTGCCAGTCCCGTCCAAGTGTTGACTTGATATAGACCCGATAGACATTCTGAAGAAATGTAAGAAACGCCTGCAAGAAGAAGATACCCAACATCATAACGATGACATTGGTGATACTCATCTCGATGGAAAAATATGTAAACACACCTCCCACAAACTTGGCTAAAGGATTGTCTTGAACCGCGAGTACCTGGCTAGTTGATAGCAATGGAAACAGCAATACAATGCCAAAACTTGAAATCAACCCACCGAACAAGGCACACAGTAAAAAAAGATGAAGTTTATAACCGGCCAACCTATAGAATATAAAATAGTTCCGGACGAGCGCTGAAACAATTGGCACATTAAACTTCATTGATCAGATACTTAAGAGCAACTCACTCAGCTTGGCAAGATTCTTCATGAATGGACGAATCAGGTAGTAAATATTTCACACATCGGCCTGGATCTGTCCAACAGGATTCTCTAACGTCCAGTTGATTGTTCATCGTAAACTTCTACTATTGATCTGATGACAACCAGGAACTGAAATCTTGTTGTGACAGATCCATTATACATTCTGATTGTATTGTAATGCTTCCTTTATTGTTCGATACTTGTCTGTGTCTTTGTACATCAAATTCTGGCATGCGCGACGATAACTCGCTAATGATATTGAAGGTGTTGATCTATAACATTTAGGAGTTATTTCTAGCCGACGATCAGTTATTTACGATGCTTGCCCGAATATATCGAAAGTTACTTGATCATCATTTTTTGATCCAAAACCAAATATCAACCAGACTACTATGAACTTTCTAGAGGGGCAGCAACCTTACATCATTGCTGAAATTGGATCTAACCATAACGGTGATATGAATTTAGCACGAAAGCTGATCAAAACCGCGAAGAAGGTAGGTGCTGATTCAGTAAAATTTCAATCTTGGGATACCACTCTTTTTAGCAAGAGTGTTTATGAGGATAACTATTTTCTATCCGATGATTACCGGAATCGCTCAGACCATACTCTCAAGAGTATTGTAAAAAAATTTGCTGTTAGTGAGGAAGATCTATTCGAATTATCTATTTTTTGCAAGGATCAAGGAATTGACTTTTCTTCTACACCTTTCGACATTAACCAAGTTGACCCTCTGGTAAAGATTGGTGCTCCGTACATTAAGATTGCTTCGATGGATATCAATAATGATCGCCTATTAGCCAAGGCTGCCAGCACCAAGCTACCTGTCTTATTATCAACAGGAATGGCAACACTCGGTGAAATCGACACCGCGGTGGCTACGCTAGAGAAGGAGAACGTTGTCCAAATAGTTCTTCTCCATTGCACAGCCTTGTATCCCACACCTCCGAACGAAATAAATCTTTTCGCTATGGATACATTGCGACAGTTTGGATACCCAGTTGGGTTTTCTGATCATTCACTTGGTCCAGAGATTGCACTTGCAGCTATAGCCCGTGGGGCTATAGTTGTCGAAAAACACTTTACCATTGATAAAACAATGTTTGGTTGGGATCATCATATGTCAATGGACCCGAAAGAGATGAAGATATTGTGCACGGGAGCTAAGCGAATCCACCATGCTCTCGGAAATGCTAGACGAATTGTTGGGCAAAAGGAATTCCATCAGAGAGCCGCGTTTCGGCGGAGTATTGTTTCGTCGCGCGACCTCAAATCTGGAGAAATTCTAACTGTAGATTGTGTAGTTTACCGGAGGCCGGGGACCGGCCTTGATCCATCTCTTCTAGATCACATATTAGGGATGCGTTTAATTAGGGATCTGCCGTACGACTCGATGATTAAGATAACGGATTTAGCTTCGGGCGATTGATGTTTGTCACTGCTATTTGAAAGATACACGATTAAATCGGTAAAACTTTCTACCGGTTTGACAGCCAAAGAAACCCATACCAATTGCCTTTCTCTAGGCGAAGAGGTTCTGCGGAATTAGTCTACTAATTTGCTTAAGTCAGAAGAAATCTGATCGGGTTATTCCAAATTTTATTAATACACTCATAATATCTAATTTTCGAGTGGATCGAAGGTAACACCCCAAACACTAGTACATCCCGATGATTATGCATTGGATAAGTAGCTCGATGAATGCAGCGGCCAACGGATACCATAAATACACTACCCTTGTTTCCTTCAACTACAAGGTAATTTTCCGGATTATCGAGAGCTCTCTTCGCAATCGGTGTAAAGTGATAACGGTCAATAAATCCCAATTTAACTAATTTTTTCGTCTTGTGTCGTGGATGGACTTGTGTAGCACCAGTGTCCTTGAAAACATCATTAAGATAGATAAATACTTGGAGATAACAATTTGGAGCGTAGTCTAGGTGCCATAACCAACTCGATCGTTTGGGCACATCTGATGGTACCGTTCGTTGTATCGAGGCTGCAGTTACCAAAAACGATGATCTAAGGATGTGCTTAATCACTGATTGAATCTCTTCAGTCAGAAGATGTGATACCTGCTTGAATTCCTCGTGATTCAGCGAGTAAGTAGTTAAGAATGGTCTTTTCGCACTTCGATTTTCATCTTCTAATCGGTCTATAAGCGATGTCGGCACATCATCCAGTAAACTTTTGGTAAGTACACTTTTTTGAATAACGACCCCATCCAAACGGTCCTCTTTAGCACTCTCTTTAGTTTGGTCGCTAGTATTTGTTTGGCGATACAAACCCAGACGACACAACAAATGGTAAGCAGCATATAAACTATGCCAACCAAGACCAGATATATTGTGTAAGCCAAACCTGTGATGCAGATGGACATACAATTGTTGAAACACCGTGACTGTCGATGGCTGATTTGGCAACCGCAGTCTTGGGAGCATAGCCCTCAATGACCTTTTCCACTTCCTAAGTTTTAGGAGGATAGCCCCCAATGATTGTCTCCAATCCCTAATTTCAAAAAATCTAGCTTTTCGACCAACAGTTTATACAAACAGAAACCCTACTCTTAACCAAAATCTTACCGGAGGTATCGAAATCTAAATAAATTGGGTAAAAGTGTAGCATCAATAGACGACCATGACATCGTGGATATCAGGGACATATGTGGCGCAGAGGCACCTTCCCTCGGGTCGCCTAAGATAGGTAACCATTCGTTAGTAAGTGCGGCAACAATGATTGGAGTAAAACGAGCGATTAAGCATTTTGGCATCTACTGCGATTCGATTGTTCAATCAATGTGTTCTTGCTCGCTTCAATCACAGACATGACGAACTATCCCCTGAGGACTTGAGTAGCCTACGCAACAATCTACTTTAGCTACCTAATACCCTATTGTCATAATTAGCATCCACTCGGTCTATTTCTGAATTATTTCGCTCATAAAACATCTTGGTAATAGCTTCACTCAGAGCATTTACGTTTTCTTCCATTGATAACGCAAATTTGATGTCTTTTTTTCCCATACGACTGTAACCTCGGCAACCTATTTTCTCCAGGATATGTGCAAAAAGTTGTACTTTTTTGTAATCAACTTGATACCCTCCGATGATTGTATCAATTGCTTGTTTGCAAAGGTTCGCATTGGGAGTATAAAAGACGCCCTCACACCCTCTGTACCACACATGCCCGAATATAAGAGAAGGTTTTCCTCTGACAACACTTTCCCAGCCCGTGGTTCCAGTTACTGACGCTGAACACTGACAGTTATCAATCAAATCCCAGGGCGCGGTTTCAATTGGGACAAGCTTCACATTGGGCATATCAGCTAAATCATCATAAAAACTATATGTTCGCGAACGGTTCCCTAACGAGCGGTTTGGAACGAATTGATAGTAATGTTCTTTAACATAAATCTGCCAGTCATCCGGAATAATTTTTGAAATCAAATCAACAAGTAAATATTGGTGAACGAACATGTCCCCGGATGGAGATGTCGTTTGTTCGGGTTGATAATGCAGTGCAATATAAACAAACGGGACATTAGGATCATAATCGTCAGTTAACGATCGATAATATTTTTCGAATTCGGCTCTTTGATATTTCTCCCTCAGCATCATGCGTCTATATTCTTTGTCGGTCCAGACAGAATTTTCAAAACTTCTTCCCTTTTTTTTCCAATAGGTTTTTTTGATAGAACTAGATGCGTTCAATCGAATCATAAAATCCCGTGGAATAAAACTAGCTTTTTGTACAGATCGATAGAATCGCGATCGAACCTGATTACCTTTTTCTTTTACAAGTTCAGCATAATCGGCCGAAAAACTAGGAGCCGCTTTAGAATAGTCAGGCCCTCTCAACCGGTTCAGGTAATCTTTTGTGGTTTCCGACAATTCAAAACTATACGCGTGGTCTTGCAATAAGTCAGAATAATTAATTTGAAGAAGTGTTGGTTCATCAATTTTTTCCATAGGTAGGGTGTAGCCATCCATACTTGTCAGACCAAAAAGAATTGTTCTTATGTTTAATTTTTGGGCTAATATATATACGACGTAATCATATAACGTATGTGGAACTGAAGGAAAAACTATCAGTTCAGGGCGAATTTTTTTTAAGACAGTCATCCAATAACGTATCAGGAAATGATACAAACGAATCCTATCCGGATAGGTAAAAGAATCTCCGTAAGTATCCATCCTATCCATCATTTTTAGCAATATCGATTCATGATATGACAACTCAACCAGAAGCTGCTGATCAAGGGCCTCAAGCCTCATATCCTCTAACTCATTTGGAGGGATAGCGCGTATCGCATCAAAGGTGTCATGAAATATAACTTCCGGAAATTGCTTCATTATTTCAGGCTTATTACTTTCCTCGGCACTGCAATAACATGGAGTCCAAGCATAAGTATCATGAAGTTTGACAACTACCCGCCTCCATAACTCACCTTCCAAATTACAATAAAATACTCTTATACTCATAGGTTCGGTTTCTAATACGTAATTAAATAGGTGAATAGATACGAGTCAGATTGCTGTTACGATTTCAAGCATCTCTTAGTTATGATGTTCGTCAGAAATGTAAGCAGTTTTCTGTTGTAATTATACAGTTAGTTCTGTTTGAATAACTCTTAACTAATCATACTCTTTCTATGATTACAATAATTCCAGCACGAGGAGACTCAAAAGGCCTACCAGGCAAAAATACAAAGTTGTTGGGCGGACAGCCATTAATTGCTCATACCATAGCAGCAGCAAAGAGATCTAAATATATTAGTCGCATTTTTGTCTCTACCGACTCCGAAGAAATTGCAGAAGTGGCTCGAGAACATGGCGCAGAGGTTCCCTATTTACGCCCCCAAATCTTAGCTACTGATACTTCAATGGTCCTGGATTCGTATCTGCACCTAATTGATGCCTTAGAAAAACAAGAAGGACTTCAAATTTTCGAGTTCACTGCGTTACTACCAACGGTACCTCTGCGCACGCACATTGATATAGATACAGCGATCAAACTCTACAGGGAGAAAGATGCGGACTCAGTTATTAGCATGACCAATTCAGTGCCGATTGGTTGGTACCACAAAGTGACTGAAGACGGAAGCTTAGTCCCAGTAATTGAAAGCAGCAGCTCCATAGCAAATCGCCAAGACTATGATCAATATGTGATTCCCACCGGCGCAATCTACATTTTACAAACACAAAAAATTCGCGATAAGCGAACTTACTATTTTAAACAGACCTATCCATATATGATGCCAAAGTGTCGTTCTATCGATATTGATAGCCTGGACGATTTTTTGCTAGCTGAAGCGATATTGGCATCACGTGCGTGCTCCAAAATATTATAACGAAAAAGCAGGTTGGGACAGTCGCGTTATTTGGACTGGGCAAAGCAGGCTTTTCCAACGGCCTCGGTAACCAAGACCAGAGAACAATACGGGGAATGACGGCCAATGCTAACTTCCGATTCATTTATAAGTGTGAAGTATGAGATCCAATACTACTAAAACCTTGCTAGGGTAACCTCCTCACTAACCATAGCCTTTATGAAACATAACGATACTGCGTTTCTTTCTGTCGTATACCCGAAAATGCGTCCATTTATAGAAAATTTCTTTAGATCTCTTCAAAATCAATCCGATCTTAGTTTCGATTTAATAATTGCAAATGACGGATTTGGTAGTCTAAAACAATTGTTACAGGAGTTCTCCCAACTGAACATAATTGAATTAAACATCCAAGGAACACCAGCTCACATAAGGAATAAGGCAATCGAATTTATTTATTTTCAAAAATATAAATATCTAATCTTGGGAGACTCGGATGATTATTTTGAACACAATAGAGTCGAAGTTATCAAAAAGTTATTAATGACTCACGATATTATAGTCAACGATTTTGATTTAGTAACCCAAGATAATAGAACTATAAAACAATCATATCTTTCAAATAGATTTAATGACAAATATGCAATTTCAATTAACGATATTATCAATTATAATTTTTTGGGTCTAACGAACACCGCATTAAAAACAAAATTACTCAAAGACCTCAACGTTTCAGACCGCATTATCGCGTATGACTGGTTCTTATTTAGCTGGGTAATATTGAAACATAATGCAAACGCTGTTTTTACCAATCAAACTAAAACGTTCTACCGGCAACACCATTTCAGTACTATTGGGTTTGGGGAAATTGAAATTAAATTGGAAGAATTTGTTGCTCGAGCTCAACTAAAATTGGTCCATTATGAGGAAATGGCAAAAATAGATGTTAGTTACAGATCGATATATTTACGCTATAAAGAATCATATCAGGAAATTGTAGAACAGAAGGAAAAGTTATATCAGAAATACACTCGACAAGTGGAGAATATACTGGCCCCGTTGTGGTGGGAAGGTCTTTAGAAGAAAGGGCCTGACTCGGACCTTCCCATTTAGATACGTAGGTTGTCCAGGATAAATTCAGAACAAACGCTACGTGCAACTAAACTACTCACTAACTATCTAATACATTAATATAATTTGAATTATTTGACATTTTCTTTTTCAATTCTTCGATAGCATCCGTGCCTATATATTTTCTATACACGGCGATACTTTCATCTTGTTTGATAAGGTTATCTATACACTTGTTGTTAATAATGCTGTTAATAATCTGTACAACAAATTTAGCTATCTGCGGATAAATACTGGCTCTCATCATGATAAATATTATGTTGCATCAAAAGTGCAATTTTCATTGAATTCGTTCTTCTAAAAATGATCTTTCATTTGATGCAGTTTATCAACACTCTTACCCTATCGATTCTCTACTACCCAAGATTTGACCACGAATTAAGAAGTGGACCTAATTTCCTAGGCAACTGGATGTATTTAATATGCCCTGGGGAGAAATGGGTAAAACCCCCGCCACATAAATAATCGATTTCGGTTGAATCATATCTACTAGGTGTCTATTGATCCAGAACGTCTTTGAAATTGTTAATGGTTCTGCGAAGAAAATGGTCTATATAAATACACCTCTCACAAACTTATACGTAAGATTATCCTGAACCTCACTTTTCTTGCTAGTTACTAGCAATGGAAACAGCAATACAATTCCAATTCTTGACATTATTCCACCGACTAAAGCACACAGCAAAATTTGATAAAGAGTGTAACCGGCTAGTCTATGGGATAGTAACAAATTCCCCCATGACGGCTGAGACTATGGGTGAGTTGTACTTCATTGATCAGATACTTGAGGGAAGTTCGCTAAGTCTGGCAAGATGCTTCAGGAGTGGATGAATAACGTAATAAGTGTCCCCTAGTTCGGTCTGGGCCCGTCCAGCAGGTATCGTGCCCGTCTGGTTTATTCCCTGAATTACCTCAATTAGGGTATCAGCACGAATCGCACAGTCATAAATATAATCAGGGTCAACTCCGGATTGTGGCAATGGGTATTTCTTTCGCAATACGATCGGACCTTCGTCAATACCGGACCGTAGGTAAAATGCGGAAACTCCGCAGTACTGTTCAATAATCCAGCTGTAATAGAAGGCAGTGCTGCCTTTATATTTCGGTAACCAACCAGAATGTATATGAAGAAAGGGAATTTCCATTTCTAGTAGTTGCGTTCCTACAAGTTGATTACCATAACCTGAGTAGATGATCATCTTCGGAGAAAATTTACTTATGGTGTAGACCATCAGGTCACGATTTATATGATCACAGTCTAACTCCAGCCAATTCCAGTTCTCCTGTTTAAGGGTTTGTTTAACCGATATGGAGAGATCGGGTAAAAAGAGGTCGCCGGCAGTGCCTGAATCTACGACTTTATCGGTTTGTCCAGCCAAGGTCCCGATTTCAGGGCCAAAAAGAATCGCCTTATCTGGTACAAATCCATTCTTCGCCAGAATCTGAACATAGGCTTGGGTGCGCGGGGTGAACCCCGCTATAAGAAGAATATCATCGAGAATTATTGTGTTACCTCCAGTTCCATTCTAAGGTTGGTTATGTACCTGATTTCAGTTTCAATCAGGTTTGAGAGTAGACCCTGCTGACCAGTAGTAAGTCCTTCAGACTGAGAGCACAATGTATCGATGATTTTCAGATAGACGTTGAGAAAGATTAGGCTTCGGCCTGCATCATACGCGAGGGAAAAAACCTCAGCCAATAGTAGATACAACTCAATATTTTTGAACTTAGTCTTGTCAGCAGCTAGAAAATTTTCCTTGTAAACTTCGTGAATTCGCTTTGTGGTTTCGAATTTCTTGACTAGACGAAGTAGCCACTGATTTAACCTCTGGTCCGCGTCAGGTCTGGCTCCTCCCTGCAATTCTCCGATCAGTGATATCAGTAGGATCCTGGTATCAATCACTTTCTGCTCTGCGTATGATTGAGATATTTCAGCCAGGGATCCTACTTGCAGGCCGCTCCCCTCACGCGTCGAATTATTGTTTAGACACTTCTGGACACATTCCCGCTCATCCTGCCAATGTTTCAGGAACTGAATCCCAACAAATTTGGTATAAAAGTAGGTGTTCGGTTTCCGCAGCAGATCACCTCTAGCGTATGGATAATTCATGATTGTCTAAATTTCGCCTTTGCTCTTTGAAGAATTTCTGCTGCAACCCCTGAGAAATCCTCACGTGGCTCAGAGTTGTTAAATATATAGTCCGGATTGTCTGGCTCATGGAATGGAATATCCACATTTACCACATTCTTAAGTTCCCCCCTCAATGCTGGGTTGTAAAGGCGTCCGTCGTCCCTGTTGATTAGAAGGTCAAAGGCAACTTCGATGTAGACCTCAAAATATTCAGACAGGTTAATCCGGTTCCACTGCCTTGACTCTTCAAATATAGACAGAATGCAGCAAACTACATTGATTTCTTGCCTATCGAGCCAAGCACAAATCTCACAGATTCTGTCGGCATTTTTTCTGCGTCCATCAAGCGCATAAGAAAATTCATCTACATCGTGTTGAAAAATTGCTCGGATTTCGTCACCGTCAATCAGAACAGTGTTAGATTCTTTGGCTTTCCATTGCCTGTAGAGTTCACGTCCTATGGTTGTTTTGCCAGCTCTAGATAAACCCATTAACCAGACAACCATTATTTACTTCCTAGTCTCAATTTATTTGTCTTCAGAAGGTCCTCGGCCAGAAGCAAATCTTTCTCTGAATCCACCTCACACCAGTTTCCCTTTATCGCCAGTCCGTGGACAGGGTATCCCTCTGTGATCAGCCCCTGAAGCATCGTGGTCATATCAGTCTTTCGCACAGTTTCACCTTGGGAGGCAGCCCATAGGACAATATTAGACAATGCTGTTTCGTCGAATTTCATCAATCCCATGTACTGGCCATTGATGGTTTCAATGTCATTTACTCGCCTACCTATCTCGACAATTCTGCCGTCTTCCTCAACTCTGAAAGACTCGGCATCGTCTAGCGGGTCGTCAAATCGTTGGTTCCACAACTGCCGCCAGGCCGTGTCGTAGGAGATAACGGTTTCATGAGATGATTCGCGCAAAGCTCGAACAATTTCATGGTTATACAGAATGTCTGAATAGCTAACTAGAAGAGGCTCGCTGAACAGGGCACGGGCGCAAAGGAGGCTACTGACCATATTTGTAGTTTCCCAGTCAGGATTATTGATGCATTCCAGACCGATGGAATTGAACATCCCAGCCTTATAGCCCGTTACAACATGAATATCTTCGATTCCGCCACCTTTTATCGCATCCACTTGCCATGCGAGGAGAGTTTCTCCACCTACTTGATTAAAACATTTCGGTTTGTCGTCGGTCAGATTATTCATCCGGCTGCCGCGGCCAGCTGCCAAAATTAGTGCTCTTCTACAGTCACTCATTACAAAGAAATGTGTAGTAGTACGAGACTAGATTTACATAACGGCCTGGAACTCATAGAGGAAAGCTCAAACGAAATCGTTGGATTCATCTGATATTGCAGGTAATTAACGACACTACACTTCGATCCTTCACGAATTGTTCGCAAGTCGCTCGTCCAGCCGATGGTTTGTAAGATTGGTTCATGCCGGTTTATGTATTTCTAGCTTTGGCGAAGTACCGGGTAAGAAAAACAATCTTATACTGCTTTATTGAATATACCAGTCCCTCTACCAAAAATATCTCTAATTAGCAGCCGGTCAAAGTCCTGGATTACCGAATATCTTTCTGGGTGCCACATAATTCCGAGCATCGGTAGTCGATGATGGTTGAAGGCCTCAACAAGGCCACCGGCCGCTGTCGCCAATGGGACAAAACCATCAGCCATACCTTCAGTAGTCACTCCGTGATTATGATAGCTGTTTACTGTCAATTCTTCCGTACTCGCAAGCTCTTTCAACTCGCCGAGAAGTCTGACAGGATGATCTGTGCCGGCATGGGAGATCTCACCACGGGAGTGCACGTTCTTTTCTAACTGGCCACCAAAATAGGAGTTGATCATCTGCATTCCCCTACAGACCCCTAGAACAGGCCATCGCTCAGTCTCAGCAAGAGATAACAAGTAAGCTTCAACTCGGTCCCGTGCTGGTGCACTACCGAGATCATCGCCGCCTGAGAGAATGAGGCCATGTATCTGCGTGTCGCTCAAAAATTTGCTAGCCATAGGAAAATTATTAGGAATGGGAACTAAAATTGCTTCCGGGAGGATTTCATAAACAATTTCGTACCATGACTGAGCTAGCGCATCCATCTGCTCTGACCCAACGCCATGTCGGGTGGTTCGCATCGTTATGGCCAGACGGACTATGCCCATATCGGCTCTACAATCCCTTTCGAACAGTCCAGCTCAATAGCACTTGCCTTGAGCAGGCGGTCAAAGATTTGCTCTCCGCAACCGATGGCTGCAGGAAGTTTCAGTTCAGCGCACCTGATAGCCATATGTGAATTTGCGCCCCCGAATTTGGTGACAAGACCAGCAATATTCTGGGTGAATATCCAATCAAAACCTGGGTCTGCCCGTTCGATGATAATAATTCTGCCTGTCATTTCCGGTGGCCTTTGATTATGGCCGTCCAAGAATAAGAATCGGGCCCGACAGCGGTTTCGGGTAATAAAGTTCGGTCGACAACGCATGAGCGGCACTACCATTACATCGTCCTGAGACGATATCAAATGGGGTAAGTGAACAGCTTTAGTGATCTCATAGCGGCGCATTGCCTGCTGCGCTTGCTGACGAAGTTCGTGTTCCAAGGTGCGGCCTACGGTGTTGGTCTCAGTGTCCAAGATATCACTCACTGTGAGGAAGGAAACCTCTTCTCGGCTAAGTCCGACATCTTCAGCCCAACCAGCGATAACCTCCAGGGTATCACTCAACACCTTCGTAAAGACAAATTTGGCGTACTCCCGCCCCTGAATGGACTCTTTGATATAAGAGAATAACTCCTCAGGTCCTGCAGAAAATCCTTGCTCTTTCATAAGGACAGAAATTTTGTTCTCGATATCCTTAAAAGAGAAGTTCACGGCTTGTGTCTCTGGCCCATCGACCGGGTATCCATCCTCTCTTCGGATAAAGTCCTGCTGTTGATCATAACGCAGTGAGAGAATGTCATATGTTCCCGGTCGCAAATGACCATAACGATCCTTAAACTCTCCATGAGTCATATTACCCGCCCGAACATGGTTTACATCATTCAATAAATCTGTTGCAACCGTCGGGATAGAGGAGAAAAGGAGTTCCAGATCCTGTTCTGAAAGGATTTTCTTAGTCACTAGGGATCGCAGCAGGCTTCTCCCGACAAAGGCATGCCGGGCTAAAATTGAAAACGGATAAGTCCCGAACTCGATACAAAGGTCAAGCAACCTGCTGATCATTATCGGACCGAACGGACCGGAATACTTGAAATTCTGCTGCCTTTTCGAATTAAGCCTCTCTATCTTGACTAAGGCCTCACTGAGGGAGCCAATAGTCCCGTTTAGAAAACCATCGGTCTGAGTGAGTAGGGCGGACCGAAATTCACTAAGTTCTTTTCTGGAAAGGACCCCAGGAATTAATCGCTCAACATCACCGTTAAAATCGAAAGCATGGGCTGTCATGGCCACCTCAAACTCAACTTTATCGTGTAGTTCAGGATTCTGCTCGAGTCGATCGAGCCAGGAATTAACAAGCTTCTCTCCTATATCCCAGGACAGAGTCGCCGGCAGAAAGCTATGGAAGCTCATCCGAACATCGATGTAGGGTTGACCGCTCAGTGAGACCATTAAAGGAGCACCAGCCGGTTCAGCATACCCCATCTCCGCACGACTTCGGCGCCAAGTCTTGTCAGTAATAAGATAACGGTAAAGAGAAAAAGACAGAGGGC
>Ga0315336_1003325_pt1 | contig 21723 bp, 18 predicted proteins | sample ASW5metaG_FD_204512 | JGI IMG/M metagenome (GOLD analysis project Ga0315336, IMG submission 204512) | Ammonia-oxidizing marine archaeal communities from Monterey Bay, California, United States - ASW #5 | ecosystem: Environmental > Aquatic > Marine > Intertidal zone | place: USA: California... | reverse complement strand
CGAAGCTCGATCTGGAGCCGATCGTCGTCCCGGCTGAAAAGGCGACGCCTGTGGCACTGATCGTCAACGAGCTCGTCACCAACGCGCTGAAACACGCCTTCAAGGACGAGACGACGCCCGGCAACATCGGCGTCAGGATGCGCCAACCGGAGGAGCATCTGATCATTGAAATTTCCGACGATGGCGTCGGCATGGAAGCCAAGGCCGGCGACGGCACCTTCGGTATGAGGCTTATCCGGCAACTCGGGCGGCAACTTCGCGCCGATGTCGAATGGCGGAACACAAGTCCGGGTACGCAAGTTGTCGTAAAGATGCCGAACGGGCCTCAGCACAAAGGGGACGTGTCATGATCGAACCGCTGAAAGTCCTGATCGTGGAGGACGAAGCTCTTCTGGCGATGGAACTGGAGAGCCTGATCGAGGAAGCCGGCCATAGCGTCGTGGGATGGGCGGTTTCGTCGGACGAAGCCAAGGCAATGGTCGGCACCAGCAAAGCCGATATTGCATTTGTCGACATTCATCTTTCCGACGGCCCTACGGGCCTTGACGTGGCCGAGCATATTCGGAGATCGGGTCAGCCTATGGTCGTGTTCATGACCGCGAATCCGAAACGCATCCCCGAAAACTTTGTCGGCGCGGTAGGCGTAATTGCGAAGCCGTATACGATGAACGGTGTGATGTCGGCTCTGCGCTATCTCCAGGAAGGCGTGCGGCGCCCGCCTCCCGTCTCGGCGTTGCCGGCAGGCTTTACGCTTGCGCCCGATTTTGCAGCGGTATGGGCTCCGTCGATCGCCTGACGCGATATGAGCGTCAGGCGACCTTATCCTTCAAGAAGCCGATCGTTCGGCTCCAGGCAAGGTCGACCGGGTTGAGCTCGGACGGTCAAGTGACGTGCTGCTCCCGATCCCACACGGAAAGCAGCTGCCAGCCTGCGCGCCGCGCTCATCACATTTTGGTCATTTCCGAAAACCTTGATGATGCTGTCACACTGGGCCGGGAAGCTGCCCATGCAGCCTCGTCTGACCCGACGGCGAAAGGGGAATGCCATGAACGTCCAGGACATCGTCAACACCGTCTCGCAAAAGGCAGGACTCGATCAGGCGACGACCGAGAAGGTCGTCGGCACAATCTTCTCAGTGCTGGAGCACGAGGCGGAGGGCACCAGTGTTTCGTCCTTCTTCGCCAAGATCCCCGGCGCCGACGCGCTGGCGCAGAAATATGACGTGATGGCCGCCGGCGCGGCTGCAGGTTCGGGCGGCGGGCTCCTGTCGTCGCTGGAGGGAGCGCTTGGCGGCGTCCTTGGCGAAAAGGCCGGCGCACTGATCAACGGCATTGCCGCGCTCAAGGCGTCCGGCCTCGACATGGCGCAGATCCAGCAGGCCGGCGAGAGCTTGATCAAGCAGGCTGAGGCGGCCGCCGGCCCCGACCTGACAAACCAGGTGCTGGACCAGGTGCCGAGCCTCAAGGGCCATCTTGGCCTCCAAGGATAGGCCCTTCCAGGGATACACTCGGAACGGCCTCGTCCTATTTCGGCAGAGCGTAGGCCATAACGTAATCGCCCGGCTTGGTACCGACCGAGCCGTGACCGCCGGCGACGATGACGACGAACTGGCGGCCGTCGGCCACCGTATAGGTCATCGGTGTCGACTGCCCACCCGCCGGAAGCCTCGCCTGCCAGAGTTGCCTGCCGGTGGTGAGTTCATAGGCGCGCAGATAGTCGTCAACCGCGGCGCCCAGGAAGGCGACGCCGCCCGCCGTGATCATCGGCCCGCCGATGCCCGGAACGCCGACCTTTAGGGGCAGCGGCAGCGGCGTCATGTCGTAGACGGTACCGTTGCGGTGCTTGTAGGCGATGTTTCCCGTCTTGAGGTCGACGCCCGCGACGTAACCCCAGGGCGGCGCCTGGCAGGGAATGCCGAGTGGCGACAGGAACGGCCCCATCACCACCGCGTAAGGTGCGCCTTCGTTGCGGTTCAGCCCCTGCTCGCTGCCCTTGGTGGCATCGCCCGGCGGCGGCACGTCCGCGCGCGGGATGAGCTTCGAGGTGAAGGCGAGATAGGTCGGCATGCCGAACATCACCTGCCGCACCGGATCGACCGCGACGCCGCCCCAGTTGAAGACGCCGAAATTGCCGGGATAGATCAGCGAGCCCTGCAGCGAGGGCGGCGTGTAGCGCCCCTCGTAGCGCAATTTCTTCAGTTCGATCCGGCACGCCAGCTGGTCGAACATGGTGATGCCCCACATGTCGGCGCCGGTCAGCGGCTTCGGATTGAAGGACAGGTCCGAAGCCGGCTGCGTGGGGGAGGCGTGATCGCCATCGATCGCGCCGCCGGGTGCGGGCACTTCCTTCACCGGAATGATCGGCTCGCCGGTGCGACGGTCGAGCACGTAGAGGTCGCCTTGCTTGGTCGGTCCGACCAGCGCCGGCACGACGCCGTTCGCCGTGGTGATGTCGACAAGCGACGGCTGCGCCGGCACGTCCATGTCCCACAGGTCATGATGCACGGTCTGCCGCACCCAGCGCAATTGCCCGGTGTTGATGTCGAGCGCGGTGATCGAGGAGGAGAATTTCTCGACATTGGCGCTGCGACCCATGCCGAGCTGGTCCGGCGTCTGGTTTCCGAGCGGCAGATAGAGCAGCCCGAGTTTCTCGTCGGCGCTCGCGGTCGACCACATGTTCGGCGAGTTGTGGGTGTAGGTTTGCCCGGCCGGCAGCGGCGTCGTCACATCCGGATTGCCGGAATCCCAGTTCCACAGCAGCGCGCCGGTGTTGACGTCGAAGGCACGGATCACCCCTGACGGCTCCTCGGTCGAGTAGTTGTCATTGACCGCGCCGCCGACGATGATCTTGCCGCCGACGATCAGCGGCGCCGAAGTCGAATAGTAATAGCCCGACTTCGGATAGGGCATGTTGGCCATCAGGTTCAGCGTGCCGCCCTCGGCGAAAGACGCACAAACCTGCCCGCTCGCGGCGTCGAGCGCGATCAGCCGCGCGTCGGAGGTCGGCAGGTAAATGCGCTGCGCGCAAGGCTGGCCGGCAGCGATCCTGGCGTCGGCGTAATAGGATACGCCGCGACAGGTCTGGTGCTGGCGGTTGTTGTCGAGCTTGATCTTCGGGTCGTAGCGCCACTTTTCCTTGCCGGTCGCGGCATCGATGGCGATGGCGAAATCATGCGGCGTGCAGATGAACAGCGTGTCGCCGATCTTCAGGGGTGTCACCTGATAGGTCGTCTCGCCGATGTCGCCAGGCCCCTTCACGTCGCCGGTGCGGTAAGTCCAGGCCGGCTGCAATTTGGCGACATTGTCGGGCGTGATCTGGTCGAGCGGCGAATAGCGCTGGCCGAAAGGCGTGCGCCCGTAGAAATGCCACTCGCCATCCGGCATGTCGCCGCCGAGATTGGCGGCCGTCGCCACCTTTTCGGTGCCCAGCGTGCCGGCGACGTCCGTGGGATCGGCGGTCATTGAATAGCCGGCGACCGCGAGCGATGCCAGCACGGCCAGGATCAGCGGCGCGCGCGCGTCTGGCCCCCGCAGGCCCCGCCTCGCCCATGGCGTCAGCAACCACAAGGCGATGAGCACGATGACGCCGCCGCGCGGAGCGAGCTGCCACCAGTCGAAGCCGATTTCCCAGACCGCCCAGCACAAGGTGGCGAGCAAGAACAGCGCGTAGAGCCAGAGCGACGTCGACCTGCGCCTGAAAAACAGCCAGGCGGTGATCAGCAAGACCAGGCCGGCGGCAAGGTAATACCAGCTGCCGCCCAGCACCGCGAGCCAGACGCCGCCACCGCTCAGAATGAGACCGATGATGAGGATGAGGAGGGAAGTGATGGTGACAGCCAAGACGGTGCTCCTTCGACTGTTGCGCGCTTTCAAGCAATTCCAGGAAAAGTGTGAAGCGGTTTTCCGTCCGGAATTGCGTCTAACGAGGAGGCGGCTTTCAGGCGACGGCATGCCGTCCCTGCCCTGCCGCCAGCTTTCCCTTGCCCGCTCCAGCTGTCAAGTTGGCCTGGCACATGCGAAACTGGAACAAAACGTAGACAGTTCTGGTCTTTCGCTGCCGAATCACTACATTCGGGATCAATGTCGGGCTTTTCCGAAGACATGCCTTTTTTTGATGAACCGAATGCGCGGCCCGCGGCGGCCCCGTCCGGCATAGCCGCGCGCGCCATGGCGGCCCGCAGCGGCCAGCACAGCGCGCCCGACTACCTGAGGGGCCTGAACCCCGAGCAGCGGCTCGCCGTCGAGACGACCGAGGGGCCTGTCCTGGTCCTCGCCGGCGCCGGCACCGGCAAGACGCGGGTTCTCACCACGCGCATCGCCCATATCCTTGCCACCGGCAGGGCGTTCCCCTCGCAGATCCTGGCCGTCACCTTCACCAACAAGGCCGCGCGCGAGATGAAACAGCGCATCGGCCACCTGATCGGCGAAGGCAATGTCGAAGGCATGCCCTGGCTCGGCACCTTTCACTCGATCGGCGTGAAGCTGCTTCGTCGTCACGCCGAGCTTGCCGGGCTGAAATCCGATTTCACCATCCTCGACACCGACGACGTCGTGCGGCTGATCAAGCAGCTCATTCAGGCGGAAGGGCTGGACGACAAGCGCTGGCCGGCCAAGACCTTCGCCCAGATGCTCGACAACTGGAAGAACAAGGGCCTCGGCCCCGACGAGATAGCGGAAGGCGATGCCCGCAGCTTCGGCAACGGCAAGGGCCGCCAGCTCTACAAGGCCTATCAGGAACGGCTGCAGACGCTGAATTCCTGCGACTTCGGCGACCTGCTCTATCACCCGATCCGAATCTTCCGCGCCTATCCGGACGTGCTGAAGGAATATCACCGCAAGTTCAAATACATACTGGTCGACGAGTACCAGGACACCAACACCGCGCAATACATGTGGCTGCGCCTCTTGGCGCAGCGGCCCAATGCGGGACGCTCTGCGAGTTCGCATTCGGCCGAAGGCCGCAAGCCCGACCGGGCGTCGGCCGGTCAGGCCGCCCCCGCGGAGGCCAGCGAGCGAAGCGAGCGCGCGGCCGTGAGCGAGAACAAAGTCAATATCTGTTGCGTCGGCGACGACGACCAGTCAATCTATGGCTGGCGTGGCGCCGAGGTGGACAACATCCTGCGTTTCGACAAGGATTTCCCGGGCGCCACCATCATCCGGCTGGAGCGCAACTATCGCTCCACCGCGCATATACTGGGCGCGGCTTCCCACCTGATCGCCCACAATGAGGGCCGCTTCGGCAAGACGCTGTTCACCGATCGCAACGACCCCGAGGACGACAAGGTGCATGTCCATGCCGCCTGGGACTCGGAGGAAGAAGCCCGGGCCATCGGCGACGCCATCGAGGCCTACCAGCGCCAGAAGCACAATCTCAACGACATGGCGATCCTGGTGCGCGCCTCCTTCCAGATGCGCGCCTTCGAAGACCGCTTCATCACGCTCGGCCTCAACTATCGCGTCATCGGCGGCCCGCGCTTCTACGAGCGGCTGGAAATCCGTGACGCGCTGGCCTTCTTCCGCGTCGTCGCCAACAGCGGCGACGACCTCGCCTTCGAACGCATCGTCAACGTGCCGAAGCGTGGGCTGGGCGAAGCCACCATCCGCCAGATCCACGACACCGCGCGCGCCATGCGCGTTCCGATGCTGGAAGCGGCCGCCACGCTGGCCGAAAGCGACGAACTGAAGCCGAAGCCTCGCGCAGCGCTGCGCGAGGTCGCTGCCAATTTCGAGCGCTGGCAGAAAGCGCTGGAGACCACGCCGCACACCGAGCTCGCCGAGACCATCCTGGAGGAGAGCGGCTACACCGACATGTGGAAGAACGACCGTTCGGCGGATGCGCCCGGGCGGCTGGAAAACCTAAAGGAGTTGATCCGCTCCATGGAGGAGTACGAGTCGCTTCGTTCCTTCCTCGAACATGTGGCGCTTGTCATGGATGCCGAACAGAACGCCGAACAGGACGCCGTCTCGATCATGACGCTGCATTCGGCAAAAGGCCTCGAATTCGAGACCGTGTTCCTCCCCGGCTGGGAGGAAGGCCTGTTCCCGCATCAGCGCGCACTGGATGAAGGCGGCCGCTCCGGCCTGGAGGAAGAGCGCCGGCTTGCCTATGTCGGTCTGACCCGCGCCAAGAAGAACCTGCATATCTGGTTCGTCTCCAACCGACAGATTCATGGGCTGTGGCAATCGACAATCCCGTCGCGCTTTGTCGATGAGCTGCCGGAAACCCATATCGACATCGCCGATGGCGGCAACTCCTATGGCGGCTACGGCAATCCCTACGGCGGTGGCAGCTTCGCCTCGGGCCGCGGCGGCGGCCGGCAGAACCCCTACGGCGCCTCGCGCTTCGACAATATAGGCGCCAAGGATCAAGGCAGCTTCTCCAACACCTATGCCACGCCCGGCTGGCAGCGCGCGCAGGCCAACCGCACCGAAGCCACCGATCGCAACTGGGGCACGCGCTCGGGCCACCAGGTCGAGCGCATCGGCTATGGCGAAACCGATTCGGGCTACGGCGCCGGCCGCACCAGTGTCAAAGGCCGCACGATCGAGGGCGAGCTGGTCGCCAAATCCGTTGCCGACACGCCATCCGCCTTCAATGTCGGCGACCGCGTCTTCCACCAGAAATTCGGCAACGGCAACATCGCCGCGATCGAAGGCAACAAGCTCACCATCGACTTCGACAAGGCCGGCCAGAAGCGCGTGCTGGACGGGTTCGTCGCGCCAGTGTGACCAGCCCCTTCACCTGTACCGTGCCTGGTTCCACTTATGTCCGAGCAGCGACAGGATGATAATCAGCCCGTTGAAGAACTGCACGTAGAAGCCGCTCAGGCCCGCAGCTACCACGCCGGTCTGGATGAAGGATACAGTGACCGCGCCGATCGCACCGCCGACCACGGTGCCGATGCCACCCCAGGTCGGCGTGCCGCCGACGAACACCGAGGCCAAAACCGGCAGCAGATAGCCATCGCCCGCCGTCGGCCACCAGGTGAAGTTGATCATCACCGAGAAGCAGCCGGCGATCGCCGCACCGATGCCCGTGAAGACGAACACCTTCACCCGCACCAATTTGACGTCGATGCCCATCTGCCTGGCGCTGTCGGGATTGTCGCCGACAACTTTCACCTGCGCGCCGAAGCGGTGCCGGTTGTAGAGCAGCGCCGAGAAGACCACGAAGCCTATCGCCCAGAATATCTGCACGGGGATGCCGAAGACCTGGCTGGAGAAGATCTTGTAGGCCGCGCTGTCGGCAAGGCCGGTCAGCGCCATCGACTTGCCCTCGTTGATGATCTGGATCAGGCCGCGCAGCAGGAAGTTCATGCCAAGCGTTGCGATCAGCGACGACAGGCCGCCATAGACGACCAGCGAGCCGACCATGAAGCCGAGCAGCGTGCCGGTGACCAGCGCCGCCACGATGCCTACGAACGGATCGAAGCCGGCCTGCACCACCAGCGCGAAGACCCACGAAGCAAAGCCCATCGTCGCCGGAAACGACAGGTCGATCTCGCCGCAGGTGACGACAAAGACCAGCGGCACCACCACGAACAGCGCCACGGGAAGCGTCGTCAGCACGGAGCTGTAGAGATACCAGGTGGTGAAGACGGTCGGGTTGGCGATCATGAACACCGCCATCATCACGATGAACACGGCCAGAGTGCCTAGCGCCGCGCGGTTATCGAGGACGAAGCCACGCAGCCAGTGATTGGATGGATGGCTCCATTCCTTGGCCGACTCCTTGGCCATCTGGCCGCGTGTCCTTCCCAAAGGCGTTTGCAGATCGGGTTCCATCACCTTGCTCATCACGCTCTCTGCTCCGCTTCACCGTGCAAACCGGGCAATCCGCCGGGATGCGCCACGTCTTCCATGAAGTTGATGAGATCCTCGGCCGACTTGACCTCGGTGCGGTCGGCGGTCAGCGCCACCTTGCCGCGGTCGAGCACCACGAAACGGTCTGCGATGTCGAAGACGTGGTGGATGTTGTGGCCGATGAACAGGATCGAGCGGCCGCTCGCCCGTACCTGGCGCACGAAGTGGAATACCTTGGCGGTCTCGGTCAGCGACAGCGCCGTCGTCGGCTCGTCGAGGATGATCAGCTCCGCCTGCTTGTAGATGGCGCGCGCGATCGCCACGCCCTGGCGTTCGCCGCCTGAAAGCTGGCCGACGATCGAATGCGGCGTGAACACCTTCGAGGTGAATCCGATCTCGCGCATCAGCCGGCTCGCCTCCTCGATCTCCTTGTTGACCTTGAGCCAGCCGAGAAAGCTGGTGAGCTCGCGGCCCATGAAGATGTTTCGGACGATCGTCTGCTGCACGGCCAAAGCGCGATCCTGGAACACCGTCTCGATGCCGGCGTCGCGCGAGCGCGCAGCGCTCCACCCGGTCACCGGCTTGCCGCGCACCAGGATGTCGCCGCTGGTCGGCTTGACCACGCCGGACAGGATCTTGATCAGCGTCGACTTGCCGGCGCCGTTGTCGCCGATCAGGCCGACCACCTCGCCGCGGTCGACGCTGAGGTTGACCCCGCCCAGCGCATAGACCTGGCCGTAGGATTTCTTGATGTCGCGCAGTTCGATGATGCGTTCGCTCATGCGATCCTCGCTTGCAATTGTCAGTATGCCGGCGGTCCAGCCGGCCGGGCCATCCACCCGGCCGGCTGCCTGGGAGGTCAGCGCAGCGCCTGCTTGGCGAGCTCTGAGACGATCTCGTAGTTCTGCGGCGTGACGAAGCCGGCGCCGGTGTCGACATTCATGGGAGCAAGTCCGAGCACCACCTGCTGGCACAGGCTCAAGATGGGCAGATAGCCCTGCAGGAAAGGCTGCTGGTCGGCGGTCAGTTGCACCCAGCCGCCCTTGAAGCCTTCGACGATCTGCGGGCTGGTGTCGAAGCCGAAGTTGAAGATGTCGCCGGGCTTGCGCCCCGCGGCCTGCATATAGGTCGCGACATTGCCGAGCATCTGGCCGCCGGGATAACCGACCGCCTTGACGTCCGGGTGGTTGAGCAGCGCCGCGGTGATCACCGGAATGGCCAGGTTGGGATCGGACGCCCATTCGCCGCTTGGCGGCGAGGACAGCTGGATCACCTCGACGCCGGCTTCCTTCAGGGCCGCCACCGTGCCGCGCTCGCGCGCGCCGCGGTTCTCGTTCTCGAACGGACCGATCATGATCGCCTTGTCGCCGGCCTTGAGCTTGCCGAGCTTGAACGCCTCGGCGCCGAGCGCGCGACCCTGCTGCTCCTGCTGCGCGCCGACATAGCCGCCGCCGAATGCTTCCACCACCTTCGGCACCGGGACGTTCTGGTACATCATCTTGATGCCGTCCTTGTGCGCCTGCTCGGCCAAAGGCATGATCGCGGCGTCGCCCGGATGGCCCATCATGGCGATCCCCTGCGGCTTGACGGCGACAGCCTCGCGCAATTGCTGCACCATCTTCTCGACGTCCCACTGAGAGAAGATGTAGTTGACTTTTGGCCCGAGATCGGCCGCCGCCTGCTTGGCGCCATTGTAGACGATGGTGCCGAAGGCGTCACCCTCGGCGCCGCCGACGAAGAAGCGGATGTGCACGTCCTTGCACCATTGCGCGTCGAGCGCCTGTGCCGGCAAGGTGGAGATCGAGGCGCAGAGCGCCGCGGCGGCAGCCACGACGGTCGAGCGCAGAACAGTCCTTCTGGTCGTCATGCTCATGCACGTTCCTCCCTTTTGGTTCCCTCGCGATCAAGGGTTACGACAGTGATTTCGATCGGCCGGCTCCTCCCGCCGGCCGCTGCTCAAGTCGGATTGGGCAGGTAGCTGGCGCCTCCCCGGCATTGCTTCAGATAGTCGAGCGCCCGCGCCTGACCGGTGATCTCGAGGTCGCCGCGATAAACCGGGTCGTGCCAGCCCTCGATGTCGATGGCGCCCTTGTAACCGGCCAGCCGCAATTCGCTGATCACCCGCGTCCAGTCGCTGTCGCCGAAGCCCGGCGTGCGCATCTGCACGAAAGGCAGGCGGCCGAACACGCCATGCTCGCGGATCACGTCCCAGCGCACCGTCGCGTCCTTGCCATGGACATGGAAGATGCGGGGCGCCCATTTGCGGATCTGCGGCATCGGGTCGATCAGATAGACGAGCTGGTGGCAGGGCTCCCATTCGAGACCGAGATTGTCGTTGGGCAATTCGTTGAACATCAGCTCCCAGGCGTCCGGATTGTGGGCGATGTTCCAGTCGCCGCTCGCCCAGTTGCCGTCCATGGCGCAATTCTCGAAAGCGATGCGCACGCCCTTGTCGGCGGCGCGCCTGGCCAGCGGCCCCCACACTTCGCGGAAGCGCGGCAGGCTGTCGGTCAGCTTCTTGCCCCGAATGCGGCCGGTGAAGCCGCTGACCGTCGAAGCGCCGAACAGATGCGCATTGTCGATGACGGTCTCCCAGGCCGCGAGCACGCCGCGATCGACGTCGCCGCTCTCCAGCGGATTACCGAACACGCCGATCGACGACACGATGACGTCGGCGTCGCCGATCGCCTCACGGATCTCTCCGGCCAGCCGCGGCAGATCCTTGCCGCCCAGCGTCTGCCAGAAGAAGGGCTGGATGCTCTCGAAGCCGAGCGGCAGGATCTGCCTGATATAGGCCGCCGGATCGTCGAGATTGGCCCGCACCATGGTGCCGATCCTGATATCGAGAAGCGGGTTCGGCATCATTGCTGTTCCTGTGTGATCGGGACGCGGCGCCCGGTCTCGGCGCTCTCGATGGCACCGAACACCATGGCCAGACTGCGGATATTGTCGATGCCGCGCGTTTCCGGCTCGGTGCCGGCCTCGACCGCCTGCATGAAATCCTGGATGATGCCGAGATGACCGTCGATGCGATCGGCGGGATCGAGCGGCGGCACTTCGATCGGTTGGGTCTTGTCGATGATGCCGTCGCGGCCTGACGCGACCACTTCGGCCTTCAAATCATCATAGCCGTCCCAGATCAGGCTGCCCCGTTCAGCGACGATGCGCCAAGCGCTTTCCCAGCTCGTGCGAAAACCGTCGGCGCACCAGGATCCGGCATAGGTGAAAACCTTGCCGCCACCGAAATCGAAGACGGCGCTTGCCGACGAGCCCTGCCGGTACCAGGAATTGGCCGGCTCCCACTCCTGGCAATAGACGCTCGCCGGTTCGCCCGCGACCATATAGCGGGCCGCATCGAAGGTGTGGATCGCCATGTCGAGCAGCAGCACATGCTCCATCTCCTCGCGAAAGCCGCCGAAATGCGGGGCGACGAAGAAGTCGGCATGGATGCTGGTCGGCGCGCCGATCGCGCCGGAGTCGAGGAAACGCCGGATGCGCCGGACATTGGCGACATAGCGGCGGTTCTGGACCACGGCATGGATGCGACCGGCTCGCCGCGCCGCCGCGATGATGGCGTGTGCGTTTTCGGGACTGTCGGCCAGCGGCTTTTCGGTGAGCAAATGGCAATTATGGGCGAAGGCCGAAAGCGCGACCTCGCGGCGCGCTGCCGGAACCACGACGTCGAACACGGCATCCGGCTTGGTCTGATCAAGGACGGCATCGAGGCTGGTGCCAATGACAGCGTTGGTGAGCTCGTATTCGCGCGCCCGCCCCTGCGCCCGTTCGGCATCGAGATCGACAAGGCCGACAACGGCAAGCCCATCGGCCCGCCTTGCGGCATCGAGCCAGTGCTTGCTCATCGCTCCGCACCCGACCAGGACGACCTTCATCATCCAGCGCTCCTCCTCCGCCCGGTCCCTCCAGACCGGTGATCACGGCATTCACGGCAGGACCGTAAACGTTTTTCCGTAAACGTTTACGAGAACACACCCGATGGCGTAGAATGTCAACCGGCTGTCTCTCAAAAATCTTCCGGATGCCTTGGCCCGGGCGGCGGCCAATGCTAGCCAAGGCAAGGGAGAGTGGCTCTTGGCGTCCAGCATTCACGACCTTGCGCGTCATCTGAACATTTCAATCGGCACCGTGTCCCGGGCGCTGAACGGCCGCGCCGATGTCAACGCCGATACACGCCAGCGCGTGCTGGAAGCGGCCAGGGAATTGAACTATTCGCCAAACCAGTCCGGCCGCAGTCTGAGGCAAGGCGCCACCCGTTCGATCGCCTTCATGCTGCAGCCGCATCCCGGCGACCAGCAATATGGCGAGCCCTTCTTCATCCCGTTCCTCATCGGGCTGCAGGCGAAGCTTGCCGAGCATGACCTCGATCTTATGGTCGTCATGGGTGAGCCCGGCCAATATCAGCAGGAGCGGTTGCGCCGCGTGGTCGAGACGCGCCGGGCCGACGCGGTCGTGTTGGCCAATACACGGCGTGAAGACGATCGGATCGACTATCTCAGCAAGGCCGGCTTCCCCTTCGCAACGCTTGGCCGAAGTCGGTCCGGCGGCGACACCTATCCTTCGCTCGACATCGATTTCGAGCGGGCGGGCGATGAAGCCGTCGAGCGGCTGGTCGCGCGCGGCCACCGCCGCATTGCTGCCATCCGCCCTTCGCTTGATCTCAACTTCGGCTACCTGTTCCTCGACGGCTACCGCAAGGCGCTGAAGCGGCATGGCATCGAGGTCGACCCCGGCTTGGTCGCCGACGGGTTCATCAACGAGACCGGCGGATACCAGGTGACGCCGCAAGTCATGCGCTCCAGGGACCCGCCGACGGCGATCATCTTCAACAATGACGCGATGGCGCTTGGCGGCTGCAAGGCGCTTGCCGAGATGGGAATCAAGCCTGGCCATGACATGGCGGTGATCGTCATCGTAGACACGCCGCTCTGTCGCTACTTCTCGCCGACATTGACCGCCTTCCGTCCGGCACTGGAGCCCATGGGTCGGCGGCTGGCCGAGATGCTTCTGGCCGCGCTGCCTGCTTTCGCTGGCCCGGAAGGGCCGCGCATCATCCGAGAGGTCTGGCCGCTGGAGCTGATCGCAAGAGAGAGCGATTGAGCGGAAGCCTCTCCCTTCTCCCCTTCGTATGGGTGAAGGGCGTCCCCTCCTGTCACGCAACCATCACGTTGGCGTCCTAGACCGCTCGACGGAAAGCGGCTTGCGGCATCTTCGATCCTGCGCCCTTTCAGCCATTGGCCGCCATGCTCGTCACGAAGGGATATTCATGAAGCATCTCAACCGAACCGTCGCGCTCGGCGCGGCACTGGTCCTGCTCACGCTCCCCCCGGCGCTCGCGGATGGCGTCGCCTATGTCAACAAGGGGCTGGTCGGCGTCGGCCGCATCCCGGCCAGCCAGAAAGACAAGTTCGGCGAGACTTTCGGTTCGGGTTCCGGCATGTCGATCGACACCAAGGGCTGGGCGCGCGACGGCGCTGGCTACAAGGGCTCGCTCTGGTTGCTGCCGGATCGCGGCTACAATGTCGTCGGCACCACCGACTACCGTCCGCGCCTGAACACGATCTCGATCGAGCTGACCCCGACCGCTCCAGGTGCCGCGCCCGCCTCGGGGAAGGAACAGACCGGCGTCAAGGCGACGCTCGCCGACACCATGCTCCTGACCGACGACAAGGGCACCGACGCCACCGGCCTCGATCCGTTGAACGGCGTGCGCCAAGCCGCAGGCGATATGCCGATCCTGCCCCAGGCCGACAACGGCAAGCTGGCGCTGGACGACGAAGCGATCGTGCGCCTGCCGGACGGCACCATGTTCATTTCCGACGAATACGGCCCCAACATCTATCGCTTCTCGGCCGAAGGCCGCCTGATGTCGGCGACGCAGCCGCCTGCGGCCCTGGTGCCGACGCGCCACGGCAAGCCGAACTTCGCTTCCGACAATCCCGGTCCCGGCGCCGCCGAGCCCGACCCGAAAGATCCGGAGACCGGCCGCCAGAACAACCAGGGCCTCGAAGGCATGTCGATGACCCCTGACGGCAGGTTCCTGATCGCCGTGCTGCAGTCGGCCACCCGCCAGGATGGCGGCGATTCCGCCGCGACGCGCCAGAACACCCGCGCGTTGGTCTATGACGCCTCCGACCTCGCCCATTTGAAACTGGCGCACGAATATGTCGTGCCGCTGCCGGTCTTCAAGGACGCCAAGGGCAAGACCAAGGTCGCCGCGCAGAGCGAGATCGTCGCGCTCTCCGACAAGAGCTTCCTGATGCTGGCGCGCGACTCGGGCAACGGCCAGGGTCTCAAGGGCGACGAGTCGCTCTATCGCAAGATCGAGATCGTCGATCTCTCCGCCGCCACCGATATCGCCAATGGCCCGTTCGACGCCGCCGACAAGCCGGTCGCGCCGAAGGGCGTGCTTGACCCGTCGGTCACGCCTGCCAAGCTCACCGCCTTCATCGACATCAATGACAAGAGCGAGCTCGGCCGCTTCGGCCTGCACAATGGCGCGCCGAACGACAAGGACAACCTGTCGGAGAAGTGGGAGGCGATGTCGCTGGTCTCCGTGCTCGATCCGAAACTGCCCGACGATTATTTCCTGTTCGTCGCCAACGACAACGACTTCCTCACCCAGGACGGCTTCCAGGTCGGCGCGCCCTACAAGGCCGAGGATGGCGCCGACGTCGACACCACCTTCCTGGTCTATCAGGTCACGCTGCCCGGCCTTTCCAGCAACACACAGTAAGTCAGCTGGTCATCTGGCCCAGCCCGGAAGGGATGCATGAGCGTCAGGCCTGCGATAGCATCGCGGGCCTGATTCATTTTCGGGACGTGCCATGGATGACAAGACGAGCGGCCGCCAGCGTGTCGGCGACCTGACCAGCGGCCCGATCCCGCGAACGCTGCTTTTGTTCGCGCTGCCGGTGCTGGGCTCCAACGTGCTGCAATCGCTCAACGGATCGATCAATTCCGTCTGGGTCGGCCGTTTCCTCGGCGAGGCTGCGCTGACCGCCACCTCCAACGCCAATCTCGTGCTGTTTCTCATACTAGGCACCGTATTCGGCGTCGGCATGGCGGCAACCATCCTGGTCGCGCAGTCGGTTGGTGCCCGCGACCTGCCGAAGGCGCGAAGCATCGTCGGCACCAGCGCAACCTTCTTCTTCCTGGTCTCGGTGGTGTTCGCCGTCTGCGGCTGGGTCTGGGTCGACGCCATCCTCAACGGGCTCGGCACGCCGGCGGACGCCTTGCCGCTGGCGCGCGCCTATCTGCGCATCATCTTCGTCGCCGTGCCGATGATGAACCTTCTGTCCTTCGTCATGACCGTGCTGCGCGGCGCCGGCGATTCGCGAACGCCGTTTATCTTCATGGCGCTGGCGGTCGTTCTTGACGTCGTGCTCAACCCGCTGTTGATCCGCGGCATCGGTCCCTTCCCCGAGCTTGGCATCGCCGGCTCGGCAATGTCGACGCTTGTCGGCCAGACCGTCAGCGTGATCGCCATCCTGATCGTGCTCTATGTCCGCAAACATCCGCTCAGGCTGGCGGGCGCCGACCTCGCCCTTCTCAAGCCGGACCCGGCGCTGCTGCGTATCGTCGTCTTCAAGGGCGTACCAATGGGTCTGCAGATGATCGTCATCTCCGCCGCCGCGCTGACGGTGATGGGCATCGTCAATTCCTACGGATCGCAGGTCGCGGCCGCTTATGGCATCGCCGCGCAGCTCTGGACCTATATCCAGATGCCGGCTCTCGCGATCGGCGCCGCGGTCTCCTCGATGGCGGCGCAGAATGTAGGTGCCGGCCGCTGGGACCGCATCGGCAAGGTCGCAGCCTCTGGCGTTGGCTTCAACCTGGTGCTGACGGGCTCCCTGGTGGCGCTGCTTTTCGTCTTCGACCGCGCGGTGCTCAGCCTTTTCCTCATCGGCGACAGTACCGCGATCGACATCGCCGCCCACATCAACAAGGTCGCGTCCTGGTCGTTCATCCTGTTCGGCATCACCATCGTCCTGTTCGCGACTGTACGCGCCACCGGCGCCGTGATGCCGCCGCTGATCATCCTGGTCATCTCGGTGCTGATCATCCGCACCGGCTTTGCCTACTCCATGCGCAGCGTCATCGGCCAGGAGGCGCTGTGGTGGAGCTTCCCTGCCGGCTCGATCGCGTCGCTTCTGCTGGCCGCCGCCTACTATCGCTTCGGCCGTTGGCGCACGATGCACATGATCGAGGGCAGGCCGGCCGTCGGCGAGCCACCGGACACGGGCCTCGGCGTGCCACGCCAGCGCGCGCGTCTGGCTCCCGAGACGCCGGACGGCTGAGCGGCCGCGTCGGCCGGCAGCTAGGACATGACCCCGAAAGTGGGAACCGGTTTTCGGAAAATATCATGCTCCAACAGGAGTTAGGTCAGGGTCACGATACTCAACGAAACGCCGTCCTGGTCTAGCGTGCGTATTTGGCGCCGAACCCCAGCGCCACCAGCGAAAACACTGTGATCATGACGGCAAAGGCGAGGCTCGCCATCGTCGCATTCGTCACGGTCGTCAGGATGCCGATGCCGATCACCGGCAGCGCGTTGCCGCAGAAGCAGCAGATGAAGAAGGCCGACACGACCTCGGCGCGGCGATCTGCCGGCGCGGTCTGGTTCACCACTTGCAGGCCGCCGCGATAGCCGAGCGCCGCCACCACGCCGCAGGCCGCTGTCGCGGCTATCATGAGCGTCATAGACGCGTAGACCTGCGCTGCCACGATCAGCGCCACAGTCGGGACCATCAGCACCAGCGCCGAAAGCATGGTGGAGCGGCTGGAGAGCCACGTGGTGCCGACAATGGTGATGGCCGCCACGCTCGACAGCTCGAAGAATAGCCCGCCGGCTTCGGCATGATTGGTCACATGCAGTTGCTGCGCCAGGATGCTCGGCGCCAGCGCCGCATAGAAACCGACCAGCGCCATGGCGCCGAAGCCGGTCACGGCCGGCGCGACGAATTGCGCGCGGATATCGTCCGGTACCGATAGCCGCGGCCGCAGCGAAACATTGGAGAGCCGCCCGGGCTCGGAGACTGTTTCCCGCGTCCGCCAGATCAGTGCTGTGACCAGTGCAAGCATCACGAGATAGACGACAAAAGTGAGCCTGAGCGGCCAAGGCGCGTATTGGGCGAGCAACCCCGACACGAGCGCGCCAGCCCCGAGACCGACAAAGTTGGTGCTGGTGGCGATGACGGCGGCGCGCGACTTGTCCTTGCCTTCGCTCAGCTCGGCAAGCCAGGCCGTGCCGGCACCCGCGCCGGCACCGATGCCTAGCCCGCTGAGAATGCGGGCGATGTCGAGCCAGGCGAGACTTTCGGCGAAGAGGAAAAATAGCGCGCTGACCATCGCAACGGCCATCGCGAAAAGCGCGGCGGGGCGCCGGCCGACGACATCCGACAGGCGGCCGAAAAACAGCAGCGCCGCCAGATTGCCGATCACATAGACGGCATAGACCAGCGTCAGCGTGATCTGCGAGAAGCCGAAGGCCTGCTTGTAGATCACGTAGAGCGGGGTCAGCGCGGTGCTGCCGGCAAAGAGCGCGGCGATCATGGCGGCCACGGCAGCCTTGGCGGCGGCCCCGCCAAGTTCATTTGCACGCATCACGGTTTGAGCGTAGCGCGTCACGGCGACCTCCGGCGGTTGCAAGCCCAACGCCTACATAATGGCGCTGTTCCAACCGTCGGACGCCCTCCTGACAATCCTGGCAGGATGGTCAGGCGCGGCGTCCTCCCGTAACCTTTGCCTGTTCAGCGGGGGAGAATCATGGGCAAGGGACGGGTCGAGGCTTTCACCGATGGCGTCGTCGCCATCATCATCACCATCATGGTGCTGGACCTGAAAGTGCCGCACGGCGAGGATTTCTCTGCGCTTCTGCCGCAATGGCCGATCTTTCTTTGCTACGTGCTCTCCTTCATCAATGTCGGCATCTACTGGAACAACCTGCACAACATGTTCCACACCGTGCAGCGCGTCGATGGGCGCGTCCTGTGGGCCAATCTCAACCTATTGTTCTGGCTATCGCTGATGCCGGTGACCACAGCCTTCATGGGGGAAAATGAATTCGCTCCGGCGCCCGTGGCCGTCTACGGCATCGACCTGGTGCTTTGTGCGGTCGCCTATACCATCCTCGTCGTCAAGCTGCGCCATCTGCACGGCGCCGATACGACCTTCGCCAAGGCAGTGGGTCACGACACCAAAGGCAAGATTTCGCTGGCGCTTTACATCGCCGCGGTCCTGCTTAGCTTTCTCAACCAATGGATCAGCGTCGCGATCTACGTGCTTGTGGCGGCGATCTGGTTTGCGCCCGACAAGCGGTTTGAGAGACTGATCGAAAAATAGGACCTACTTGCGCATCTCTTTCAGCTTCTCGGCCACCGAGGCGGCAAGGTCGGCATAGCGCTCCTCCAGCCGCTCGGCCGCCTTGATGATCGGGAAGTCATGTCCGAACCTTTCCAGCGCAAGCCGCAGCTTCTCGGCGAAATCGGCCTGCTTCTCCAATGCCGCGAACAGCGTCTTCACTTGCGCCTCGCTGATATCGGGATTGGCGAGCATCGCGGGCACCTCACGCCCCATCTGGTCGCCATTGACGGTCTGTTCCTTCAGGATTCCGATCCAGTCGGTCAAATGCCGAACTCCTTTTTCCAGGACAACATGCGCGGCGAGCGCCGCAATGGTCAACCCGTTACGGTTCTCGCGGCAGATCCGGGAAGACAACCAGCCTTGCCTCCGCGGCGCTGCGCGTTAAGTTCGCCGCGACCCGAACAGGATGGAAATTATGACCAGCGACGCCCAAATCCAGACCGCCCTGCCCGCTTTTGCTTCCGGCAATGTCGCCGTCATCACGGGCGGCGCCAGCGGCATCGGCCTTGCCGCCGCGAAACGCTTCGCGGCGATGGGCATGAAGACGGTGCTGGCCGATATCGGCGGCGTGCGTCTCGACCAGGCGAAAGATGCTGTCGCGGCGATTGCCGGCGACGATGCCGTGCTGCCTATCCCGACGGACGTCTCCAAAGCCGCCGAGGTCGACCGGCTGGCCGAACTCGCTCACGACGCCTTCGGCGCGGTGTCGGTGCTGATGAACAATGCCGGCGTCGGCAACAACCCGGGCAAGCCCTGGGAGAACCGCGACGCCTGGAAGCGGCTGCTCGACATCAATTTCTGGGGCGTCGTGCATGGCGTCGAGGCATTCGCACCGCGCATGCTCGCCGCCGGCAAGCCGGGCCTGATCATCAACACCGGGTCCAAGCAGGGCATCACCACACCGCCCGGCAACCTCGCCTACAACGTCTCCAAGGCTGGCGTGAAGACGTTTACCGAAGGTTTGGCCCACGCGCTACGCAACGAGCCGGGAGCAAAGGTTTCGGCGCATTTGCTGATCCCCGGCTTCACCTATACCGGCCTGACCGAAGGCGCGACGGAAAAGCCCGCCGGCGCCTGGACCGGCGAACAGGTGATCGACTTCATGCTGGCATCGCTGATGGACGGCGACTTCTACATCCTGTGCCCCGACAATGAGGTCGCGCGGCCGACGGATGAAAAGCGCATGGCATGGGCGATCGGCGACATCATCGAGAACCGTCCTGCCTTGTCGCGCTGGCATCCCGATCACAAGGAAGCCTTCGCGGCCTTCATGAACCGCTGACAGTCCGGTCAGGCGGCGGGTTTCTTCCTGGAGCTGCTCCCGCCTGCTACGGCTTTCTTCGCGGCGGTCTGGGCAACCTTGCGATTGTCCCTGGTGCCGTTCTTGGCGGCCACGGCCTTCTTGGCCGCCATCTCGGCGATCTTTTGGTCATTTCGTTTGGCGGCGCGCTCGCATTTGTCGCGGATTTGCTCGACCTCGGATTCGGTCAGGTGCTCGATGCCGATGAAATGATTGTGACCGCGGCCGACCCTGATGAGCTCGTCCAGCTTGGCCTGGATCGCCGCGCCGTCGCGATTCTGCGTGTTCTGGATCAGGAACACCATCAGGAAGGTGATGATGGTGGTGCCGGTGTTGATGACGAGTTGCCAGGTATCCGAAAACCCGAAGATGGGGCCGCTGACCGCCCACGCAACCACGATCAGCACGCAGACGGCAAAGGTCGCCGGCAGGCCGGTCACATGGGCCACCTTGTTGGCTATCCTGGTGAAAACCTTCTCGATCATGCAACTCCCTCAAAACCGTGAATGTTCAGGCATCTGCTGAGAAACAAGCTGCCATGTGATCCGGTTCCCAAGGGGTGAATTTTCGTTTGCGCCGAGCCACAATCCGACACGCGAGGAGAAGTGCGGCCGCGTGAGAAACGCCTTATCCGGTGTTTGCCATAGTGCCGGTGCAGGCCGGAAAGCCGGTTCTTCCGCTTCACGGCATGAACTGCCAGCCCCTTCCGCAGCGCCACTCCCGCATGGCGAAAGGGGGCACTGAACCGCAACTTTTCAGGGAGCGTCGTCTTCCCAGCGATCAAGGAAGGCCTCGATCGGCATGACCTGCATATCGGGGATTGCGCCTGCGAGTTTCTCGGGCGCCCAGTCCCACCAGGCGAGGGCCTCGATGCGCGCCGCGACGGCGGCCGGGAACCGCTGGCGCAACGGCCTTGCGGGAGCGCCGGCAACGATCGTGTAGGCCGCAACGTCACGCGTCACCACGGCATTGGCGCCGATGACGGCGCCGTTGCCGATCTCGACTCCCGGCATGACGACCGCGCCATGGCCGATCCAGACATCGTGTCCGACAATGACCGATTTCGCCTGTCGCCGCGCGCGGAATTCGGCGTCGACGCCCAGCCAACGGAAATACTCATTCGGCCGGTAGCTGACCTTGTGCTGCGTCAGCCGCTCGATCGGGTGTTCAAGCGCGTTGATGCGGCTGTTGGCGGCAATCGAGCAGAACTTGCCGATCGTCGCGTAGATCGCCTCGCAATGGCGCTCGAAATAGGAAAAGTCGCCGACGCTCACCTCGCGCAGGATCACCCGCTCGCCGATCGAGGCGTAGCGGCCGAGCCTGCACGCCTTCAGCTCCGCTGTCGGGTGAATGCGCGGCTCGGGATCCTTCAGCAGAAGGTTTTCAGCACGGTCCATGGCGCGGCTTTACGCCCGAGCGACCGGTCCCGCAAGCGGGGCCGGTCGTCCGCCTCATCCTATTGAGGCTTGCCCTTTGTCCACACGACGTTCTGGCCATAGAGCGGCACGGTCGTGACCGACATCTTCGCCGAGCCGTTCTGCACCTGGCGCGAATGCGACAGATAGATCAGCGTCTCGTTCTTCCTGTCGTAAATGCGGTTCACCACCTGCTTCTTCCAGATCAGGCTGAGGCCCTGCTTGAACACCTCCTCGCCGCCTTCGCTCATATCGATGTCGCCGATGGTGATCGGCCCGGTCTGACGGCAGGAGATCGACGAATCGGAAGGATCCTCGAACCAGTTGCCCTTGTGCAGCCGGTCGATGATGCTGCGGTCGAAATAGGCGACATGGCAAGTGACGCCGTCGACTTTCGGATCCTTGATCGCGTCGATCATGATGTCGTTGCCGACCCAGTCGACACCGACCTTACCCACCTCGTCGGCCAAGGCCGCGCCGGCGCTGAGAGCAAGACATGCGGCGAATAAGCCGGTCAGTTTTCGCAAGGAAGCCTCCTCGGTTCACGTTTGCCGGTGTCAGGTGGGACAGAACCGTGGCTTTTGCAAGCCGCCCGATGACCGCGAGGACTAAGCCTGCCGGAAGGCCAGCATCTGCCGCAGCACATTCGACTTCAGAACAAAGTGCTGGACGAGCGCGCCGGCGATGTGCAGCAGCACGACATAGAGGAGGATGTTCTTGCCGAGGCCATGCACCAGCCCCGCGCCGGGCACCTGCAGGAACCAGGCCGCGGCGCCGGAAAGTGGCACGATGAAGATCAGCGCATAGATTGCCAGATGCGTTATCC
>Ga0315336_1003324_pt1 | contig 21724 bp, 16 predicted proteins | sample ASW5metaG_FD_204512 | JGI IMG/M metagenome (GOLD analysis project Ga0315336, IMG submission 204512) | Ammonia-oxidizing marine archaeal communities from Monterey Bay, California, United States - ASW #5 | ecosystem: Environmental > Aquatic > Marine > Intertidal zone | place: USA: California... | reverse complement strand
CGCCGGTGAGCATGCGCGTCGTGCACCCCTGGTGGGAGATCGCCGGCACGCGAACGCCCCGCAGGACCGAGCTGATGTCGCCGTACGCCGCGAAGAACTCCGTCACGCTCGGGCGGTCGGCGTTGAACCACAGGACCCCATCGCCGAAGGCGTGTTCGTAGCCGCCCTCGTCCATCTCCAGGACCCCGGGCTTGGGATCGAAGAGGTAGTTCACATCCCACCCGCCGGACGCGAAGAGGATGATGAGGTTGCGCGCCGACCCGGTGTTGGCCAGCGATGCGTTCGGTCCCGCCAGCGCTGCGGCGCCGAGGGTGCCCAGAAAGGTGCGTCGTGAAAGGATCATGGTCGTCTCCCTAGTGGTAGGCCACGCGCACATCCTGGAACAGGGCCGTCAAGAGGACCTTCCAGGCGGTGACGTCGTCGTCGGTGATGGTGCGGATTTGCTCGAGAAGCGCCAGGCTGGCATCGACTTCGGGGCTGTCGACCTCGACGAGCTCGGCGAGGATGCGGCGATGCAGGTAGGCGAGCTGCTCCCTGAGCACGGCTTCGTCGGTGGTCCCGGCCTCCACCCATTGGAGGAGCTGTCGCTCGCTCGCCGGTGCTTCGAAGTCGAACTCCACGACGTGCCCGGCCGCCTCCTCGGCGAAGCTCCGCAGGTAGGCGCTGCCAGTGACCGAGTATTCGAAGCTCGGGACCGTCTTCTTCTCGCTGTCGATGCCTCCGGCGTGCACCGCAAAGCCCATGTGCGCCGAATAGGACAGGTCGATCTGATCCTCGCGCATCGAGCCCTCCCAGCGGAAGCCGGCGAGATCCTGCATCAGACGAGACATCTGCCGTGGGCGGGTGCGAAGGTAGCCGGCCACATGCTCGGACTCGGTGGGGTCGGCCACGTGGGAGAGGGCGAAGCGATCCGAGAGCACGATGTGCTTGACCATGCCCTTGATCCGCATCCCGTCTTCGAGCATCGCCGCCTGGGCGTCCTCCACCAGGCCTTGGGGCACATCGTCGATGGGGACTTGAAGGAACCAGCTCCAGTAGCGACGGGCTGCACAGGTAGTGAAGCGGCTGTCCCCGGCGATGTGCTGACCCAGGTCTTCCATCGTCTGGCCGCCCCGGCCGTAGTAGCCCGTGGGTCGACCGGTGAAGAACTCCGCTTTGGTGTCTCCATTCCGGTGACCGATCTCGGACGAACGCCACAAATCCACCGGGTAGTCGTCTTGTAGAAACACACCCTTGGGGGAGAATCCCCAGAAGAAGTTGGCCATAGGGTCCATCGTCTGGTGACAGCTGACGCACGCGGGCTCGTGGAGGATGGCGTCGAGCACCGCCGCGTCATCGCTGATGTCGACGCTCCCGACATCCACGTCCTGGTTGAAGTAGTCCGTGCAGATGAGGGCCCCGGCCATGGCGGCGGTCTTGCGTCGGTGGGCGTTGGGGTCGTTGCCCAGGTAGCGCCGGTGCAGGCTACCGGTCGACAAGATGCCTCCGCCCGGTCGGCCCTGCCCGCCGTCGTCCACGACGTAGGGGACCAGCTGCCACTCCGGTCCATCCGGATCCCAGCTGGAGAAATCCAGGTCCTCCCAGATATACGGGCTGTATGGATTGGCCATGGTCCGGTTCATGGTGACGATGTCGCTATAGGGGAGATCGTTCGTCACGACGTGCTCGATGATTCGCAACGGGGGCTCGTAGAAGGCCTCTGCCCAGGTCAGGAAGCTCTCGCCATCCATTCCCTCCCGGGTGTCCTGGGCGCTGCGCCGCTCCACCCGAAACAGGAAGCTCTCGTTCTCGATCTCCATGACGGCCTGCCCGAAGGCCGGATCGTCGAGGTAGGCGTCGACGATTCGGTCCAGCGCGCCGGGATCGGCCATCACGGCGTCGATTTCGTCGTCGCTCGGTCGGCTGCCCTTCAGCGACATCGCGATTCGCGTGAGCCGATCCATGTCGTTCAGGAGTACAAACGCGGCTTCCTCGACCGCGGGCTCGGCCTCGGACCGGGGCTCGCCCTTGCCGCCCGAACCGGCATTGCAGGCAACGAGAGCGAGAAACGGCAGAACGGTGGCACGCATGAGACCTCCAGATTTGATTGTTGGGAGACGTTTGGTCACGGCGCACCACAGGCCAGCCAGTCCCCGAGCAGCCAGCGGTCTTCGGGGTCGATGTTCGCCACCGGGGGCATGACCGTGTTCTCGTCGGCTGCGTTGACGTAGGTGCGTTGGATGTGTTCGATGACCAGGTCGTGGCGCTCCAGATCGACGCCGACGGTGGCATTTGCGCGCTCACCCTCTGGCAGGGTGGAGCTGTGGCATCCCGCGCAGTGGGAGAGCATGAACCCCTCGCCGAAGTTCTCCCAGGTGAGCGAGGTGTCCTCGCAACGCCGCCCTGGGATGAGGGACGCATGGTTCTCCGCAGTGTCGTTCGTCGGTGGTGGGTTCGCCTGTGGCCCCTCGCAGGCCATCAGCGCACCGGTCAACAGCAACATCGGAATCCAGCGCACCGCTCTCCTCGGTTTGTAGCGTCATCAGCATGCCCGTCGGCCCGCCTCCCGGATCGACCGTGCTGATACAGTTTTCTCATCACAGACGAGGTCCCATGAACTGGATCCACCCGAGCCGCACCGACCTGGCCACGCTCTCGTCGGCGCTCTTGAAGCGCTGGAAGGGAGACCGCACTCAGCTCCAGTACTCGGTCGACCTCGGGTTCAAGAGCAACGTGGCCACCCACTGGGAGCGCGGTCGCAAGTTCCCGCGCGCTTCGGTCGCCATGCGGGCGGCCATGCAGCACGATCCGTCGATCGGCGGGTTCTTCACCGACTTCTGCAACTCGGATTGGCTGGATCGGGTCCCTGTCGACAGCCGCGTTGGCGTCGGATTGTTGCTCAACGATCTCCTCGGCAGGCGCAGTGTTGCCGATCTGGCCGAGCAGCTCGATGTCTCGCGCCCGACCCTGTACCGCTGGCTGAACGGAAAGGGCGAGCCCCTCTTTCCGCAGCTCCTCGCCTGCCTCGCCGCTGTCTACATGCTCTCGCCGTTCGTTCAGCTCATCGGGTGCGAGGAGTACGAACCGCCTTGGCTCGGACCCGTTGAGCAAGATGTCGAAGTGGCGCTGTTCCTGACCATGTACCGAGACCTGCCGCAGCACGATGACCGGTGGCTGGCCGAGCGGCTCATCCTCACGACCGAGGAGCTGAGACGGGCACTTTCGTCGCTACAACAGCTCGGTAGAGTGCGGTTCGACGGCACCCACTGGACGCATCTCGAGAGGGATTTCAACGAACGCCACACACCCCGGTCCCTGGATCGGGGACGGGCGCTTTCTCAGCGGGCGGCGGGGATCGTCGGATCAGACGCCCCCAGGGTTGGCAGCTCGACGACAGCCCTGGTGAGCGAGCACGAGGTGGACAAGATCACCAAGATCCTGCGTCAGGCGACTCAGGACGTGAACCGGATCGCGCTCAACAGCAAGGGCAGGGACCGCATGGTTCGGGTCACTGTTCTGGTGAACGGACTCGACGGCGTGTCGTTCAAGCGCTGAAGCCCTGACTCGGGTCGGGGCCTAGTACTCGCGCGCCCGGTCCCATGCATCCTGGGCGAGCTTGTCGACCGTGCCCTTCGTCTTCATGTGGGACTCGATGGCCGTCAGCGTGCCGTCCTCGCGGCCGATCTCAAGGGCGTCCTTCCAGGCCTCTGCCGCTTTTTCCTTGGAATCTCGCAGGTAGGGCGAGCGCTCCGCAAACGTCTCTGCCATTCGCTCGATGTGGGTGTCACTGGGTTTCATGTGGCCTCCAATTGTCGTTGACAAGTAAAGGCTAAACTTAAAGTGATTTCTAAGTCAAGTGGCTCGGAGGGGTGGACTACGGCTCGGGGAGTGTCGGTGGCGTCGGCACGGCCGAGTCGGCCAGGTACTTGCGAACGCTCTGCAGGGCCGTAGTTGCATTGCGAAGCGCATAGCTGGGAATCTGGCCGAGCAGGCTCTCGGGGGATCCGCTCCCGTCGACCCAGCTCAGGAAGACCTCGGCATCGACGATGATGGGCGGGATGTCGGTCGACTGTACCGGTGTGACGAACTGCTCCTTGCGGCCGGATCTTCCTCGGCCCAGGGACTCGCGCTCGCCACCGAGTGTGATCCCGAAGATCTCGGGCTTGCCCTTGATCGCGACCGAACACACTGCCCCGTGGCCGTAGACCCGCTTCGACGTCTCGGGAAGCGATTCGAGGAGCGCCGCGGCGGTGGCGCGTGGACTCTGCAGGGTCCGCTTGTACTTCTCGGCGGCGCTGAGGATCCGGGCCAGGTCGCGGGCGGCCTCGATGTGATTGGCCAGGACCTGCGCTGGCAGTGTCGACAGCCAGAGGTGGCTGGACGCGGTCCGCTCGATCCGACTTCGGTCCGCGGCGAGTCGCTGCACCGCCCGTTCGTGGTGGGCTGCGAAGCGCTTCAGGTTTGCAGCGCGATGATCGATCCGGGCTTTCCAGGGGAGTTCCTGGGCGGGAGGGTCCACGATCGAGCCCGAGATTGGGGCCACCCTGTCGATGGCCAACAACATCCATTGTGCGCGTAGATCATGCTCTGGGACGGTGCCTGTGCCGAGCTGCTCCAGGATGGCCTCGCGGACCTCTGGACCCCGATCGGGAGTGGCGGCCAGGACCGGCTCGAGCAGGAGCAGGTCCAGCGCATTCAGCGCGACCCGCCCATCGGCTGCGGCGCCGATCTTCAGCATGTGGATGGCCTGACGCCAGCGCCGGTCGCTGATCTCCCACTCCATGCGGCCCGCGGTCTTCCACAGGGACACCAGGGCGTCGGCCATCTCCTGGGGCACGTCGACCTTCTCGGCGCCAGCGCGGAGCGTCTCGCGGTCTTCCGGGGTCAAGACGGCCTCTTTCGGGAGCACGACCGTCGGCACGGTCCCGGTTGCCACGGACAGGAAGGCGTCGGCAGTCGCCAGCGGCGGAACCGTCAGGCGGACCAGGAAACGGTCGTAGAGGGCACCCAGGCCTCCGTCGGGATCCGGGAGCTCGTTCGAGGCGCCGATCAGACCGACCAGGGGAACGGGGTCGCGGTGTTTCCCGTGGTGGAAGACGCGCTCGTTGATGATGGTGAGCAGGCTGTTGAGGATGGCGCTGTTGGCCTTGAAGATCTCATCGAGGAACGCCACGCGCGCTGTCGGTAGGAAGCCGTCCGTGAGCCGCCGATAGTCCTCCTCCTTGAGTCCGGGAATGGAGACGGGCCCGAACAGCTCGTCGGGATGGGTGAACCGCGACAACAGGTATTCGTAGTAGTTCGCGTCCGCGAAACACTCGCAAAGTGCGCGGGCAAGCATGCTCTTCGCTGTTCCCGGAGGGCCGAGGAGCAGCGCGTGTTGACCCGACAGTAGAGCCAGCAGTGATGCGCGCGTGTGATGGGATCGCTCGAGGAAGGCGACATCGAGCGCCGCCAACAACGCCCGGATCCGCTCGGTGAGTTCGCTGGCGACAATGGGTTGCACATCGGGTGTCGCGGGCTCGGCATTGGTGATGGCCTGGGTGTCACCGCCGGGTAGGGGCTTGGCCTGAACTGCGCCGGCGGCGACCAGCTTGGCGGCCGCCTCTCCGATCGACGTCGCGTAGTCCCGGCTGGCGTCTGCGAAGTCCTTGTGCACCGGCTGGGTGCTGAACCACGCCGCGTACCGCAGAGCGAGGTCGTGCAGGTCTGTGCCGGCGTCGAGCCTCAGTTTTCCGGTCGTCGGACTCCACTGGGCGACGTGGGAAAGGGGTAGCCAACCGGCCATACCCTCGATTCTCGCCCGCTCGACCCGGGTCTCTCGCTGCACGCGGTCAACGAGCTCGCCCATGCCGATGCTGCCGTTGTTGGTGCCCGCAATGGCGGCGACCAGCGTGTGCACTGCGACCTTCGGTGCTCGGGGAAGTCGGGGGCGCCCGCCGACCGAGGTCACGCCGGGGATGTCCTGCCAGTCTCTCGCCATACGTCAACGTCTATCCCGGCGAGAGGCGCGTCGGTCAGGGATTGGGAAAGACACAGAGCGGGCGGGTCTCTTCGCCCAGCGTGACGTCCCAGCCGGGCGTTCCAACCCACGGCTCCTTCTCCGCTCCCATCCTTCCGACGAAGGTCAGCGTCCCTTCCGGGGCGGAAATGCACGCATCGAGGTCCATCTCCTCCGCCGGGCCATCGATGGGGCAGAGCTTGGTGTCCGACAGGGTGAACGCGACCTGTCCATTCTCCTCGCCCACGAACATCACCTGCCCGCCCGAAAGGACCATGTGGTCATCGGTCTGCTGCCAACCAACCAGGATCAAGGGGAATACGCCGGTTGTGAACGGGGAAGCAGGCAATGTTGTCGTGAGCCCCGGCGCAAGTGGCGACGCAAAGTGGAGTCTCCCTCCGACCTTGTCGTTGATCGTGCGGAACGCGACCAAGGTACTCTCTACGCACGAGTCCGCTGGATCGGACGTGACGATGGCGGTCCAGATCTCACCGTCTCCGCGGGTTTCGACGAAGCTGCCGAGGTCGAGAATCATCTCGGTGAAGTGACGGCCATCTCTCCAGGGACGCAATCCACCGGAGTCGATGGCCGGGCCTGTTTGAGGCCCGCAACCCATCATGAGGGCGGCGATGAGGGTCAAGGGTTTGGATAAACGCAGAGAGGAAGTGTGTCGTCGCCAACCTGGACCTCCCAGCCTGGGACTCCAATTCGGGGTTCCTTGTCGGTTCCCATCGTGCCGACAAACGTGAACGAACCTTCGGAGACGAGCGTACACTCGTCGAGGTCAATATCAGCGAAGGCTCCGGGGGCGGAGCAGCTTCTGGTATCAGACACGCGAAAGTCGACAATGCCATCTTCCTCATTGCGAAATTGTACTTGACCGCCAGATAGGACCACGTCCGGCATCGACTGCCACTCCACCATCACCAGCGGGTAGACCTTGGAGGGGAACGGGGCCGCCGGCAGTGTAGCGGTGAGCCCAGGTGCGAGGGGCGCAGCAAAGTGAAACTGTCCCCAAAGGTCGTCCGAAATTGTGCGAAAGGTGACCAAGGTGCTGTCCAAGCAAGAATCTGGTGCATCCCCCGTAATGACGGTGGTCCAGACCTCGCCGTTACTTTTCGTCTCGGTGAGGCCCGCAAGATCGATAGTCAACTCATGGAAGTAGCGGCTTTCGTTCCACGGTCGCAGACCTGCGCTGGTGTCATCGTCACCAGCGCTAGCGTCCTTTTCAGGTGCGTCGCAGCCAAGCGCGGCGGCGAAGATGGGCACAAACCAATTACGGGCAGCCACTTTCCACCTCAAAGATCTTTTCCGAGCGAACAATGTTGTCTGTGGAGGAGGATTCGGCAATGGCACCGTCTGAGTTGATCTTCGCGCAGAGGTGATAGTCCCCAACGGGTGTGTTGTTCGGGATAGCGTAGCCGCCGTTTGGCTGTACAGCATACGGCGTGTTGGCGGAAATCGTGGGGTTCCGGGTGCCCAACGAGTATTCGGTCCCGGAGAAGCACACTCCCCCCGGGTCGAGCGCCCATTCGATCTTGGGAGTCACCGTAGGTGTACCCACAATCAATGCGAGGATTTCCCGGGGGCCGGTTGCCTGACTGATGTTGTCACCAGGACACCCCGTCCACACCCTTCCGGATTCGACAGCCCCGTCATCTGTCCAAGCCTCTCCCACGTCGCCTAAAGCGGTGGCGATGAATTTGGACAACATCAACGTCTTGCCCGTGCTGCTGTCGCCCTTGGCGTGGACGAGCCCAACATAGTCGTTTTCGTGGATTCTGTACCACGATCCCGCAATGTCGCCGCCTCCAGGGTAGTCTTCGTTCATGGTCGCCTCGAACGCGTTTTCGTGTCTGAAGCCCAGGGCGTGGCCGAATTCATGTATCGTCACTTGACCGATCGAAAAGTCGTCAACGGGCCCTGTCTCGGTGCTTGGCAGATCGGTATTGAAGGTGTACAACAGGTTGAATGTGATGTCGGCTTCGACGGTGTCGCATCCGGATTGCCAGCGCCTGGTGATAGCGACTTTTGTTCCGTAGCCTTGGTCTTCGAACCACTGGGCCGATTTCTTCCTGACGTTGTTGTTGCCGTTGCCCAGGGTGCCATCGAACAGCACATCATTCGGATACCAGTCCCAGTCGGCGCCGCGAACGATCAGCCCTGCGCCGGCGTCCCAGGCATGCGCAGCGTCCTTGATCTCGAGCACCTGCGCAAGAGTGAAGTCGTTGGTGTTAATCCTGTACTCTCGGGCGTTTCCCACCTGGTAAGCGCAGGTGTTGCATCCGGCGTTTTTATGGCACTCCCACGCCAGCGCATCCCCCTGAAGCAAGAGCAGCGTCCAGAGCCCAGTCATTCGCCACCTCCAAGAGGTGCGTCGATAAAGCCTGGGAGTGTCGTCCCGCGATTGCCCACTTCGCCAATACACTGCGTCACGGCTCCGACCAGGTCGCCCCACAGCATGCCCCACGCCAGCGGGTCTGCCACGAACAAGGGTCCATGCTGCGCCGACATCGCCTCTTCAGCGGTCATCACTACGCCGTCGAAGAGCAGGCTGGGTGCTTGGTTCAGCGGAAGAATGAGCCACGCCCCTCCGTCGCAGGTGACATCGGCGACAGGATTGCCGTGGGTGTCTACCGCAATCTCTCGGTTGTGGTCGACAGCCTTGACGAATGCGAGTTGGTCCCAGCCCGTCAGGCCCACGAGCGTGTCAGGCTTGCTCGAGATCCGAGTTCCAGCAATGAGCACCTCGGCGTCGACCGTCAGACGCGGCGTGTCCTCGTCGTCCACCCAGAAACCATCAATAGGGCCACCTGGCAGCACCACCTGGATCTGACCGCTCGTCACATCGCCCAACAATGCGGAGGTCACCGTCAACGTGTGGTAAGTCACCGGCAAGCGCTCGTCGTCGACCTCGATGACGTGGTTTTCGGTGCGCACGACCGTGGCCTCGACGACAATCGAGGCCTGTTCGAGCAGAGCGCGGGGCGCTTCTGGCCGCATCGTGCCCGCTTGCGCGGTAACCGACATCCAAGACAGCGCCAGTGCGGGAACCGTGGGCATGGTTGGACTCCATCTGGGGGTCCTTCCAGCCTACGTGCAATTGGGGGGGGCGCAAGTGCCGCTTAGATGTTCCGGACCCACTTGTGCGCGGAGATGTCCTTGGTCCGCCGCGCGAACCGCCGCGTGACCAGTTCGTCCAATGTCTCTCGAACCTCGTCGACCATCGTCTCGTAAGGTCGGTCGAACCGCACGAACATCAGTCGAACCAGATTCTCGGCGGTCGCCGGGAAGTCCCGAACCCGGTTTACGAGCCGCATCGTCGTCAGGATCGCCTCGTGGGTGTGGGCCGGACGCCAGTCGGCCGTCGGTTGCTTGAGAGGCACAAAGATCCGGATCCCGCCCGTCGGCTTCGACGCGGTCTCGAGCAGGGGCAGGATCGGCTCCAGGAGCACGTCCAGCGGAATGAATCGATCGGGCGGCGCGTAGAAGTGCTCGTCGATGGCCCGCTTGATCAGCTGGGCGAGGGGACTGGCGTCGGCGTCCGAGGCGTCGCTGGCAATGGTGTCGAGGATCGCCTGGGCCACTGGGAGAACCGGCGGCAGGAACGGGAAGGGCCCGAGGATCTGATCCCGGGTCGAGCGGGTCGGTGTGCGCCAGTCGTCCATGACCGAGAGCTTGCGAATCGCGGCCCGGTGCTTGGCGTACAACCTGAAGATCGGACGAGATGTTGCGGGCAGCTTCACCAGCAGGCGGTGGTTGAAGGCGGCCGTCACGGGATGCTGGTCCAGATCGATGTGGATCTTCACCAACCGGCGCGACTTCTGCTTCCAGCGCACGATGTTCGACAGCTCTTTGAGGGTCGTGTCGGTGGAGAACAGGAACCAGAACGGGCGGCGATCCGGCCGGGAGAGGTCCTCCATGCGATTGGGGACCTTGGACAGGCAGCGGCGCACCCAACCGAGCGCGGACGGATCCGACGACTGCAGTGCCGAGGCGAGATCCACCGAGAACATGATGCGGCGCTTGGACGGATCGCCGTCGTGCACTGGCATCTCGTTGCCGTCCTCGTCGATGCGGGGCCGGGGATTGTGGAGCGTGTGCTCGGCCTCGTCGAAGAACGCCTGCCAACCTGCGGAGGCGCGGGTCTTCTTGTAGAAGTTCAGGCGTCGTCGGGCGCCCTTTTCAGCACCGCCCAGCGCGGCGACGATTTCTTCTGTGTGCCGCTCTGGATAGCGGTTCGCCTCGCCGCGCCACTTCTTCTTCGAGCGCTCCTCGAACGCCTTGAGGAAGCCGTCGTATTCGCCCGCGCGGATGAGCCGGTGCTCCATGCGCGCGAGCCACAGCACCGGAGACAGGCCGCGGGAGACGTGGAAGGCCTGCAGACAGGCCGTCGCAATGGCCCGATCGTGGGTCACGTCGATGCGGTTTGGCAGCTGGCAGGGGATGACCTCGAGGTTTTCGTCCGACCAGACCTTCTCGATGACATCGAGCAGCGTGCCGCCGGCGTGCTCGGTCGCCACGAGGGTGCCCGTCAGGTCGGTGCCGCCTGTCCGGAATAGAGCGTTCAAGGCCGCGATGACCTGGTTTCGACCCGTCCCTGGGCCGCCGGCGATCCACGCGCTCAAGGGTGGGTTGTGGCGCTTGCGGCCCTTGTCGTCGTTGCCGTAGAAGTGATCGAGGAAGTCGCGCAGCGGGGTGCCCGCTTCGTTGGCGAGGATGAGCGGCTGGTCATTGCTGTTGCTGATCGTGATGTCTTCTTCTTCGGAGATCTCCTCGTCCGACACGATGAGGATCTGGCCGAGGGAGGTGATCAGATCGGCCGAGCGACCCGCCTCTTCCGCCTCGGTGGCATTGCCCTGGGTTGCGCTGACATCGAGCTCATCGAGGAGCTCTGGGTGGGCCAGATCCAGCAAGTACTGAACGGCGCGCCAGGCTTCGTTGGCGACCTTCCAGAACCGGTCGGGCCGCTTGCGGATGCCCTCGATCCACTGTTCCGGGTCGCTGGGCCCGGTGCCGTTGATCTGCAAATGCGCGGCCAGCCACGCGCAGCCGAGCTCGGCCAGCAGCTGTTCTTCGTTTGCGTCCAACGACCGATTCAGGCGGCGTTCGGCGGCGGTCCAGCGCACCAGATGGTGAAGTACTGCGGCCCAGTAGTCGCCGGCGTTCTCCCAGTCGGTCTCGGCCTTGACCCGAATGACCTCGGTGCCCGGAATCCAGCCTTTGGAGCCCTTTTTTACGTGGGCACCGACGAACGCGACCAGGTCCCCGGCGCGGCGTTCCCCGATGTCTTCAACGGGCCAGCCCGGCTGGGCGCTGGCGGTGATGTCCGGGAAGTGCGACCGGTTGTACACCGTGGCGCCGCGGACGGGCGCCGCGATGGCGTCTGCGGTGACGGTTCCACCTGAGCGGGCGGCCGCCTTGGCCGTGAACCACTGGCTGCTGTCGAACTTGTGAATGCTCTGCAGGGTCCACAGGGCAAACGGCGCGCTGCCCGTGTAGAAGCGGTTGGTGGATCCACTGCGGGGTACGCCACGACCGACGACATCTGGATCCTGCCAGGGAAGGAGCGTGCCGCCTTCGACGGATGCGGTGATGTGGTTGAGGACCGTCTTCTTGACGTTCTCTTTGGGGCTTGCCATTGCCCGCAGCCTACACCGAGTTGGTGCCGGTTGTGGCGAGCCTGCAGTCCTGTCGATAGCAGGGCTCCGAGCAACTCCGCGGAGGGAGCCTTGCGAGCCTGGATCTACGATAAGGCGATCGTCTCACTCACTGCGGGTTGGTACGCCTCAGTACTGGGGCGGCTGCCCGACGGCGCGCACTTGCTCGACGTCGGCATAGGCACGGGCGGGGCGCTGGCCAAGAACGCCGACCTCCTGCGCACAAAATCGATTCGCGTCACCGGCGTCGATATCGACGCGGACTACATCAAGTGTGCGACCAAGGCCATGGCCGATGCGGGACTCTCCGACCGCGTCGACGTGCACCTGAAGTCGATCTACGACCACCGGGGCGGTCCCTACGAGGCCGTCTACTTCAGCGCCAGCTTCATGCTCATGCCCGACCCGGCCGCCGTGCTGCGCCATGTCACGACATTATTGGCTCCCGAAGGGCAGATCTTCTTCACCCAGACCTTTCACGTGAAGCAGTCCAGGTTCATGGAGAAGGCCAAACCTCTCCTCAAGAAGGTCACGACCATCGATTTCGGTACGGTCACCTACGAACAGGACTTTCGCGAGACTGTCGCCTCTGGTGACGTCGAGATCGTGGAGATGGAGACCCTGGGAAAACGCGGTTCCCAGTCCTACAGAATGGCGGTCGGCCGTCCTCTCGGGTAGTTTCCGTCATGCGATTGATCTTCCTGACGGCCCTCCTTGTCGCCTGCGGCGGCGACAAGGACAAACGGACGAAGAAACCCGGCAAGGACAGCGCGGCCCCAGTGACCTGGACTTCGGGTACGCCAGCGCTGCAGTTCGAGGGAGATGTACCGAAGAATCTGATCTTCATGAGCATCGATACCTTCCGCAAAGACCACATGGGCTTTCACGGCACCAAGAGCATCACGCCGTTCTTCGATCGGGTCGCCTCCGAAGGTGTGGTCCTCAACGATCACTACCAGTGCAGCAACTGGACGTTTGGTTCGACGACCTGCACCCTGGCGGGCCGATCCAACATCGAGCGCGGGCACATGCCTCGGCTCAACGGCAACTCCAACACGCGGCCACCGGTTCCCGAGCCCACCCCTTTCCTGGCGACCTGGCTCGGTGAGGTGGGATTCTTCAGCGTCGTCATCACCGCCAACGACTGGTTGAGCCACAACTGGGGGAACACCCAGGGCTACAACGCCGAGGCGCGGCCTGGCGGCGGTTCGGCGGCGGTCAAAACAGTTGCGACCGAGTTCACCACGGACGCGATCTCGACGGGCCTGTATGACCGCTGGTTCATGCACATGCACCACATGGAGCCGCACGCGTCCTACAACGCCGAAGAGGAGTTCATCATTGGTCTCGAGGACCTCGAACCGTGGCCGGACGACCTGACGAACCGAAACATCCACTACGGCCATCGCGACGACTGGCCGATGATGGATAACGACGAGCAGGATCTGCTCGAGGCCCACCTTCGCGTGAGGTACGAGGGCGAGATTCGGATGCTCGACTCCCGGATGGGCAAAAACTGGGACGAGTTGGAGGCGGAGGGCTGGCTCGACGACGCGTTGGTGGTCATCTGGAACGACCACGGCGAGCAGTTCTGGGAACACGGAAACCAGACCCACGCGTACAACCTCTACGGCGAGGAAAACGACGGCTTTGCGGTCTTCTGGGCCAAGAACATCGTCCCCGGTGTGTACGAGGAGCCCACCTCGGCGATCGATCTGGTGCCGACCATCCTCGACCTCTACGAAATCCCGATGCCGATCGAAGTCACGGGCTATCCCATCGGCACCGCGCCGCCGGACCGCCCGATCTTCGCCGACGCCCTGGCCCGAAAGGGCGGCGTACAGATGATCGTCAAAGACGGCTTCAAGCTCCACTACAACTGGACGGGCACGGTGGAGTTCTACGACCTCGAAAATGACCCCTTGGAGAAGATCGACCTGTACGATCCCGCTGAACCCAAGGTGATCGAGATGTGGACGCAGCTGCGGCCGATGATTCTCGACATGGCGCCACTGGTCGTGGGCGGCTCTCCGTCTCCGACGCTGCCGGACGGTCTGCCTTAACAGCGCCGCAGATCCGCCCACAAAGAAGGGCGGGACAAGGGTGGTTGCAGCGGATCTGACCTGGATGGGTGGTCTGCCCGTGGTGCGCGCCCGAGGGCTTGAAAATGTTGCTCGCGTTGCTGTGGGCGTTGGTGGCCTCCGCCTCGGATCCACCCGCTGCCGATGACGTCGATCCAGAAGAGGGACTCGAAGAAGACGAAGAAGGAGACGAAGAAGAAGAAGAAGAAGAGGGAACCACGGACATCAAGCACTCCGTCAACGACGACGGGACGGAAGAGATCGAGGTCATCTACACAGATGATGCTGTGGATCCCGACGACACGTCGATGACCACCGTTCTCGACCGGGATCTGCTGCAGCGCATTCCCGGCGGGCGGGATCCCCACCAGTTCGTGAGGCTGGCACCGGGCGTGATCGGCGGTGCGAACCCGAGCATGGGCGGCGGTGGGAGTCGAGACAACACCTACAAGCTCGACGGCGCGACGATCACCGATCCGGTGACCAACACCTTCTCTCTGAACTTCAACTTCGATGCCATCGAGCAGCTCGAGATCCTGCTCGGCGGCTACCAGCCCGAGTACGGGAGCTCGACGGGCGGCATCATCAATGTGGTGACCCAATCCGGTACGAACAACCTGGAGTTCGACACGTCGATCTTCACCAGTGGGGGCTTCGGGCGCTCGCGCATGGACGAGCGCTGGACTGCCGATGGACTCGAGCTCGCGCCGAGTGGCTTCGACTCCCGGTTCCAGTCGATGAACGTCTCGACCAAGATCGCCGGACCGCTCGTCCGGGATCGGGCGTTCTTTATCATCAGCTACCAGCACGCTCGGTCGATCATTGCGAACACCGGGGTGCCTCAGACGCGGGACTACGACGGTCACTACGTGCTCGCCAAGCTCACCGTGCAGCCGGTGGTCGAGCACCGATTCACGGCGATGATGCAGCTCGATCCAACGACAATCGACAACATCGACCAGGGTGATCCCTATCAGCGCGCCGAGTCACAGGGCAGGCAGGTGCAGGGCGGGGCCTTGGGGCAGCTGCGCTGGCAGTATTTTCTGACGCCGGAGATCAACGTCGACTCCCAGGTGCTCTTCCAGAAGACCTTCATCGAGGTCAATGCCGTACCCTGCACCCACGGGGGCGACGGGGACGAAAATGAGTGCGAGGTCGGCGAAGAAGAGGGGGCCGTCGACTGGAATACACCCGGAAGACTGGGCCTCTTTGGCGCCTATGACTCCACGAACTTCTACCAGTACCTCTTCGACGATCGCTATCGCTATCAAGCCAGTAGCGCGGTCTCCCTGGTGGCTATTCGCGATCCACTTCGCGGCCTGCACGACTTCAAGTTCGGCGTCGAGGGCAACCAGACGGTCTGGGATCAACTCCAGGGCATCAACGGCAACCAGTACTTCGTCGACCTGAACGTGATCGCCTACGACCCGACGACGCTCATGAACTACTACTGGATCGAGACCAGCGGTCCCATCCAGTTTCGGACAACCGGCTCACAGTTGAGTGCCTACGCCCAGGATTCGTACAAACCGGTCGGCAACGTGACCCTGAACTACGGCCTCCGCTACGACCAGTACACGATGCGAAACGACCAGGGTACGCCGGTGCTCAACGGTGCGCTCTTCGGGCCGCGCTTGTTCGGCGCCTGGGACCCCGGCGCCAATGGCAAGACCAAGATCGCAACCGGGTACGGGCGGTTTGGAGACACGGGAGCGCTGGGCGTCGCCTCGTTCACCTCGGCTGGGGCCTACGGAAGCAAGCTCATGGTGGGTCAGCTCTTTCACGATCCCGAGACCGGCGCCGGCGTGATCGGCGCGAAGGCCGGAACCTACGACTACAACCCGTCGGTCAACGACAACACCTCCCACGACAACCTCGGCACGCCCCACGTCGACGAGCTGCTTCTCTCGGTCGATCGGGAAGTCGTCAAGGACATGGCGGTCTTCAGCAGCGCCCATGGACGGCTCCTTCGCAACCAGTACGAGTATGACGACACCAACATGCTCTACGACAGCGACGGCTCGGCGGTCATCGGGTCGCGAAACGGAGACCCGACGCAGAACCTGTACAGGCAGCGAACGCCCGACATGGCCAAGCGCGACTACGTCAAGGTCGACGTCGGTGTGCGAAAGGTCTACTCGAAGCGGTGGTCGTTGGATGCGACCTACACCTACACGCGCTCTGTGGGCTCGAGCTCGGGCGCCAACTCCGGGTCGTTCTCCAACGACGCCCAGACCGTGTTCAACTACGGCCCACTGAACAGCGATCTGCGCCACATGGTGAAGTCGTACGGATTCTGGGATCTACCTACAGATCCGTGGACCCAGACGCTGGGCTACAGCCTCGAGTATTACAGTGGTCAGCCGTACGAGCGCCTGTACTATGCGGAGGGCAACTCGAGCGGATTCGGTAGTAACGACCTGCGGATTCGGCCGCGTGGCACCTACATCCGTGGCAACCCCCAGTGGATCTTCAGCCTCAAGCTTCAGCAGGCCATCGACGTGAGGAGGGGACAGATTCTCCTCGACCTCGAGGCCCAGAACCTCTTCGACAACCGCGCCCCCGAGACCTACACGACGAGCCTGTACACCGACAACCGGCTCATCACCGCCGCGCGGCAGGACGCACGGCGCTTCCAGGCCGGCATCCGCTACCGGTTCTGAGCGAGGGTCGCCTCAGTCGCGGCACGTGCCTGCGGTCTCGCAATAGGCGCGATAATCCGCCTCCGCCTGTTCGAGGCGCTCCTTCGCTTCTTTGACGGACTCTTTGTTGAGTGCGCTGGGGTCGTTCTTCTGACGCTCCTTCGCCTGAATAAGGATTCTTCCTGCGGTTTCGACCCGAAGCGTGTGCAGCTTGGCGATCGCCGCTCGGCCCGAGCGCCCCTTCAGTGTCTCTCTCTGCTCCAGGGCCACCTCGGACCAGCGCATGGCGTCCTCGGCTTCGGTGGAGCCCTTGACCACCAGGTACTCGGCGTAGCGGAACGCCAACATCGCGTCGTCGCTGCCGGTGATGTTCCAGTGCCAGGCCATCAACTCTTCCCAGATCGTGCCCTCGGCGTCGGTGTCGGCCTGGTCCATGAGGATGCCGAGGATGCGCGGCTTGGATGCCTGCGGCTTGCGATATTTCGAGCGCAGACAGGTCCGCTGGTCGTCGTCGATGCGCCCCTTCTTGGCGTCGGCCTCGAGCGCGACCAGGTCGTCACACGGCGCCCAGCCCTCGACCTCGACCTCGAAGTAGGGGCCGCAGTCGCCGTAATACAGGCACGGGGCGGCGATAATCAGCCAGTACCGGGCCTGCCGACGATACGCCGCCACCCTTTCCTGGCTCTTCTCGGTCGGGTTGGCCTGGGCCTCCTGCTCGACCTCGACGGCTCGAACCATGCTGATCTCGACCAGCATGTCGTAGAGCTTCTTGACCATGTTGTCGTAGTTGGCGCGATTCTTCAGCCAGCGCCGGCGGTTGTCCAGGGCGACTTTGGCCCAATACAGCGCGTCGTCACCGGAGACGCCCAATTTCCACAGATAAGTGGCGTACAGATAGGCCACTTCGGCGTCCGTGGTGTGGTACGTCGAAAGATGACGGCGCATCAGCTGGCCGTATTTCTCCTGGTCGTTCTGGGTGTAGGCGTCGACGATGAGGACAAACGAATACTCCACCCGGAGGATCGGGTCCTCGGTCTGGGTGACTGTGTCCTCGAGGCATTGCCTGGCTTCGTCGCTCATCTTGCCGCGATAGGCGTCCAGTCGCAGACCGGTGTCATCGCCGCAGTTCCCACCCAAGGCGGGACTCGCCAGGAAGAGGAGGGTCGCCAACAGCAATTGGAGGGTTCGCCACATGCGCATCTAAGCCTACAGGTTGGCTGGTCGCGATCCAAACCCCCGGGTTGGTTAAGAATGCCGCCATGTCGCGTTGGACGAGTGGTTCTGGCCTTGTAGCGGTAGTCACTGCCGTTGTTGCACCATTGTTGGTGGTGGTCGCGGCGGGCTGGGTTCTGTACAATTTCAACGACGCCGACGAGCGACAGGCCATCGAAAACGCCGGCGCGGTGGTCAATGCGCGGGTGGCCAAGGGAGACGCGGCGCAGGCGATGGACTGGATCCTCGCCCAGCACGATCCCCAGGTCGTTCTCATCGGCCCGAGCTACGCCAACACCGATGTACGGCCAGACATCATTGCCGCGCGTCTGAAGATCCCCCGGAACGACATCGCGCTGCTGTCGATTCCCAACTCGGTCGGTGCCCATTGGTACGCGGTCATGAAGAATCGGGTCTTCGAGGCCGGCTACGACCCGAAGCTCATTGTCATCGTCAGCGGATTGCAGAGCATGCTCCTCAACACGCCGCTGACCGAGTCCAGCTACGTGAACCTGCGCGTGCACCTCACCGACGAGGAAGATCCGGAGATCACCAAGCGGGTTCGCAACGACACCCGGCTCCAGATCGCCCGCCTTCGCGAAAAGCGCGGACAGGTGAGACTGGCAGTCACCGGACTTCTGCGCGATCTGCCCGCACGGGCGATTCTCGGCCGCAAACCCTGGGAGACTCGCAAGGCCCTCGACCGGGTCTTTGACGATGCGTTGGTCGACATGTCCCTGCACACCGAGGGAACTCCCATCGCCATCAACCGCGAGGAGCGCAGCTACGACGAGACGATGCTGCCCACGCCCGACGAGTCGTTCATGCCGGTGATCACGAAGTTGGTGCAAGACAACGGGGCGCGCATGGTCTGGGTGCGCCCGCCGATGTCCCCGGACATTCCCGCCGACATGGAGGACATCGTCGTCGACGGCACCCAGGAGCGCGCGATCGCGATGTTGCACGAGGTCGGAGCCTCGTTCCTGGACATGCGCGGACTGCCGATGTCGCGGGACATGTTCAAGAACGAAGACCACATGAACAAGGAGGGTTCGCGGCGTTTCAGCGAAGCCCTCGGCAAGGCGCTCTGGGACCTCGACGCTCTGCGAGAGGGGGCTGCAGCCGACACGGTCGAGCCCCTGAAGCCGTCGGCGATCGGGTTGGTTGGCGAACACGGAGAGCTGCCCGAACCGGAGAGCGCCTGGCCGGGAACGGGGGAGTGGGTGCACCCGGGAACGACACTGGAAATTCGATTCGCCGAGGGGTGGTCGCCGGTTCGCGGGCCCTTCCTGGTCGAGGTGGTTGCCGAGCAACTCACGGGCGTCGAGGGCACGCCGACAATGACCGTCGCGGGGACCCCCATCGCGCTGACGGTCTCGGATCCCAACTCCCAGTGGAGAATCTGGAAGGGCAGGGCGATGCCCCGGGTGCCAACAGAGGCTTTCACCATCGCGCTCACAGTGCCCGAGGGCGGGCCCTTCGTCAGGCTCTCCGGACTGTCCATCGGCGAGCGCACCGGTCGTTCCTTCATCATCGGAGACGAGGCCGCGGTGGATGGCGCCCGCGCCGAGCTCTTCGGGGTCTTTGAGCTGGTCGATGGCGTCATGGTCGACAAGACGATCCATCCGGACTTCCTCAATGCGGTCGGAGGGGTTCCCGGCGCGAACCGGGATGTGCTCGACGCCCCGGGCAAGATGGCCCGATACGACACCCACAAATGGAACTTCCTCTCCGATGAGGTCCTGATCGGAGAGACGAACTTCGGCAGCCGTTGTTCCCCGCTTCGCGTCACCGATCGGGACGTGCAGCTGCCGTTTCCGAACGTTCCCTGTGTCGAGGTCCAACGAAAGGGCAAAGGCCGCGCCTGCCACACGCCCGACAGCATCTACTTCACGGCCGCCGACGGTACAGACCCCTATCGAAATGGCCGAAAGTACAGGATGGTCCTAGATGACGGACGCAAATGCGACGGCGCCGTCTGGCTGTATCCAAAGGACCACTTCAAGGTGAAGTTCCCCGCCGATCGATTGGCTGTGTTTCGAAAAGGCGCGACCGCTTTCACGTTGGGGATGCGGTATCTACAGCACCGCAAGGCCGACATCCGGGTGAAGCTGACGGTCGACGGCGATGTCCGGATCGACGAGACACTCGATGGCCGAGACCACAAGTCAGCGCACCCGAAGACCTGGAAGCTCGATCCACCACTGGCCGTGGATGCCAATGAGGTTGAATTGGAGATCGAGAACCTGGAGTACACGTTCTATCTGATCAACGAAGCGACGTTGTCAGAGTGAATCTGAGGCGACGGGGCGTCAGGCGAGCATCGCCAGCTCGACGAACAGGATCGACAAGACACTGAGTGCGAGGCCCGCAGCCATGCCCATCGCGGCGGCCATCGCGTAGAAGACTTCGGAGCGGTCTTCGGGCTCCTGCAGCTCGAGGGCCCGAGCCGCTACCGCTTCTGCGAAGGCCTCCGGATCCCACTGGGTAGGCTGGACGGTGAGCGGCGGCAGGTGGCGGCGTGGAACGATGCCTGGCGTCGCGGCCGGGGCCTTTTCGGCCAACGTCCATGAGCCGAGGGAGCCCTCGAGCCAGCTCATCACCGAGTCCATGTCCGGCAGTCGTTGCTCGGCCTCGGGATGGGCGCATTTGCGGACCAGGGAGCGGAGCCAGTCCGGCACGGCCGGGCCGGGATCAAGGGCCGCCGCTCTGGCTTTCCAGTCGAGCATCATGCGTTCACGATCGGCATTTTCGGCCCATGCCGCCGCCGGGAAAGCCGACTCTCCGCGAAGAAGTTCGTAGGCCACGCAGCCAAAGCTGTAGATGTCTGCGCGCATGGGGTCGTAGGACGTGTCGGCGAGGACCTCGGGGGCCAGGTAGGAGATGTTTCCTTTGGGAATCTCGGAGTTGGGGACCTCGCCCACCCGGAGTGCGCTGGCCATGCCCAGGAGCCAGGCCTCGTCGTGGTTTCCGACGTAGATGGCCTGGGGATTCACGTCCCGGTGGACCCAGTCGACACCGTGCATGTGCTGGAGCGCCTGGGCGACCCGGTACAGCCACGTGCACGCCTGCTGCCAGTCGTAGCCGCCGCTCACCATCCGATCGGATAGGTTGTCACCGGAGAATGGCCGCATAGCGATAAAGAGCCGCCCCTCGTCATCTCCGTGTTCGATGAGCCTGGGCACCGCGTGGTGATCGAAGCTCTGCAGCGCGGTGATGACTCGGTTCTGGCCGGTGCGAGCCAGCCCGAGGTCGTTGCGGACCTCGAGTGTGGCCTTCTGCCCAGAGTCGATGTGGTGCGCTGCCAGCAGGGCCGGTTCGCCGAAGACCAGGACGTGATCCACGATCCAACTGCCGATCCGATCGTCGGTGTGGAACTGAAGCATCATCGGCGCACCTTGAACTTCACCGACTTTCCCGACGCGAGAGCCAGGCGACCGACCGCACCTTCGCCGTCGACCCGAACCGCGTAGGACCCGCCGTCTTCGCCGGGAACCGCGAAGGCCACGTTGGCGACACCGCCCGTCATCGTGTAGGTGCCGACCACGTCTGCCGACTCCGTTCCGCGGTCGACAGTGGCGGTCACGCGGCCTCCTCCGAGGAAGGTCAGGTCCATGATGAGTGGCTTGTTTCCCGCAGAACCGGCCATGCGTCCGGTCAGTGATCTGGCCTCTGAGGGGACCGGGGGCTGCGGAGGTGGCTCTGGGGCCGCGACGGGCTGCGGTGCGGGCGCGGGTGTTGGCGCAACTGCCGCTACGACCGGAGCCGGCTCCGGGACTGGCGGGGGCCGGCGGTAGACCGGCGCGGGTCTGACGCGGGGAGCCGGTGCGACAACGGGCTCGGGCTCGGGTGCCGAGGCGATCTCTGGGGCTGCGATCGGCGCGGGAGCTGGCACCGGTACGGGGACCTCGATGATCTGGGCGGGAGGGCGTTGCTGGGCCTCCATCCTCGTCTCGTGCAGGGAGTGCAGAGTCGGTGAGACCAGGACGAACCAAGGTACGACGATGACTGCGAGGGTCGACAAGCCACTGGTGCCGAACACGAACAACATGCCCAGAATCGACGGTCGTTTCGATCGACGCGGGGGCGTCTTGGCCCGGGCTGGCACCGCGTTTTCGGTGACCTGCGGCATGTTCGCGGGCGCCACGTCGG
>Ga0315336_1003323_pt1 | contig 21729 bp, 34 predicted proteins | sample ASW5metaG_FD_204512 | JGI IMG/M metagenome (GOLD analysis project Ga0315336, IMG submission 204512) | Ammonia-oxidizing marine archaeal communities from Monterey Bay, California, United States - ASW #5 | ecosystem: Environmental > Aquatic > Marine > Intertidal zone | place: USA: California... | reverse complement strand
CGGTGACAATGTGAATTTGAAGGCGCAGTTGATTGTGCCCATAGCGATGGAAGAGGGATTACGTTTCGCTATTCGGGAAGGTGGCCGTACTGTGGGCGCTGGCGTCGTCACTAAGATCATCGGGTAGCTAACAGCTTTTACTAACACAGGGATAAGCGAATGGCAGTTAATGTCGACAATCAGAAGATACGTATACGCTTAAAAGCATTCGATCATAAAATGATCGATCGTTCTGCTAGTGAGATTGTTGATACGGCCCGTCGCACCGGCGCCATAGTTCGAGGCCCGATTCCATTGCCAACACGAATAGAACGTTATAACCTGCTTCGCTCACCGCACAAGTACAAGACATCTCGAGACCAGCTTGAAATCCGTGTGCACAAAAGGATTTTGGACATCATCGAACCTACAGAAAAGACAGTTGATGCGCTGATGAAACTCGATCTTGCCGCTGGTGTAGATGTCGAAATCAAGCTGAGTTAGGCGTCACCGAATATCATGGAGGAATTGAAATGTCCCTGGGTCTAATTGGTCAGAAAGTTGGGATGACCAGAATCTTTGACGAAATCGGTGTGTCTACGCCGGTTACGGTCATTGAGATTGGGCCTAATCATGTGACTCAGGTTAAGACTGACGATACAGACGGATATAACGCCTTGCAGGTTACGGTAGGAAGCAGGCGGCCGAACCGAGTGACAAACCCTCTAAAAGGGCATTTTTCGAAGGCGGGTACTGCGCCCGGTCGTGGTCTATGGGAGTTCCGGGTGGATGCCGAAATTGCAAGTCAGTACGAAGCAGGTGCAATAATACCGCTCGAATTATTTGAAACGGGGCAGAAAGTCGACGTGTCTGGTACATCAATCGGGCGTGGTTTCGCCGGCGCCATGCGCCGCCATGGCTTCAAGGGTGGTCGAGCAACCCACGGTAACTCGAAAGCACATCGAAAACCTGGATCGATCGGCCAGAATCAGTTTCCAGGGCGTGTTTTTAAGGGAAAGAAGATGGCTGGGCACATGGGCAATAAGGCCCGGACACAGCAGAACCTAGAGGTGGTACGCATCGATGTCGAGCGCAATCTCATTTTGGTTCGAGGCTCAATTCCGGGACCGCGAGGATTTGATGTTGTCATACGGCCTTCCGTCAAAGGACCGACGGCTCAAGTGAGCTAAATACTAAAGGACACTGAGTAGTGGAACTTTCTGTAGTCAAGTTAGATGGTACGACAGATCAGCAACTTGCTGTCTCGGAAGATGTCTTTGCTACCGCCTTCCGCGAACCCCTGGTCCACCAGGTTGTCGTGGCTTATATGTCGGGTGCACGATCAGGTACCAGTTCACAGAAAAACAGATCCGACGTCAGCGGTGGCGGTTCGAAACCCTGGCGGCAGAAGGGTACTGGCCGTGCGCGGGCCGGAACAATTCGAAGTCCGATCTGGCGTGGAGGAGGCCGGGCATTTCCAGCAACGGCCAGAAGTTATAGTCAGAAAGTTAACCGTAAGATGTATCGGGTTGCGCTCAGATCAATACTGTCGGAACTGATTCGTCAGGAACGCTTACGTGTTTGCGATGAAATACAGGTTTCTCAGCCTAAAACTAAAGCCATGACTGATGTTCTTGCTCAGCTCGGGTTAAACGGTCGTGTGTTGTTGGTTACCGCTGATTATGATCAGAATGTGTCTCTCTCCGCCAGAAATCTACCAGGTGTCGAGGTCGTTGAGGCAGCGCAGGTCAATCCTGTCAGCTTGGTCGGCAACGAGACAGTGGTTTTTACTGCCGATGCTTTACGGAAAGTTGAGGCATCTTTGCAATGAACGTAGAAAGATTACATCAGGTTTTACGTCGTCCGATTATCTCCGAAAAAAGTACTAATGCTGCTGAGAGCGGTCAGCAGGTTGTGTTTGAGGTATTGACCGATGCCACCAAGAAAGAGATCAAAACAGCTGTTGAGAGTCTGTTTGAGGTCAATGTTGAGGGTGTTCAGGTGATCAATGTTCGGGGAAAAATAAAACGATTTGGGAAAACACCGGGAAAACGGACCAATTGGAAAAAAGCCTACGTACGGTTAGCTGAAGGTGATGACATCGACTTTCTCGGAAGTGGTGCCTGAGTACTCAACGAGGAATTAGGACAGGAATTATGGCAGTCGTTAAACAGAAACCCACTACGCCGGGTCGACGGGGAATGGTCAGGGTGGTGACGCCTGAGTTGTATAAAGGCAGGCCACAGTCAGGCTTGGTCGAGGCCAAGAAGTCTATTAGTGGACGAAACAACGCGGGCCGGATTACCGTTCGGCACCGTGGTGGGGGACACAAACGCCACTACCGCATTATTGATTTTAAGAGAACAAAAGACGGTATACCGGCGACGGTAGAACGCATCGAATATGATCCAAACCGAAGTGCACATATTGCACTTGTACTCTATAGAGATGGCGAGAGACGATACATAATCGCACCACGTGGTCTATCTCAGGGGGACCACGTTCAGTCTGGTAAAGACAGTCCGATTCAGACCGGAAATTCACTGCCACTGAGTGTAATTCCGGTGGGTACAGTGGTCCACTGTGTAGAACTCAAGCCTGGCAAAGGTGCTCAATTGGCTCGATCTGCGGGCTCGTCGGTTCAGTTTCTTGGACGAGAAGGTAACTATGCACTAGTGAGACTGCGTTCTGGAGAGATGCGACGAGTACATGTTAACTGTCGAGTGACCATTGGTGAAGTAGGTAACGCCGAGAATTCACTACGCAAGTTGGGAAAAGCCGGAGCAAAACGATGGCGAGGCATTCGACCTACTGTCCGGGGTGTTGCGATGAACCCGGTTGACCATCCTCATGGTGGGGGAGAAGGAAGAACCTCCGGCGGACGAGATCCGGTCACCCCATGGGGAGTGCCAACGAAAGGCTACAGAACACGTAATAACAAGCGGACTGGAACGATGATCATCCGCAGAAGGAAGAAGTAACCATGCCCCGTTCAATTCGAAAAGGTCCGTTTGTGGATCATCATCTCTGGACCAAAATCGTAAAGGCGAACGAAGAGGGCTCACGTCGACCAATCAAGACCTGGTCCCGACGATCGGTCATTATGCCTGAGTTCGTCGGTCTTACGATTGCGGTCCACAATGGGCGTCAGCATGTACCGTTGCTGATCACTGAGAATATGGTAGGTCATAAGCTTGGCGAATTTGCGTTTACCCGAACTTTCCGCGGTCACGCAGCAGACCGAAAAGTGAAATAGTCAGGAGGACGAACGCAGATGGAAGTCAGAGCAGTCTCTCGCTACATACGGATTTCGCCGCAGAAGTGCCGCCTGGTCGCTGACCAGGTGCGTAGCCTTCCGGTAGGTCAGGCGCTTGAGCTCCTGCAGTTTAGTCCTAAAAAGGCGGCGAGCCCAATTCGCAAGACCCTCGAGTCGGCTATCGCCAATGCAGAGCACAACGAGGGATTGGATATAGATGAATTACGTATAAATATCATCACAGTAGATGAGGGACCTGTGTTAAAACGCTGGCGACCTCGGGCCAAAGGTCGTGCAACACCGATTATCAAACGAACATGCCATATCACTGTAGCGGTGAGTGACGAAAATAGGGGGGGAGACTGATGGGTCAAAAAATACATCCAAACGGTTTTCGCCTGGGGGTCATACGCGATTGGGATGCAAAATGGTTTGCTAGCCGTCGACACTACGCAAAAAATCTTGTTGCTGACCAAAAAATCCGGAGTTTTCTTCGCAAGCAGTTGGCTAATGCTGCTGTCAGCAAGATAGAACTTGTTCGGGCAGGCGAAAACCTAAATGTTACGATCCATACCGGTCGGCCCGGTATCGTTATCGGCAAAAAGGGCGAAGATATAGAACGTTTGCGGCGCCAGGTGCTGGTTATGAATAACCAAGTCCCAGTGCAGATTGCTGTAGAAGAGATTCGAAAACCAGAACTCGATGCTAGGTTGGTGGCCGAGAATGTCTGTCAGCAATTGGAAAAAAGAATCATGTTTCGCCGGGCCATGAAGCGAGCCGTACAGAATTCAATGCGCTTGGGTGCTAAAGGCGTGAAGATCATGATTGCGGGTCGTCTAAACGGCGCCGAGATAGCCCGCACAGAATGGTACCGAGAGGGCCGTGTCCCGTTACACACCTTGCGCGCAGACGTCGATTACGGCTTTGCCGAGGCACAGACAACCTACGGTGTCATCGGTGTCAAAGTATGGATTTTCAAGGGTGAGATCATGCCGGGCGAGGCTGAAGCCGATTCAGCGCAGAGACCACAGCCCGGGGCGACAGCCTGATTGAGGTGACTTCGTAATGCTGCAACCAAAAAGAACAAAGTTCAGGAAACAGCAAAAAGGCCGCAATAGGGGTCTCGCTGAGCGTGGCAATCGGGTCAGTTTCGGCGATTATGGGCTAAAGTCTACTGACCGCGGCCGATTGACCTCACGTCAGATCGAGGCGGCACGACGGGCAATAAACCGTTATGTGAAGCGTGGCGGTCGTGTATGGATCAGAGTTTTTCCTGATAAACCAATATCTAAAAAGCCATTAGAAGTCCGAATGGGTAAAGGGAAGGGGAATCCTGAGTACTGGGTAGCACTCGTTCAGCCTGGTACCGTACTTTACGAGATTCAAGGTGTAGACGAAGCGTCGGCAAGAGAGGCGTTCAGGCTGGCAGGAGCGAAGTTGCCAGTACGAACTACCTTTATAAGTCGGCAGGCGGCGTGATATGGCAGACAAGTCGGTAAAAGAGATGGGGAAAGCTGAACTTGAAACAGAGTTGCTTGAACTGCGTAAGGAGCAGTTCAACCTGCGTATGCAGAACAGTACAGGGCAAATGACGAACTCCTCCAGGTTCAAAGTGATTCGCCGCGAAATAGCACGGATTAAGACACAAATGAATGACATTAATAGAGCTGAAGCATGACAGAGCAGAACACCAGTCAGGCGATAAAAACAACGCGAACCTTTCAAGGCAGCGTTCTGAGTGCCAAGATGGACAAAACCATTACAGTTTTGGTTGTTCGACAGGTCAAACATTCGCTGTACAAAAAATATATCCGCCGATCAACGAAAGTACATGCGCATGATGAGCAGAATGAGTGTCGTGAAGGTGACAAAGTAATCATCGAGGAATGCCGGCCATTGTCGAAGAATAAATCTTGGCGCCTTGTAAAGGTTCTTGATCGATAAGAGTATCGGGGCAGACTAAATGATTCAGGTTGAAACAATGCTGGATGTGGCAGACAACAGTGGTGCTCGCCGTGTTCAGTGTATTAAGGTGCTCGGCGGCTCTAAAAGACGCTATGCCGGTGTTGGGGATATCATTAAGATCACAATCAAAGAGGCAATTCCAAACAGTCGAGTAAGAAAAGGCGAGCTGTTCAACGCGGTTGTAGTGCGTACTCGGCACGGTGTGCGAAGACCAGATGGATCGCTGATCAGATTTGATCGTAATGCAGCTGTATTGCTGAACGTACAGAACCAGCCCGTCGGTACACGAATTTTTGGCCCAGTAACCAGAGAACTAAGATCCGAGCAGTTCATGCGGATCATTTCTCTTGCGCCCGAAGTGTTGTGAGGTGACCGGATGAGCAAGATCAGAAAGGGTGACGACGTTGTGGTTCTATCGGGCCGTGACAAAGGCAAACGCGGTACTGTGCTCCAGATTATTCAGAATAACCGGATCCTAGTCGACAACGTAAATGTTATTAAGAAACACGTTAAACCGAATCCAAACCGCGGCGAGACTGGTGGCATCATCGAGAAGGAGGCGCCAATTCAGATATCAAACGTGGCCCTATTCAATCCCAACACAAACAAGGCCGACCGGATCGGCTACAAGATGCTTGAGGACGGTCGCAAGGTCCGAGTGTTTAAATCCGACGGTGAAGTGGCGGATATTTAGACAAGGAATTCAGAAAGATACTCATGACACGACTTGAAACCTACTACCAGGACACATTGGTACCATCGTTGATGGAGAAGTTCGCGTACCAGAGCGTTATGCAAGTTCCAAGAATCACAAAGATTACACTGAACATGGGTGTCGGAGAGGCGTTGGTAAATAAGAATGCGATGGAATCGGCGGTTGCAGATCTTTCGGCTATTTGTGGCCAGAAACCGATCGTCACGAAAGCGCGCAAATCAGTTGCTAATTTTAAGGTCCGAGAGGGGTGGTCAGTCGGTTGTAAGGTCACGCTACGACGCGAAAGAATGTATGAATTTCTGGATCGTCTGATTTCAGTTGCATTTCCAAGGGCTAGGGATTTCCGAGGACTGTCACCCAAATCTTTTGATGGGCGCGGTAACTATAGCCTGGGGCTCAAGGAACAGATCGTATTCCCTGAAGTGGACTACGATAAAGTCGATGCAATCCGAGGGCTTGATGTCACCATTACCACGTCGGCGCGCACCGATGAAGAAAGTGAAGCTCTGTTGCGGGGATTCAACTTTCCTCTTCGTAACTAAAGGACGTCAATCATATGGCAAAAAAATCTATGGTCGCACGCGAAGTAAAGCGTCGCCGACTGGCTGAACTCCACGATAAACAGAGAATTCAGCTCAAACAACAGATGATAGATGAGGATTCTTCCTACGATGAACGTTGGCAGGCAATGATAGATCTTCAGAAACTACCGCGGGATTCTTCGAAGAGCCGACAAAGAAATCGCTGCGCACTCACTGGCAGACCCAGGGGTTACTTTCGTAGATTTGGTCTATCAAGATGCGCACTTCGTGAAGTTGTGATGCGTGGTGAAGCGCCTGGTGTTACTAAGGCCAGTTGGTAGATCAGCAAGGGAGAACGTCGAATATGAGTATGTCAGATCCAATAGCCGATATGTTGACACGGATTCGCAATGGACTCGCTCGGAACAAAGTGAGTGTCTCCATGCCGTCATCTGGTTTGAAGAAAGCTATTGCCAAGGTGTTGCAAGAAGAGGGTTTTGTAGATGGGTTTACGGTAAATGAGGTCGGTCGGAAAATAACCCTGTCGATAACTCTCCGTTATCACGATGGCGAACCAGTTATTGAACAGTTATCTAGGGTCAGTCGCCCAGGGCGACGGATGTATTGCAGCGCAAATGATATGCCGAGATTAAATAGCGGGTTGGGTGTAATTCTGATTTCAACCTCTAAAGGAGTCATGTCTGATCGAGAGGCAAGATCAGAAGGTATTGGCGGTGAGGTTATCTGCTCGGTCTGTTAGATCGACAGCAATCAGTCTGAGGTTAATTTTCTATGTCTAGAGTCGCAGCAAACCCGATAAACCTGCCCCAAGGCGTTGAAGTCACACTTAACGGCAGTTCAGTCAGTGTTAAGGGCCCGAACGGTAAGTTGGGTCTTACGCTCTATCCAAATATTGAACTGGCGCAAGATGAAGATACGCTTCACGTGAGCTTCAGCAACGAGGCCGACCGGGCGATGGCAGGTACAACGCGGTCGCTGGTCAATAATATGGTAACGGGTGTATCGACTGGATTTGAGAAGAAACTCACCATAATAGGCGTCGGATATCGAGCCCAGGCGGAGGGTGCAACGGTGACACTGAGCTTAGGATTTTCACATCCTGTTGTCTACAAGGTGCCCGTTGGAATCACTGTTGAAACACCGTCTCAAACGGAAGTTCTCGTCAAAGGTGCAGACAAACAGAAGGTGGGTCAGGTGGCAGCAGAAATACGCAGTTTCCGGCCGCCTGAGCCATATAAAGGTAAAGGCCTAAGATATAGCGATGAACATGTTATCCGCAAACAGGCAAAGAAGATCTAGCATTTGTGGCTGTAGTCAGAGAGTAAACATTATGAGCCAGAAAAAAGTTGCACGACTAAGGCGCGCCTCCAGGACCCGTAATCGAATACGTCGCCAGGGCGCCCTGAGGCTTTGCGTGTTCAAGTCGCCGAGACATTTTTATGCCCAGATTATTGATCAGGATGTCGGGCAGGTTGTGGTCAGTGCTTCGACGATTGAACCTGACTTTAAGAAGCAGCTTGCGAGCGGTGGGAATATCGACGCTGCCGTAAAATTGGGTACCCGTTTGGCAGATAAAGCGCGGGAAGCAGGTGTTATAGAAGTGGCTTTCGATCGTTCTGGATACAAATATCACGGTAGAGTTAAAGCTATGGCAGATGCTGCACGAGAGGGCGGACTTAAGTTTTAACATCATTGTTAGCGAATTAATCATGGCAAGAAATCAAAATCAGATGGTGAATGAAGGCGAGGGGTTTACCGAACAGTTAATTAACGTTCGACGGGTCTCCAAGGTCGTTAAGGGTGGTCGGATATTCGGTTTCTCGGCGTTGACCGTAGTAGGAGATGGAAATGGTCGAGTTGGTATGGGGCGCGGTAAAGCCCGCGAGGTGCCTGTTGCCGTGCAAAAAGCAATGGAAGATGCGCGACGAAATATGAGCAAGGTGAGTTTGAAGGGAGATACGCTCCACTACGCCATAGTCGGACGTCATGGTGCTGCAAGAGTCGTAATGCGGCCGGCGTCGGAGGGTACCGGTATTATTGCCGGAGGCACCATGCGTGCAATATTTGAGGCAGCTGGTGTAAAGAACGTGTTGGCAAAAGTAATCGGTACAACCAATCCAGTCAATGTCAGCCGAGCGACACTTGATGGTTTACGCCGTATTCGAAGCCCTCAACAAACCGCGGCTATGCGCGGTAAGACTGTCGAACAAATCACTGGATAGGGATATTAGAGATGTCAGGTCAACGACTGAAGGTAACGCTGGTACGTAGCAAACAGGGCCATGGACGAATACAGCTCGCCTGTGTAAATGGGTTGGGGCTACGACGAGTGAATCATAGTGTCGAGCTGACAGATACTGCCGCTATAAGAGGCATGATCAACAAGGTCAGCCACCTGATCAAGGTTGAGGAGATCGGAAATGAGGCTTAATGAATTGAGTCCTGAAGTGGGATCACGTTCCGAGCGAAAGCGTGTTGGCCGAGGGCCAGGCTCCGGTTTAGGCAGAACAGCCGGTCGCGGGTTCAACGGTCAGAAGTCACGTTCTGGAGGTTCCCTACATCCTGGTTTTGAAGGTGGCCAGATGCCCCTTCAGCGTCGTGTGCCGAAACGTGGTTTCAGGTCACTTTCGCGTAGACGGGTTGCCGAGGTACGACTTCACGAACTGATGCGCATTGAAAGTAAAGAGATAGATCTGGCTTCGTTAAAGGCAGCTGGTGTAATCAATCACAATGCTATTCGCGCCAAAGTGATTGCATCGGGCACAATCGATAAAGCGGTCGTCTTGAGAGGTGTCAGTACAACTGCGGGCGCTCGGGTTGCAATTGAAAAGGCCGGAGGCCGGGTCGAAGCTTAACGATTATGGCTATTTCATCCTTAGCAGGTCTTGGAAAAATGACCGAACTGCGCCAGCGAATTTTTTTCGTATTGGGGTCGTTGGTGGTTTTTCGGATTGGGACCCATATTCCTGTGCCAGGTGTAGACCCAGCAGCTGTCGCTGTCATGTTCGAGCAGACCCGAGGTTCAATCGTCGATGTATTCAACATGTTCAGTGGCGGGGCGCTGAAGCGGTTGTCAATATTTGCACTTGGTGTAATGCCCTATATATCCGCTTCGATCATCATTCAGATGATGAGTTCCATTATTCCAAAGCTTGAGCAGCTAAAAAAAGAGGGTGAGTCCGGAAGACGAAAGATTACACAGTACACACGTTACGGCACCGTTGCTCTGGCAACTTTTCAGGCGTTAGGCATAGCGATTGCCATAGAAGGTCAACAGGCTGCGGGTGGTCCCGTGGTCCTGATTCCTGGAATCGGATTCAAAATTACCACAGTAGCGACGCTCGTGACTGGAACAATGTTCTTGGTTTGGCTCGGTGAGCAGATTTCAGAGCGAGGGATTGGTAACGGCATATCGCTGATTATCTTTGGTAGCATCGTGGCAGGTCTTCCATCGGCTGTTGCCGGTACGCTTGAACTTGCACGTACAGGTACATTTTCCCCTATAGGAGTGCTGGCTTTGTTTATCGGCGCGATCGCAATCACGGCTGCTGTCGTGTTTGTTGAAAAAGGTCAGCGCCGAATAACAGTTAACTATGCAAAACGACAGCAGGGACGTCGAATGCTTGCGGGACAGACAAGTCATCTGCCCCTAAAACTGAATATGGCCGGCGTAATTCCGCCAATATTTGCTTCCAGTATCATACTGTTTCCTGCCAGCCTGGGCAGTTGGTTTGGTCAGACTGAAGGAATGGGCTGGTTGCGTGATATCTCAACTACTTTGGCGCCAGGGCAACCGATATACGCACTGGTTTATGCCGCAATGATCGTTTTCTTCTGCTTTTTCTATACGGCGTTGGTGTTTAATCCAAATGAGATTGCTGACAACCTAAAGAAGTCCGGTGCTTTTGTGCCTGGCATTAGACCTGGGATCCAGACAGCTACTTATATAGACAAAGTAGTATCGCGTTTAACTCTAGGTGGTGCTGTGTACCTGACAGTTGTCTGTCTTATACCTGAGTTTCTAATCGTAAAATGGGGAGTTCCATTTTATTTTGGGGGGACCTCCCTTTTGATAATCGTTGTGGTGATGATGGATATGATGTCACAGATTCAGTCGTATTTGATGTCCCGACAGTATGACAGCCTGATGAAGAAATCGTCGATCGTTGGCGGTATGGGCATGACTCGATAAGCACTACGGAGATGGATCATGAAAGTTAGGGCGTCAGTTAAGAAGATGTGCAGGAACTGTAAAATTGTTCGACGTAACGGCACGGTTAGAGTGATCTGTGTCAACCCGCGTCACAAACAGCGCCAAGGCTAGTAGACAGAGTGGAGCGATAATGGAAATAAGTTTGATAGAGGTTGGTAAACGGCTGTACTAACATCAATATTAGGAAACAATAGTGGCTCGAATATCAGGAATTAACCTGCCGCCGAATAAACATATCCAGATCGCGTTGACCTCGATATACGGTATTGGCAAGATACGCGCCCAGCAGATCTGTGACGGTGCTGGTGTGGTTAGAACGACCAAAGTCCGGGAACTGTCTGACCAGGACGCGGAAAGTTTACGCACTCAGGTCAATGAATATGTTGTCGAAGGCGATCTTCGGCGAGAGGTCTCAATGAGTATCAAGAGGCTGATGGATCTTGGCTGCTACAGAGGCATGCGTCACCGTCGCGGTTTACCGGTTCGTGGGCAACGAAGTTCTACCAATGCCCGTACGCGTAAGGGCCCGAAGAGACCTATAAGGAAGTAATAAGAGGAACATCTAATGGCCAAGTCTACAGGGAAGAAAAGAACCAAGGCGAAGGTGCGGAAGAATGTTGTTGAGGGTATCGCCCACATCCACGCCACGTTTAACAATACGATAATTATGATTACAGATCGCCATGGCAATGCTATATCGTGGGCGACCGCTGGTGGTGCAGGTTTTCGTGGGAGTCGCAAAAGCACGCCATTTGCGGCCCAGGTTGCAGCTGAATCTGCCGGCAAAGCCGCGCAAGAAGCCGGCATGAAGCATCTCGATATCAAGATCAAAGGACCGGGTCCAGGACGCGATTCATCAGTGCGCGCACTTAATGGACTCGGTTTTGAAATTAGTTCAATCAGTGACGTAACCCCGATACCTCACAATGGATGTCGACCGCCAAAAAGGCGTCGCGTATAGAAAGGGTAATCAGCAATGGCAAGATACAGAGGACCGACATGTAAGCTCGCAAGGCGGGAAGGGACAGATCTTTTCCTGAAGAGCCCTGTGAGGCCAATTGACACCAAATGCAAGTTTGACAGACCTCCAGGCTTTAAATCAGGGGGCAGAAGACCTCGAGTCACAGTCTATGGCACACAGTTGCGAGAAAAACAGAAGCTTCGAAACATGTACGGACTGATGGAAAGGCAGTTCCACAACTACTATGTTGAGGCGGCCAGGCAAAAAGGTTCTAGCGGCGAAAATCTGCTGACGTTACTTGAGAGCCGGCTGGACAACGTGGTTTATCGCATGGGGTTTGGTATCACACGTGCTGAGGCGCGACAGCTTGTGGGTCACAATGCTATTTTGGTCAATGGGCGGCGGGTCAATATACCCTCCTACCAGGTAAAAGCCGGTGACGAAATCGAAGTTCGCGAAAAAAGTAAAGGACAGCTAAGAATCAAAGCGGCTCTGGAAATTGCCGAACAGCTAGGCTTTGTTAACTGGGTCGAAGTTGACTCTAAGACAGCCAAAGGAACTTTCAAATCGGCTCCTGACCGCGCTGACCTTTCGCAGAATATCAATGAGTCGTTGGTGGTAGCACTTTATTCGAAGTAAAACTATCGGTCGCTGCGTGTTCCGTTCCGCTGGATGGGCATAACACGATGTGAAGTTAAGGCAATTAAACAAGTACATGATCTGAGGAATTAATCTGATGCAGGAAGCCAATCGCGAATTTTTAAAGCCTAACGTCATCAGCGTTGAAAATGTAGATTTAACCCACGCTCGAGTGACGTTGGAGCCGCTGGAACGCGGTTTTGGTTATACGCTTGGTAATGCGTTGCGCCGAATATTATTGTCATCAATGAGTGGAGCTGCGGTCACTGAAGTGCGCATTGAAAACGTGTTGCACGAGTACTCTTCTGTTCCTGGAGTGCAGGAAGATGTCATCGAGGTTCTTCTTAATCTCAAGAATCTGGCTGTCCGAATGCACAACCGGACCGAGACTGTTCTACGGGTATCTAAAAAAGGTTCCGGCACGATGACCGCCGGCGATATCCAACTCGATCATGATGTTGAGGTAGTTAATCCCAATCATGTAATCGCAAATCTCTCCGAAGAAGGTGAGCTGAGTATGGAAATCACTGTAACAACAGGCAGGGGTTACGAGGTTGTTGATATCAGCAACTCTTCAGAAGAAACCAGGGAAGTCGGTGTGCTGAAACTGGATGCTTCATACAGTCCGATTCGTCGTGTGTCTTACAGCGTGGAGAACGCACGCGTGGAGCAACGCACAGATTTGGACAAACTGGTTATCGATATCGAAACGAACGGGACAATCGATCCAGAAGACGCGGTGCGCCGGGCAGCAACCATACTGCAGGAACAGATTTCTGTATTCGTGGATCTTGAAGAAACTGCTCGATCTGCAGGAGATATTGCCGAAGAAAAGATTGATCCATTACTGTTGCGGCCTGTTGATGATTTGGAGTTAACAGTCCGTTCCGCTAACTGTTTAAAAGCCGAAAACATCTACTATATCGGTGATCTGATTCAGCGTACGGAGGTTGAACTTCTTAAAACTCCAAACCTGGGCAAAAAGTCACTGACTGAAATAAAGGACGTTCTATCCAGTCGAGGTCTGTCTCTTGGTGTGAGAATGGAAAATTGGCCGCCTCCATCGATGCGAAGAGAAAGCCGAGAAGGACTACACTGACTTTTACGGAGAACGACGAGATGCGTCATCAGAAATCCGGTCGAATACTGGGTCGAACTTCAAGTCATCGCAAAGCCATGTTTCGCAATATGGCGGCGTCACTATTTCGATATGAACAGATCAGAACGACGGTGCCTAAAGCGAAGGAACTCAGACGCGTCGCTGAACCATTAATTACACTAGCAAAAACATCTAACCTGGCAAACCGCCGCCTCGCAATGTCCAGGCTCGGCGACCGAAATGCTGTGACGAAACTGTTTGATGATCTGGGTCCACGCTTTAAGGATAGAGCTGGCGGATATACGCGTATCCTAAGATGTGGTCATCGAGCGGGTGACAGTGCCCCTATGGCGTATGTCCAATTGCTCGACAAGCCTGACGATGTTACTGCTGTCGACGACTGACACCATTTGTGACAACGTACAATCGATTAAACCCCGCTCCAGCGAGGATTAATCGTCGGATGTGAAGGTCGGACCATTAATTCGGGTTAATTATCGACCTACAGCGCCTGAAGATTCCACATATCTATTCGTTACCTGCGTTACTATTACAGGGTGTCAATTATTGGGTCGAAAACCAGTTATAAATCTTCAAAAAATCAGGCGGACAATAGTGCCATGAACGGCGGACCAGGGAAGGACCGGGTCGGCCATCTGCTCGACGGTGTTGCGTACGATTTTTTCCCTTCGCCAAACTGTGACGATCGACCTGAAAATGTGGAGCCCGATACGGTGGTTATTCATTCTATCAGCTTGCCGCCCGGTGAGTACGGCGGTGACGGCATAATTAAATTTTTTTTAAATCTTATCCAGGCGTCGGCCCATCCATACTATGCGAGCATATGCCACCTAAGGGTATCCAGTCATTTTCTGGTACGACGTGATGGTGAAATTCTGCAGTTCGTACCAGTTGCCCGTAGAGCATGGCATGCCGGAGACTCGGAATTCAAAGGGAAAAATGCGGTAAACGATTTTTCTATTGGGATAGAACTGGAAGGTGTAGAGAGCAGTTCGTTTGAATCTGCCCAGTACGAATCCCTTACAGTGTTGACACGACTGCTCATGAATACCTATCCAGCGATTACGCTGGATAGGATAGTCGGGCATAGTGATATTGCAGCGGGACGAAAGACTGATCCTGGGCCGTATTTTGACTGGCACCGTTTCCGGGAGAAACTAGGAGTCAGTTGAATCGGCCTCACCTTGTCGATCGTGATCCCAGAGTACATCTGGTTCGCCAGCAACTTGGTTGAGGGTTCGTGCAATCACGAACAGTAAGTCTGACAGTCGATTGACATACTGCAGTGTGGCAGTAGCAACTGACTGTTGATCGTCTACCGCAAATAGACTGCGCTCCAGCCTTCTACAGACGCTTCTGGCCAAGTGACAAACGGCTGCCGATCTTGCGCCGCCTGGAAGGATAAAATCCTTCAACGGCGGCAGATCTTTGTTTAACTGGTCAAGCGTGTGTTCCAAATAGACAACCCGACCCGGTTTAACCAGAGTATGACCAGGTATGCTGAGTTCCCCACCGATGTCGAACAGTGTGTGCTGGACGTTGACCAGACACTCCGATATGTTTTCTGGCAGCGGTTCATCTACCAAAATCCCAAGGATGCTATTAAGCTCATCGGCATTTCCCATGGCCTCTACCCGGGATGCTGTTTTGGCAATACGACTACCATCACCGAGCCCCGTTTCCCCAGAGTCACCCGTTCGTGTGTAGATCTTTGTCAGTCGATTACCCATGGTTTGAGCGTCGTGTTCATGTGTTACTGGAATTCAATAGTAAGCGATTTAGGTAGAGGGAACATACAGTAAAGCACGAAAATCGTTGATATTAGTACAAGTTGGTCCGGTCACTACCGCATCGTCCAACACCGAAAAAAACGTGCCAGCATCATTTTCAGAGAGTATTGTCTCGGCGTCGAGCCCCACCGCTGCGGCACGCGCTAGCGTATCGGGCCCGATCACGGCTCCAGCCGCATCCTGACTGCCGTCTATACCATCGGTATCACAGGCAATACCCCAGGCGCCCGGCAGCCCGTTTAAGGTCTGGGCAGCAGCCAACAGGTACTCCCGGTTAGGTCCGCCACGGCCGGGACCTCTGACGGTAACAGTCGTTTCACCGCCGGACAGGAGTAGCAGTGGGCTATTGTCGGCGTTGGTTTTGATCAAATTCTGCATAATTAGGGCATGTTCTACTCCCACCTGTCGAGCTTCTCCAACCACCTGGTCACCTAGGCTGTGTATTACGAAACCTTTTCCCCGTCCGTAAGCTGCTGCAGCATTCAATCCCAGCTTAGGTGACCCGATGATCCGGTGACCTGACCGTGCCAGCTTGGCCGAGCCAGGTTTGGGGGTTTCCAAGAATCCGTCGGATAGCAGATTTCGAATTCGGGCATTCAACTCAATACCGTACTGATCGATGATTAACAGTGCGTCGGCACAGGTGCTGTGATCTGCAACTGTTGGACCAGACGCTATTACGGCCGGATCATCACCTGGAACATCTGAGATCATGAGCGTAAACGTGCTTCCGGGCCATGCGGCTTCGGCAAGACGGCCGCCTTTGATTCGTGAAAGATGCTTGCGCACGCAGTTGATCTGGGAGATCTCAGCACCGGATTCAAGTAACTGGCGGTTTATCTGCTGTTTTTCTGTTAGGCTGAGCTCCTCAATTGGCAGTGTCAGTAAAGAAGATCCGCCTCCGGAAAGCAGACACAGTATTAGATCGCCTTCATCAAGCGACTCTGCAATTTCCAGCATTCTATTTGCTGCGTGCAGGCCTGCCGCGTCAGGTATAGGGTGGGCGGCTTCAAGAACTTCAATTTCACTACAGGTTTTCGCATGCCCGTACGGGGTCAGTACAACACCGGACAGAGGTCCAGGGCTACAGGCCTCTAAAGCCTGTGCCATGGAGGCAGCGGCTTTTCCGGCACCAACAACCACCGTTCGAGCTGCGGATCCGTCCGGAATTAGACTTTGATCAATCAGCCTTCTGGGATCTGCGCTGGCGACAGCAGCGCAAAACAGAGCCTGCATCAACTGTCGCGAATCATTCTGGACTGAAACTTTCACTGGGTGCATGTGCTCTTGAACTTGCAGGTCACAATATTTTCTCAATGTGTTGGTATTTGCCTTGCCGCGAACTAGAATTATGTCAGTTGGACTGCCGATAGATGTGGATGATGGAGAATTTATATGCCTAATTATGCCGCACCTGTTGAGGATCTTAGATTTATCCTTAATGAACTTGTTGATCTGGGAGAGATTCGTACGATGCCAGGATACGAGGAGGCTACCCCGGATGTGGTTGACGCTGTACTGAATGAAGCCGGGAGACTGGCCTCAGAAGTACTCGCTCCGCTGAACAGGTATGGAGACGTACAGGCGCCCGTCGTAAAAGATGGTGTGGTAACGACCTCTCCCGAATGGAGAACTGCCTACCACAGGTTTGTGGAGGGCGGCTGGACGGGGCTCATATTTGACCCCGAATACGGCGGCCAGGGTTTGCCTCGAGTACTGGCCGTAGCCGTACAAGAAATGTGGGATGCCTCAAATATGTCATTTGGGCTTTGTCCATTGTTGACGTCCTCTGCTGCCGAGGCAATCTCATTGCAGGGTAGCGAGGAACAAAAACAAATCTACCTGACCAAACTCGTATCTGGTGAGTGGGCCGGAACGATGAATCTGACTGAGCCACAAGCTGGGTCTGATCTCAGTGCGATCAGGGCAAACGCCATACCAACAGACGACGACGGACACTACCTCCTGAGTGGTCAGAAAATCTATATTACCTACGGTGAGCACGATCTAACCTCTAACATCGTGCATCTTGTGCTCGCTCGAACACCAGACGCGCCCGAAGGCGTAAAAGGTATATCGCTATTCGTCGTACCCAAATTCATACCGGATGCACAAGGTGAACCTGGTGAGCGAAACGATCTACGATGTGTGTCTCTGGAGCACAAACTCGGTATCCACGGTAGCCCCACTGCGGTCATGTCATACGGTGATCAAGGCGGGGCAACTGCATACCTTGTCGGTGAAGAAAACAGAGGACTCGAGTACATGTTCATTATGATGAATATGGCGAGACATTCTGTTGGTGTCGAGGGATACGCGGTTGCTGAACGCGCTTACCAGCGTGCTCGAAGTTTTGCTATTGAACGCGTTCAAGGGCGTGCGGTAGGTGACCCGAGCGGTAAGCGCGTCACCATAATTGATCATCCAGATGTTGCCCGTATGATGATTGATATGAAGAGCCGTGTGGAAGCCATGCGAGCGGTCAGCCTGTACGCAGCACAGGCAATGGATTGTGCCATCCGGCAACCAGACGAACGAGCCAAGGCAAAGGCCCAGCAGCGCTTAGATGTATTGATCCCTGTCGTTAAGGGCTGGAGCAGCGAAGTGGGCAACCTGGTTACCGGTGTGGCCTTGCAAGTTCACGGTGGCATGGGGTTTATCGAGGAAACCGGTGCGGCTCAACATTATCGCGACGCTCGCATTACCACGATTTACGAAGGCACTACCGGGATTCAGGCGGCTGATCTGGTGGGCCGAAAACTTCTCCGTGATGGTGGTGAGGCTATTTATGAGTTAATTGAACAAGCACGTGTAGATCTTGCCCAGATTAACCCCGGTGAGTCTGAAGCGTTGGAAGTTATTTGTACAAATGTGTCTACGGCACTTGACCGGCTTTCAGGCGCGACGGACTGGATACTTGAAGCCGGTATCCAGGATCCCAGGCGACCCTACGCATCATCCTTTCACTACCTCATGCTTTGGGGTAGTGTTGCAGGAGGTTGGCAAATGGCAAGAGCTGCGGGTGTAGCAGCCCGCCATTTGGCAACGGGTGAGGGCCATCAGCATTTCTATAGGGGTAAATCTCTGACCTGCCGACATTACTGTGAGCAGGTGTTGCCGGAAAGTGAAGCCCATTACCAGGCAATAATTTCTGGATCGGACACGGTACTGGTGGCCGCACAATACATCTAATTAGGCGAGTTTGAGGCCGTTAGCAACGGTTTGTTCAGGCTGTGCCAACACAACAGATCCATCTGCCTGGGTAAAGCCGGTTATTAAGCATTCAGACCTAACCGGGCCGATCTGTTTCTTCGGAAAATTAACGACACCGAGCACCTGCTTTCCAACCAGATCATCTGGTGAATAAAGGTCAGTGATCTGCGCGCTGGATTTAAGCGTGCCTACCTCTGGTCCGAAATCAACGTGGAGAATGTAAGCTGGTTTCCTAGCTTCGGGAAAAATGTTTGCTTCAATGACTGTGCCAATACGAAGGTCGACTTGTTCAAATTCCTGCCAACTGATGGTTTTCATAATCATATTCGCGGTAGTTGTGAATCTGGATCATCGATTCCAATGAGTCGACGTATTGCGGCTGCCTCGAAGTTCGGCAGGGATTGGTTACGTTCTGGTAGCCAGAAATCCAGCCATTGTCGCAGTGGCAACAATTCTGGCACATTGAATTTGTGCTCCAGCAGCTGCATGACTCTCGGTATGTGTCTGACGTAGTGTGATTTTTCATCCCGGAGTAGAAGGCGGAGGAATATCCCTGCCACCTTGCAGTGTCGCTGTGCTCCTAAGACATGATACCAACTCCTAAAGTTTTCAATCTCGAGCAAGGGCATGCCCTCATGGTATCGTTGTATCATCGATACGACCAGGTTTGGGTTGATATCACGTCGTGCATCTTCCAGTAAAGAGACTAGGTCATAGGCCATCGGCCCGATCACAGCGTCCTGGAAGTCAAGCAGTCCACAGCCAGAAATTCCGATTCCCGGGGTAACTCGCATCAGGTTATCAACGTGGAAATCTCTCAGTACGAGCGAATGGGCAGGTTCGGGGAGACTATCTAGGATGTCCTGCCAAATCGAGATATAGCTGTGGCGCATCTCGGTGCTGGTGGGGTTGTTGAGAATTACCGGCGCATACCAGTCGGTGAGGAGGAGTGCTTCCTGTATGAAGAGGTTGCGGTCATATAGGGGAAGGTCGATCGCAGCGGCATCCGGGTGGCTGTGCAAGGCGATCAGCACGTCGACGGCCAGAGGATAAAGTGAGGTGTCATCCGTACCAGATGAAATCAAACGGGTAAAAGTGTCGTCACCAAAATCTTCCAGCAACAGGAGGCCGTATTCTTCATCAAAATCTATGATCTCAGGTGCTTTGAGTCCTACTGCGGTGAGGTGGCGGGCAATTTTGGCGAATTGCCCTACATTTTCGAACTCCAGCGGTGCGTCCATGAGTAAGTAGGGTCTGTCCGTGTCCGATAGACGGAAATATCGGCGGAATGAGGCATCCTGAATGAGAGGCGACAGTGATCGCAGGTCAAGACCGCGCTGGTGAAGAAAAGTGCGGTACTGGGCCTGTCTTTCGTCGTTGACCGTCATAAGGATTGGTGTCTGTCAAAAGATGCCATGGAGATACCATTGACCACTTCCGAGGTCGCGAAAAATCCAGGCTCGCAATTGGTTATTTGAAGCCAGATAGTAATCACGTTTTACTGGATTTTTATCCCACCAGCCACTGCTGATTCGTTCGATCTGTTTATCCAGCAACAATGGTTTTCCTTGGAGACAGGGTTGACCGTGTTTTATATCCATGTGTCTGGGCCGGTGAAGTAACCACAGTGGTCGAGGAGAAGATTGAAATGTAGGTCCAAGCTCTCCGGGAGAGCAAGGCATCCAGGATTGTTCCGGGCGATGATCTGGATTGAGCCGTATGCCCTGAACAGCTTTGAAGCCAAGGCGGTTCTGAAGACTGTCGAGCAATACTGTTGGATCTCCTGAGAAATTACAGTTGTTTGTTATCAGAGTATCATTATCTTCCGGGATCGATGTCAGGAGTTTTGCTTTGAGAGCCAGGTGTGTAATTGGTCGCTTCAGCTGTACCGCTTCAAATGCAAGCCGGGATAGTTTTAGAAACACTTGAGTCTCTCGGTGGGGACGGGATATTTGCACGGGTATGTCCAAGGAGTACCCATGGTCATCTGTAATAATCCAGTTAAGGTGGTTGGCTGCTATACAGGAATGCTTTAACTGTACGCACATAGTGTTCAGCAGATGTTCTATAGCTGGAAGCAGAAACTCAATTGAGTCGATATCCTGTATAAGTGCTACATCTTCGTAGAATGTCAGTGGAGGTGTATAAAATAACTGTGGGTCAGCCGTTCGGCCGATGATCTGATCTAGTTGATTGAGTACAGCCGGATTGAGTCGCCGGGCAAGACCATGCCGTGGAAGGCGTAGTAACCCTCCGATTTTATGGATGCCGAGCCGGTTTAGTAGATCGTTTCGGCGACGCCCAAGATTTAGCCATCCGACGGGCAGGTTGCGCAGGTGAGATACAAGTCGCCTGCGGTCAGTGACACACAGCGTTCGACCTGCACGGGCACTCAATATCGCACTTGCAGGTGTCGGAGTGACAGCCGTCTGGAATCGATGGGCTTCAGTCTGGATCCAGCTATCTACCGATGTCAACAGGGACTGAAGTCCACCATAGAGTTTAAGGCTGCCTGCGATCTCCATCAGTAGGCAATTCTCGCGAATGACAACAGCAGGTGTCCAGCGGGTTGCCCGGCTGGCCAGTTTTCCCAGTACCTGTTGTTCCGACCTCTGGTCACGGGGGAATGTTTTGAGTTGTGGGACCATAGCGCGAGCTGTAGCCAGTGTCATATCTGGCCGAATACCAGCCTGGTCTGCGGCATCATTGACAGTGATGATCCGATAAGCCTGTCTTTGCTGTTCAAAAATCACCACTGGTATGTTTTCAGCGAGGTTAGTGACAACTTCAAGAGAGAGTTTCGGAAAATATAAGGCCAGCCAGAGCGGAAGTTTGTTGGATGGTCCTGTCAGTGAGGGAGTTTGGGTGGGGGGAGGTGGAACGGAAAAGAGCGTTCTCGAGGTTGGGCTTCCCGGTATAACACAGGTGTTTGAACACTGATTCACGGACAACAGCCCATATCGGATGGTCTATGTTGAACAGGGATACGCCGTGACAGCGTCAGGTTATTCACTGAACAGCCGCCTCGACACTTAAGTATGTTTAGTTGAATGCCATCTGGATCCGGCTGACACTGAATGCGCAGGGCGGCACTGGTATGGGGGTCCACAGCACGGCCAGTGCAGAAGCAGATCATCCAGGTCTGGCTGCGTTCAGCGGCCAGTTGAAGGCGGCGTAGGGGAGTCCGGCCGAGGTGTTGAGTCCAGAGCAAAACCACACTGCAACCGCCGGATCGAAGAGATTCTTCTGCTGCCCATAAGGCATCCTGCTGTCTACTGGGCCGGACTAAAAGTATCCTCGACAGTTCTATACCGTTGTCGTTCAGGGCTGGTGCAA
>Ga0315336_1003322_pt1 | contig 21729 bp, 18 predicted proteins | sample ASW5metaG_FD_204512 | JGI IMG/M metagenome (GOLD analysis project Ga0315336, IMG submission 204512) | Ammonia-oxidizing marine archaeal communities from Monterey Bay, California, United States - ASW #5 | ecosystem: Environmental > Aquatic > Marine > Intertidal zone | place: USA: California... | reverse complement strand
TTGGGCTATGGTCTAAATGATTCGCCAGCTGGACTAGCTGGATGGATCACGGAAAAATTCTACAGCTGGACCGACTCGCATGGTGATCTGGAATCATGTGTTAGCCGAGACGAACTTCTCACTAACATCATGATCTATTGGGTAACTGGTACTGCTACGTCTGCTGCACGGTTGTACTACGAGTCCAAGCACTCTGATCAGAGCGGGATGTACGGAGATGGCCGAATCGCAACGCCAACAGGATATGCGATGTTTCCGGGTGAGCTCTATCAGCCCCCAAGGGTTTGGGTCGAGGAGTTGTACAACGTTGTCCATTGGACAGCACCGGCTGCGGGCGGCCATTTCGCGGCACTTGAGCAACCGGCCTTGCTAGCCGATGACGTGCGTAAGTTTTTCCGATCGCTACGCCGTAGTTACTCCTGAATAACAATCGCCGGTATGAGTCTTCCAGGCATAGAAACGGGGGTTGCTCACTCAACTTGCTCTGATGGAGGACCGAGCGCGGTAAAGGCATCGTCCACTATCTCCAGGGCACGCGTTAAATCGTCTTCCGTATGGGCGGTAGAAACGAAATGGTTGTGATAACCCAACATGTAGACGCCGCGTTTAACGCATTCATCGATCCATGCAATATGCGCCTTGCGAGGGACATTCGAGAGCCGTAGATAGGGCATGGCCGGAATGCCCGAAACAGCCAGATCGTATTGGTGCGAGGCGGCAACTCTTGTTAAGCCGTCTTTCCATTTGTTACCAAAATCGTTCATCTGTGTTACAGCATCGATTCTCTGCAGCTCTAACAGCGTGGCGTGAGCAGCGGCCATGGGTGCTGCGTTAAAAAATTGCGTGCCCGTGAAGTAAACGTCCTGAGCGGCCTGCTTCAGTGCATCAGAACCGGCCAATGCGGCAAGTGGGTAGCCGTTGGCTATGGCTTTGCCAAAACAGATTAAGTCTGGGGTGAACCCATACTCGACATTGGAGCCGTTGAGATTGATGCGGAACCCGGTGCGGACATCATCGACAATGATGACGATACCGTTTTTCCTACATATGCTTTCTACTTGCTGCCAATAACCCTCGGCAGGCAGCGTATTGTCGGTAAACACCGTGTGATCGTATGGCGATGAAATAAACCCGGCGATGTCATCGGGGTGTTGATCGATTTCTTTTTGCAGGGCACCAATATCATTCCATGGAATCTCGATGACATTTTCACTGTCTGTTGGCGTAATGCCGGGATTTCCTTCCCCTTGCATCCATGCTGCGACGCCGTGATAGCCGTCCGCTATTTTTATCAGCTTCTGCCGACCGGTAGCAGCGCGTGCGACCAATGCGGAAAGGGCTGTAGCGTCACCACCATTTTTACTGAACAGCGCCCAGTCGACCGCAGTCACCATATCAACCAGGGTTTCCGCGAGCTCTACCATAACCGGTGATGCCAGGCTTACAGTGTTGCCTGCCTTCAGTTGATTGAGCGCTGCTGCGTCTACGCCGGGGTGGTTGTAGCCCAGGATCATGGGTCCATAGGCGCACATGAAATCGATATATTCGTTGCCATCAACATCCCAGAAATGTGAGCCTTCGCTTTTCGAGAAAAACTTAGGACCGGATTCGCGTACGAAGTACCCGTAGTGGCCGAAGATTCCGCCAGGTATAACCGACTTGGCTCGTGCATATAAGGCATCTGATGTGGACATGTCATAGGTCGTCGTCATGACTAACTCCTGAAACTTGAGAATGTTTGTCTAGGATTGCATTGCAGTGAGACATCCGGTGGCTGTTAAAACTGTTTCCAGTTCCGAGCTGCCTGACTGTGTGGCGTACTTGTCTCGTAGCACTTGAAGCGATTTTGCGTGGTATTTTTGTGGCGTCTGGGTAAAGGTCTGGTCCTTCAACGCGACTGAAAATTCCTCTTCTCCGGCCAGCATGGCTTGGGCATTCGCCAGCGTCCACGGCAGGAAAAGCTCACCGATCTGTTCTTTCAGAAATGGCGTCAGCGTAGGCGCCAGAGAATCCCAAGGTTCGTATTCCCCACAGTCGGCTGGCCACAACATACGATGTATCCACTCCAGTAGATGCGGCGCGGTTGCTTCGATTAATGCGCCCCCGGTTGGGTCCGTCCAGGCACAATACAGCTGACCCCACAGACCAAAATCCGCGAAAGCGGGTTTACCCCCGAAGAGGTAGGGGCGATCGCTGAGGTGAGTGTCGAGCAGCTTGATGCCATCGCTGAATGATTGTTCAATCTGTGGCGCAGTTTGTTCGTTTGAGCCTACAAAGGAGACACGACCTTTCATGTGTCCGATGACTTGTTCGCGAATGGCCTTGCGCGTCTCTTCATCGGCATGGGGAGCGTTCAAGGCAGCAATTCTGCCCGAGGCACTCAAGCAATCTTCGTCACGAGCCCAGCGTAGGTGGAACATCCATTTGTTCCCCCATTCGTCGCCAAATTCTTCTATGAGTTCCGAAATGAACCTGCAAACCGGGTCGGCAGGGTGAATAGACGGTTCGGGGAAGCGCGCCTCTATAGTTTCTAATATCGGGGTTGAGTCCTGTCGTGCGTCCCCGTTCGGCGCGACAACCAAAGGGATGATGGGAATTTTGGCATGCTTTTGATATTCGTCTTCGGATACTGCATTACGCAATACCCACTCGTGTGGGATCTTTTTGTAGCGGAAGTAAGATCGAACTTTGACCGAGTAGGGTGAAAGTTCCGCGCCAAATATTCTGTATACGTCGGCCATGAGCTAGGATTCCGTGCGGAGGTTTTTGTTTGCCGCGATGGAACTGCCACTCTTCGCATATCTGGCTTTGCGTTCCTCGCTCCACTGGTCGATCTCTTCTTCGGGGACGCCATAGGCGAGGCCGCGACCGACTGCAGGTCTTGCGCGGACTCGATCGATCCACGCCATTACGTTCGGCAGATCGGTCATGTTGATTTTGCTCCACTTCCAGCCGCGCACCCACGGATAGATCGCGATGTCGGCGATGGTGAGTTGGTCACCACAGACGTAGTCGCTTCCGTCCAGTTGGCGGTTGAGAACGGACGCCAGCCGTCGACCTTCCCTGCCGAATCTCTCCAGGGGGTGGGCTTTGGCCGCATCGTCGACATCATCCATGTAGCGCGTGTAGCTGAGCTTGTTGCCGAATATGGGCCCGACGTTGGCGGCCTGCCAGAACAACCACTGCAGGACGTCCCAGCGCGCCTTGCCATGAGCGGGTAACAGGTCGCTTGGATACTTGTCGCCCAGGTACTGCAGAATGGCGCAGCTCTCCATGATGCTCATACCCCCATCGATAAGGACGGGTATTTTCTGATTGGGGTTGTGATGGGTGAACTCGGCCGAAAACTGCTCTCCTTGGGTGAGATTGATTTCGCGGATTTTAAGACCCGGCATCTCTATGCCTGCTTCGATCAGTTCTTCCACCATGATGTTGACCTTCCAGCCGTTGGGTGTTGCGGCGGTCCATAGTTCCATCAGTGTCTCCATAATCTATGTTCTCAATATCTTTTCGCGAAGGTCGGCGGTAGTTTGCTCGATCGCCGCAATTTCTTGCTCCGAATATCCCAATGCCTGCATCACCTCGTTTGTGGCGTTACCGAGAGCGGGCGGTGCGCCTTTGACGGATCCTGGTGTTTCGCTCAAGTGAATCTGGTTGCCAACGACGCGAGATTCTCCCACGCCGTCGAATGTCATCGGCACGACATACTCGTTGGCGACGGTTTGTGGGTCGACAACAACTTCCGCGTGGTTCTGAACTTTCTGCACGATGACGTCATCTCGTCCAGCAAAAAACTGATCCCATTCAGCAGAGGTGCGGTTGGCAAAGAGCTTTTTCATGCCTGCTCGGACATGGGCTACGGCCGCGTCGTCCTGCCTGTCAGGGATAGCGCCCATGCGTTTCATGCCATCGTCCCAATTTGGGTCTTTGGCCATCTCGGGCGTCCCTCCGAATTCACAAAAAGCAGCCCACGCATTGTCGCCAGTTAAAGTGAATAGATAGGCGCGACCATCACTGGCCTCGTACACACCCCATGGCCCGCGGATGTTGGGCATGTGGCTGCCGGCCCGACTGAGGGGGTTGCCGGTCAGCAGACATTGTTGTATTTCCCACGACTGCAACCAAAGTTGCGTGCCGAGGCTTGACGTATTTACCTTTTGCCCGATGCCATGGCGCTCTTTTGCTAACAAGGCGGTGACGATACCCAGCGCAAATTGCATGGCCCCGGCGCCGTCGGCGATGGTGGCGCCTGCGGGCATTGGCAGCCCGTCCGCTGGACCGCAGAGGCTGGCCAACCCACCCCGGGCTTGCACAGCGCCCTCAACCATTGGCTGGTCGGCATCTGGACCGCGTGGGCCGAACCCGTTCACTGCGGCGTAAATCAATCCAGGGTTCTTTTCGGCAATGCTTTCGTAGTCAAGACCTAGGCGATTGAGAAAAGGGGCGCGGTAGTTGGTCATGAAGACGTCTGCATTGGCAAGTAGGCGATGCACTACCTCGAGACCGGCCTCGGTGTTGACGTCCAGGCACACGGAACGCTTGCCGCGGTTACCGGCGATAAACATCGAGCCGGGCGTTTCAGGTGGCGTCTCGTTGTTAACCCCTCGATGAAAGCGACTGGCATCACCAATAGGTGGTTCGATTTTGATGACATCTGCGCCCATATCGGACAGATACACACCCGCTGCAGGCCCTTGAATGGCGGTGCCCATTTCGACGATGGTGTAACCGCTGAGTGGTTGAGGCATAGGAATATTCGCTTTCCTGAATTATTGCTGATGTAAGGCTTTAACTGATGTTGGAAAAATCGGGGTCTCGTTTTTCAAGGAACGCGTTGATGGCCTCCATATTTTCAGGCCCCCCGTGAAGCTGGTCATAGACTTCTCCTTCAGCATCTATGGTTTTCCGAATCTTCTCGCGTAGGGGTCCCAGGGATAGCGCCTTAGCTTTGATCAATGCTACCGGTGAGTTCGCAGCTATCATTTGAGCTCGCTGCATCACCTCATCCTGTAGTGATTCGTCGGCAAAGACCTCCAGCACCAATCCCGATGCCTTGCACTCGTTGGCATCAAACCAAGCGGCTGAATAGAGCATCCAATTGGCAGCTTGTTGACCCATCAGGCGAGGGAACAGGTAGGTACTGGCAGCCTCGCCGACAACGCCAAGGGAGGCGAAGGGGCAACGCAGGCGTGCGCTTTGCGCCATAAATGCCATGTCTGCAAGACCAATAATGGTGGCGCCAAAACCGACCCCGAAGCCATTGATGGCGAGCAGTAATGGCTTGGGGAAATCAATGAGCGTATTGAACAAGCCGGGCACGCCATGTTTGGGGGGTTCTATCTCCTTGTTCACTTCACTTAGATCGAGGCCGGTGGAAAATGCACGGCCAGCGCCGGTCAGAATGACTACCCGTATGGCAGGATCCGCCCCGGCTGCCAGCAGTGCTTCCGTGAGTGCGTCGAATTGTTGCCCGTTGAAGGCGTTCATCGCCTCCGGTCTGCTCAAAGTCAGGGTTCGCACAGCCCCGTTGTCGGTTGTTAGTACCATTGTTTTCGTCCTCCAGATAAAGTCAGCCCGAATTAGAAGCGGTACGTGGCTTCCGCAGCGATAGTGTGGATTTGTACGATTCACTGGGGACTTCAAAGTCGGGTCCACCACGACGAAACTCAATGCCCGGCATGTCGTACATCACAAACGCATCATAGTCGGCGGCGAATTCAGGTGAGAAGAACACGCGAGCGGCGGGTTGTTCAACGTGGGTCCAGCGGATATCCAGCGAATCAAAGAGTGCAAAAAAGGTGTTGTGGTCGAAAGGGTGGCCTTTCGTGACAAGAAGAACGTTTGGGCGATCAGTCATTCGAAAATCCTACCCAGAAGCCGGTATACCGTGTACAACTGTACACCGTAACGGGTACAATAGTACACATTCAATAGTCTCCGCAAGCGCTGATGCGGGCATTGGTACCCTTGCGGCGTTGTCGGTATCGTCGCCGCGTCAGCCGGTACGCTAGATTGAGAATTCGTGTTGATGACTAGATCAGACAGCAAAAACCAAGGTCAGAAGCCTGCTGCCGCCAAATCGGGCAAGGAAGTCAAACAGGACCGCCGCCAGCTCATCCTCAAAACCACGTTACGCGTGATTGCAGAAGAGGGCGTAGCCGCTGTTACCCATCGGCGTGTCGCGAGCGCCGCGGGTATCCCGCTGGGCTCAACCACCTACCACTTTGAATCTCGCTTACATCTGTTGCGCGAAGCATTCGACTACTATCTCGATATAAACATTGCCAAATATCGTAGCTTGAGCGCAGACCTGGCAATCGAAACTATTGACGACCTAGTTGACTTTATTCTGATGATGAATGATCGCCATTATGCCGGTGAGCCCATCCTGCTGGCGGAATACGAACTTACACTGTTTGCAGCGCGCGATCCGGCCATTGCCCGTTCGTTACACGCCTGGGATGAGTTATCGGTGTCTTCGATGGCGCGACACTTAGAAACCCTCGGCGCCGCCAAGCCATTCGATGCCGCTCGAACAGTTGTGTATCTGGTGCGAGGCTATGAACTAGACCGGCTTAGCTATCACCAAGGAGATCCCAAGGATCTAAGACAACGTATGAAAGTTGTTATCGAGGCTTTCGTAACTTAGATTTCGAGCGGGTGCTCATAGGGACTTACCAAGAAATCATCTAACAACCTGGCAAGGTCGCGCGGATTAGCCTACACAGTCTCGAGAGCCGTGTGACGGCTTAGCACGTCGAAGTCGACGTCCTGATGTAGCAACACGATTCGGTTTCTGATCGCAATGGCGGCAATCAAGCAATCGATCAACTTTCTAGCGGTCTCGCCATTGGCGCGGCACCGGCGGTATAGAATCGCCGCTTGCTCGTAGTCCACCGGATCAGCGTGAACTTGCGTACCGCGGGCGAGCAATCGTCTGAGTTGGACGAGGTGGTGTTCATTGCGTGCGCCTGCAAGCACTTCCATTCGAATTGGGTCCGTGACGGCGATCTCGCCGGCAAGAGCGTCTTGTACGCGCTCGCAAACCGGTGAACCTGTGTCTCTCAGGAACTCGATCCAAGCCGACGTATCGATCAAGATCATGCAGATCGGGTTGATCGCAACTTGTCGAGATCACCTTCCCAGCCGGACCCGCGCAGGCTCATGGCTTCCTCCAGATTCAGAGGTTCTGCGGCTAAGACTTTCAAGGCGAAGTTGACTGCTTCTTTCTTGGTCGCAAATCGATATCGCCGCATCACCTCCGCGCAGGCTTGCTCGTCAATGTCGATATTGGTGCGTGACATACACCAACGATACACCTCGCATTCGCAGGTATCAAGCAATCTGAACGGCTACCAAAATCTAACCCCGGCTCGTATGGTAAACGGCTGCAATTTTTCTATGTATTTGTTGAGGATGCTACCCATGACCTGTGCTGCGCATGTCCAGGGGGCCAGCCTCGGAATTCCGATCGCGGACATTCGCGTTGGAGACATCATGGAATCCAGCAGCGGAGCACGACTTCATTCGCGGCGTCTATTCTGCACACGAACTCGCGCAACGTCTGCACTGGCACATCGAGATTTCCCACGCGCCGACCTTCGCTGACATTTGCCACGCCCTGACACCGCACCTACGCTAAGGGACCATACGGAAGGCAGTCTGCTTTTCGCCAACGAATTTGGAATGCCGGAAGGTTGACGCCGTCGCTCGCACGATCAAATCGCGGGCGAGGACCGGGCCGCATCCTCCAATTCGTGCAGGTCGGCGTTGCGGTCCCGCGCGAGCAGCACGTAAACGGCGGGCACCACGAACAAGGTAAACATCGTTCCGAGTCCGAGCCCAGTGAAGATCACCAGGCCCATCTGAAAGCGACTCACCGAGCCCGGTCCGGTCGCCAGTAGCAGCGGCACCATAGCCATGAGCATCGCAACTGTGGTCATCAGAATCGGGCGATAGCGGGTTGCAGTGGCTCGCGCCACGGCTTCGCGTTTTTCCAATCCTTCTGAAACCTGGAGGCGATTGGCGAAATCAACGATGAGGATGCCGTTCTTGGCAATCAGACCGATCAGTGTGATCAGGCCGATTTGCGTGTACAGGTTCATGGAAGCGAAGCCCAGGTAGATGAACAACATCGCCCCCGCTATCGACATGGGGACTGACACCAGAATGATGAGCGGATCCAGCCAGCTTTCGTATTGAGCAGCCAGCACCAGATAGATCACCAGCAGGGAAAGAAAGAACGTATACATCAGGGCATTTCCCTGCTGCATGAGCTGGCGCGACTCGCCGGTGTAATCGAACCCGATGTTTTCCGGCAGCAACTGCTGCGCAGACTGTTCCATGAAGTTCATGCCATCCCCCAGGGAAATCCCCGGCGCCATTAACCCGCTGATGGTTACGCTGTTGAGTTGTTGAAACTGCGCCCGCTGCGTCGGCTCGATTTCATGTGCTAACGAAACGAAGCTGTCGAGGGGAATCAGCGCGCCATCCGAACCGCGTACGTGATAGTCCTCAAGCAGGGTATCGTCCAATCGGTAACGACGCGCCACCTGCGGAATCACTTCGTAGCTGCGCCCGCCCTGATTGAAGCGGCTGACATAGCCACCACCCAGCAGCGTAGACAGGGTGCTGCCGAATTCGTCCATATCGACGCCCAGATCTCCCGCGCGATCGCGGTCTATGAGCAGGCGTGTCAAAGGCAGTGCAATCTCGGCGGATTTGCGCAGGTAGACAAAACTGCCGCTGCCATAGCCGGCGCCGATGAGCTGGTCTGCTGCGTCTACGAGCTGATCGTAGGGTGCATCGCCGGTCAGCACGAACTGCAGCGGTGTGCCGCGCGCCGCCCCGGGCAGCGACGGAAAGGTGAATACCGCCACCTCCACGCCGGCGATCTGACTCACCATCTGTTGCGCCAGCGGCTGCAGTTCCATCTGGGAACGCTCGCGCTCTGCCACCGGCACGAAGCGGAAGCCGCCGAAGCTGGTGGCGGGCGTGCCGCCGCCGCCGATGAGTAGAAAGCTGCGCAGGTACTCTGGAAACGTTTCAAATGCTTCCACTACTTTGGCCGCATGGGCCGCCGTGTATTCCAACGTAGCGGTTTCTGGCGCGGAGATCTGTACGTTCAGAACCTCGCGATCTTCGGTGGGCGCCAGTTCCCGCGTGCTGCCCGCGTAGAGGAAGTAGATCGATCCGGTCACCGCGACGGCGACCAGCAGCGGCACGGGCAGAAACCGCAGCGCGTCTCGCAGCAGCCACTGGTGCACACGCACCTGCATGGCGAAAGCTTTGTCGACAAAGCGTTCCAATGCATTGCCGTGATCGCGATCCGGAAGAATCCGCGCCGCCAGCATGGGCGCAAGCGTCAGTGCCACGATGCCGGACACGATCACTGTGCCGGCTAAAGCATAGGCGAACTCTGTGAACAGCGAGCCCGCCAGCCCACCCATGAAACCGATGGGCGCATACACGGCAACCAGCGTGGTCGTCATCGACATGATCGGCAGCACCAACTCGCGTCCGCCGGCGAGCGCTGCTCGAAACGGCGTTTTGCCCTCGCTGATATGGCGGTGCACGTTCTCTACCACGACAATGGCATCGTCAACCACCAGCCCTATGGCCAGCAGCATGGCCAGCAGCGTCAGCAGGTTGATGGAAAAGCCCATCAACAACATGAGAAACGCGCCGCCGACCAGGGACAAAGGTACCGCCAGCGCCGGAATCACTGCGGCTTGCCAAGTGCCCAATGACAGGAAGATCACCAGCAGCACAATGATTACCGCTTCGATCAGTGTGGTGTACACCTCCTCGATGGAATCTTCGATGTAAAGGCTGCCATCGTAGACCAGGTTCAGCATCAGCCCGGGCGGCAATTGATTGGTGATGTCGGGCAGGAGCGCGTTGACCTCGGCAGACAGCGTCAGCGGATTGGCCCCGGGCGTTGCTGTCAGCGCCAGCATGACCGCCGGCTGGCCGCTGAACCAGCTTTCCTGGTTGGGATTGCTGGTCGACAAACGCACGTCGGCCACGTCCTTCAGGCGGATGACAGAGGTCCCCTCGGTGCGCAATACCAGGTTTTCGAAATCTGTCACGGTGGTCAGGTTGGTGGTGGCGGACAGGTTGATCATGACGTTGTCGCCCTTGGTCTGGCCTACCGCGGATTGCACGTTTTCTTCCAGCAGCGCGCGGCGCACCTCTGCGGCGGTCATATCCAGAGCCGTGAGGCGCACCGGGTCCAACCATACCCGCAGCGCCATGGACTGGTCGCCGTTAATGCCTGCCTTGGCCACGCCCGGCAACGCCTGTAGCCGCGGTACGATGCTGCGCAACGTGTAATCGGTCATCTGCGCGGTGTTCATCGTTTCGCTGGTCAGCGCCAGATACATGAGTGCCCAGCCGTCGCTGGTGGACAGCGATATCACCGGGTCCAGCGCCTCGCGTGGCAGCGTATTGCGTTCGCTGGCAATCTTGCCCTGAATCTCCGCCAGCGCATCGTATGGGTCGTAGTTCAACGCCATGTATGCCTGAATGATCGAAACTCCCTGGCGGGAGTTGGATGTGACGTAATCGATGCCCTCAGCTTCGGAGGCGGCGCGTTGCAGCGGTTCGGTGATGAACGCCTGCACCAGGTCCGCATCGGCGCCCGGATACGCAGTGGTGATCGTGACCAGCGCCTGTTCGGTTTTTGGATATTCGCGCACTTCCAGTTCGATCAGCGAGCGGACTCCCAGCAGAAGAATCAGCAGGCTGATAACCGATGCCAGCACCGGTCGCTGGACGAACACGTCCGTGAGTTTCACTGATCCTTTACCCCTGCCGGCATGACGACCCCGTCGACGATGGTAACCGGCTGGCCTTCCCGCAACTTGAGGTGACCGGTGTGTACCACCAGCTGTTGCGTTGCCAGTCCGGACAATATCTCAACACGCTCATCCCGGGTGCGCCCCACGGTGACCTGCTGGCGGTGGGCGGTGAGACCCGCATCGGATTCCTTGATGGTGAATACCGATTCTCCGTAGGCGAGAAAACTGATCGCCGTACGCGGCAGGGTGAGCACCGGTTCCGCGCCGCTGAGGATGAGGTGCACGGTGGCGAACATGCCCGGCTGCAGTTGCAGGTTGCTATTTGCGAGCTTGCCGCGCAGTTTCAGCGCGCGGGTACGCACGTCCACGTCCGGGCTAACCACCATCAGCTGACCTTTGAACACCTGTCCCGGCCACGCTGCCACTGAGATTTCGAGCTCCTGACCAGGACGTAGTTGCCCCCGATGTCTTTCCGACACGCTGAAGTCTGCGTAGATGGGGTCCAGACTCTGCAGCCGCACCATGGGATGACCGGGCGCAACGATGGTGCCCAGACTCACCTGGCGAATGCTCAGGATGCCGTCGAACGGCGCGCGTAGCGTCTTGCGGCGCACGAGCGCCGCCTGGCGCTCCACCTGCGCCGCCAGGCTTGCCATCTGCGACTGTGCCTTGTCCAACAGCGCCTGGGAGAATGCTGGCGTTCTACGCAGCTTCGTGATCCGGTCCAGTTCCAGGTTCGCCAGCTTGAGCTCTGCCCGCAACGCATCAAGCTGGGCATTTTCCTGTGTCGCGTCCAGGCGCACCAGGACTTGTCCCGCCGTAACCGGCGCGCCGGACTCGAAGTTGATTTCGGCGACTGTGCCAGGCACTTCCGAGGCGATATTCACGTCATCGATGGCTTTCAGGTCGCCCACTTCCTCGATGCGCTGCACCCAGGGAGTCTGCTCGACGCGGGTGGCGGTCACGGTCGCAGGCGGAGGGCCGCCCGTCGTGCGGGTCAGGCGCGCCGCGTCCTGCTTATGCTTGAGCGCGGCAATGCCCCCGGCAACCAGGACGATGGCGAGCAACGTAAGGGCTATTCTCGGGATCAAATGTGGTTTGGCGTCCTGTTAAACCGCTAGTTTACGTGAGGAGGGTGCAATTTCCCTTAAATTTAGAGGAAGGGCTCGCTGCGGTCGAAATTGACACCCTCAAACGTCTCGTGTGAGTCTCGCCGGAACTCAAAGAAAGGATGCGCGTAATGGGAATCTTTTCTTGGATCGTGATGGGCTCGAGCAATAACAACCGAAGAAGTTGAGAGGCGGTAGCAGAGCCTAGCGCAGGGGGAAAGTGTAGGCTGTCAGCCTACCTGGAATGGGTCTTCGAGCGGGGGCTCCGGTCGCTCAAGAGCATTTTCAAACAGACACTGTTCCACAAGCACGGTGTCGAAGAAATTGTGCATCTCCATGATCTTGCCGCCTTGGATGGTAAAGATCTCACAATAGGTCTGCTCGTAATTGTTGCCGTCGAGGGTTGGCCCGCCACCCTTCATGAGGCCCACCACACGGTCACCTTCCGCCGCAACGATCTTCCACTCCTTGGCAAATTGAATCTGCTCGGGCACTAGCTTCTCCAGAAGCTTCTCGCCGATCATGCCTTTGCAACAAGCCTGCTTGCCGTAGATGCGCCCCGAAACCGGGGTATTTCCCACCATGTTGTACACAACGTTCTCATGATGCATGTCGAAGATCGTCTCGAAATCCCCTGCTGCCAGGGCTTGGTACCATCGTTCCACCAGACGGCGATTTTCCTCAACGACGCTCATGGTTCCTCCAGTATTGGCGATTCGCTACTAATCTCGCAGGTTATCCAGCGTGAGTGTCAGCGGCTGTAGCGGACCGAGATGCCCCAGGTGCGCGGCGGGCCGTACTGGCTCAATGTTCCGCCAGTGGTCGCATTCGGGAGATGCGTTGCGGCATATTCCTCGTCGGAGATGTTCTCTACAAACGCAACTACGCGAACGCCTTCCATGCGTCCGCCACCCGGCGTCCAGATCACACGGAAATTCGTAAGGGAGATATCGTCCTGCAGCGCGAAGTCGTTGTTGAACACAGTGTGATACATCTCGTCGGTGTACGAATACTCGCCGCGCAACGTCAACAGGTCTCCGTTGCCCAGGCCGATATCGTACTCTGCGCTCATGGAGAACTTGGTGTCTGGCGAGCGCAGCAGATCGTTGCCTTCGAGCTGCTGCAGGCAACTCAGTCCGGTCGGGTCGCAGTTCATGCCAATGTCTGGATTCAGCGGGTCAGTGGACAGGAAGTCTTCGAATTCGGCGTTCAGCAGGGAAACCGACGCGTCCATCCTGAAGTTGGCGGAGACCAGCCACAACAGTTCCCCTTCGAAGCCATAAGTTGTGGCGTCGGCAGCGTTTTCCACCACCGATGCGTTGTTGATGAACAGGCGCGCCTGGTAGTCCTCGTAGTCGTAGTAAAATGCAGTCAGATTCAGCTGCATGCTGTTGTCAAAAAAGCGTGATTTACTGCCGATCTCGTAAGCGAGAAGCGTTTCCGGATCGAATGGGTTGTTGCAGGAACCGCCGTTGAAACCTCCGGCTTTGAATCCGGTGGAAACCGATCCATACAACATCGTGGAATCCGTAAGGTCGAAGTCGAGTCCTACTTTGCCTGTCACCTCGCTCCACTCATCGTTCAGGTCCAGCCCGACACAGAAATCGCCGCCCAGGTTATTCACCACCGTCTGGCCGTAATCTTTTTCGTCTTCGGTCCAACGTACTCCAAGGGTACCGCGTAACCGGTCGGAAAAATTATAGGTCGCCTGTCCGTAGGCTGCTATCGAGGTGGTGTCCTGGAAGACGTTGAACTGAAGAAACGGTACCGCGCTAGCTGTGCCATCTATCTTGGTGCCAAAAAACGCCAATGATCCAGGTGGGAGCGGACCTCCGCCACCGAAAATGCCGAAAATCGCTTCGAACGTCGCCTGGAATGCCGGTAGTTCGTAATCCCACAATTCGGACATCTCTGACTCGTAGTAGTACGCGCCCGCGATCCAGTCGAGATTTCCCGACGAACCGCTCAGTGTGAACTCCTGGGACCACTCTTCATTGTCCTGGAAGCAGCCCTGAACCAGCGAATCGATGCTCGAGCCATCGATGCTGACCTTGTCGCAGTTCTGCTCGACTTCGTAGTACGACGATATCGACTTGAACTCCACACTATCATTGATATCCCAGATGATCTCAGCGGACCCTCCGTAGGCCTCCCTTTCCGAATGGAACCGGCCTGTCGAGAACGGGTTGCGGGGGTCGTCGGAGAAGACACCTGGAGGACTGAGATTAAGGCCAAACGCGTCCACGCAGCTCACCGGACCGCAACTGCCCGGAAAGGCCAGAATACCGCCAGGGTTGCCGGTGCTTAAATACAGGGGTGCGACCGGATGATCGTCGGTGACCACGATGGGCGGTCCGCCCACTTCGCTGTCCAGGTACTCTCCGCGCAGAATGATCTCGACGGTATCACTGGCCGAGATGACCGCGGATATTTTGGCGATTGTGGATTCTGCTTCGTCCTCTTCCCGGCCGTTGAAGCGATTGGTCGCATAGCCATCGTGCTCGTCGTGGGCCACTGCGGCACGCACGGCGAACTTGCCGGGCACAATGGGTGCATCCCCTGAAACCTCGAATCTTGTGCGGTCGTAGTCGCCATACAATGCCGACACACTGAACGCCGGGTCTTCACCCGGCAGGCGGCTGATCACGTTGAGGCTTCCACCTGTGGAGTTGCGGCCGAACAGCGTACCCTGGGGACCGCGTAGTACCTCGATGCGTTCCACGTCGAACAGCAGCGAAGAGGAGGACACCAGTCCACCGCGATAAATACCATCCACGTGCAGAGCCACTCCGGGCTCCGCCATCATTTCGGAAATATCGACACCTACGCCGCGCATGGTCATCTGAGCCATGTCGGCGACTTCGTTGAAGACCAGACCCGGCACCATGAACTGCAGTTGCTGGAAGTCGTCCAGCCCTCGCACTTCGATGGTTTCACGCGAAACAACCGAGACCGCAATGGGAGTGTCCTGCAGAGCGCTCTCGCGCTTTTCCGCGGTCACGACAATTTCTTCAATTTCCGCCGACCATGCAGTCAGGGACGCCACGCACAGAAACGCTGCAGACGCAGCAACAATGCAAATCCTCATCATTCTCCCCTTTTCCAGGAAAAGCTAAGTCACATCCGCGACTGCTAACTGCGGCATACTTGAGTTTCGCGCAGGGGAATATCGATTTCAAGGTACAGGGCAGGATGAGTTGCGGGGTGAACCGACGGGACGAATGAGTGGGATCCACCTGTTTTGTTCAGGCGAGAAACCGGCGTACTGCTCGCGGCCTAAGCCTCTCGCTCGGCCGAACTGCTGATTAACTCAAACAGGTCGTCATAATCTGCTAGTGTATCTGTATCGCCGCGCTGGGCTGTACGCGCGAGAATCAATTCATCCGCCACGCCCTCATATTCTCGAATGCGCGCCGCACACTGCGCCACATTGCCAGTGATCGTCATGGTGTCTACCACTGCCTCAGGAACCAGATCGATGGCTTCGGCTAACCTGCCGGCAGGGACCAAGCGGGATGCTTGATCGGCAAATTCCGCAAAGCCCAGTTGCCTCAGCTGGGAATCGTAGTAAGGGTGCGGTATTGGATGATAGAGTTTGCAGATAGCGCGCTTGCTGGCTTCCCGCGCAGCGTTTTCATCCTTGTTAATACTGACTGTCGCGGCAGTCGGAAAAAGTAATGCATCTGGGTCGCGACCCGCTTGTTCTGCGCCGGAGCGCGCGTTAGGACGAACGATATCTCGCACAAATTCCACTGAAGACATAATGCCAATGCCGACACCGTCCGAAACTGCACCGGCCAGTCGAACCATGTTGGGGCCCGACGCGGACATATAGACGGGCAACGTTGGCGTCGCCGGGTCCCAAGTAGCTCGCCAGCGGATGCGGTGCACATCTCCCTGGTAGCGAACTTTTTCTGCCGCCTTACCGCTTACCACCAGTCGCACGATTTCCATGAAATCATGCATCTTCGCTTTTGCTTTGGATGAGTCGATGCCCATGTAAAGATCGTTGAAGTGAAGATTTCCGGTGCCAACGCCCAGTACAAATCGACCATCGCTTATCTCATTGAGATCCCGGGCTTCAAGCCCAGTCATCCACGGTTCTCGTGCAAACGCATTGACGATGTAGGTGCCCACCCGCGCTCGCTGAGTCGCGTTAATGACAGCGGCCGCCGTGATGGTGGCGCTGCGCCCGGCATCCACCGTATACAATGTGTGAATGCCCGCGCGCTCCGCTTCGCGAGAGATTGTCGTGATGGTTTTAATGGAATCTTCAAAACCCAACATCATGCCCGTCTTCATCAACCCTCCCCGTTTTTGGCCGATATTGCCCAGCTCACTTACTATCGATCGTGACAAAACACTTTCGAGTCGGTTCAACCGTACGAAACAATCCGGACCAACCTTTACGGAGAAGACAGCTCTGACCGGGTTCGACGTGAACCACGCTGCCATCTTCGTTACCCACCTCTATCTTGCCTGACAGGACCGTGAACACTTCATCCACTGGGTAGCTCTCCACCTTCAGTGTGCCTGGCTCCGCCGTCCAGATCCCGGTGGACACCGAACTTCCGGAAGTGAAGCTCTCCGCCACCCAGGTTTTGGAGCGAGGATCTCCTTCGGCAACGAGCTCCGCTGGGGGGATGGATTCTCGAATAAAGTTATCTTCGGTCTCTTCTATCAATACTGCATTCATAATGTCTCCTTCAAGTTATGCTGTTTGCTCTTCAACCGCACGCCAGGCTGCATCAAACGCAGCATCCATCAACGGAGTCGCCTCAGAGTCCGTGTTAGCGATCGATATCCTACCGAATTGAGCCCGACCGACCTCATGCGGCGCGTGACCTTGGTCCCACTCGGGGTCATCCAAACCAAGATATGAGTATGCGTAGCCATGCGGAATCCTATTCACCGTGATCGCTTGAATGTCTGTCTCGTGGTCAAGACCATGCTTTCCGAGCAGGCTCTGGAGTTGCTTTCGGATTTGCGCTTCATACTGATCGAACGTGGTTGCGTAGATTTTGTGGCGACCTGCGCGGTAGAGGTCTTGTGCTGTGCTGCCTTCCACCGCTGGCGTTGGTGACCCCATCATGAATACCGCCATGGGATCTTCGACATTGCGCGGTGGTTCGTATCCGCCATTCGTCATGGTTGGGGCAGCGCTCACCCATTGAAAGGGGTCTTGCGGACAATGCGTAAACGTGACGCCCAGCTTGGAGAAAGCCTGCCCATTGTCGAGTAGCACGTTCGCATAGACGAAGGGCGAGCGAGCGCCGTAGCTCAATCCTTCTTTCTGTACTTCGCTCATCTCAGGACACAGAAGTGGGATCAAGTTGTTGTAGCAAGCTAGAACGCAATGATCTGCGGTAACGCTCTGCGGCGTTCCGTCACGGACGTACTCCACAAGGACCGTGTCTTCTTTTGTTTCCCTAACCCGCACAACCGTACTGCTCAGCCGTAGCCTCGTTGCCCGTGCCTCGCGGTCCAATTCCCGATAGTCGAACCGCGCGACCGCAACGTCCTCAATACCCTTCATGCCAGGCGCAACATTGGGGATGAGTTTCTGAACGATGAGACGTGCAACCGAGGCGTTGCCGTCCGGAAACATCCTGATTTCTGCAATACCTTCGATCATCATCGCTGCAAGCGAGTCGACAAAGTTGGTGAGCCAACCCATGGCCCTCAAACCCGGGGCACCCGCTGAGATCGCTTCAAGCACGGTATGCTGCCACCCCGAAACCCCATTCAAAACAAGCAGATGCCCGTCGAACATCGCGATGCTCTCCTGCGACAGGCCTACCTTGTCGATCAGGAAACGGTTGTAGCTGACCGAGTTGATGTAATCGTACTGCTCACCCCACGACAGATCATTCAGGAAATCTTCCGCACCACCGAAGAACGCAATCAGCCTGTCCTGCTCGTCTGTCGGTATTGGTATCGACTGTACTGCGGCCGCATAGTTACCCCGTCCGTGCATGAACTTGTACCAATGACCACCGACGGTCGTGTGGCCATCCTTCCCCGGCATAGACATCCCGACACTTGCATGAAACTTTCCGCCGAGCAAAAGGTCATCCGGTGTATTGGCGTCCATCGAGGCAATCGCGTCTGAATCGATGCCAAGATCGATCATGAGCGTTCCTGCGGCTTCGCTGTAGTTGCTGGGATGGTCAAGATTCTGCGCGCCACCCAGGCTCAACACCATTCTGCCCTCGTGGTGGAACTCGTTGCGTTTCGCATGGCCACCGAAATCGTCATGATTGTCCACGATGAGAATACGCGCGCCTGGCCCCGCTTTTTTCCGATAGTAGTGGGCAGCCGCCAAACCGCTCATCCCAGCTCCCACAACTACCAAATCGTAGTGCTCGTCCAGCGTCTCGTAATGCGCGGGTTTCCTGCCTTCCCATGCCAGCGCATGCGCTACTTCATAAGATCCCTCATGGCTACCCCTCATCCCTGTGAGCGCCGGTGGATAGAGCGCGTTCGCCGGCGCGCTCTGGGCGGATTGCAGCGCCCATACTTCAGCTGGCGCCAGCAATCCAGCACCGGTACCAAGCGCGAGCCCGTTCATAAAGTCCCGACGCGATATGCTCCCACCCATGCGATTTCCCTTTTTAACGTAACTCCATTATATGATGCCTACATCGCTCGGCGAACCATGGTGCGGTGTTTTTCCACAACGAGTGTTCGGTTGGCGTTGACGTTACCTACGTTACACTGAGCGAAATCTCAAGTGAGTAGCATGGGTGTGTACGCGAATTCTGAAAAGGCGACTGCCGTAAAAACCGCCGTCGAAGCATTCTTCGATCAAAAAATCCTACCGAACCACCATCTATGGAGCGAACAGGCTGAAACGCAGGAACAACCCGATATAGAAGTTAGTTTGCGCGCTGAGGCCAAAGCGCTCGGCTTGTGGAATCTGGGATTGCCACGCCTGACCGAAGATGAACCCGGTACACAGTTGAACAACCTTGAGTTTACAGACATCGCGGAAACTCTGGGCCGACTGCCCTGGGCGTCACGGGTGTTCAACAGCCACGCCCCGGATACGCCCAATATGGAACTTCTGCAATTGTTTGGCAGTGACATGCAGAAAGAAGCATATCTACGCCCTCTGCTGGAAGGTGAATGTGGCTCCTGCTTTTCCATGACGGAGCCAGAGGTAGCTTCTGCAGACCCTTCCAATCTGCGTACCTCCATCGAGTCGGACGGCGATAATTATCTGATAAATGGTCGCAAATGGTTTTCGTCCAATGGCTCCATGGAGAAAACCCGTTTCAGTATTCTGGTCGGTGTCACCAACCCGGATGCGCCTAAGTCTCAACGACAGAGCCTGATAATCGTTCCTCTGAATGCGCCTGGCGTTGTGGTTGAGCGCGACGTGCCTGTGTTCGGAAGGGTGCATAAAACAAACGCTCACACTCAGTTCAAGTTCACGAATGTGCGAGTGCCGAAGGATCATCTTATTGGCGAAGAGGGCGCGGGTTTCGCTATCGGGCAAGCCCGGCTTGGGCCGGCGCGTCTGCATCACTGCATGCGGGCTATCGGCGAATGTGAAGTACTGATTACCTTGATGATTAGTCGGGCGCAGAACAGAACCACCTTCGGCCAGCAAGTAGACGGCTATAGCTCGACCAAGGAAGCCGTTGCGCTGTCGCGCATTGAACTGGACCAGGCGCGGCTTATGGTTAAACACGCGGCGTGGTTGCTGGACAATGTGGGTAACAAAGCAGCACGCAAGGAAATATCGATGATCAAAGTGGCCACATTCAAAACCTATCAAGCCATCGCGGATAGGGCTATTCAGCTCTTTGGTGCCAGCGGTATCACCAGCGACAGTCCGGCTGCGGCAGCATTTGTACGTGCACGGGGCTTGCGCATTGCCGATGGTCCCGATGAAGTACACCTGCAGACCATCTATCGACTCGAATCCCAGGAGCAGGACTTAAGCAAAGTCGGCGCCTATCTGGGTGTTGATGCATTGGGTAACATCTCAACAGAAACAGATGGGAAGCAGCAATGAGTGAGTACACGATCTGGAGACAGGTGGAGAGCACACAATGCGTATAGGCATGATGGTAGGTGAGGGTAGCGGTGCCGCGCCGGAGCTTGACGGGCTGGTGGAGCGTGGTAAGGCGGCCGAGGAAGCCGGGCTCGATTCCGCGTGGATAGCGAACATTGCCCTCGACGGGATGACCGCCGCGGCAGTACTTGGCGCCAATACGTCGCGCATCGAAATCGGCACTGCAGTCATGCCGACATATACGCGACACCCAACTGCTATGAGCCAGCAGGCCGCATCAACCCAGCTTGCTTGTGGCGGGCGCTTCTGTCTTGGCATCGGACTCGCACATAAGTTCATGGTCGAGAACGCCTGGGGTATGTCCTACGATAAACCGGCAAACCATATGCGCGCTTACCTTGACGTGCTGATGCCGCTGATGCACAGGCAGCCGGTCCAGCACGAAAGCGAGCACTATCGCGTCAATCTGCAACCGCCGCCTGCACCCACCGATACGTCAGTCCTGGTGGCGGCGCTGGGTCCTGTCATGTTGAAACTCACTGGCGAGCTGGCCGACGGTACAATCACCTGGGCAACCGGACCCCGCACGCTGAGTGAGCACATCGTGCCGCGCCTCAACGACGGCGCCTCGGCAGTGGGACGGGAAACTCCCAGGGTGGTCGCCGGTTTTCCTGTTCTGCTGACCAGCAAGACTGATGAGGCGCGAGAGCTTGCCGCCAGGACGTTTGCGATGTACGCGCAGATTCCATCCTACCGTGCCATGCTGGACCGTGAAGGCGCAGACGGCCTGGGTGATCTTGCGATCGTGGGGGACGAAAATGAGATCGCATCAAACGTCAGGCGACTCGAGTCGCTGGGGGTCACAGACCTGTGTGCCTTCCCGTTTGAACTTGAAGCTGGAGAAGCGGCGCGGACGGTTTCGTTTCTCGGCACTCTCAATTGACCAGGGACATTGTCCTGAGTGCTCCCCAGACGATATCATCCTAACGATCCAATCGGTCTTGGAGTTCGGTATGCGCATTGGCCTCTTCCCCTTCTGCACAGACTACTCGATGCCCATCGATCAGCTTGCCATCGCAGCCGAAGAGCGCGGTTTCGACTCCATCTGGGTTCCAGAGCACACCCACATTCCTGCTAGTCGCCTGACCGATTATCCGGGGGGTGGCGAGCTGCCGCGAGAATATAGTCATACCCTGGATCCGTTCGTAGCCCTGGGTATCGCTGCAGGTGTTACCAAGAACCTGAAGCTCGCAACCTCCATATGCATAGTGGTTGAACACCACACCCTAACGCTGGCAAAGACTGTCGCGACCCTGGATCACGTTTCTAACGGGCGCGTGCTGTTAGGCCTGGGTGGTGGTTGGAATCGCGAAGAGATGGAAAACCACGGCGTGCAGTACGCATCTCGGTTTAAGAAGCTCGAAGAGCAGATGCAGGCGCTGAAAGTTATCTGGACGCAGGAGCAGGCGTCTTTCCATGGCGAGTTTGAGCGCTTCGATGAGGTCTGGTCGTGGCCCAAGCCAGTGCAATCGCCACACCCGCCACTATATCTGGGCGGATCCACCGATCACACTTTGCGCCGCATCGCTCGCTTTGCCGAAGGGTGGTTGCCGATTACCACCAATGCAGATGCGATCATCGCCAAAATTCCGCAGTTGGACGCGCTAGCGCAACAAGAGGGGCGGGACCCAGATTCGATTGCCATATCCATATTTGCCGCGCCCCCGAAAGATGAAGTGGTGATGAAGGCTCGGGATACGCGTGCGGAGCGCATTATTTTTCAAGTGCCTCCCCA
>Ga0315336_1003321_pt1 | contig 21730 bp, 18 predicted proteins | sample ASW5metaG_FD_204512 | JGI IMG/M metagenome (GOLD analysis project Ga0315336, IMG submission 204512) | Ammonia-oxidizing marine archaeal communities from Monterey Bay, California, United States - ASW #5 | ecosystem: Environmental > Aquatic > Marine > Intertidal zone | place: USA: California... | reverse complement strand
TTAAACCACTCTACACGAGCAATTTCAGCACCGCCAATTCTTCCTGCTACACAAACTCTAATACCTTGCGCCCCTAATTTTAGTGCTGATTGAACTGCTCTTTTCATAACTCTTTTTGTTGCAGCTCGATTTTCTATTTGCATTGCTATATTATCAGCAACGACTTTTGCGTCTAATTCTGGTTTTTTTGTCTCAATAATATTTAAATTAATTTCTGATCCACTTAATTTTGATAATTCTTTCTTCAATTTTTCTATATCAGCGCCTTTTTTTCCTATAATAATTCCAGGCCTTGATGAATGTATTAAAATAATTATTTTTTTTGAGGATCTTTCGATAACAACTTTTGATAAACCAGCTTTTTTTAATTCTGATTCTATATATTTTCTAATTTTTATATCATTTTCTAGAAAATTACTATATTTTTTTTCTGAATACCATTTTGCATCCCATGTTCTATTAATTCCTAATCTTAAACCCAATGGATTTACTTTTTGCCCCATTATTCTTTAACCCCTTCTTTATCTTTTTTTTTATCTTTTTTAATAATTTTATTTTTTTTTTCTTTTTGTTTTGTTTCTAATTGTTCTTTTAATTTAATAGTTAAATTACTAAAAGGTTTTAGTATCCTTACGCCTCTGCCTTTTGCTCTTGGTTTAAATCTTTTCATCACCATGCCTTTTCCTACTGAAGCTTCATGTACATACAATTTATCTACATCTAATTGATGATTATTTTCCGCGTTAGCAATAGCAGATTGAAGTGCTTTTTTAATTTGATAAGAAATACGTTTTTGTGAAAAAGATAAATAATTCAAAGCTCGTTCTACATTTAAACCTCTTATAGGTGAAATAATTATGTTTAATTTTTTTGGGCTTACTCTAATGGATTTTAAATAAACTTTAGCAAAATCATTTGCTTGTTTTACATCCTCATTAACAATATTCTTTTTTTTTGTATTTTTTTTATTCGTTTCTTCATTTATTTTATTTTCTTCAACCATTTATTTCTTTTCCTCCTTACTTTCTTCTTTTGGTTTTTCTTCTACAGTTTTAGTAGGAGCTGTTTTATCTGAAGCAGCATCTGAAATAGTTGTTTGCGGTGTTGATGTAGGTTTTGTTTCTGAATGGCTTATAACTGTATGAGAATTAAATGTTCTTGTTGGAGAAAATTCTCCAAATTTATGACCAACCATATTTTCATTAATACTTACTGGTATAAATTTATTTCCATTATAAACACCAAAAGTTAATCCAACAAATTCAGGCAAAATAGTTGACCTTCTTGTCCAAATTTTTATTACTTGATTAGTTTTTCCTGATTTACGTACATCTTCAGCTTTTTTTAAAAGATATTCTTCATAAAACGGCCCTTTCCATGTTGATCTAGTCATATTTATTTATTTCTCCTTGATCTTACTATTGATTTCTCTGTTTTTTTATTTCTTCTAGTCTTATAACCTTTTGTTGGTTTGCCCCATGGAGTAGATGGATGCCTACCTCCTGAAGTTCTTCCTTCGCCACCACCGTGAGGGTGGTCAATAGGATTCATAGCAACTCCTCTTACTTTTGGTCTAAATCCAAGCCATCTTTTTCTCCCAGCACTACCGATTTTTATATTTTTATTATCTAAGTTTGAAACAGTACCAACAGTTGCAAAACAATTTTCATTTACATTCTTTATTTCTCCAGAGCTTAGCTTTATTATTGCTTTTCCTGAATCAATGGCTAATAAATTAACAGATGAGCCTGCTGATCTAGCAATTTGCGCTCCTTTTCCAGGTTTAATTTCAACATTATGTAATACCGTACCAACGGGTATGTTTTTAATTGGCATTGCATTTCCAATTCTAATATCGACTTTTTCACCAGATTGAACTTTATCTCCAACTTTTTGTTTATCTGCGGCGATAATATATGACTTAGTTTTATCTTCATATTCTATTAATGCAATATTCGCTGTTCTAATAGGATCATATTCAATACGGATTACCGATGCTGGTATATCAAATTTATTTCTTTTAAAATCTACAATTCTATACTTTTTTTTATGCCCCCCTCCTCTATGCCTCGAAGTAATCCTGCCAGAATTATTTCTACCAGCTTTTGATATATATTTTTTTGTTAAAGACTTTTCAGAAGAACCCTTCCATAAATTTTCTTTATTTACTAAAACAGCGTGTCTTCTTGTTTGGGTATATGGTTTAAAATTTTTCATAGTTTCTAAATTCCAGTTGTAATATCAATTTTTTGTCCTTTTTCTAATGAAATTATTGCTTTTTTTTCAGTTTTTCTCTTACCTAATCTTCCTTTAAATCTCTTACTCTTACCTTTTGATACTATAATGTTAATTTTTTTAACATTCACACTAAAAAGTTTTTCAACTGCTTTTTTAATAGCATTTTTATTTGCATCAATTGGAACGGAAAAAACCACTTGTGAATTGTTTGACAATAAAGTCCCCTTTTCTGTAATAATAGGTTTTTGTATCAAATCATAAAATTCTAGTAAAACTTTATTATCTTCTTTTTTTATTTCTTTTTTTTTGAAAATCATATTAATTTTTTTTCAACCTCAGCTAATGCATCTTTGGAAATAATTAAATTATTAAATTTTAATATGTCATAAACATTAATACCAACTGCAGGCATAAAATTTATGTTATTAACATTTAAAACTGATTGTTTAAAATTTTTACCTTCTTTATTAACCGAGCTATCAATTATCAATGCCGACTTAATCTTTAATTTTTCTAATTTTTTTGAGATTTCTTTGGTGGATACTTTTTCAATAGATAAATTATCAATTATTATAATTTTTTTTTCTTTTTCTTTTACTGATAAAGCGGTTTTTAAACCTAACTTTCTTACCTTTTTTGGAAGTTTTCTTTTATGATCTCGTAAAACTGGTCCATGTGTTACTCCCCCACCTCTTAAAATATTAGTTTTTAGATTTCCTCTTCGTGCCCGACCTGTTCCTTTTTGCTTGAAAGCTTTCGCGGTTGTGCCTGTTATTTCTGAACGTTGTTTAACTTTATGTGTGCCCTGTCTCCTATTTGCCAATTGCCAATCAACAACATCTTTTAAAATATCTTTTCTTATAGGTACTGAAAAAATAGATTTATTTAATTCTATTGTCCCTACTTTTTTTGAATCTAAATTTATTATATCATGTTTCATATTTATTTTTTCTCCTCTTTATGCTTTTGATCATTTTTTTTTTCATTACCTGCATCACTAGCTTCTACTTTCTTATCTTTCTTGGAAGGTTCTTCCAAAATTTCTTCTTCTTTGACTTTAACCATTAGTGATTTTGGCTTAATCGCATCTCTAATAATTAATAATGTTCCTTTTGATCCTGGAACTGCTCCTTTAATCAAAATTAATCCATCTTCATTAATAATTTGAACAACTTCTAAATTATGCATTGTTACTTTATTATGCCCCATATGTCCTGCCATTTTTTTACCTTTAAATGTTCTTCCTGGATCCTGGCATTGACCAGTTGATCCGTGGCTTCTATGAGAAACAGAAACACCATGTGATGCTTTTAATCCAGAGAAATTATGTCTTTTCATAGGGCCAGCAAATCCTTTACCAATTGATTTACCTATAACATCAACATACTGTCCTACTTTAAAAAAACTTACGTCCAAAACATCTCCTGTATTTATACTTTGGCCATTAGATATGTTAAATTCTAAAATTTTTTTTTTTGGCTCAATTTTTAATTTTGAAAAATAACTTCTTAAAGGTTTTTTTATTTTTTTTATCTTTATGTTTCCAGAAGCAATTTGAACATGTTTTAAATTTTTTGAAGGTGTTTCTTTAACTCTAGTTATATAATTTTTTTCTATACCAAGTAAAGTAACTGGTACATGCGACCCGTCTTCTTTAAAAAATCTAGTCATTCCTAATTTTTTTGCAATTAATCCTACTCTCATAATTTAACTCATTTTTTTACGTCTTTATTTCCACATCTACACCTGATGCTATGTCAAGATTCATTAATGCATCTACAGTTTGCGGAGTTGGGTTTACAATATCAATTAAACGTTTATGTGTTCTCATTTCAAATTGTTCTCTTGATTTTTTATCTACATGCGGCGACCTTAATACAGTGTATTTATTTTTTTTGGTTGGTAAAGGTATTGGGCCAAGAATTTTTGCTCCAGTTTTTTGTGCAGTATTAACTATTTCTACCGTTGATTTGTCCAGTAATTTATGATCATATGCTTTTAATCTAATTCTAATACTTTGTTTAGGCATTTTTATCTCCTTCTAAACCACTTGTTTTACCAGATTTAATTTCATCAGCTACATTTTGAGGTACTTGTGCATAGTGGTCAAATTGCATTGTAAATTGTGATCTTCCTTGACTCATTGAGCGTAAATTATTTACATATCCAAACATATTTGCCAAAGGAACTTTTGCTTTAAAAACTTTGGCATTTCCTCTATTTTCCATAGCTCCAACCTGTCCTCTTCGTGAATTTAAATCACCGATAATATCTCCCATATATTGTTCAGGTGTTACTACTTCAACATCCATAACAGGTTCTAATAATACAGGACTTGCCTGTGCCATACCTTCTCGAAAAGCCCCCTTAGCTGCTAACTCGAAAGTCATTACATTTGAGTCAACGTCATGATAATCTCCATCTATGAGAGTGGCCTTATAATCAATAACTGGATAACCTGCAAGAATTCCAGTTTCATTTGCTAAAACCAATCCTTTTTCTACACCTGGTATGTATTCTTTTGGTACAGCTCCACCTTTAATTGTATCTTCAAAAATAAATCCTGACCCAGGTTCTTGTTTTTCAAATAGAATTTTTACTCTTGCATATTGACCTGCACCACCAGTTTGTTTTTTAAGTGTATGATTAATTTCTGCAGTTTGATTTATAGTTTCTCTATAAGCTACTTGGGGAGCACCAACATTAGCTTCAACTTTAAATTCTCTTTTCATTCTATCAACAATAATATCTAAATGTAATTCGCCCATTCCTTTTATAATAGTTTGCCCACTTTCTTCATCTTGAGAAACTCTAAAAGATGGATCTTCTGCTGCTAATTTAACTAAAGCTTCGCCCATTTTATCTTGATCAGCTTTGGTTTTTGGTTCTACAGCAACTTCGATAACAGGGTCTGGAAAGTCCATTTTCTCTAAAATAATTGGATTATTAGGATCGCACACCGTTTCTCCGGTTGTTGCTCCTTTTAAGCCAGCTATTGCAACTATATCGCCTGCAAATGCTTCTTTAATATCTTCTCTATTATTACTATGCATCAATAACATTCTTCCCAATCTTTGTGTCTTTCCTTTGACTGATAATAAAACATTATCTCCTTGATTAACTTTACCTGAATAAATACGACAAAATGTTAAAGTGCCCACAAACTCATCCGTAGCAATTTTGAATGCAATTGCAGAAAAAGGTTCTTCATCGCTAGAAGGTCTAGAAATTTCTTCTTCATCATTTTTGGGATTAACTCCTTTAGCTGGCGCAACTTCATTAGGCGCAGGTAAATAATCTACAACTGCATCAAGTAATGGTTGTACTCCTTTATTTTTAAAAGCACTACCGCATAAAACTGGGACAAAGCTGAATGATACAGTTCCTTTTCTTATACATTTTTTTATTTCATCTTCTGTTGGTGAATCGCCATTCAGATATTTTTCCATAATTTCGTTGTCTTGTTCTACAACTAATTCAATTAATTCGTTACGTGCTTTTTTTGCATTTTCTTTAAACTCATCAGGAATATCTACCTCATCAAATTCAGCTCCTAATTTTTCTTCTTTCCAAATAATTGCTTTATTTTTTACTAAATCTATTATTCCTTTAAAATTTTCTTCTGACCCTATTGGTAATTGTGTAACTGCTGGTTTTGCATTTAATCTATCTTTGAGCATTTGAACACAATTATCAAAATTTGCTCCCATACGGTCCATTTTATTCACAAAACAAATCCTTGGAACTTTGTATCTATCAGCTTGTCGCCAAACTGTTTCAGACTGAGGTTCAACGCCTGCTACCCCATCAAAAACTGCAACTGCACCATCAAGAACTTTTAAAGATCTTTCTACTTCAATAGTAAAATCAACGTGTCCTGGTGTATCAATAATATTAATTCTATGATCTTTCCAATAACAAGTTGTTGCTGCTGAAGTAATAGTTATTCCTCTTTCTTGTTCTTGTTCCATCCAATCCATAGTTGCATTACCATCATGGACCTCTCCAATTTTATGAGATTTCCCTGTATAATATAAAACTCTTTCTGTAGTTGTAGTTTTTCCAGCATCGATATGTGCACATATACCAATATTTCTATATTTATTTATCTCTGTTGTCCTAGCCATAATTTAATTCTTTACCATCTAAAATGTGCAAAAGCTTTATTTGCATCTGCCATTCTATGAGTATCCTCTCTTTTCTTTACTGCCCCACCTTTATTTTGATGAGCATCTAAAAATTCTTGATACAACTTCATTGTCATATTTTTTCCACCTCTTTTTCTAGCAGAATCTATTATCCATCTAATAGCCAAAGCTTGAGATCTATCAGACTTTACTTCCATAGGTACTTGATATGTAGCACCACCAACTCTTCTAGATCTAACTTCAACCCTTGGTTTGACATTATTTAAAACATCATGAAAAAACTTTATTGCATCCATTTTCTTTTCTTTTGAAATTTTTTCTAAAATAGAATACAGAATTGTTTCTGCAGTCGTTTTTTTTCCATCAAGCATTATGATATTGACAAATTTTGAAATAGTTGTGTCTTTATACCTAGGATCTGATTCAAGTTCTCTTTTGTTTATTTTTTTTCGTCTAGACATAATGTTGTATAAAAAAATTATTTAGGTTTTTTTGTTCCGTAGAGAGATCTTCTTTGTTTTCTATCTCCAACTCCTTCAGTATCCGCGTTTCCCCTTAAAATATGATATCTGACACCAGGTAAATCCTTAACCCTGCCGCCTCTTATCATAACAACAGAATGTTCTTGCAGGTTGTGGCCTTCTCCTGGTATGTAGCTGGTTACTTCAAATCCATTAGTTAATTTGACTCTTGCTACTTTCCTTAAAGCAGAGTTTGGTTTTTTTGGCGTTGTTGTATAAACACGTGTACACACACCTTTTTTTTGAGGAGACTTCTTCAAAGCAGGAACTTTGTTCCTTGAAATTATCTTTTTTCTTCCTTTTCTAACTAATTGACTAATAGTCGGCATATTTAATAAATTAACACCAAATTAATAATTAATAAATCCTGTGTGGAGATAATATGTATTTAACTTATGTAATCAACTAAAAAAGACAAGAAAATTAATTAATTTTAATTTGCTTTTTTTTTACTGATTTTAGGTTTTTTTAAAGCCTTTTTTTCAACAAGATCTAGAATTTCTTTATCTTTTTCTCCAGCAGTTTTTTTAAATTGTTTAACTTTACTACCTGTGCCTGCCGGAATTAATCTTCCAACAATAACATTTTCTTTTAATCCTTTTAGTTTATCAATCTTGCTTTTTACAGCAGCATCTGTTAGGACTCTTGTTGTTTCTTGAAAAGACGCTGCAGAAATAAAAGATTTTGTTTGCAAAGCTGCTTTAGTAATTCCTTGTAACAAAATTTTTCCTTTTGCTAGTTTTTTTCCTTCTTTTTTTAATTTTTTATTAGTTTCTTCAAATACATCTCTAAAAACAGTTTCACCAGGAAGAAAAGTTGAATCTCCTGGTTCTAAAATATTTATATTTTTAAGCATTTGCCTTAAAATTACCTCTATATGTTTATCGTTTAATTGCACACCTTGTAATCTATAAACATCTTGAATCTCATTTATCATGAAATTTGCGAAAGCAACATTTCCTAAAACTTCTAAAATATCATGTGGAGTTGGTTGGCCATCAACAATTAAGTCACCTTTATTAATAATATCTCCTTCATTGACATTTATATGTCTTCCCTTTGGAACAAAATATATTCTTTCTTCTTGTTTTTTATCAATTGGTTCAACAACAATGGCTCTTTTAGCTTTGTAGTCTTTGCCCCATTTTACAACGCCATCAAAAGCATTTAAAATACCATGATCTTTAGGTTTGCGTGCTTCAAATAAATCAGCCACTCTTGGTAAACCGCCTGTAATATCTTTAGACTTTGAAGTTTCTCTAGGAATTCTTGCAATAACAGTTCCAGCAGATATTTTTGTTTGATTGCTTACACTTAAAACAGCTTCTATAGGAAGAAAATATCTAGCCTCTTTACTTTTTGCATTTTTAATAATTTTTCCTTTTTGATCTACTAGTTTAATTTGCGGTTTCAAATCTTTGCTTTTTGGATTTAATTTCCAATCAATAATAGATCTATGAGATATTCCGGTAGAACCATCAACAGTTTCTCTGGAAGAGAATCCGTCAACAACATCTTCATATTCTACTATTCCATCTTTTTCTGAAATTATAGGTATTGTATATGGGTCCCATGTTGCAACTACATCCTCTGGCTTTACAATTTTTGCATCTTGAATAAGCAATTTCGCTCCATATGGAATATGATTTGATGACTTTTCTTTATTTGTTTTAGTATCTAAGAAAACTACTTTACAATTTCTACTCATAACGATTAATTGCCCTTCACTGTTTTTAACAGTGGAGTTATTTTGTATTTTAATTTTTGCATTATAATTTGAAATAATATTAGATTGTACTGTGGTTTGTGTAGCAGCACCTCCTATATGAAATGTTCTCATTGTCAATTGTGTTCCTGGTTCTCCTATTGATTGTGCAGCTTGTATACCAACGGCTTCTCCCATATTAACTACAATCCCTCTAGCTAAATCTCTTCCATAACATTTTTGGCATATGCCATCTAAAGTTTCACAAAATAATGGCGATCTAACTTTTACAGTTTCAATATTAGCATCATGAATTAGTTTTAAAGATTTTTCATCAAGCAAATCACCTTTATGTAAAATCTTTTTTTTGTTATTTTTTTCAATTCGAAATAAATCTTCAGCCACTGTTCTACCTAGTATTCTTTCACTAAGTGAAGCAATTATAGAGCCATTTCTAATTACAGATGATACTTCTATATGTTGAATAGTTTTGCAATCTTCTTCAACAACAACAACATCTTGCGATGAATCAACAAGACGTCTAGTTAAATATCCTGAGTTAGCAGTTTTTAACGCCGTATCTGCAAGTCCTTTTCTTGCACCATGGGTAGAATTAAAATATTCAAGAACTGTAAGGCCTTCCTTAAAGTTAGAAGTAATAGGGGTTTCTATAATTTCACCAGTAGGTTTTGCCATTAAACCTCTCATACCTGAGAGCTGTTTTAATTGCGCTGAAGAACCTCTTGCACCAGAATCAGACATCATAAATACAGAATTAATTTTGTTTGTATTTCTTGTTTTTTCAATTTCATTGGTCATTGCTGTAGCAACTGAATCAGTGCATTGTGACCAAGTATCAATAGTTTTATTATATTTTTCTTTTTTTGTAATAATTCCGTTTAAATATTGTTGATTATAATTTTTTATATCTTTCTTTGCCTCATTTACTAATTGTTCTTTGTCTTTTGGTATAATAAGATCATCTTTACCAAAAGAAATGCCTGCTCTACATGCATGTTCAAAACCTATAACCATTATCTTATCACAAAATTTAACAGTTTCTGTTTGCCCACAATGTCTGTAAATTGCATCTATAACATTACTTACTTCTTTCTTTGTTAAAATTTTATTTATTAAATCTAATTGTATTTTTTTATGTTGAGGTAAAATTTCATATATTAACATTCTTCCAGCAGTAGTTTCGGACGTTGCGGTTTCTTCTTTATCTTCTTGGTTTATAAATTTATATCTGCATTTAATTTTAGAATGTAATGTAATTTTTTTTGCCAATAAAGCATGTTCAACTTCAGCTATATCTGAGAATGCCATACCTGTTCCTATATCATCCTCAAACATTAAACTTAAATAATAAATTCCTAAAACCATATCTTGGGTAGGAACAATTATTGGTTTTCCACTAGACGGACTCAAAATATTATTTGTAGACATAATTAAAACGCGAGCCTCTAGTTGTGCTTCCAATGAAAGTGGTACATGAACTGCCATTTGATCTCCATCAAAATCTGCATTAAAAGCAGTACAAACTAATGGATGCAATTGTATGGCTTTTCCTTCTATCAACATAGGTTCAAATGCTTGAACTCCAAGCCTATGTAGAGTTGGTGCTCGATTTAATAAAACAGGATGTTCTTTAATAACTTCTTCCAAAACATCCCAAACTTCTGGTCTTTCTTTCTCAACTAATTTTTTTGCCGTTTTTATTGTATTTGATAAACCATATTGTTCTAATTTAGAATATATAAATGGTTTGAAAAGTTCTATGGCCATCTTTTTAGGGATGCCACATTGATGCAATAATAAATGTGGTCCTGGCACAATTACAGATCTACCTGAGTAATCCACTCTTTTTCCAAGCAAATTTTGTCTAAATCTTCCTTGTTTACCTTTCAACATCTCAGATAACGATTTAAGAGGTCTTTTATTTGAGCCTAAAATAGCCCTTCCTCTTCTTCCATTATCAAAAAGAGCGTCTACTGCTTCTTGAAGCATTCTTTTTTCATTTTTTATAATAATATCAGGAGCGTTTAATTCTATTAATCTCCTTAATCTGTTATTTCTATTTAGAACTCTTCTATACAAGTCATTTAAATCTGAGGTAGCAAATCTGCCTCCATCCAAAGGAACAAGAGGTCTAAGGTCTGGTGGAATAACAGGTAAAACTTCCAAAATCATCCAATCGGCTTTAACTTTTGATTTATGAAAAGCATTCAATAGTTGTAATCTTTTTAAAAGTTTTACCTTTGTTATATCTGATTTTGTAGCCTCTATATTTTCTTTCACTGCCTTGATTTCTTTATCAATTTTTAAATTGCTTAATAACTTTTTTATTATTTCAGCCCCAATACCTACTTCAAATTTTCCTTCACCATATTTTTCGATTAATTCCTGATATCTTTCCTCAGTTATAAGCTCATTTTGTTTAAGATCTGTTAAACCAGGTTCTATAACAATATATTCCTCAAAATATAAAACCTTTTCCAAAGATTTTAATGTAATATCAAGCAAAGCACCTATTCTACTTGGTAGGGATTTAAAAAACCAAATATGAGCAACTGGTGAAGCAAGTTCAATGTGTGCCATTCTTTCTCTTCTAACTTTTGACAATGTAACCTCAGTACCACATTTTTCACATATAATACCTTTGTATTTCATACCCTTATATTTACCGCATATACACTCATAATCTTTTGTTGGGCCAAAAACTCTTCCACAAAAAAGACCGTCTTTTTCAGGTTTGAAAGTTCTATAATTAATAGTTTCTGGTTTTCTAATTTCTCCGAAAGACCAAGAACGAATTTTATCAGGACTTGAGATAGAAATACCTATGCTATCAAATTCTGTTACCTCTGCTGAAGATCTCTTTGATGTTTCAAAAACTTTTCTCAATAAAGTCATAATTTATACCTCCGCATTTTTTAATTGTACATCTAAAGCTAAAGATCTAAGTTCTTTAACTAAAACATTAAAAGATTCTGGAATACCAGATTGAAAATCACTTTGGCCTCTAACGATAGCTTCATAAACTTTTGTTCTGCCAGCCACATCGTCAGATTTTACTGTTAACATTTCTTGTAAAGTGTATGATGCTCCATAAGCTTCTAAAGCCCAAACTTCCATTTCGCCAACTCTTTGACCACCAAATTGTGCTTTGCCTCCTAAAGGTTGTTGTGTAACAAGACTATATGGACCAATTGATCTTGCGTGTAATTTTTCATCAGCTAAATGATGTAATTTAAGCATATATATATACCCTACTGTTATATCCCGATCAAAATATTCGCCTGTTCTTCCATCTATAAGTCTTACTTGACCAGAAGTATTTAAGTTTGTTTTTTCAAAAAAATTGTTAATATCACTTTCTTTTGCACCATCAAAAACAGGGGTAGAAATAGAAATTCCATTCTTTATTTCAGATTGATAGTCTAATAATTCTTTTTTATTACTAATAATTTGCCCAACAACTTCTTTGTCATATAAGTTATTTAAATTTTCTTCGAGTTCTTTCTTTTCATTATTTTGTAAATAATCATTTATCAATTTACTAATTTTTTTTCCAAGTCCAGCACAGGCCCAACCTAGATGGGTTTCAAGAATTTGCCCAACATTCATACGCGATGGTACGCCTAAAGGATTTAATAAAATATCTATAGGTGTTCCATCCTCTAATTGCGGCATATCTTCTACTGGAACAATTTTTGAAATACAGCCTTTGTTGCCATGGCGTCCTGCCATTTTGTCCCCAGCTTGTAATTTTCTTTTTGCTGCAACATAAACAACAGCTTTTCTCATAACACCTGGTGGCAATTCATCGCCTAATTGCAGTTTTTCAACCTTGATTTGAAATCTATTTTCTAAATTTTTTAAATCATTATCAAAATTTTTATTTAAATTTTGAATCATTTCTTGTTTTTTTTTATCTTTTAAAATAATTTTCCTAAGGTCTTTTAGAGAAATATTATCTATACTTTTGAATGTTATTGTACTATTTCTTTTTATATCCTTTATTCCTTTTAAAACTATATTATCTAATAAGCTTTTTTCTAAGATTTGTGAAAAAGATTCTTCTAATATAATTCTTTCATCGTCTCTATCTTTAGCTAAAATTTCTATCTCTGATCTTTCAATCGCTAAAGATCTTTCATCTTTTTCAACACCTCTTCTATTAAAAACTCTAACATCAACAACAGTTCCAGCTTCTCCAGGTGGAACTTTTAATGAAGTATCGCTAACATCAGTTGATTTTTCTCCAAAAATTGATCTTAAAAGTTTTTCCTCAGGTGAAACTGTGGAATGTGCCTTTGGAGTAATTTTGCCCACAAGAATATCTCCTGCTTTTACCTCAGCCCCTATATAAATAACACCTGCCTCGTCAAGATTTTTTAGTGCTTCATCGCCAATATTTGGAATATCCCTTGTTATTTCTTCCTGTCCTAATTTAGTATCTCTTGCCATTACCTCATGTTCCTCTATATGAACAGAGGTAAATTTATCCTCTCTAACTACTCTTTCTGACATAATTATTGCATCTTCAAAGTTGTAACCTTGCCATGGCATGAATGCTACTAAAATATTTTTTCCTAAAGCTAACTCGCCTTTTGATGTGGCTGGACCATCGGCTATAATTTCGCCTGCTTTTATTAAATCTCCTTTTTTAACTAATGGAACCTGATTAATACATGTGCTTTGATTTGATCTTTGAAACTTTTTTAAATTATATATATCAACTCCGGACTGACTCTGAGATGGATTTATTACACTGATAACTATTCTTCCAGAATCAACGCTGTTAACTTTTCCTTCTCTTTTTGCTACAACTGTAACTCCTGAATCTTTTCCAACAGATTCTTCCATTCCTGTTCCGATAAATGGTGCATCTGGTCTTAACAATGGGACAGCTTGTCTCATCATATTAGAACCCATTAAAGCTCTATTAGCATCATCATTTTCTAGAAAAGGAATTAATGCGCTTGCAACTGAAACTAATTGTTTTGGTGAAACATCCATAAAATCAACTTTAGCCGGATTAGCAATTAAAAATTCACCTCCTTGTCTTGCACTTATTAATTGATCAACAATTTTTCCATTTTGATCTATTTTTGTATTTGCTTGTGCAATAGTGTATTTTTGTTCCTCATCTGCAGCTAAAAATACAATTTCCTCTGTTACTTTTTGATCAATAACTCTTCTATAAGGACTTTCAATCAAACCGTAATTGTTTATTTTGGAATATGTTGCTAATGAATTAATTAATCCAATATTAGGACCTTCTGGAGTTTCTACTGGACATATTCTTCCGTAATGAGTTGGATGAACGTCCCTTACTTCAAAGCCTGCTCTTTCCCTTGTTAATCCACCTGGCCCCAATGATGAAACTCTTCTTTTATGGGTAATTTCTGATAATGGATTTGTTTGATCCATAAATTGCGATAATTGAGAAGTCCCAAAGAATTCTCTAAGAATTGAAACTGCAGGTTTTGAGTTAATTAAATCTTGTGCTGTTGCAGTAAAAATATCAATAGATGTCATTCTTTCTTTAATAGCCCTTTCCATTCTGACAAGTCCTATTCTGTATTGATTCTCGATTAATTCACCTACAGATCTAACTCTTCTATTGCCTAAATGATCTATATCATCTTTTTTTCCTTTAGTATCATTGAGAAATAAAAGATGTTTTGCAATTTCTAAAATATCATCCGTGGTAAGCGTGTTAATGGTTTCATCAATATTTAATTCACTTCTACTATTTAATTTATATCTTCCAACTTTAGATAAGTCATATTTTTCAGGATTAAAAAAATAATTATGAAAAAGATTTGCTGCAGCTTCTAAAGTTGGTGGCTCACCTGGTCTAAGATTCTTATATATATCTATTAACGCCTCATCTCTATTTAGATTTAAATCTGTATGCACTGTATTTCTTAAAGCAGCGCCAATATTTACATGATCAATGTTTAAAATTTTAATATTTTTGATATTTTTTTCTTTTAAACTTTCTAAATCTTTTTCAGTTATTTCATCACAAGCTTCAAAAAAAATTTCTCCAGTTTTTTCATTTATAATATCCTCTGCTAAATATTTACCTATTACTGACTCATTACTTAAAAATATCTCTTTTAAGCCTTCTTGTTTTAGTTTTTTTGCTTCATCTAATGAAACTTTTGAACCAGACTTTTTTTTAACCGAACGTGTTTTTGCATCAACTAAATCAAAAGTTATACGTTTATTATTAAAACTATTTTCATCAAAATAAGTAAGCCAGCCATCATCATTTGCTGAAAGCTCAATACTTGAATAAAAATAATTTAAAATATCCTGAGGAGTTCTACTTTCTGATTTATCTTTTTTTTCTTTATTATTTGAATTCTTTTCTAGAGCCATAAAAAAAGTACTGGCTAACATTTTTTTCTTTCTGTCAATTCGCACATACATAACGTCTTTTACATCAAACTCAAAATCTATCCATGACCCTCTCATTGGTATAATTCTAGCTGAATATAAAAGTTTCCCAGATGGATGACCTTTTCCATTATCATGATCAAAAAAAACTCCGGGAGATCTATGCATTTGAGATACCACAACTCTTTCAATACCGTTAAAAACGAACGTTCCTCTATCTGTCATTAAAGGTATATCACCTAAATAAACATCATCATCAACAGAATCTCTAAATGATCTTTCATCGGGATTTTCTTCATCTATTTCATATCTAAGTATTCGTAAAGTTACTTTAAGTGAAGATGAAAATGTAAATCCCCTTTGTTTACATTCATCTACATCGTATTTAGGTGGTTCTAAGTGATAACTAATAAATTCTAAACTTGCTTTTCCAGCGTAGTCGTCTATTGGAAATATTTCTTTTAGAACTTGTTGCAATCCAATATCTTCTCTTTTGTTTGGTTCTACAAATCTTTGTAGAAAATCTTCATAAGAATTTTTTTGAACTTCAATCAAGTTTGGAATATCTAATATTTCAGGAATATTACCAAATCTTTTTCTAAATCGTTTTCTGGCTAGTAAATTAGTATCCATATGTTTTGTAATATGGAGCTTGTTTTTTATCAGTAAAAACTATTTTAATTCTACTTTAGCTCCAACAGTTTCGAGCTTTTTTTTAATCTCTTCAGCTTCTTCTTTCTTTACACCTTCTTTTAAAGGTTTTGGTGCACTTTCAACTAAATCTTTTGCCTCTTTTAAACCAAGCTCTGTAATTGATCTAACTTCTTTTATAACATCTATTTTTTTATCTCCAGCAGCAACTAATTCAATATTAACAACGCCACCACCGGCATCATCTTCATCAGAAGCTTCTCCTCCAGCAGCAGGAGCTGCAGCTGCAACTACTGGTGCATTTGCCTCTACTCCCCATTTTTCTTCAAGTAATTTACTAAGTTCAGCAGCTTCTGAAACAGTTAACTTAGATAGATTTTCAACAATTTTATTTAGAGTATCATTAGACATATTCTTACCTCAAACAAATTAACAACATTTTTTTATTTTTCAACATTATTTTTTAATATTTTTATTTATTTTCTGTTTCTTTATTGTTTTCTTTAACTTCTGGTTTTGAATCAGATTTTACTTCAGTTTCTTGTTTATCCTCCAGCTTTACTTCTACTTCTAATTTTTCATCTGGCACATCAAGTTTTGAATACTCATTGAAAACTCTTGCTAATTTATTTGCAGAAAATTTGAGTGCATAAGCTATTTTTCTGGCTGGAGTTTGTATTAAAGATACTAACCTAGCTCGTATTTCATTAAGAGTAGGTAATGTTGCAATCTCTAATACATCTTTTTGTTCTAAAAATTTTTCACCCATAATACCGCCAAGTATTAATAATTTGTCATTATCCTTTGAAAAATTAACTGCAACTTTAGCAGCTGAAACTTCATCTTCTGAATATGCTAGTGCTACAGGTCCATTAAATAATGCTTTAAATTCTTTGCTTTTATGATCTTTTAAAATTATTTTCATAAGGGAATTTTTAACAATTATAAATTTCCCACCAACTTCTTTGATTTTTATTCTAAGTTCGTCAGTTTGAGTAGTTCTTAAACCAGAGTAATGTGTTACTACTAAAATACCAACATTATCTAGAGTATCTTTAAAATTTTTTACGAATTTCTTTTTTTGATCTTTTTTCATTAAAAATCCTAATGTAGGAATTTAAGTTTTTTTTAAAAACACCTACAATCTTTGAATAATTCTAAAAAGTAATTAAAAAATTTTATTAATCAAGAAAATTTTTTAATATTTTCTATTCTTATACTAGGCCCCATTGAAGTACTAAGATAAACTTTATTAATAAAATTACCTGTAATACTCTCTGGTTTTGATTTATTTATAGCATTAATAAACTCTTTAAAATTTGAAACAAGATTTTCTTCTGTAAAACTTAATTTTCCAATACCAACTTGAACAATAGCATTTTTTTCTGATTTAAACTGAATTTGACCGCCTTTAATGTTTTTCAAAGTTTTTGATATATCTTCAGTTACAGTTCCTGTTTTAGGATTTGGCATTATACCTAAAGGGCCTAATTTTTCACCTACAACAGCTATATTTTTCATCATATCTGGCGTTGCAACAGCAACGTCAAAATTAATTTTTCCATCTTTTACATCTTTAATTAAATCTTCGTTTCCCACAATATCTGCCCCTTCATCTTTTGCTTCTTTTGCTTTATTTCCAGTTGCAAAAACAGCTACTCGTATTTTTTTTCCTGTTCCGTTTGGTAGTTTAACATAGCCTCTTGATAGTCCCTCACCTTTATTCTTTTCTTTATTTAACATTACTGAAATATCCAAAGTTTCATCGAATTTGACTGCTTTATTAGATTTAAAAGCTTTAATTGAGTCATTTAATGAAGATATTTTTATTTCAGAAATTTTTTTTTTATTCTCCAGATATCTTTTACTTCTTTTACGCATTATTTTTTTTCTTCCTTTACTTTATCACCTGATTCAACATCTTCTGCTTCACTAGTTTTTTCACTCTCTTTATCTTCTACAGGCGTTGGTTTAATTAATGTTGCCTTTTTTATTTTTTCATCAACAGATAATTTTCCTGACTCAACAACTTTATATCCCATTGATCTAGCAGTTCCTGCAATAATTTTTGCGGCTTGATCAATATCATTGGCATTTAGATCATCCATTTTTTTTTCGGCTATTTCTCTTATAGTAGACATTGGAATTTGACAGATTATTTCTCTTCCTGGATTTCTGCTAGACTTTGTTAAATTTGCTGCTTCTTTTAAAAAATAAGATGCTGGTGGTTTTTTAACTTTAATTTGAAAGGTTTTATCTTTATACACTGTAACGACGCATGGAATTGGTAAACCTGGTTTCTCTTTTTGTGTTTTTGCATTAAAAGCTTTACAAAATTCCATAATATTTAAACCTCTTTGTCCTATAGCAGGTCCAACAGGAGGTGCGGGGTTAGCCTGCCCAGCAGGTATTTGTAATTTTAAGTATCCGTCAATTTGTTTAGCCATAATTTATATAAATATATTAAATTTTTTCAACCTGTATATATTCTAGTTCTACGGGAGTAGCTCTACCAAAAATAGAAACTGAAATCTTTAATTTTCCTCTTTCTTCATCAACTTCTTCTACCATTCCATTAAATGATGCGAACGGTCCATCTATTACTTTTACTTGTTGCCCAACTTCGTAAACATATTTAGGAACTACATATTCAATACTGTCATCTGCTTTTTTTAACATTTTCATAGCTTCGTTCTGTGGTAAAGGAATTGGTTTATGATCGTTGCCAGTAAATCCAGAAACTTTATTTGAATTTTTAACTAGTTGCCAAGTTTTATTATTCATTATCATTTTTATTAACATATATCCTGGAAAAAATTTTCTTTCGGAGTTAATTTTTTTTCCCTTTCTTATTTCCACTACCTCTTGTTTTGGAATTTGAAAATCAAAAAAATAATGACTTAAAGATGCTTTTCTAGCATTTTCTTTAATTGTTTCCACAGCTCTTTCTTCAAATCCTGATGCCGCACCAACCACATACCACTTTACATTAGGATCATCTTTTTCTTCAGTTTGATTTACCTCTTGTTCTTTTTCCTCTTTATTATCTGAGTCTTTATCTTCTTCTATTTTTTCACTTTGCACTTCTTCTTTTTTTTCAATTTGTGTTTCTTCTATTTTTTCACTTTGCACTTCTTCTTTTTTTTCAATTTGTGTTTCTTCTATTTTTTCACTTTGCACTTCTTCTTTTTTTTCAATTTGTGTTTCTTCTATTTTTTCACTTTGCACTTCTTCTTTTTTTTCAATTGCTGTTTCTTCTACTTTTTCACTTTGTACTTCTTCCAATTTATCAAGATCTTTTTTTTTTTCTATTTCTGTATTTTCTAAATCTCTATTTTCATTTGTTTGTTGTGTATCCATATTTTTATCATCTGAGGATGTTTTTAACTCTTCTTTAGTATCATTATTTTTATTATCTTCAACCATTTTTAAAATATAAGTTTAATTATTGTAGAAAAAGTCCAATCAATAAATAAAAAAAATAAAGCAGCTAGAATAACCATAAATAAAATTGCTACAGAAGTCATCATTGTTTCTTTCTTTTTTGGCCAAGTAACTTTAGAAACCTCTGATTTAGTTTCATTTATAAAATCATTAATCCTTTTTAACATAAAATCCTATCTAATGGCAGGAGTGGAGGGACTTGAACCCGCAACCTCCGGTTTTGGAGACCGGCGCTCTACCAATTGAGCTACACTCCTAAAAATAACTATATAAAATAACATAGTAATAAATTTAAAAATGTGGAATAAAAAAAAAATCTAAATGAGTTTATTATAATTTGCTATTTTGCTTTCTTCTCTTTAGGTTTTGCATCAGCTTTAGGTTTTGCATCAGCTTTTGGTGGGGCTTGATCACCACCTTTTTCTTTAGCTGGTTTTACATTTTTTGCAGGCTCCCTTTTTGGTGTACCTTCAATAACTTCCGAAACTACACCTGATCCAACAGTTTTTCCACCTTCTCTAATAGCAAAACGTTGTCCTTTATCCATTGCAATTGGAGCCAATAAATCGACTTCCATAGTTACATTATCTCCAGGCATAACCATCTCTACTTTTTCTGGCAAATATGCTGTTCCTGTTACATCAGTCGTTCTAAAATAAAACTGAGGTCTATAATTTGTAAAGAAAGGTGTGTGACGACCTCCTTCTTCTTTTTTTAAAACATACACTTCGCATTTAAAACTTGTATGAGGTTTAATGGAACCTGGTTTACATAAAACTTGTCCTCTCTCAACTTGATCTTTTTCTGTCCCTCTTAAAAGTGCTCCAATATTATCACCAGCTTCTCCAGAATCTAATAATTTTCTAAACATTTCAACACCTGTAACTGTTGTTTTTTGAGTTTCTTTCATTCCAACAATTTCTACTTCTTCATTAACTTTAACTACGCCTTGTTCAACTCTACCAGTTACAACAGTGCCCCTTCCTGAAATTGAGAAAACATCTTCAACTGGCATTAAAAAAGGTTTGTCTTTTGGTCTATCTGGTTGAGGAATGTGTTCATCAATTGCTTTCATTAATTCAATAATAGAATTTTTTCCTGTTTCTTCGTCTTTACCTTCAACAGCTGCCAGTGCAGAACCTTGTATTATTGGAATCTTGTCACCAGGAAAATCATAAGATGAAAGTAACTCTCTTGTTTCTTCTACAACAAGTTCTAACATCTCCTTATCTTTTACCTGGTCTACTTTATTTAAATAAACAACTATTGCTGGAACTCCAACTTGTCTAGCCAATAAAATGTGTTCTCGTGTTTGTGGCATAGGCCCATCAGTTGCGCTAATTACTAGGATAGCGCCATCCATTTGTGCAGCACCGGTAATCATGTTCTTAACGTAATCTGCATGTCCTGGGCAATCAACATGAGCATAATGTCTTTTTTCAGTTGTATATTCTACATGGGCAGTTGCAATTGTAATTCCTCTTTCTTTTTCTTCTGGCGCTTTATCAATTTGGTCATATGCTGTAAAATCAGCACCTCCGGTTTCAGATAAAACTTTTGTTATTGCAGCAGTAAGCGTGGTTTTGCCATGGTCTACGTGACCTATGGTACCAACATTGCAATGTGGTTTTGATCTATCAAATTTTTGTTTTTCTGCCATATATTAATTTAATATTGTAGTAAATTTAAGAATAAATTAAACAAATTTTATATTAAATCAAATAAAAAAAAAAAAAAGATGGAGCGGGTGAAGGGAATCGAACCCTCGTCATCTGGTTGGAAACCAGAAGCTCTACCATTAAGCTACACCCGCTTATGGTGGAGGGGGTTGGATTCGAACCAACGTAGACATAAGTCAACAGTTTTACAGACTGCCGCCTTTAACCACTCGGCCACCCCTCCGTATACATAAATTAAATTTAATATAGTTTAAATTTAATTCAATTTCACTTCTTTATTATCAATTATATAATTTCCTAGTACTAATATATCTAATCCTGTATTAATAAAACATTTATATGCATCTAAAGGTGAACACACAATCGGTTCGTCTTTAACATTAAAACTAGTATTAACTAAAATCGGACAATTAGTAATCTTGTCAAACTTTTTTAATAATTTGTATATAATATTATTATCTTTTGTTACAGTTTGAATTCTTGCAGAATAATCCACATGGGTTACTGCTGGAATAACAGATCTTTTTAAATATAGTTTTTTTAATCCTGTATAATTTTTTTCATTAATTTTTATTTTCTTATTATTTTTTATTTCTGAAACCAGTAACATATAAGGACTGTTACCTTTAAAATTAAACCATTCTGACACTTTCTCTTTAAGAACAATTGGTGCAAAAGGTCTAAAACTCTCCCTAAATTTAATTTTTAAATTAAGATTTTTTTGCATTTTTTCTGACCTAGGATCTGCAATAATTGATCTATTGCCTAGGGCTCTTGGGCCAAATTCCATTCTATCTTGGAACCATCCCACTATCTTTCCTTTTGATAATAAATTTGCAATTGTTGAAGCTAAATTTATTTCATTCTTAAATTTATACTTAATCTTATTTTTATCTAAAAATTGTTTTATAAATGAATTACTAAATG
>Ga0315336_1003320_pt1 | contig 21731 bp, 21 predicted proteins | sample ASW5metaG_FD_204512 | JGI IMG/M metagenome (GOLD analysis project Ga0315336, IMG submission 204512) | Ammonia-oxidizing marine archaeal communities from Monterey Bay, California, United States - ASW #5 | ecosystem: Environmental > Aquatic > Marine > Intertidal zone | place: USA: California... | reverse complement strand
TCTTCATACCGTGATGGAACGCCTTCTGGAGAGCATCTCCTTCGAAGCGGCAGATCGCTCAGGACAGGCCTTGGTGATTGATCCCGAATATGTCGATGCCCATCTCAGCAAACTTGCTGACGACGAAGACCTGTCGCGCTATATCCTATAGCGCAAACTTTTATCGGCCGTCGTATACTGGGGTGTCCACCCTGTGACAGGGGGGATGCCGATGCCCATTTTGCTGATCGATGGCCTTAATCTCATTCGCCGGGTCCACGCCGGGGTTCCCGAGGTATCAGAAAACCGCGACGAGGCCGTGCTGAATGCCTGCGTGGCTTCAGTGAGGCGCGCGTTACGCAAGCACCAGCCTAGCCACGCGGTGCTTGTGATGGAAGAGGGCGGCCCCAGTTGGCGGTCGCGCGAGTATCCGGACTACAAGAGAGACCGCCCGCCAATGCCGGATGATCTTGTGGTGGGACTGCCAAAGATCAAGGACGCGTTTTCCGAGATCGGCGTCCATGAGTTGTCAGCGCTGGGATTCGAGGCAGACGATGTGATTGCCTCGATTGCAAAGCGAACGAGTGAGTCAGGATTTCAGGTGATCATCCTCTCCACCGACAAGAGTTTTTGTCAGTTGGCAAGTTCCCGGATCACACTGGTGGATCACTTCAGTAATACGGTTCGCAACCGTGCCTGGATTCAGGAACGTTACGGTGTCGCGCCCGAGCAGATGGTGGACCTGATGAGCCTTGCGGGCGATCCTTCGCTGGGCATTCCCGGTATCCGCTCGGTTGGCGTACGCACGGCAGCGCGGCTGATTGGTGATTTTGGCGATCTCGATTCAGTCATTGACCATGTCCGGGACATTCCCGGCAAGCTTGGTGAGAAGTTGCGGCAGGGGGTCGAAACACTGCCGCTGATGCGCCGTCTGGTCAGCCTACGCCAGGATTTGGAACTCGGCGCTAACTTGCACGACTTTCGCTGGTCCGAGGAGATGCTGGTAAGCGAGACCGAGACTTCTACTTAAAACCGCCGTTGGCTCAAAGATGGGCGGACTGGGGAAGGGGTCGATGTGTCTCAGTCGATCGTCTGGAGAATCTCAATACGGTCGCTGTCTGCGAGATCAACAGAAACCCCGTCGACGGTGGTAAACCGCCGGCCTTCAATCGCCTTCTTGTAAGCCTGATATTTCAGCGCTTCGCCTTGACTATTGGTTACCTGGATATCAATAACCTGGTGCTGATCCTGCCAGTGCAGCACAAAGACCAGTGCCGAGATAGCAATTACCAGTCCCAGTAACGTATAAGCGACCATGGTTGCAGATACCCCTCCCTTGCTGGGGATGGGTGTGGCCGCTGTAGCGGGTTTCGCAGGTGTGTTCTTGACACGAAAGACCAGAGCGACCACCAGGATCACCGCCAGCGTGAAAAGAATTTTTGTCAGCAAGAATCAGCCTCGTCGCCAGGGGGCAGTTGCAGGTAAAACCCCTGTGATTCTATGCTGTCTATAACGCTTGCGGGGTCTGTCGCAGCAAGCGTTGTCCTTTTTTCAAGATCCAGCGCCATCACCCACTCGAGTGGTTCGAGCCTGGCCTTGAGGGTATCCGGCAATACTCCCAGCGCCTTGGAGTCCGGGACAAAAATATACGTCCCTTCTTTGCGGTTACTCCTATAGACCTCGCACTTCAAAGAGATAAGTCTGCCTGTGAGGTGGCGTTGGGTTGAAGGTGTGCCACTAGCGTTTACTGCCCCACAGCCATGCCCAGCCCGAGCGCTTTTCGGTATGCTCGCGGTGGGCGACGTCAGTGAAGGCGCGTTCCTCCTTTCCAAGGTAAAGCTGGCGCGGCCGTCCGATGCGACTCTCTGAGGACTCCATCATTTCCTTCCAGTGTGAGATCCATCCTACGGTACGGCCGATGGCAAAGAGCACGGTGAACATGTTGGTCGGAAAACCCAGGGCCCGCAGAATGATCCCCGAGTAGAAATCGACATTGGGATAGAGTTTTTTCTCAACGAAGTAGGGATCCTCAAGGGCGATGCGCTCGAGTTCCAGTGCGAGATCCAGCATTGGGTCGTTGACGCCCATTTCCGCAAGCACCTCGTGACAGGTATCACGCATGACGGTGGCCCGGGGATCATAGTTTTTGTACACCCGATGGCCAAATCCCATCAGACGGAACTGATCATCAGGATCCTGCGCCTTTTTCACGAATTTCTGGATCCGGTCCCGAGTTCCAATTTCATTCAGCATATTGAGGACCGCCTCATTCGCGCCACCATGGGCTGGACCCCAGAGTGAGGCGATCCCAGCAGCGACGCAGGCGAAGGGGTTGGCATCGGATGAGCCCGCCAGGCGGACCGTGGAGGTCGAGGCATTCTGCTCGTGGTCTGCGTGCAGAATGAGAATACGGTCGATCGCGCGTGCGAGCACCGGGTTGACCTCATATTCCTGGGTGGGGACCCCAAACATCAGGCGCAGCAAGTTCTCGGAATAAGAGAGGTTGTTAAGCGGCTGCATGAACGGCTGACCGAGTGAATACTTGTAGGCGTAAGCGCCGATCGTTGGCATCTTGGCAATCAGTCGATGAGCGGCACTCATCCGCTGAAGCGGATCGTTGATATCAGTGCTGTCATGATAGAAGGCGGACAGTGCGCCGACGACGCCGACCATGATTGCCATCGGATGGGCGCTGCGCACAAAGCCGCTATAAAAACGGACCAACTGCTCGTGCAGCATGGAGTGTCTGGTAATATCGCCGTCGAACTGTTCCTTCTCCTCTGGGGAAGGCAGCTCCCCGTGCAGAAGCAGGTAGCACACATCCATGAAGTCGGTATTCTCGGCGAGTTCGGCGATCGCATAGCCGCGGTGCAGAAGAATGCCCGCCTCACCATCAATGTACGTGATCTCTGATGAGCATGAAGCGGTTGAGGTGAAACCGGGATCGTAGGTGAACGTGCCGGTCTGCGCGTAGAGTTTTCGGATGTCGATGACCTTGGGACCTATACTGCCGTGCAGCGTAGGCAGTTCCCATGATTCACCGGTTTCGTTGTCCGTGAGCGTGAATGAGTGGCGTACCGACTGCGCAAGTTCACCCTTTTGCTGCTGATTGCTTTGGGACATAACATGTTCCTCTAAATCCAATATTGAACATTGGATTTTTTAATAATATCGACAACTATCTTTAGGTAGTTTTATACCTTATCGATCCGAAATGATAGTCTTGACATCAGAAAACGGGTGTAAAAGAACGGCGCATTGCCGGCTCTACTGGAAAATTCTCTCTGAGATTTCCTTTGCTTTACAGATAAATACGGGTTTCCAGTAGATTTTTCCGGATTGGGAGAGGGGATTTGAAGGAATCTATGAAGGGCGAGCATTTCTCTGTTGATACCAAGAGCGCAGGAAAACTGACGGGTCTTCGCTGGGGGTCGACTGGTGATCGACCAGTTCTTGCCCTGCATGGCTGGCTCGACAACGCTGCAAGCTTTGCGCCACTGGCGGCCTCCCTTGGGGGAGTTCAGATTTTTGCACTTGATCTTCCGGGCCACGGCAAATCAGATCATCGGCCCTCAGGCACACGCTATCACTTGTTGGATTACGTACCCGCAGTACTTGAGGCGGCTGATGCCCTTGGTTTTACCCACATGCTGATGATGGGTCATTCGCTCGGTGGGGCGATTGCCGGTCTTGCGGCTATAGCCGCTCCAGAGCGGGTGCGGGCAATGATTCTGATTGAAGGTCTCGGCCCGCTCTCCGAGCCTGAAGCAAAGCTCCCTGGACGGTTGCGAGACTCGGTGGCAGGTTACGCCAGGGTGCACAAGAGGACTGAACCGGTCTATCCCGATATTGAGACCCTGGTGGCTAGCCGTGCGCGAATCGGCGCAATGAGTGAGGCCTCAGCAAGGCTGCTGATCGAGCGCAATGTTCACCAGCATGATGACGGCTACCGGTGGTGCAGTGACTCCAGGCTGCGGCTTGATTCGCCAGCGTTTCTGACTGAGCCCCAAGTGCTGACGTGCCTTAAAGCAATAGCGCAGCCGACCCAGGTGCTACTGGGAAATGATGGGATGCTGACAAAACGGGAGACATTAAGCCCAAGGCTTGAGGCCTTGAATTCCAAAGATGTGCGATGGTTCGATGGGGCGCATCATCTGCATATGGATCACCCTGAGGTGATTGCTGCTGCGGCCACAGATTTTCTTTCGCAGTTTGTGCCGTAGCACTGCGGTGTGATGTGCTACTGAAATAGGGTTTCGAGCAATCGATGCTGAACTTCGATACCCACGGATGATGAGGCCTGCGGGTGGTTGTGCAGGATGACGACGACCCAGATATCGCCGTTGCGGTCAATCGCGTAGCCGGCAAGCGCCCGCACATCTTTGAGCCGTCCGGTCTTGAGTCGCAGCCTGCCAGGACCTGCTAGATTGTGAAATCGCTTACGAAGCGAGCCGTCAACAGTCGCAATGGGAAGAGATCCCAGAAATTCAGGCCACCATGGCCAGTGGGTAGCCGCTTCCAATAATGCAGCAAGTCCCAGGGCACTGATTCTGGCCTCTCGCGACAGCCCTGCGCCGTTATCGATATGCAGGGCAGGCATTGCAACACCGTTCTGACTTAACCAATTTTCGATCACGTGTCCGCCCTTGGCGGGAGTCGACGGCGGGCGGTCAGTCGCGAGCGTCAGTAGCAGATTACGCGCCATGACGTTGTTGCTGAACTTGTTGATGTAGCGGATGACCTCCGCCAGCGGCACCGATTCAAGTTCTGCGGCGATCGTCGCGCGGGCTGGCGTCTTACCGTAATGCCAGCCACCGGCAAGTGTTCCGCCGAGTTGTTGCCAGAGCGCCTTAAAGACGCCGTAGACATACTGTCCATGGGGTAAAAGCGTGCGGCGAAATGTGCTGGCGGCACAGCCCACCGGGTAGTGTCCCCCGACCGAAAGCTTTGTGACCGAAGTGCTTCTTTTGAGGTCGAGACGGATGCTTCGCCCCTTTCCCCCACAAGCCGCATTGCTGGGAGTTATGGTGTTGTGGATCTGCAAGGTGGTCGCGGGCGGATCTGCGCTGACGTACACGGCATCATCGTCTGATTCCACGACGAGCGATGTGGCACCGAAATTCACCAGCAGCGCATTGGGGGGCGTGTTGTAGGCACGCGTTGACTTACCGTCAATGGATTTTTCTTCAATTGTTCGACGATCGAAAAGTGTATCGTCTATAACGAGATCACCCTGGATATGAGTGATGCCACGGCCACGGAGTTGTTGGGCGAGGAGCCAGAAGCGTTCGATCACAAGCCAGGGGTCACCGCTTCCGCGCAGAATCAGATCACCCTCGAGAGTATTACCGTGCACCTTGCCAAGTACAAAGGCGTGCGTTCGCCATCGATGCTGCGGGCCCAGCAACTGCAAAGCGGCCGCCGTGGTCACGAGCTTCATGGCGGAAGCAGGGTTTCGAGGGGTTGTAGCGTTGTGACTGATCGTGTTTTGGTTTGTGCCGACTTTTCGCATGACCACGCTGATGGAGCTCTCGGGAATGCTATGGGCCTGCATCAGGTCAACCACAGAGGGGGGCAGCGCTGTGCCGTTGGCGGCACTTGACGCGGTGACGCCAAGAAGGAGCACACAGAGCCCCGTCAGGATGCCTGTTAATGACCCGCGGAATCCGGTAGATTTGGGATTCATCTTGACGGCGCTATAATCGCGCTCCGTTAGCAGTCGGCATTTTCAATTTCATACACGATGGCACCGAAAAGCATCTTCCGCATTATCTTCCATAATCAGGGAAGTATTTACGAGGTTTACGCCCACGAGGTTACCCAGGGCGGAATGTATGCCTTCGTCGAGGTGGGCGAAATTACGTTTGGTGAGCGGTCAAAGTTGGTGGTTGATCCCTCCGATGAGAAACTCAAGAGCGAGTTCGCCGGCGTCAAACGCACCTACATTCCTCTGCATGCCATTGTTCGCATTGACGAAGTGGAAAAGGAAGGTCAGGCAAAGATCCATCCTGGTGGAGAGGTAAAAGGCGGTAATGTGTCGCCCTTTCCAATATCGATGAAACCCCCCTCTGTGGACTGAACCTCAGGCTACGTTAGCAGAATCCGTGCCGGGACACGCAACGCCGGTACCCCCGAGGCCACAATAACCGCCGGGATTTTTGGCAAGATACTGCTGGTGGTAATCCTCGGCGTAGAAGAATTCCCCGGCCTTGGCAATCTCCGTTGTGATGGCGCGGTAGCCTGAGCGCTTCAGCGCATCTTCATAAAGCCCCACAAAGTATTTGGCTGTTTGTGACTGGCTGTTGTCAAAGGTATAGATGGCGGAACGATATTGCGTGCCGATGTCGTTTCCCTGGCCCATTCCCTGAGTCGGATCATGAGACTCGAAAAAAACTTGAAGCAGTTTCTCATAACTGATCCGAGCAGGGTCAAACACCACGAGCACGGCCTCGGTATGCCCGGTCATCCCGGAGCAGACCTCGTGATATGTCGGATTCGGGGTGGACCCGCCGGCATAACCGACGGCGGTTGTGATGACGCCATCTAGCTGCCAGAAACAGCGTTCAGCGCCCCAAAAGCACCCCAGCCCGAATACTGCCTGTTGAGTGCCGGTAGCAAACGGCGGCTTGAGTTTTGCGCCGTTGACGTAATGCTGCTCGGTGATTGTCATCGGTTCGCTCCGGCCGGGCAGAAGATCATTTGCCTCAGGCATCTTGGGTTGAAAAGAGAACATGTTTTTATCCTCGCAAATAAGTTGGACATTGTAGCCGTGGTTTCAGTGGGGCATTCGCGCACTCGTCACTCGGGCCAACCCGGCGTGATCATTCACCTGTACGATCGATTCGAGCCCTGTCGCAGACAACAGCGTGTGGACGGCGTCTTGTTGATCATGGCCATGTTCCAGTGCGACGAGACCACCCGGCTTTACGTGATGCTTGAGATCCGCGCAGAGTGCACGAATACAGTCCAGACCGTCCTCGCCGGCAAAAAGGGCTGTGGCAGGTTCAAAGCGAGCCGGGGTCGTTTCCAGCGCCGGGTCATTCCGCCGGACATAGGGTGGATTACTCACGATTGCATCAAACTGGCGGCCTTTTAGAGGGGCAAACCAGTCGCCTTCAGCAAACTGGATATCCAGGCCTAGCCGTTTGGCGTTTTCCCGCGCCTTTGAAAGTGCGGCTCCACTGATATCAGTAGCCGTGATGTACGCGAGGGGCCGTTCGATAGCGAGCGCCAGAGCGATTGCGCCGCTACCCGTGCCGAGGTCTGCAATATCGACCGCGGCATCAGGCGGGATGGCATCAAGTATTGTTTCGACCAGAACTTCGGTTTCCGGACGTGGTACCAGCGTAGCGTCGTTCAGTTCAATCTCGAGAGACCAGAACTCTTTGCGCCCCAAGATATAGGCGATTGGTTCTGCCTGGCAACGCCGTTTCAAAAATGAAAAAAACGCATCAGCAGACTGAGCGTCGATGGACTGATCGGGATCGCGGGCGAGTGCCGTGCGGTTGATGCCGCAGGCAGCCCGCAGCAGTACTTCGGCATCGAGTCGGGGTGAATCGCTGCAGCCGGTGAGTTGGCTGATGCCCTCTTGCACCAGCGCGGCAGGGCGGTACTCAGTCACTACCCAACGCCGCGAGTTCGTCTGCCTGATGTTCTGCGACCAAAGGTTCGATAACCTGTTCAAGATTACCCCCGAGGACTTCATCGAGTTTGTACAGCGTCAGGTTGATACGGTGATCGGTGACCCGGCCTTGGGGGAAATTGTAGGTGCGGATGCGCTCGGACCGATCACCACTGCCGACCAGGTCACGGCGGTTTTGGGCTTCCTCCTTTTTTTGCTCGCTGATCTTCGCTTCCAGCAGGCGTGATCGCAGTACCGACATCGCGCGGGCTTTGTTTTTGTGCTGCGAGCGCTCGTCCTGGCACTCGACGACGACACCGGTTGGCAAGTGGGTCAGTCGCACCGCTGAGTCAGTCCGGTTGACGTGCTGTCCACCGGCGCCGGAAGCCCGGAAGGTATCTACACGAAGGTCTGTTGAACTGATTTCCACATCGTCAATCTCGTCTGCCTCGGGCATGACTGCAACTGTGCAGGCTGAGGTATGAATCCGACCCTGTGCTTCCGTTTCGGGCACACGCTGCACCCGATGGGCGCCGGACTCAAACTTGAGCCGTGAATACGCCCCACGGCCCGCCACCCGACTGATCACTTCCTTATAGCCACCGTGTTCACCGGGGCTCTGGCTCATGATTTCGACCCGCCAGCCACGCTTTTCGGCGTACAGGATGTACATGCGAAAAAGGTTGCCAGCAAAGAGGGCGGCTTCGTCGCCACCGGTGCCGGCCCGGACTTCAAGAAAGATATTCCGCTGATCGTTGGGGTCCTTGGGAATGAGCAGTTTGCGCAGGGTCTGGACATTTCCCTCAAGCTCGGATTGAAGTCTCGGCATTTCATCATTGGCGAGCCGTCGGATTGCAGGGTCGTCATCTTCAGCCATTTCACGAGCCTCTGATAATTCTGCATCGAGCGCCTGATAGTGCTCAAAGTGGTCAACCACCGGGCTAATGTCAGCGAGTTCGATAGAAAGGTCACGAAATACATTCTGCTCGCCAATGACCCCGGGATCGGCCAGCAGCGCGTTGATTTCTTCGCGACGCTCGAGCAGATGCTCAAGCTTGGCCCGCATCTGGGGATTCATGGTTATGGCTTGAGTTTGAATAGTCGGCGCGTGCTGCTGATCAGGCTGGCGTTACCGTCCTGGCTCGCCTGCCTGAGCGCTTGACTCGGAGCGTGGGAAAACTTGCGCGATAGGTTTCGGGAGAAATGTTCTAGCACCTGCTCCGGGTCTTCACCGTTAGCCAGTCGGCGTTTGGCGTCGGCAAGTTCGGCTTCGCGCAACATTTCGACCTGGTCGCGAAGAGAACGGATTGTCGGCACCGAGTCGAGCGAGCGCATCCAGTGCATAAAACGTACTACCTGCAAGTCGATGATTTTTTCGGCTTCAACGGCGGCCTCCTGCCGGGATACCTGGTTCTCGGCAACCACTTTATGCAGATCATCGACCGTATAAAGAAACACGTCCTCTAGTTCATCCACCTGTGGTTCGATGTCACGCGGCACTGCAAGATCGATCAGAAACATGGGCCGGTGACGGCGCTGGCGCAAGGCCGCTTCGACGGTGCCCTTGCCGAGAATCGGCAGCGTACTAGCGGTTGAAGAAACCACAATATCAGCTTCATGTAGGCGCTCAGGTATTTCTGCTAGAGAAATGGCCTCACTGCCAAGTTGCTCGGTCAGAGCCTGGGCCCGCTCGATCGAGCGGTTGGCGACGATAATATGATGCACTTCATTCTGTTTGAGATGGCGCGCGACGAGTTCGATGGTTTCGCCTGCACCGATCAGGAGCACGGTTTGTTCGTTGAGGCGTGAAAAAATACGTTTGGCGAGATCGACTGCTGCGAAAGCTACCGACACCGCGCTTGTCCCGATAGCGGTATCAGTGCGGATCTGTTTTGCTACTGAGAAGGTGTACTGAAAGAGCCGGTTCAAAATCTTGCCGGTAGTTCCGGCCTGATGAGCGACGGAAAAGGCCGACTTCATCTGCCCGAGAATCTGTGGCTCGCCGAGCACCATCGAGTCAAGACCGGCAGCGACCCGAAACGCATGCTGCACTGCTTGCTCTCCGGGGAGAGTATAGGTTGAGCCATCGAGCGCTTGGACGGGTAGATCGCCGTAGTCCCTGAGCCAGTCAAGCACCGGATCACTGGTTGGATTTTGCTGGTGACAATAGATCTCGGTACGGTTACAGGTCGACAGGATCGTGGCTTCGGTCACGTCTAATGACGATGTCAATGAGCGTACGGCGTCGGGCAACTGTTCCGGCGAAAACGCGGTGCGTTCCCGCAGGTCGACAGCGGCTGTGCGGTGATTGAGGCCTAAGGCGAGAAGATGCATCGAATCAATATTTTATGCGTTTTTTGGATGATTTTCAGGGAGTGCACTGCAATTTTTTTCCGATCGTACCGAGTGCTGCATTCATGTGCACGGCCGGATTCGCCTTTCACTATGTCGACAGTGATTCTGCTATTCTGAGCTTCATCATCTGCGACGTCTTGGGAATGTGGTTTTCGTGAAAAAACTCAGCGGTTTATGTTCTTTTGGGCTTCTCGCCAGTTTGGCGCTTGGGGGTTGTGTTGGCATTGCGTCGAAACCCGGGGCTACGCAGGAGAAACTTCTCGTTGCGGGGCTTTCACAGGATCTTATTTATGAGTATCTCCTGGGAGATATCGCTGCCAGGCGTGGTGATCCCGCGACTGCCGCAGGCGCAATGACCCGGGCGGCCCAGCTGTCCTCCAATCTTGAGATCACTCTGCGTGCGTTCGCGATGTCGATGGAAGCGAGAGAGTATGCGCAGGCGCTTGAGTTAAGTGAACTGCTGGAGTCGATTGATCCCGATCATCATAGGGAAAGTGCTTTGGCATTGCGCCTTCAGGCGCTGATTGCCCTGAATCGCGAAGAGGAAATTTACGATACGCTGGTTGCGCTGATCGATGCGCTGCCTGATCAGGCGGAACTGCCGCAGTACATCGCCCAGATCCTGGGCCGAACCGCTAACCCCGGCCAGTGGTTGATACTGATGGAACGTGTCGCTACCCGCTTTGAAGATAATCCGTGGGTGCAGTTGTCTGCCGGCTGGCTTGCCTATCATGCTGGTGAGCGGGATGCCGCACAGATGGCCCTTGATCGTGCGCTGGCACTGAAGCCCGGATGGGAAGAGGTCGCGTTACTTAAGTTTTCCCATCTCAGGGAAAAGCAGGACGATACGGCGATAGCGGATTTTGCTAGCAGCTTTCTGGATCGCTACCCGGACCGCCTGCGACTGCGCCTCGCGTATGGCAGGCTTCTTGCGGAATGGAACGACAACCTGGCGGCACTGACCCAGTTTCAGAAACTACTTGAGTTTGACCCGCAGAATCTCGATGCCCTGTATGCCGCCGGGATTCTGAGCCAAGGTCTTGCCCTTCTGGATGAGTCCAAGACGTATTTTGAGATGCTCTTGGCCACTTATCCGGAGGAAGATCGCGCTCGCCTTTACCTTGGCCAGATATTGAGTGAGCAGGGGGCGTATGACCAGGCGCTCGATCTGTTGCGTGAGATCGCCTCTGCTGAGTTTTACTTTGATGTACAGATGCGAATCGGATTTGTGCTCGCGGATGCTGGCCGCATCGAGGAATCGCTGAAACATCTCGCCGATGTCACACCCAAGTCCCAGGATGAGCAGGTCCGGATCTATCTTGCTCGGGAACAGGTGCTACGTGACAGCGGGCAGTCCGATCACGCGCTGGAACTTTTGAACGCGGCGCTGATCGACATACCGGATCATCCTGATCTGTTGTATGCCCGAGGCCTGGTGACGGCGATCCTGGACCGCGTGGTAGAGCACGAGCAGGATATGCGGCGCCTTATCGAGATCGATCCTGAGAATGCCCATGCCTATAACGCGCTGGGCTACACACTGGCAGACAAAACGGATCGATTGACCGAAGCATTGGAACTGATCGAAAAGGCGCTCGCATTGCTACCGGGTGATCCCTTTATCCTCGACAGCCTGGGTTGGGTGCATTATCGCCGGGGTGATCTTGATCTTGCGCTTGAGTATCTTCAGCTCGCCATGGATCAGCGGCCAGATGCCGAGATCGCGGCGCATCTGGGCGAGGTGTTGTGGCAATTGGGCGACAAAGAGCAGGCTATTGCTGCTTGGCAGAATGGCAGACAGAACGATCCTGACAATTCAATACTCAACGATACGATGCGGAAATTTGGTCAGTGACCGCCCGAGGGCTCGTCGTTGTCATAGTGACCTTGATAATCGCGGGATGTGCGAGTGTTGCACCCAAGGGGCCGGTAGTTGAGAGTGGGGCACAAATAAAGTGGCACCAGCATCACGCGCAGGTCGCGAGACTGGATCAATGGGATATTTCTGGGCGCATCGGCGTGCGTACCGCTGATACCGGGGGCAGCGCCAATCTGCGTTGGAAGTTTGATAACGGCATTGATCAGATCGATCTTTTTGGTCCTTTCGGCGGCGGCAGAATCCGTCTCGATATTGATCCGGATGGTGCCCGCCTGCGCGACGGCGAAGGTGCTGAGTTTTTTGCCGCCACCGCGAGTCAGGTGCTCCTAAACGCCACGGGCTGGCACGTTCCGTTGGAGGTGCTGGGCTACTGGGTTCGTGGGGTGCCCGCGCCCGGGGAGCACGAAGTCGAGATCGATGACGCTGGCAGACTGACTTTCCTTAACCAACAGGGCTGGGAAATCACGTTTCGTGAATACGCTTTGCATCAGGAAGTCCTGCTTCCTCGAAAAATCCGGTTGAGCGCTTCTGAAGAAACAATAGGTGAATTGACGGCTCGCGAGCAAATGAGTGGTGATCTGCTCGTAGTGAAGCTCTTTATCGAGCAATGGACGTCAGCATCCAGTGCAAAGGAGATAGATCAGTGAAATCCTGGTTCGCCCCTGCCAAGCTGAATCTTTTCCTGCACATCGTGGGCCGGCGCCAGGATGGCCTGCATGAATTGCAGACGCTGTTTCAGCTTCTGGATTTTGGGGATGCACTTTCCTTTGAGGTCACCAGCGATGGAGGTATTGCGCGTAGCGGGGCTTTGCACTTGCCCGACGATGATCTTTGTGTCCGTGCCGCGCGTTCACTGCAGCAAGTAAGCGGTACCCGCCTTGGGGCCAGAATTCACCTGATCAAGCGAATTCCGATCGGTGCGGGTCTGGGTGGCGGCAGTTCTGATGCCGCCACGGTACTGGTGGCACTGAATCACCTCTGGCAAACCCACCTGACGGAGGATGTCCTCACCGACCTTGCAGCATCTCTCGGCGCGGATGTGCCGCTCTTTGTTCGCGGCGGCTCGGCATGGGGAGAAGGGATAGGTGAGCGGTTGACCCCCGCGGAACTGCCCCTGCAGCATTTTTGTGTGGTCTGGCCTGAGGTCTGCGTGCCTACAGCGACTATATTTTCAGACCCGGAATTGACACGAAACACCCCGCGAATCAGAATACCCGGCCCGTTTGATGGTGATCGGCGAAATGATCTGGAGCCGGTGGCGAGAAGGCGGTTTCCCGAGGTGGGAGACTGCCTCGAGTGGTTGGGACAGTTCGGAGCAGCGCGGATGACGGGAAGCGGCGGTGCGGCCTTTTTGACAGTTGCGGACAGCAGCGCCGGTGAAAAAATTCTCCAGCAGCTGCCGTCGCCACTCCGTGGCGTGGTTGCCAACGGAATCAACCGGAATCCCGCATTTGCCGATGAGCCTGATGGGGTGTAGCCAAGTGGTAAGGCACCGGATTTTGATTCCGGCATTCCCAGGTTCGAATCCTGGCACCCCAGCCATTTTTAACAAGCTCGGCCGATTTTCAATGCAGCGAGAAACGCAATGGCGATAGACGACCTGGCGCTGTTCACGGGCAACGCCAATCCCGACCTGGCCGGCGACGTCTCGGTTCAGCTTGGTGTGGGTATCGGTCGCGCGCTCGTCAGCACCTTCAGTGATGGTGAGGTTAACGTCGAGATCATGGAAAACGTGCGTGGTGCGGACGTCTACGTCATGCAGCCCACCTGCGCACCGGCTAGCAAACATCTGATGGAACTGCTGGTCATGATCGATGCGCTGCGGCGATCGTCTGCCGAACGCATCACAGCGGTGATGCCGTACTTCGGTTATGCGCGTCAGGATCGACGTCCTCGTACCGCCCGGGTTGCGATCACCGCCAAGCTGGTGGCCGACATGATCGGCGTCGCAGGTGCGGACCGGGTGGTTACAATGGATCTGCACGCAGATCAGATTCAAGGGTTCTTTGACATCCCGGTAGATAACATCTATGCGGCGCCGGTACTTAACGGCGAGTTGTGGAGGCACGAGCCCGATAACCTTATGGTGGTATCACCCGATGTTGGGGGTGTGGTCCGGGCCCGAGCCATGGCCAAGCAGCTCGGTGTAGAACTCGCCATCATTGACAAACGGCGACCTCGAGCTAACGAAGCTAAGGTCATGCATATTATCGGATCGGTCGATCAGAGAAGTTGTGTGCTGATGGACGACATGGTGGATACGGCCAATACTTTGTGCGAGGCAGCCGCGGCCCTCAAAGATGCCGGGGCGGTTCAGGTCAAAGCCTGCTGCACCCACGCGGTACTTTCAGGCCAGGCTATCGAGCGTATCGAAAAATCTGAACTGGATGAGGTGGTGGTGACGAATTCGATTCCGCTAACCGACGAGGCGCGAAAGCACAGCACTAAGATCCGCCAGATCAGTGTCGCCAGCCTACTGGCTGAATCGATCCGACGTATCGCCACCGGCGATTCTGTCAGTTCTTTATTTATGGAATAAGCGGTTCGAAGGACCGCAAGGTTAAGGAGAATCTGTAATGAGCAGCAACCATGTACTCAATGCCCAGCCGCGCGATGTGTCCGGTACCCGGGCCAGTCGGCGCCAGCGCCGCGACAGCTACGTTCCAGCCGTCGTATACGGGGCAGGCAAGGATAGCGAAACCGTTACCTTGGATCACGATCAGGTGATGCACAGCCTTGAGAGAGAAGCTTTTCATTCAGCCATTATCGACCTCAAAACGGATGCGGGATCGCAGCAGGTCATTCTCCGCGAAGTGCAGATGCATCCGCACCGTCCGCTGGTGTTACACATGGATTTCCAGCGTATCAAAGCAACGGAAACGTTGCACATGAAGATACCGCTGCACTTCGAGGGGTCAGATGTTGCCCCGGGGGTCAAAGTGGATGGCGGCATTCTTGCTCATACCATGACCGAACTCGATATCACCTGTTTGCCGAAAGATTTGCCCGAGTACATAGCGGTAGATGTGTCGACGCTGGGGATGAACGAATCACTGCACCTTTCCGATATCCAACTGCCCGAGGGTGTTGAACTGACGGTGACCGCCTATCACGAGGGAGAAGATCCTGCGGTCGCAACCATCACCGCGCCGAAGGTGGTCGAAGAGGAAGAAGAGGTGCTGGCTGAAGAGGGTGATGCCGTTGAGGGGACTGGGGAAGAATCGTCCGCCGACGCCGAAGAAGAAAAGAGCGACTAGCAGTCGGGGTTTCATTGGACCGGACATAACGCTGCTCTATGGCGCTGCGTCGGCCCTGATACGCTGATCGATTAAAGCGATGGCGGCTATTTCACTCGTCTGTGGCCTTGGTAATCCGGGCGTCCAATACGATGCCACGCGTCACAATGCCGGGTTCTGGTTCCTGGATGCTGTGGCGCGTAGCCGCCCGTTGCCCTGGCGTCCTGAAACACGTTTCTTTGGCGACCTTGCCGATACTCGTATGGGCCAACAGCGAGTCCGCTTCTTAAAGCCCGCCACCTTCATGAACGAGTGTGGGGGGTCGGTCGCAGCGGTCTGTGGCTATTTTGATATTCCGCCAGAAGCGGTTCTGGTGGTGCACGATGATCTTGATCTGCCGCCCGGCACGGTCAAGGTGAAGCAGGGCGGCGGCCATGGTGGACATAACGGCCTGCGCGATATCTTCTCGAAACTCGGCTCGCGTGAATTCATCCGCCTGCGCATCGGTATCGGTCATCCGGGAAACAGTGATGACGTAAGTGACTGGGTACTGCGCAAGCCCTCACCCGAGGACAAGGCCGCTATGCTTGATGCCCTCGACCGCGCGCTAGGACAGATTGATTCGTTGATAAAGGGTGAGCTCGAGCCTGTGATGAAGACGCTGCACACGCAACAAAAAGGACAACCCTGAGTGGGCTTTCGCTGCGGTATTGTTGGTCTGCCCAACGTCGGTAAGTCAACGCTCTTTAATGCGTTAACCCACGCAGGGGCGCAGGCCGAGAACTATCCGTTCTGTACGATCGACCCGAACGTTGGCATCGTTGAAGTCCCGGATTTACGTCTTGAGACGATCGCGCAGCTTGTTAATCCGGCAAAAGTCATCCCCACTGCCATTGAGTTTGTGGATATCGCTGGCCTCGTGGCCGGCGCTTCCAAGGGCGAGGGTCTGGGGAACCGTTTTCTTGCCCACATCCGGGAGGTGGACGCGATTATCCATGTGGTCCGTGCCTTTCGCGATGATGACATCACACATGTTTCGGGTCAGGTGGACCCGCTAGTGGATGTTGCTACCATTGAGACGGAACTCGCGCTTGCAGATCTTGAGACCGCTGAGCGCGCTGTCGATCGGACAGCCAAGGCCGCCAAAACCGGGGACAAGAAAATCCTACGAGAACTGGATTACCTGCGCCAGGCCTACGACGCGCTTTCCCAGGAGCAGGGACTGCAGGAGTTACTCCAAGATCCGGACGCGTCGGCAGCGCTCAAACCGCTTTGCCTGTTATCGGCTAAACCCGCGCTCTATGTCGCCAATGTGTCTGAGCAGGATCTCAATGGTAATGATCAGGTGACCCAACTGATTGACCATGCTCACAAGCGTCAGGCGCAGGTCGTTGTGGTCAGTGCCGCGATCGAACAGGAGATCTCGGAAATCGATGCGGATGAGCGTGCCGGTTTTCTCGAGGATCTCGGGCTTGAAAGTTCAGGACTCGACCGTGTGATCCGCGCGGGTTACGCCCTGTTGGGCCTGCAGACCTTTTTCACGGCGGGGCCCAAGGAAGTCCGTGCATGGACGGCTCCCTGCGGCGCAACCGCCCCACAGGCCGCAGGTGAGATTCACACCGATTTTGAGCGCGGCTTTATCCGGGCTGAGACGATCGCGTATGATGATTTTGTTCAGTACCAAGGCGAACAGGGCGCCCGCGAGGCGGGGCGGCTGCGTCTCGAGGGAAAAGAGTATGTGCTGAGCGATGGCGATATCATGCACTTTCGGTTTAACGTTTGAAGAAAGGTTTGACGCCGGGGACTGCAAGTCAGGTGTGATGGCACCTTATCCCTCTTTTCAGGGTTCTTATAGCAAGCGGCAACGCTTTCCAGTTTCTTCCAGCGGGAGCATCTCATGCAGTGTGGATTCATTGGTCTTGGCATGCTGGGCGCAAGAATGGCGCGCCAGGTTATGGATGCCGGTCACGCCTTAAAGGTATTCGATCTTGATGATGCGGCGGTAGAACAACTCGCCGCCCACGGCGCGACGGCCGCGGCATCTGTCGCGCAGGTTGCTAGCGAGGTCGACGTGCTCATTACCTGTTTGCCCTCACCCGAGGCATCGACGAAGGTGATGACCAGTAATAACGGTGCGCTGGGCGTCATGCATGAGGGTAGTTGCTGGATTGAGATGAGCACCACGGATGCCAATGAGATGATCCGCCTGGCAGAGTTGGCCGCAGATCAGGGTATCGGGGTTTTGGAATGCCCCGCCACCGGCGGTGTGCACCGGGCCGCACGAGGCGAAATGACGTTACTGGTTGGTGGTGATGAGGCATTATTCAACCGTCATGCGTCTCTGTTGGAGGCGCTGAGTGGCCAGATTGTCTATATGGGCAAGCTTGGCAATGCCTCTTTGATCAAGGTCATCACCAATCTTCTGTGCCTGGTCGATCTGGTGGCGATGGGTGAGGCACTGATGCTGGCCAAGCGCGGCGGACTGGATCTTGCCAGGTGCTATGAAGCCATTACCGCCAGTTCCGGCAGCAGTCGTGAATTTGAAGACTGGGCGCCCGTCATCCTGAACGGCAGTCTGAACACCGGATTCACCACCGATCTGGGTCTTAAGGATCTAGGTCTCGTGACGGAACTTGGACGAAACCTTGAGGTGCCACTGCAGTTGACTACGCTGGTGGAAAAAATGTTTAAGGACTCACGCGAGCGTTATGGCGGGAACGCATGGACCCCGCATGTCGTCAAGATGATGGAAGACGCTACCGGGGAATCATTGCGGGCCCCTGGATTCGCCGAGGTCATCTCCGACGACTAGGTGCCTCAAGAGAGTCAGTGGTCTTCGCGCAGCCCGCTCGCTTTTTGGACCACTGAATCGACGATCAGGTTGATCCCGATTGTCAGCAGCGCGATACAGGTAGCCGGCACCAGCGGGTGCATAAACCCCCAGGCGATACCGCCGCCGTTGTCCCTCACCATGGCGCCCCAATCAGCGAGCGGTGGCTGCAGTCCAAGGCCAAGAAAACTCAGACCGCTGATCAAGAGGAATACAAAACAGAACCGCAGACCGAATTCCGCGGCCAGCGGGGTCAAAGCGTTCGGCAGAATCTCTTTTCGCATGATCCACCATAGCCCTTCTCCACGGAGGCGGGCTGCCTCGACGTAGTCCATGACTTCGATGTCCATGGCCACGGCACGGGCAATACGGTAGACCGGCATGGCATAGATAATGGCAATGACCGTAACCAGAGCGAATATCGAAGTACCCGTTGAAGAGAGTACGATGAGGGCGAAGATTAGGGTCGGAATGGAGATCACCACATCGACGAAGCGACTCAACACCTGATCAACCCATCCACCCATAGTAGCCGCGAGAAAACCCAGCAGGGAGCCCAGCCCAAAGGCGCATCCGGTGGTCAGTAACGCAAGTGCGATCATATTGCGGGCGCCATAGATCAGCATCGAGAGCATATCCCGGCCAATCTGGTCTGTTCCGAAAAAGAAATTTCCAAACAGCGGTTCCCAGACATCGCCAACAATCTCGCTTTGGCCATAGGGCGCAAGCCACGGTGCAAAGATCGCACAGAACCCGAAGACGCTGACCACCAGCAGACCCATCCGGCTTGTCCAGTTCATTTCGCTGATGAGTTGCCAGACTTTCATGATCAGTTACTTGGGGTGCATCAGCCGTGGGTTGGAAGCCAGCGACAAGATGTCTGCCAGCAGATTGAGGATGACGTACACAGTCGCGAAGATCATTGCCGTCGCCCGCACGGTAGGCAAATCGCGCAGGAAGACTGCATCGATCATGAGCGCCCCGAGTCCCGGATAGACAAACACCACCTCGACAATCACGACGCCCACCACCAACCATGCCAGGTTGAGCATGATCACTTGGATAATCGGTGACCAGGCATTGGGCAGGGCATGGAAAACAATGATCCGCCCGGGCCGGATGCCCTTGAGCTTGGCCATCTCGATGTAGGGGCTCGCCATCAGACTGACGATGGATGCGCGGGTCATGCGCATCATATGGGCGCTGACTGCGAGCGTCAGAGTCAGCACCGGAAGCGCCGACGCATTGATCCGCTGGGCGAGCGTCATGGTTTCGTCGATGTTCGAGATTGCCGGAAAGAACCCGTAGGAAACCGCCAAAATCGCCATCAGGATGTAGGCGATAAAAAAGTCGGGTACCGATATCCCGCTCAGCGTGATCATCGATATTGAGCGATCGAAGAAGGAATTGCGGTAAAGGGCAGCTAGTATGCCGAGGACCAGTGAGATCGGCACGGCAATCAGCGCTGCCGACGCTGCAAGAAAGAAGGTATTGCCGATACGGTTGCCGATGACGTCCACCACATCACGATGGTTGGTCAGTGCCTTGCCCATGTCACCTTGTGCAAAGTTCACCAGCCACTCGAGATAGCGCATATGGACGGGCCGGTCGAGATTTAGCGCCCGATGGCAGGCGGCTACTTTATCTTCAGAGGCCATCTGTCCCATCATGGCCGTACAGACATCGCCCGATAGCGCCTCAACACCAAGCGTGATCAATAAAGAGATTGCAATCAGCGTTAGGATGCCAAGCCCCAGCCGTCTGGCAATGAGTCGCAGCAACTGATTCTTCATAAGTTTAGGTAGTTGGCCAAAGTGTGAAAAGGCCCGGAACCAGTCCGGGCCTTTTCTTTGGGTTGCAGAGCATAAATGCGCAGAACGCAGTTATGGGTTACCCCGGCTTATTTGAACCACCAACGCTCAATGCTGCGTGAGCCATCCAGTTCCCAGTTGCCAGCAAGTTTGTCAGGCCGACCCAACGCATCAGACGCTGCGTCGACATTGTTGGCAAAGCAGGGTACGACTACGCCGCCCTCATTAGCAACGATAGTCTGCATTTCGACGTAGATGTCGTTGCGTTTGGCCTCATCAAGTTCCGCACGGCCAGCCAATAGCAGGGCTTCAAACTGAGGGTTGTTCCAGTAACTGTCGGTCCAGTTACCCCCGGCCTTGTAGCCGATAGTGAACATCCAGTCCGCTGTGGGTCGGCCTGACCAGTAACAGGCGCTCCAGGGGACTTTCATCCACACATTGTTCCAGTAGCCGTCGGGCGAGACCCGGTTGACCTTGATGTTGATTCCTGCAACTTTGGCGGCCTCAGAATAGAGTTGGGTTGCGTCTACGGCCCCGTTGAAGGCCGCATCGGCGGCAGCGATCTCAACGTCTATGCTGCTGTGCCCGGCCTGTTTGAGATACCACTTAGCTTTGTCCGGATCATACTGACGCTGCGGTAGATCGCCGGCATGGTAGTTCTGGTTCGAACTGATCGGGTGATCATTACCCAACGAACCGTAGCCACGCAGCACAGTGTTGACAAAGGCTTCTCTGTCAATTGCGTGTTTGAGCGCCATCCGTACGTTGTTGTCGTTGAACGGTGCCTGACGGACGTCCATTGGATAGGTGAAGTGTTTGGTGCCTGAGACCTGAAGCACGCTGATGCCAGGCTTTTTCTCGAGCATCGGTGCGGTCTTAAGGTCGCAGCGTACGATCGCATCTACCTGGCCTGTTGCCATGGCATTCATTCTGGCGGCGGCATCATTGATTGCGGTGAGTTTGACCTCGTCAAAGTTGGCACAGCCGGGCTTCCAGTAGTTGTCGTTCCGCACCATGTGCGACCGCACTCCCGGCTCGAAGTGTTTCACAACGAAGGCGCCCGTACCGTCACCCGAAGCCCAATCCACTTTGCCAGAACTGTCGGCCGAACCCATGAGCAGATGATAGTCACTCAAAAGATAGGGAAAGTCAGCGTTACCGCTTTCGAGTTCAAAAACCAGAGTGTTGGCGCCATCTTTACTAATGCTGCCCAGAGAGTTGGCTACACTCTTGGCGTCCGATGTCGAATCTTCTCCGCGATGATGTTCGAGAGAGGCGATCGCATCGTCAGCGTCAAAGGTTTTGCCGCTGTGGAATTCAATACCCTTGCGCAGTTTCACTACCCAGGTCTTGGCATCTGCTGACGGCTCCAGACTTTCGGCAAGTTCGGGTACGGCCTGTCCGTTAGCGTTTACCTCGACTAGCGCGTTGCGGCAACCTCCCATGTTCATATTGATCATATAGGTGTCGCCGTTATCCGCCGGATCCAGCATGTCGCCGGTGTTGGCACCACCAAATCCTACGCGGTAGACCCCACCTTTTTTAGGTGTGGCGTGTGCCGCGTGGCTGAAGAGGGCTGGCGCAGTCGCGGCAAAACCCATTGCCGTGGCAGCCTTGATAAATTCACGACGATCGATGCCGCCGTTCGTCACCCGCTTTTGCAGTTTTCGGATCTCGTAATCGACTTTACTCATTTTCCTCGTTCCTCCTCGATGATGTGATAAGTCAATAGTCTTAAGACAACTGACATTTACAACGATACGATCTTACATTAAAGATTGAAAGAATAATCCCGGGGCTCCAAAACCTAGCAGAAAAGCCTAATCTTCTTGAAAAATTAAGGTTTTCGCGTTAGATTCGCGACCCCGCCATGGCTATGTAGCTCAGCTGGTTAGAGCACGGCACTCATAATGCCGGGGTCGGTGGTTCAAGTCCACCCATAGCCACCAGTTCCCCCCTTATCCTCCGCTGTTGCCGCGGGTATGCCTGTCGGCGGCAAAGACTATGGCGGTCTTACGGA
>Ga0315336_1003319_pt1 | contig 21745 bp, 15 predicted proteins | sample ASW5metaG_FD_204512 | JGI IMG/M metagenome (GOLD analysis project Ga0315336, IMG submission 204512) | Ammonia-oxidizing marine archaeal communities from Monterey Bay, California, United States - ASW #5 | ecosystem: Environmental > Aquatic > Marine > Intertidal zone | place: USA: California... | reverse complement strand
TAGCTTCGAATCGACCGTGTTAAACTAACGTGTTGTCGTCAAAATATTAAGTCCCCATCGTCTAGTGGCCCAGGACACCAGGTTTTCATCCTGGCAACAGGGGTTCGATTCCCCTTGGGGACGCCAATTCCTTTATCGGTTTGGTTCTGATTCTTTCGGTTCGCCACACTCCTTAAAATCTGACGCATAACAGCGTCGCGCTTCCGCTTGACCATCCACGTTTTGTTGACGTCGGTTAGAATACCGCTATAGCTATGGAAACAGACCGCACGACCTACGAGAAAACAGTGCGAGACCATCTGGCCCATATGCGTCATATGGTCCCGATCGTCAAACGGGAGAAACTCTCACCTTTGGCCAAGCAGCAGTACCAAATCTTGGGGGGTGACCTGGTTCAGTGGCACAATAACGTCGCCGACGACCTCCTCTCCGAACGTGCTTTCCTTGGGAAGATGAAGGGATGGGATCCAAATCCTGTAATCTTTTTCATATCGACCATGCCCGGTCTCCTCGCCAGTCAGGAAATCATCGGCGATGAGAACGAACGCTTTGTCTGGGGGTTACCTAAAGACTTCAAGTTGCTGGAAGACCGGGATGAGGAAAACATCTTTCATGTCGAGTACGTATCACTCTTCAAGAAACCAAGAAGTAAAGCCGACCTGGCTGAACTCGAAAATTCTCACCCGCTCGCGACTGGCGAGAGCTATTACATCCACGCTGTTGAGAGTGTGATGGGGCCGCTATTCGTGCGAGGCATAAAGCACTTATGGAAGTGGGACGGGAAAAAACTGCAGTTGCTTGAGGAGGGGTGGCGGACGTGGGTGTCATAACGTCGCCGCATACATGTCAATTTGCAATTGAATAAAAACTAGAACATGAGGCGAGGCGAAGATTAGCTCCATGAAACAAGTAAGATTTTTGAGGTGGCAAGATGGAACCGAGGAAGGCTCTAAAACTGTCGGTCGCGTTGTCCTCGATAAATCAGAAATCAGGTTTGAAGGCTTAAGTGATGGATTAAGAAAGCATCTTCAAAGCGGCATTCGATGGAGGCGCGATGTCGAGCGGGTCTTTCCCGAAGACGGCATAAAATTCTTGGAGGCAATAACACTTCAATTCGGAAGAGGTAGTTATTTCTGCGCCACGGATGTAGAGGACGTTAGTGAAGAAGACAACAATGAATGACCCATCAATACGACTTCTGCTTTTTAGCAACTCTTCCGAGCGCTGCCTGTGCTGCCTTATAACCACTCGGACGACCCTCCTTCGGCTCCGCTTTTTCCCCGTAGGCGATGGAGGCAAAGCGACAATTGTGCGGTGAGATTTTGGCGTTTTGCGAACTGCTTGTCCTAAAGAGCAATCTGTAGTTGGCCAACGCAGGGACAGCCTTCATCCAGTCGCGTCCCTTGCCCATCGCGATGATGATTGTAGCCTTCCGACGGATTGCCCGCTGAAGTGCTTGCAGCGTAAAGTCTTGAGACGGAAGGTGTAGTCGCGAGTGCGCAAAATTCTTTGAGTGGTAGGGGACAAATTCAAGGAAAAGCACTCCCAAGGCCACGGTAGAGTACCCAAACTCTTTGATTAACTCACCTAATTGACGTTTCGTCCAGAGCCCACCAGGACCAGTCTCGTCCGGATCAACGCTATAGTGCGGATACGGAACATCCTCCTGACGATGACAGGCTCTTACACGGCGTTGAAAGTCTGCCTGCCTATGCAGAGCCACGTCTTCTTCGTGGGCTCCATCTCCTGGATTTTGCAAGAGAATAACAAGTGGAGCATCCAATGAACCGATGAAAGGCTCCGGAAGCATTTCTGTTTGAAGACTAAGATTCTTTTTCGTATTTTTACGGTTGAACTCCTCTATGATCTTCCAATCGTCTGGGAGTACATATGGAGGTTTTGTCGGAAGAGCCAGCCAAGGATTTCTTTGCATAAACCTATCTTATGACAACCCGAATGTTCAGGTTTAAGGATCACCCAAGCTAGGAAGGATTGTTTCTAAGCGTCCAGGAGAGAGTAGCTTCTGGGGTTAAGCAGACAGCTTTACTTCACCTTCAATGCGGACTGTCCAGTTCGGGTTGCACTGAGTTGCAATTCCCCTTGGGGACGCCAACTTTATTGGTCGTCTATTCTGGCCAATATCGTGCCGCGGGTGCCTCGCTTTCATAGACGACATGTAATTCGTCACGGAACCGTGTCATGGCGACAAACATTGTGTTTAAACGCAGCAATAAATCCTTTCTCTCTAATTTTCTTTGCATGAAGTTGCTAGGACAAACCACAACTCCAGCAACGAACTCATGGCCTTTTATCCACATACCGAAGTGGTAGTGTTCCTTAATAACCGAGTCAGACTTGAGCGCATCGGTTACAGGATCGGTCCGATTTTTTGCAAAAAAATGAGGTGATCCATATTGCAGATGAATGACAGCGACATCATCCTTTTTGTATCTTTTTCGGAGATGGACCACCAACTCTCTTGTTTTAGTCACTAGTTGCTTCGCATCACTGACTTGCCTGTAAGCAACTTTCGGTCCATTTATCGTCGCCACTGGCACCCTGGATGTCTCCACTGTCTCCAATCGATCACTTTCCTTGAGCAGATAACTTCCCAGTATCTCAAAAGCGTTAACTAGCAGAGGTTTCGTCATTCTGAAACAGAATGGCAAATCGAAATGGGTAGCATCCTCAAGTAAATCTGAAAGTGCAACATGACCAGACTTAGATCGCGGCGTTTGAAAAATGGTCTGATTGGCATCGTGGGCGAGAACTAAGTGGTTGCAGTCGGTATCATCAAGAACACTCCGAAGAAAAGATAGGAAGCTTTGGCGACAGTCCTGCGCTTCATCTACAAGAATTGCTCCTATTCGTTTACTCCACTTATCGCTAACCAAGTAACATGAACCCGCATCTATGACCACCTTCAAGTCTTTTGACGGCGATGAAAATGTCCTATCTTGAGAACCCTTAAAGTCAACATTGTCCATGGGCATCGACCAGATCCGCCTGCTGTTATATTTTTTTTGTGGTTCCAATTCACCAATCATGTTTCTGAGATAGTTTACAAGTGCAACGTTTAAACCAAACACAACAACCACTTCACCTTGCTTTAGGGTGTGAGCAAGGTGAACTGCTCTATGAGCGATCACTACTGTTTTCCCAGTTCCTGGGCCTCCAGTCAATGACAGAACACGCGCTCGGTTTTCCACGACCTTAATTTGCCGAGGATGTAGAAAAAGTCGCCACTTAGCGAAAGGCTTTGTCAGAGCATCTTCCAATTCTTGGTCCTCTGACATCGTATGCACCAGTGATGACTTGCTTGGAATGGTGTAAGAGGAAGGTTCGTCTCCACTCGCGACAGCTAAGACCAGTTCCTGCCAGTCCTCAGACATTAGTTCAATCCGCCCTAGAAGATGGTCTTCGTCCTTGCAGTGTTCAAGTTGTTTGATAATCTCAATTGGGACACCAATACTCTTCAAACTACTTGCCAGTTCTTGTCCATATGTGTTCTCGGGACTTTTAGTTCTCAGCTCTTCTTTATCGCTGGAATCCTTAATGGAAAATAGTTCGAAGACACCTGAATCGGAACTTATAAGCTTGTGTCTATCAGCCCACTGATAGGCTGGTTTATGCTGTGCAACGTGTAGGAGAACCACTCCATCGTCGGCCGCCTTTGCAATAATCCTAATGGCCATCGACGCACTAAAGCTAATGAACCCATTAGCCACTTTATGAGGGCGCAATCCTGGAGTGTTAAATTGGGTTTGAAGTTTCTTAATTGTCTGGCGTATGCGTTTTTTATTGGAAGCGGTGAAGTCCTCAAGACTTTCCAAAAACCCACAGTGAATAAGAACCTTTTTTTTGGAATCGCTCACAACCATGGCACTCATCAAATTAACGAAGATAAAAGTTGAGGGCTAGAGTTTACCGCTGGCAGGTCGCCCGTTCAACGTGAGACCCGTGGAACCACTCGATTAACTGGCAATCCGAACGTTCAGGCCCAAGGACCAAACAGCCGATGATGGATTTTCTCTCAGGCTATATCAGAGAATGCTTTCTCGGGTTAACCAGCCAGTTCTAATTCACCTTCAATGCGGACTGTCCAGTTCGAGTTGCACTTTGGTTCGATTCCCCTTGGGGACGCCATACCTTTTGGCAACGCTCCAGATAGTAGTTATGTGACCATTAATCGAAGTCTGCAACAATTGGATTGTGATCGCTCAGCGCCATTATCCTGAGTAAAAGCAGACGTTGTGTCACTAGACAACCTAAAGATTATTTAACCAGTCTTTAAACAAGAACCGCCGAAGCAAAACAACGAACATGACAAACTTGCATCGTTAACTCAACACGAATGACTGTTACGCGCTGGTCTTTCGAGACACGACAGTCACAAATTCACCTGCAATTCGAACATCAGTTTCGACTTCTGACATAATGACGATCGGCTCGAACTCCATGTTGTTTGCTTTGAGCACTACCTTCGTCTGTTGGAAACCCTCTTCTTCGATCGCTCGCTCACTAGTGTAGGTTCTAAGAGTGTAGTGGCCACCCGTTAAAGGATCCTTAATTCCTGTGTGAGACACGAGTGCAATTCGACCGGTCCGTGTTCGTTTCGTCGGCGCACGAAACAAGCAGTAATCCCCATGTTTTATCTCCGGGGCCATTGCATCACCCTGTACACGAGCGACAAACATACCCTCCTCAAAAATTGGATGCCCCACCCATGCCACCCATTCCTGTGTCGATTGCACGACTTCTGCGAACGATAACTGCCCTTCACCTAATCGTTCGGAGGCGCGTGAAAGCGTCGTTAACGGAACACAGGTTTTAAAGTGATCGCCTTCAAGAGGCCTTACCTCATCAAACGGTAATGTTGCGGACGCAGAATCCGCATATGCCACAATCTGCGACCGCAAGCCTCTAATGTCGTCACAAAACACATATGCCCAAGAACCGTACTGCTGAGCGTTATTGATTGCCGCACACCATTTATTGGTGGCCGCCTTTTTAGCTTCGGCCCGGTCCCGGCTATCACCATGAATAAGGCCGCCTTCGCCTTTGATTTCCAGGATTAACATCTGTCCACCTTGCAATTTCACCACAAAATCTGGCTCATATCTTGAGGCGGCATCGTCGTATCGATACGGAATTTGAATGCCAATCTTTCGGCTGTTTGGCGTGAAACACTCGACACACTCGAGCTCTTCAAGAATTTCGATTGCCTGCACTTCATCGTCGCTGTGAATGATCGCAGCATTCAGGTGACTTTTCGTGAGGCGCTCGACTCGCCGAGTTGTCTGGTCCTCAACGCCGTCAGTTGTGACCCATTCCGAGTACCGGTTAATTACCGGCAACAGCGGATGTTCCTTCGATGCAACACTAGCTACGATACCCTCCCGTACACGCTCGCTCACCATTTGCGCATTGCTCGTAATCGCCAGCTCACGCATGTCGGCACCAGCCGGCACATGAATCTTTCCACTCTTTATGTAACGATCGAGAATACTTTTAACTTCGCCAAATATCTGGTGCCGAGCTAGTCGTCGGCCATTGGCGTTGTCTGGGTCCGATCCGGACGCACCACTAACTAACTCGTCAATGATGTCCTTAGTGATTAGAAAAATCACCTGCTGCACTCGAACCGTTCGATAGTACGCTTCCCGTGTCTGTTCCACCCGATCTGATGGGTTCACTCGTGAACCATCTTCTCGATAGCCACGGGTCGGGGTTAGCCAGACCTTTGTCGGTTCGTCTAGTAGGTAAATTTCTGGTAATGCATCAACATCACACCGAATACCGCTGTCCCTTATATCGTACGTGTAACTCTCAACAACTGGAACTCGAATCTCAAACGGTGCCCGTTCCGGCACCGAGAAAATTCGATGATAAATAGGATCAGTGGTCTTGTCTCCAGGTGGTTTCCCTTTATAAGGAATCAGCGAGAAAGGAATGCCATATACATCAACGTATTCCGCTTCCAATAGACCAGTGTCGGGATTGACGTTGTAGTTCTCGCGCCGAAGTCCACGTCCGACGACCTGCTCACAAAGCAGCTGACTGTCAAAAGCACGGATGCCAAGAACGTGGGTTACATTATTTGCGTCCCAGCCTTCCGTGAGCATCGACACCGAGACAACGCATCTGACCTGTTCCCCGCTCGCTCCCATTTTTCCAATGGTGCCGATGAGTTCCCGTAATCGCTGTGCCGCCTCATCTTTCGACTCTCCCTCCACGGTTTCAATTTTCGCTAAAAGTTTTGAATCGATGCGAACCGTGTACTGAAAGCCTGGTCCATTAGTGAATTCAGCAAGAATTTTGCTGTCTCCGTAGACAGACGCCTTAGTCGGTTCGCTCTTCTTGGATCTACTAGTCACATCGCTCGAATGCTCCCCGCTGATTTTCTCAAACACGATTTCGGAAAGAGCAGTGTTATCGCAGACAACGATCAGAACCGGCGGAACCAATCCTTCGGTATTTCCGCTGCTAAATTTTTTATCAAACTGAGCCTTCCACTGGGAGGCTAACGTCTTGAGTGCTCCTTCAGCCCTCTTATAGACCGCCTCTGGTTTCGGGCGTTTAGCAATCTTTTCGTGGGGCTTCAAGTTGTCAACTATATTTTTCCAGAGGCGAAAATATTTTGGATCGGGGCTTCCTAACTCAGTTTTTTTTGACTGATCGTCCGCAGTCGGCAATCGCGGAATTTTGACGATGCCGCACTCAATGGCATCACCAAGGCCAAAATCGCTGACCAGCCATGGGAACGGACTATTGGTCGGGTGACCGCTTCCTGCAATGTAAAAGGGCGTTGCGGAAAGATCAACACAGGCTAGGATGCTGGAGCGCGGTCGACCTTCGCTGTCCGCCCCGGCAAGTCCACTATTATTAATGCGATCCAGCCCAGCCAACCACACACGCGCCTCTTCCTTCTCCTTTTTTATTCGATCTTTCTCTTCCGGAGCCAGGTTTCTGACTTCTTCCGGAAGTCCCGTCGAAAGGTTCGGCCGCCAACAGTGATGTCCTTCATCATTGAGAACGAGAATCGGTAGGCGCAACACCAACTCTCCAAGCCGATTGCGAGTAAAGGCTTCCGGGGTTTCTTGACCCTTCTGGACCACGTTGTAACTCTTATTACCTTCACGATGTTCACTCTTTAGTCCCAGCATGTTCCAGTTAACAATTAAGACCTTACCAGCGTTGAGTTGCTCTTTGTATTTAGTCGGGACTAAGTCAAAGTAGTCATAAATGTTTCTCAGATGATCCGCTCTCAATACTTGCAGACGCTCTTTTACAGTTAGGTTCGGTGCAACGACAAGCACCCCATGCGGATATATCGAATTCGAGGGACTTCTCGAGCGGTTCAGAAAAGCCCAGATGATAACCATAGCCATCACTGCGGTCTTGCCCGAACCAGTGGCCATCTTGCATCCTAATCGGCGCAATGGGATCTCGTCAGCCGTGCCACTAGGATCAATAAGCCTGGGCCAATTAGAAGCCTTCTCACCAGCGTAGGGTGGAGGAGGTTTCTCGCCAGCGAGCAGTGTCGACAAAAGAGCCTGGTCTATATCAAATTTTCTATATCCTGATGCGCCAAGGCGTCCAGGAATCGCCAGCTCAAGTAAATAGATCAGCGTTTCAATGGCTTCGATCTGGCAGAAAAACATGCGACGGGGCTGATCGTCTCGCTTCCACCACCGTAACAACTCACGCGTTACATTCGAGACACCCCGATAATCGGATTTTCGCCAACGACTGACATCTCGCCGTAGGCCATTCACTATGGCCAGCTCATCCCGCGTCTCCTCAGCTAGCAGATCTCTCTGACCGGTCGCCACAGCCGTTTCAGTGTAGAAATAGCTTCCTGGGCGCCGACCATTCGCAACCTCGGGGACCCCATCACTATAGATCCAGTGTTTCGTGGGTTCGTCGTATGGGCCGTTTAAGATGGGGTCCGGAACGGCTTGTATTGGCTTCCAGTCGGCAGGTAGTTCCATTTTTTTGGAACGCTTAACCATCACGATTCTCCGAGGCTCAGTATCACCATCACCTCATTGCCACGTGGGTCAATCACTTTTACCGCAATCCGGCCATGCTGACCTCTCTCAAACGGAACCGACGTCGTGCCCTTGAAGGCTTCAAAAACATCGAGGTCCGCATTACTGCCAAGCGCCTTAGCAATCTTTCCCCAGCCATCTGCATGTGGGAAAAATGCCTGGGTAACACAAAAACAACGCCCGTCAAAGTCACTGTCAAGAAACCAGGCTTCGATCTTATCGGCGCCAGTCGACGCGACTGTGTTAGTCACTGGATCATAAATGTCAACTCCTAGGACCGAGCACACCCACCCGTCTGCAGTTGCCTTTATTGCTATGTCGGGCTGACCAACAGCTGTAAACAGTTCACTGTTCGGAGTGTTTTTAAGAAGGCCACGCATTCCTTCATGCAAGTCAGGTCGGATTTGGGCAAGGTGGACACGTAGCTTTGGATGCCCCGCCGCCTTAACCACCGCTGACGCTTCAGCTTCAAAACTGAATCCAGCTAATACCAGTTCTTCGTATCGTCTTGCCTCTCGAATCGCTTCTTCGACCTGCAACGCCGTAATCGGACCATTTTTCGGACCAAAGCTCACAGCAACCGTCGGGACTCCAACGTTCTCCGCATCGTCCCAACATCCATGGGAATGCAGTAGTGATCCAGACGAGTCTTCAAACAATGCCTCGAGCGACCGTTTCGCGAACATCTTTTTCTTATTGTTTAAGAAAGTTACACCATCCAATTGAAGGTATTGCATCATCTGTGTCAAATACGACGAAATATTCTTCGTCCGCGTCCCCCTGTACGCCTCTTCTTCCTTAAATGTGTTCGGCGTCGGATCGAGCACACCATCTGACCCAAACGATAGTTCCTCAGGTCGTACACCTTCCACGCTAAACGGGCCGCTAACACGAACCTTCCCAGTTTCCACATAAGGTTGGTCGTAGAGATATTCAACCTTTCTTTCAGCGGATATTGCCGCATCGATTTCCTGTTGGCGATCGACTCGTCTCTGGCACCATTCTTCATGGAGGTCTTTGACGGTGTCGGACCAGGCGTCATCGGCTTCGAGCGGAATATCCCAGGCTTTCCAAGTCGTCTTCAGTACAGTGTTTAGTGATTCTCGCAACGGTTCGAGTACCGCCTGCCAACGCTCCCAAATGGCATCGATCTCCACATTGTTCGCGATTGATTTAAGCGTAATATGTGGCACTCGTTCATAAACGAAACCTTTACGAATGTTTTCACCGACAGCCTCATTCCTGCGTACCGTTCGAGTGATCTCTGCTTCCTTCTGCTGGCCGTTTTGGGAGTCAGCGAGGATGTAATACGGGTAAGACGCACACAGAATTCTCGTACGAGCCAGCGAAAGAGCAACTCGAGAAGTGTCGATAGTGATCCAGCGGCGTCCCCATTTCTCGGCCACGTAGGCGGTTGTGCCACCACCACAGGTGGGATCGAGCACTAGGTCGCCGGGGTCGGTTGCCATTAAAAGGCAGCGTTGAATCACCTTGTCGCTTGTCTGGACAACGTATGACTTCTCCGACGCGCCCTGTGTATCTACCCACATGTTTGAGAACTCTTGTACTGGATAATCGTCGTGCAGAAACAGATAAGAGAGAGATGTCTTGCCTCCAAGAATACGGTTTGCCTTTTTGAGCCGAAGGAAACCAGCCTGATTTGTTTTCCAGCTTTTTCCAGACGTTGTTCGATAGGTTTGGCCCTCGAATTCGGCATCATAAACGCATGTCTCCGTTCGTCCGGCTGATACGAAATCGAGTCCTCTGCAAGTGGATTCACCATCTGACAGAGTAACTTTCCCATTCGCTTCTTCCTTGGTCATTGACCGGATGTGCCCGTCGGAACTTCTCACGGATTTGAACTGCGTCCCATCCCCAGAATCTCGACCGAACAGCAGCTTTCGATACTTGAGAGAATCCTTCTTCTTCGCAAACCACAGGACATAGTCACCGACCGCAGCGAGATGCTTTGTTCCAAGCGGGATTTTGGTTCGGAACTGGATGTTCGCGACATAATTCGAATCCCCGAACACCTCGTCCATGATCGCTCGGATCCGGTGCACGTTTTCATCGCCGATCTGCACGAAGATTGAGCCGGACTCGGTAAGCAGTTCCCGAGCGACAATAAGGCGATCGCGGAGGTACGTCAGGTACGAGTGAACACCCAACGTCCATGTGTCACGATAGGCCGTAACCATCTCTGGCTCACGGGTCAGATCTTTCTCACGGTCCTTAACGTTTCGGTTACCCATCTGTGGTTGAAAATTGGAAGAATAATTAATTCCATAGGGGGGATCGACATAAATCATCTGCACTTGGCCCGCAAGGTTTTCACGTTTGGCTAGACTAGCCATCACCTGTAACGAATCCCCAAGGATCAAGCGATTGGCCCAGTCTACGTCGTGTCGATAAAATTGAACGGCCTCTCTATAGTCCTGCTGTGGGTCAGCGAACAGGTCGCGTTGCACGTCTTCTCGGGAGGCGCAGCGCATAATGGCCTGTGCCGACACGCGTTCGTGAATGTGTAAGGCAACGGGTTCAACCACGAACGATTCGCGCTGGTGCTGCTCTTGTTTCCCTGCCCATTCCAACCACGGTTGCTGATTTATAGTTGCTGATTCCAACACCTTCTTTTCTGATTCAGTAAGGGGACGTTTACCGACCTCCGCGATCAGTTTCGAAACAACATCAGCCTGCCCGGTGGAATCAAAGCGAAGCTCCGGTGAATTGTGAGAACTGTAGCGATAGGTTACAACGTGAACCTGCGGCACCGCACCCTCCGCCGCTATCTTTGCCGGAGGAATGTTCTTTCGTCTTTTTCCTTCATGGCGATAGTCAGCCGTTGCCTTCTTTGAGGTCTTCCTTTTTTTGGTAGGTGTCTTCTTAGCCATGTCGTCTTTCTATTACTGGTCAGCTGTTTCACCCGTGGCGTGAGTACAGATTAGTCGATACTCACATGCTTGACATCTATCCACGTCTGGTTTCGCAATGAATTCCGAATCCCTCAATTTACGAAGTCTTCTGCTGACTGCAGCAAAAGTCGTCTGTGTTGCCGCCTCACTGATGTTGATAGGCGACCGACTCCCTTCCTTCAGTTCATGAAGATACGCAGCCTCCACCGTGAGGCCCTCACCTCGACCAGCCAGACTATAGACCTTGAGCTGCTCTTCGTAACGTTTCACCCGGGCCTCATCCGCCGTGACCTTATAATCGACAATTGCCAACTTCCCAATTTGCCCATTTTCTTCATCCAAGATGACGTCAGCTCGACCGCTGATGACGCCATCCTCGACATGCAGGGAAAAGAGACGCTCCACTGCCCAAACGCGTGTCAAGTCACCAGCGTATTTATCAACATATGAGACGACCAAGCGCCGTGCAGCTTTCTTCATTGTTTGCCAAGCTTGTCGCGAGGCGAAGGGCACATAAAACTCATCTTCCGTCAGCTCAGTCAATTCTGCGCGATCTGGAAGCTGGCCTGTCGCTCGCACTCGTTCGGCTAGCTGTCGCAGTGTATGGTGAATCGCTCGACCGTACCCCAGTTCTGGCACAATCTGCGTCTGAAATCCTATTACACTGCTGAGACGGTAACGAAATCCACATTCTTCAAAGGCAGCCAAATCAGAGTACGAAACATTCAAGGTGGGAGGATCTTTGAGCACCGTAGGCGCCGGACCAACTGGCAATGGGATCGGCCCACCCACTGGCGGCATAACATCCCCACTCACCTCCAGCAGATACTCGGAAGGCCTAAATTGATTCTTCTTTCTCTGAAAATACGAAAGGTAAACAGCTTCACGCGCCCGCGTCAGTGCGACATAAAACAGCCGTCGTTCCTCTGCATCACTGCCTTCATAGCGACTGCGGGTGTTCGGCGGAAACACATTGTCCGGCAACAACCACGACTGCGCTTGACCTGCCCATCGTGACGGGAATCGAGTGCTTACGAGTGAGGGCATGAAGACAATCGACCACTCGAGCCCTTTTGCCTGATGGATAGTCAGAATATCGACAGCATCCAAATCAATCGACATCTCTCCTTCAAAATCTTCATAAGCATCACGGGCATAATGTAAGAGATAATTGTGAAGCGACTGGAAGTACCTTCTCCCCCGGTCTTCTCCCGATTCAAAAACCAACTCACCATCCTTTTCCACTTGGCGCCCACGACGATACACATGCTCAAAGTCGGCCAACACTTCCGACAATCGTGCGAGAGCTCCCATTTGAGCGGAGCCGACCGGCGTAGACAGATCGATCTGATGAACACCCAGGAAGCGTAAGAGCTTGTAATAGTCACCTATCAAATTCACGGGTCGGCTGCCGCGCAACATAAATGCCCGCCAGTCTTCCAGATATGCTTTGAGGTCAAGAATAGGCTCCTCCCCAAAGAACCGATTGAGTCCCAAAATAATGCGGTCGAGGTTCGCCGGCCGAAATTCACCGTAGGGTTCATCACGCCAATCACCATCAACAAACCAGGCATATATCTCCGCGAGAAACGCCACCTCCGGTTGCATAAACAGCCCCGTTCGACCAGCTGCACTATAGGGAATGCCACGTGCACGCAACTCCTCAATCAATGGAGGGGCTGACGTCCGAACCGATCGATAAAGTATCGCGATGTCACGATACTGATATCCAAGGGCTTTCAGTTCCACTATCGTGTCAACTAAGCGCTTAGCTTCCTCCTCTTCTGTTTTTGCAGACCAGCTATTCACTTGATTTGGACCAGCTTCTCGAGTCGCCCTCATCTCCTTTGGGATACGCCCCGGAATTGTCTGAGCAAACGCATTTGCGGAACGGACAATCCCCGGGCGAGATCGACGGTTTTCACTTAAGGTAATGTCAATAACATTTGCTCGCCTGCTCCGAAACGAAATGATGTTTCGAACATCCGCGCCACGCCACTGGTAGATCGACTGATCGTCATCGCCAACGACGACCAATTTAACGGGTGGAGTGGACAGCAATCCAATCAAACGCTCCTGCGAGGGGTTGATATCCTGATACTCGTCGACCACAAGATGACTAAGTGGTCCTCGGACGCTGGACAATATCTCTGGATCCTCAAGCGCGGTTAGCGCTTCGGCGATAATCAAACCAAACGTCAAGAAGTGATGTCGATGAAGCGTTTGACGATAGGCCGCATAGCATTCACCGATCGGTGTACCAACTAGAGAATTGGCGGGGATGTTCTCGTTCGCGATGACGTCAACCGTTCTCGCGAAATCTCGCACTGGTTGCCAGTGTCTGGTGCGAAGCTTCTGTAACCCAATCCGAAAAAACTCACGCGACAGAAAACCAGCGTGGCGATGTTCATCAAGAACGTCGTAATTACCAAACCGGGGAACATATGTTTGTAACAGGCGGAAAGAGTACGAGTGAATCGTGCCAACAAACATAGACGCTAATCGATCGCGAAAATCGTCACCTTTTACGTCCGCGACACGACGGACAATTCTTTGGTGAAGTTCCGTCGCCGCTCGTTCCGTAAAAGTAAACGCTACAATGGAACTTGGATCTGCACCCTCATTAATTAAAGCGGCCACACGTTGGGCAATAGATTCCGTCTTCCCTGAACCGGCACAGGCCACAACTTGTATGTCTGCCCCTCGATGGTCAACCACGGCTCGCTGGGCTTCTGAAAGATTCAAATTGGTTGTCATATCTTCCTGAATGATAATAATCCTTATTACGATGGTTGGAAGATAGAGTTTTCTCGAAGGATCCGAGAACAACACAGAGATCTGCTGATGGTGAAACGTCAGAAGGATGAAGCGCGACGAGATACCAGACGACGCTTTGAGCAATGGGTGCAAAATCCTCGTTGCGAAGCCAACACGGTTTCCGCAGTCCACGGTATTCAGATGGCTGCTGTCGTCAAACATGAAGGTGGTCGGCCCACAATGGGACAGTCGCAGTTTGCGATCGCTCGCGGTCATCAATTTGAGCGAACCCTATTTAAGAGAGACGCAACGGTTTTGATTAACGCCTTAATCAAATCTGGAATTCTGCCGACCGGGTCCAGCGGCTTAGCCGACTACAGACTGCGAATACATGGAGGACGTTGTAAAACACTCGACGAAGCGCGGACACAGACGGCGAGCTTGCTGAAGTCAGCTGTCGAGAACATCGCCCGAACACCGGCAGTGATTGCCGGTGCAACAGTGTCGATTCCTGGAGGTGTAATGCTGCCGGAAGCACTACTCGTAATCGATGCGATAGCAATAAGACCTGGCGCAGATAAACCAGAACTCATTGTCGGAGAAATCAAAACATATCCTGATAGGGGTGGACACACAGACACGCGCCAGTTATCAACCGCGCGGGCACAAGCCGGCGTGTATGTGCATGCCCTTCAACTTGTCGTTAAAGACCTGGAACTCACAGAGGCGGTCGCCATCCAACAGAAAGGGTTCCTGGTGCTCTCTCGACCAGGATCAAATCAACCGTCCATTCGTGCAGGCGAAGATCTCCATTACCAGACAGAACGCGCCCGAACAGGATTTCAGCTCTTGCGAGATGCTGCCGAAAAACTTCCGCAAATTAAGGATCAGTCTGCCGAATCCAGTCTTGAGGCAGTATGCAAGGCGGAGGTGTTTTATCAAGAGACCTGCCTCTCATTCTGTGACCGCGCATCAGTGTGCCGACAAAGGTCGACGGAAAATGGCGAGGGCAGTGTGCTGGGCAATGACATGGTGAGATTCCTGGGGGCCACTTCACTTCATCGTGCCGTTCAACTGCTAGACGGAGCAACTCCTACGTCTGAGACAGAAAGGGATCTGCTTCGACGAATAACTGACGCTCGACAACGAATCGGATTGTCATGACCAGCGAGCAAGCCGTACGTAGACTCCTCGCCTTTTCGGCAGGTAAGCCACTGCCACACGGTACGACTCTTCGAGTGCCCACACCCAATCGAAGTCTTGGGCCGAAGGATGTACTAGTAGTGGCGTTTGTGCGCATGGGCGGCGAGTCATCACCCTGGGGAATTGCATTTGGTCAACCAGGCCGTACCCCTAAAGTTTTAACAGTGCCCGAAGCGAGAACTCGGGACGATGTGGCCGACATGATAGCCAGCTTCGCTCCCGTTCTATTGACCCACCTCAGGCACCCCAAGTTCGATAGCGCCGGCGCAGTCATCACTGAGGAAAAGCGGCCTGATATGCCCCTCCGACAGTTATGGCTTCCAAACCGCTCACACCTCGACATGCTTCACTACCTTGCCTACACATACCACCGAACGCGCTATGGAACTCCAGAACGACAAGAACTCCTCCAGTCGCTCGCGCGTGCGTGCGGGTGGCTATTTCGAGAAGCGCATCGACCTGGACAAATGGTCACAATGATTGCTACCGATGTATTATCGGAGGCCTATACATTTCCAACTGATGACATCCGTCAAGGACATCTTGGGTTTCTAGTTGCCTGGCTGACCACACGAGGTCGTCAAGCCGTCAGGGTAAAGGCTGCTGATAAGGCTGAGGGCTTGTCAATGTCAACAAACCTTGACCCTATTTTCGAAAACACAGGACTCGCGAAAGCTGTCGATGCTTTCAATGAAGCACGTTCTAATGAGGACGTCGAATCCATCAAGCGATGGACACAACGAATCCATAAATCACTGAACGGCGAATTGAAACGGCGATGGGAATTAACAGACAGCGCTATCACGGCACTCGAACATGATCGGCGTCGTGAAAACTATGGTGTCAAACGTCTCATCAAAGCCTCACAGGATGAGTATTATCGACAATACCTTCGGATCGAACATAAATTTGAGGACATTGAGGATGGACCTCCTTTTACGCCATCACCCGAAACTGATCGGCATCCTGCTGCGGCCGGGTCACGTTATTACGTGCATTTATCATCTGATGAACTCCAGAATCAATTACTCGTACATGATGACCCAGAAATGCAAGCAGAATTAATTGCGACAGGCAAGGCACTGGACGGGGAAATTGTTGATGTATCAACACGGACCGAAGGTCGAAAAGAGCACGTGTTCTGGAAAATCCATACTAACGGGCACCTCCCTCTTAGGCTTCGCGAGGGTGCACTCTTATGTCCCGTGGGAAACGAGCGGCGACAGGGTGAAATACTACAAATCGACCAGTTAAACGCCCAGACTAACCGTTTTGTGCTTCAAATCATAAAGGGCAAAACGCTTCATGAACCACCCAAACTTATACGCGCTAATGACAGAGCTCTTCTCGGCTCCCGAGTTATTTTGGTTCCACCGCCGATGGATGGCATCGCGAGGCGTAAAAGTAGGTCCATCTGGAATCGAAAAGTACCCGGTAGTTGGTTGACACATTCAACGCCCCGAGGCCCGAACACGTCTCTGCCAGATGCGATTTCAGAAGACTTTAATGAAATTAAAAGCCGGTAATGCCCACTAAGATCCATAGACAGCTCGAAACATACATTTCTCAGAGAACCTCAGAGCTCATCGACTATGTTCTCGAGGGTGGTCGATTGGCTGTCGTTAAAGCGCCACCTGGCTCCGGCAAAACATATTTACTCATGCAATGTGTGAAGGCTGCGAGAAAGGCCAATCAGCGAGTGGCCATCGCTACCCAAACACGTGCCCAGTCCGATGACATTTGCCGCCGGCTCGTCAGCGAATTTAAAGTCACTCCGATTCGCTTTGCGGCAAATTCAGCAACTTTAAACGACTCAAACTTTCAGATTACTACGAATGCGAAAGACTTACCGAGTGGCCCCTGCGTGGTCGTTGCGACATCTGCCAAGTGGGGTCTCGTATCCCATCTTTCAGAATTCGATGTTCTTTTTGTCGATGAAGCGTGGCAACTCGCATGGGCCGATTTTATGCTTCTCGGCCAAGTTTCGGATCGATTTATCCTTATCGGGGACCCCGGACAAATTCCCCCTGTCGTGTCAATCGATACAAGCCGATGGGAAACTTCCCCTCGAGCTCCACATCATCCAGCACCTGAACACATTCTTCGGGAGCCACCGCGCGATTTGCTCAGTCTTGATTTACCAGCCACTCGTAGGCTCCCAGCTGACACCGTTGATTTCATTAAACCTTTTTACAACTTTCCATTTAAAGCTTTTGCCCAACCAGGTGAGCGCATTGTCGAAGTGCAAGGAAAACCCCGTGATGGCATCGACACGGCGCTTGATTGTCTAGCGAACGGATCAGTGGTCGCCCTCACCCTACCAACTCCACCGGAAGGACCTCCCCTCGAGGATGACGCAGAGATCGCCCAACTTGCTGTCAATGTCGCAAAACGACTGGTCCACCGCGATGCCAAAGTAAATGCGGGCAGCGGCATTCAAAATATCCAACCATCAGACATCGGACTCTGCGCCACCCACCGAGTAATGAATACCGCCATAGAACTTCGACTCACGCAGAAATTACGTCGACAGATGCGAGTCGATACTCCAGAACGATGGCAAGGACTACAACTCCCGGTGATGATAGCCGTGCATCCGTTGTCCGGCGTCGTTCATCCGAGTGACTTCGACCTTCAAACGGGTCGTCTATGTGTGATGGCATCTCGTCATCAGGCTGGCCTAATTATCGTAACGCGTGACCACATTGGAGACACTCTCGATACCCATCTCCCTCTTGCCGAACAACCTATTGGCCGCCCTGACATCTCGGGCCAAGGACACTATCAAAACACTCAATTTTGGAATCAACTACTCAAATTAGACCGCGTGGTCGTCGGAGCTACGTGACAGTGCTGGAAAACTACGATGAGGCTGGTTGGTGCAGTGTTCAACATAAGGTTCGGACGACTGCTCGGTTAACTACCAACCCGAACGTTCAGATTCAAGGATCAAGCAACCTATGATGGAGTGTCTCTAAGAGTCTATGAGAGAGTGGCTTCTGGTGCTAAGCAGACAGTTTGACTTCACCTTCAATGCGGACTTTCCAGTTCGGGTTCCCCCGAGTATCAGTTCCCCTTGGGGACGCCAAATTCGTAGAAACTACTTCAAACGATTACGGGATTCCTCAAAGTTTAGCGGGTGACCGTCCAGTTCTATCGATATCTTATCGGACTCAAACGATTACGGAATTCCTCAAAGTTTAGCGAGTCCCCGCCCTGTTCTATCGATAGTTCATCGAACTCTCTAACTGCATGAACCTCTGTTAATATTCCAAAAAGCATATCGACTAGATCAGGGGCTTCTTCGACGTCTTCAGAATCCAAACTCCACGAACCCTCGCCCTCCCCGCCCCACCATCCATAACTCTTAAGAACCTTATCCTGTCTCTCTGTTAATGGATACCACGAAGGTCTTACATATTTTCCGTTCTCATCCATCGACCATTCAGTTCCACCGCCATCACAAAGACCGTCATATTGAATGGTCCCGTCTGTTTTATCCATGCTTAATAGGAATAGAAGAGAATACCCTGTGGATTTCACATGCATCTGAATTGAGGTTGTCAAATGCCATTCTTCGGCTGAATGAGATTCCCAGAAATTCTTTACCTCTCCTGTCGCCACATCAAACACATCTTGAAGCGCTGCGTGCAACCTCGCAGCCTGGTCATCGGTGAGCGGCTCCCTGAAATAACGCACAGGCGGTTGAGGTCTTGCGGGTGGAATCAGTTTTTCCTTGGCCTGTAAGAACTTCAGCCAGCTCACGCTGCGTTTAAGACCAGTCTCAGCCATTTTCATGGTTCTGTCGAAGTCGCCCTCTTCACTCGCCATAGGAGTATGTGCAACCGTGACGATTACACTCTCCAGCCAGTCACCTACCAGCTTTTCGATGTCGGCCTTCGCCCAGTCTCTCTGCCATCCACCTCGAATACATTGCGTGCCAAACGCAGAGACGACCGTGCAAATGAATTTAAGAGCGTGAATATCAAGGTCTTTGATTTCATCAGGAGATAGATCCCAATGTTTTCGGGTTCCAGCGAGTCCCGATTCTCTCAGGTAGTCTTGTTCGGCCTTTTCCAGTGCTGTCTGCACCTGGGGCTTGTAGTCTTCAGGAAATTCCGGTGGATACTCAATTGGATGCTCAATATTCAAATCCATATATTCTGCGACCCTGAACGTGTATGTTCGGCCCCCCTTGAACGCTAGAACGTCAGCCTATTTTATGCCAACCCGAACGTTCAGGTTCAAGGATCACCCAACCTAGGATGGATTTTCTCTAAGGCTTTATCAGAGAGTGGTTTCTGGGGCTAAGCAGATAGCATTACTTCACCTTCAATGCGCACTTTCCAGTTCGGGTTGTGCTTTGTTGCCAGTCCGCTTGGGGACGCCAACTTTAGGGTAAAAATCCCCGACAATAGTCCAGCAAATACACCAGTTCCACTAGATCCATAACACGCAAAGTTTCTTCCGTTATGGTTCACTCCCGTTCTAAGTTATTTACTATGGATAGGAGAGCATTCTTTTGGCCTAACTGTGCAAGAATGCTCTTCTGGAGGAATCATGAGAAGATTTTGTCGAATCATTCTCGGTAAACAGCATGCCTTTTTTCAAGAATGCTTCACTACTGGGTACGTTGGATTGGACCACGACATCCCACAGGACCTCACTGACCAATTACCTGACGACTGGCGTCCTTTCAACAAGAAATTCATTCCAATCTATCTCGAACGCAATCCAGAGAGAACAAGAATTGCGGCTGGTTTAGCGTGTGGAAACCTTTGGACAGTTTGCAAGGGATTGGTAGAAGGAGACATTGTGTTGTGCCCAGACGGTACTGGGATTTACCAAGCCGGCGAAGTGACCAGTAATTACATTTATGCACCGAATGAGTCTTTGCCTCATAGACGGTCCGTAAGATGGCTTGACCTCTCTATTGCTCGTGATGCTATCAGCGACGACTTGAGAACCTCCTTGGGATCTGCGGGAACGGTGGTTTGGCTTGACGAAAGACACCGCGAAGAAATAGAGCTACTACTAGAGGGCAAGGAAGCCCCTCGCATAACAACAACAGACAAGAGTATCGAAGACCCTGCAACATTCGCTCTAGAAAAACATCTTGAAGATTTTCTCGTTGCCAATTGGAATGCCACGGAACTGAGTGATACTTACGAGATTTATGAAGATGACAACGAGAAACTCGGCCAGCAGTATCCGACCGATACTGGCCCGATAGACATTCTCGCTGTTAGTAAGGACCGTAAAACAATCCTGGTTATTGAACTAAAGAGAGGGCGAGCGAGCGATGTAGTCGTTGGGCAGACATTACGCTACATGGGATTCGTTAAGGATGAACTTGCCGAACCAGATCAGGATGTCCGTGGCCTTGTGATTGCGCTTAAAGATGATCAGCGACTGAGGCGAGCCTTAACGATGACCCCCGCCATTGAATTCAAACGTTACGAGGTGAGCTTTAAACTACTCCAAACATGAAGCTGCGATTATGGAAATCTGGATTGCTTACCAAGCCGTGAAGCTGTTTCCACTCAGTCTATGCAGAGAATGTCATGACCTCTCCACCTGAAGACATAACGGTAGAGTGTCCAAAATGCGGCCACACTTACGAAGATTGGATTCGCCGATCGGTCAATCTCGGTCTCGATTCTTTTGATTCCGACTATCTCGAACGTTGCTCAACAGCCACATGTCCAAAATGTCATTACAAGGTCAACCTTGATGTCCTCATCGTCGAGAACAACGTATTTAGGTGGTCGTCAGATTCCCCTATACCGATTGAGATTGATGACTCTGAGGACGATTAATAATCTACAGTCGATTAACTGACAAGGCTGACTTCCCTCTGGTAGCACTTAACGATAGAATCAATGCGGAATGGCCAAAACATCACGTTTGGTAGTTCGCCATCTTGAAGATATTTCTGCCAAGATTCTTGAGGAGCGCCGAGAACTTATTCAACAGCTCATTCGCAAACAATCTGGAGTTTACGCACTTTATAAGAACGAAAATTTGTACTATGTCGGTCTCGCCAGTAACTTAATGGGCCGCCTAAAAACACACTTGCGAGACAGTCACAATGGACGATGGAATCGCTTCAGCGTCTACATAACCTCCCGAAATAGACATATGAAGGAGCTGGAATCCTTAATCCTTCGTATTGTTGACCCAAAGGGTAATAAACAAACTGGAAAGTTTAGTAAATCTAACAATCTTCATTCTCAATTAAACGAATTAATGCGAAATTCCGACGCGGACAAGAGAGCTGAATTACTAGGAGGTAATGTTGCTAAGCGTCGGCGTAAACAAAAAGCCAAAACAGCGCAGGGAAAACTCGGGTTGGCCGGAATGTTTCCAAAGCGAACCAAATTATGGGCTACGAGAAACGGCCGTGAGTACACGGCTTGGTTGCGACAGAATGGACAGATTAATTTCAAGAATAAACTTTACGATAGTCCAACCGCAGCGGCAAAAGCAGCCATGAGGGCAAAACTGGTTGCGAACGGGTGGGCGTTTTGGCGTTATCGCAAAAATGAAAAATGGATCCCTCTTAGCTCACTTAGACGCTAAATGGATTAACTTGCAAGTTTGACTTCCCCTTCAATGCGGACTGTCCAGTTCGGGTTCCCCTGAGTAGTGGTTCCCCTTGGGGACGCCAATTTTAGTGGAAAAATACCCGGCAGAAGTCCAGTAAATCGCCCAGTTTCGCTAAATCAATAACACGGAAAATGCAGTCCGTTATGGTTAGGTCCGGTTGGGACTTCCTCGCTAAAAATGCAGGTCTAATAGCGCTTCGACAGCACGACG
>Ga0315336_1003318_pt1 | contig 21746 bp, 20 predicted proteins | sample ASW5metaG_FD_204512 | JGI IMG/M metagenome (GOLD analysis project Ga0315336, IMG submission 204512) | Ammonia-oxidizing marine archaeal communities from Monterey Bay, California, United States - ASW #5 | ecosystem: Environmental > Aquatic > Marine > Intertidal zone | place: USA: California... | reverse complement strand
CCAGTTTGGCCAAAGAACAGCCGCCAACGACCGCCACTTGGCGATATAATCCCGAACTCACCAGCGCCCCGGCCATGACTAGGGCATGAACCGGCCCGCAACAGAATGCTTTAACGTCGCAACCCGTGGCGTTCTCCAGTCCGCACATCTCGGCGACGGCCTTCGCCAGGTTGCCTCCACCTCTTTGGTAACGCTCTCCCACCGCCTCTTCCCCGGTATTCAGCACGTATTCGATACTAGAACCGTCCAGTCCCTGGTCTCGCAGCAGAGTTCGTAGGGCCATCGCAGCCGTGGCTTTGCAGGCCAGGTTCTCCAGTATGACGTCCGCGGTCAGAGAAGCATCTTCGTCATGGGCGCGGTTGACACATCCCACCAAGCTACCGTCTCGCAGGCACAATGGCAGGGCGCCTTCGCCCTTAGCCACTTCAGCTTCGATGTCCGACAGGTTTCTCCCGTTTCCCAAAGCATCCAGGTCATTGGACTGGATAAGAGGGTGATCCACCAACATCTTCCGGACGGGGCCGGTGAATCCTTCTTCCAGCCAGACTAGTTCAAAGGCGTCGGATATCTTCAGAAGACCAATCAACTCCTCCTCAGGCATGATTTCGCCGTGGGGGAGCCAACGTTGGGTTTCGCCGTTACCTGGGAACCAAGGACGCTCCATATCAGCCAAGTCATCTGGATAGAGGCCGCCCAAGAAAGCGCGGTTGGGGGCATAAGCGACCGCTTCGGAATAAGGCCGTAGATGAGCAGTGATGTTCTGGAGCAGCGACGGGTCTTTTTCGATCTCTCGGGACGGCTTGGATCCGTGGCGCACTAGGCCTGGAGCATGCCCCAGTTGATACCGGACGCCCTGAATAACCGGTTGTTTTATTAATCGGTCCATAGCCTGAACATGTTACGCCGCAACATCTGGGATTGTCGAGGTAATCGAAACTCGCTGAGTTGAAAAATCTTTTCCAGATGTGGGTACAATGCTATCAGGAAGGAGTCGATCGTTGAGCAGATTCACGGTAACAGCGGCGTTAGCCCTGCTGATGACATTTATGTTGTTCAGCCAAGGTGACCCGGTGCAGGCTCAAGTAACGTGCATAGGTCACGCCAGGAGTCTCGGTTTATCATTCTTTGGCACGCCAGGAGACGACCTGATCGACTGCCGGGGAACCAACGCCAACGTGGTGATTGCCGGCCTTGGAGGAAAAGACATCCTCATCGGCGGCCTGGGCAACGACATGATTATGGGCGGCGACGGCAATGACGTCATAATCGGACGGGATGGCCGGGATTTTTTGAGGGGTGGCGGCGAAAGGGATCTCATCTTTGGATCAGCCGGCCAAGATGTATTGGAGGGCGGCCCGGGCAACGACACATTGGCCGGAGGCTCCGAAACCGACGTCCTCCGCGGCGGTGCAGGCGACGATACCATGTTCGGTGGCTCAGGGATGGACGTTTGCAACGGCCAGGAAGGCGATGACGACTTCGCGGCGTCCGATTGCGAAGCTAGGCCCAACGTTCCCTGAGCAAGATCGGATTCAGTAGGGCGGCAAACCGGTAATGTCGATTCGTCGTAGCTCTTGAAGTAGCAACAGTCGTGATAAACGTTCCGGCCTTGCCACCACGGTGCGGCGATGGGTATCATGCTTCATAGCTGCATTGACACATATGCTAGATGAACTGCCTCTGAACTCAGAGTAAGCGCATCTGATTTTTAACCATTTCAAGGTTTCTCGGTAAGCCAAGGGAGAGCGGATGATTCTCAGTCCTGTTGCGAACAAACTCATGATGAGCCTCACCTTAGCCATAGTTTTGACTCTGACCTCAGCATGTACCAAAGAGGTCACGGTCGAGAAGATTGTAGAGAAAGAGGTTATAAAAGAAGTTTTCATCGAGAAACCTGCGGAGCAAGGCGAAGCTACCGTAGCGCCGGCCGCAACCGAGGATACTGGACCCAAGATATACAAGTTGGGAATATTTGAGGACCTGACCACCACAAACTATTGGTCCTATCTGGGTCCGGACACAACCATCTGGAATTCCTATGTGCTAGCTGGCGGCAAGCCAGGCCTGTACAGTCTTTCCGATCAACGATTCGACTGGATCCCATCCGCGGCATCCGATTTTCCGACGCCAGTCGTTGAGGAAACAGTCGGCGGGACAACCCTCTGGACGACGGAAGTGCCCATGAAAAAGGGTATGAAGTGGAGCGACGGTAATGACGTAACAGCCGAAGACTTTATCTTCACGGCGCACACCGTACGAGACATGGAGCTAACCGGGAACTGGTCGAGTTCCGTCGATACCGAGTACTTCGACCACGCCGGAGCGTTGGACCCCTACAAACTGAAGATTTACTTCAAGCAGAAACCCGGTCTTGCCCGTTGGCAGTTCGGTCTGGCCTTTATGCCTATCCTGTCCAAAGCATTCTGGGAGCCGGTGGTCGAAGATGCCAAAACCAAGGGTACGATCGTCGAACAACAGCGAGCCCTGTACGCCCACGTTCCTGAGAACGAACCTTCCGCCGGCGGCTACATATTCAACAAGTGGGAGAACGGGGCCTTCGCGGAGAAGGTAAAGAACCCGGACTACTATTTCGAGGGGTCGGCAATCAAACAATATTCCAACGGAACCTACTCCGAGTCCAAACCCGGCGTTTTTGATTTCGTTGCCTACGGCGATGCCTACGGCGAGACAACCTTAGAATTCGGTATCGGTCCCTTCGCGGACAGTTCGATCTACAGCATCTTCGGCAACCAAGAAACGGCAGTCTTGGCATTGAAAAAGGGCGACATCGACTACATGCTGAATCCCCTGGGCCTGCAGCGGGGTCTGCAGCAGCAGTTGAAAGGCCAGGAAGGGCTGGAAACCCTGGAGAACTCCAACAACGGATTCCGGTATCTGTCCTTTAACATGCGGCGCGCTCCCATGGACAACAAGGCCTTTCGTCAGGCGATAGCGATCCTGATCGACAAAGAATTCCTGGCCAGCACGGTGCTGCAAGGCGTAGCGATACCCATGTACACCACGGTTCCCGAGGGAAACGGCTTCTGGTATAACCCAGATGTGTCATTGATTGGCAAAGGTCTTAGCAGACCGGACCGCACCGAACAAGCGGTGAAACTTCTTAAGGACGCAGGGTTCACTTGGGAAAAGGAACCCAAGGTCAGCGAGAACGGCACCGTAGAGGTCGAGGGCGAAGGCTTGCGACTCCCCAACGGCGACCCGATGCCCGAGCTAGAGTTACTCTCGCCCAGCCCGGGTTACGACCCATTACGCTCTACCTTTGCCATTTGGATCGAGCGATGGCTCAACGATGTGGGTATCCCGATCAAAGCGAAACTAACTGACTTTAACGTCATCGTCGAAAAAATCGCAGACCCAGAAGGCTTCGATATCTTCATATTGGGATGGGGACTATCCAATTTCCCCGACTACCTGGAATCCTTCTTCCACTCCCGCCATGCCGAAGGTGACGGCCTCAACCGGGGCGGCTACTCCAATCCCGAGTTCGACGCCTTGGCAGAACAACTTTTGTCCGAAACTGATCTGAACGCAGCGCGTGACCAGGTTTTCAAGATGCAGGAGTTTTTGGCAGACGACTTGCCCTACGTGGTGCTGTTTACGACTCCTCTTTTGGAATCATATCGCAATGACCGCCTAACCTACCCCTACACCAAAACCTTGGGCGGGCTTCAGAGCACCAACGGAATGGCCTCAGCGGTGGTAATAAAATAGCTATCAGCTATCAGCTATCGGCTTTCAGCTCTGGCTCCCACAGCCAACCTGCTGACCTGCTGACCGCTGACGGCTGTTAGCTCGTGTGGGAGCTAGATTCTTATGACCGGCTACCTCATCCGCCGCCTCGGACAGATTCTATTCACGCTGTTCTTGATCGTGAGCCTGGCCTTTTTTCTGGTCCAGGCTCAGCCCGGCGACTACACCTCCGCGTACGCCCAGAACCCGGACCTCCCTCCCGAAGTCAGGACCCATATACAGGCTCAATTCGGCCTGGACAAACCCCTCGGCGAACAATACTTGCTCCACATCAAGAACTCGTTCACCGGAAACTTCGGAGTTTCGTTCGGTCACTATCCCCGGAGCGTGATGGACGTGATAAAAGAGCGATTGCCCCGAACCGCAGTGCTGTTCCTGACCGCCACCATCATCTCGTTCTACCTGGGATTTGTGCTGGGAAAGGCCATGGCATGGCACCGGGGCGGGTTGATGGAGTACACCGCCACCATTTCAGGGGCGACTCTGTTCACCGTGTTCACTCCTTGGTTCGCTCTGATGATGATTTGGGTCTTTGCTTTCAAGCTGGGTTGGTTCCCCTTGGGAAAGTTCCTAGACCCGCTGGTGTGGAGGGAAGCTCCCGTCGCCGCCAACAGCGTGTTCAACGACATGCTCCTTACCGCCGTAGCATTCACAGTGTTCATCTTCCTGGCCATTCTGGTGTCAAAGAAAGCGGGTGGGCGAAAGTGGCGCACCTGGCTGATTCCCGCTGCGATCGCTGGCGGAGTCGTGGTGCCGATAGCCTGGGGGCTTTCCGGAACCGGGTACCTGGCCTTGGACATCCTTAAACACATGGTTCTCCCCATCGGCACCCTTACGCTGATATCCTTCGCCGGCACCATGTTACTAACTCGGAACAGTATGTTGGAGACCCTACGGGAAGACTTCGTCATGGCGGCACGGGCTAAGGGGTTGCCAGAAAACGTGGTCCGGGACAAACACGCCGCCCGCAACGCCCTCCTTCCCGTAGTGACCAGCCTGGTCTACAGCCTTGCATTCGCCATCGACGGCGGGATAATCACAGAGACAATCTTCTCCTGGCCCGGCATGGGGTTGACCCTGCTGCAGGCGGTGCGATCTGAGGATTTGCCCTTGGCCATGGGAGCGTTCGTATTCATCGGCATCTTTGCCTTGGGTGCCCATCTGGTGGCCGACATACTCTACGCCTTCCTGGACCCCAGGATTCGCTACCGATGACACAACCAACCGGCATGGATTCCCCGCAACCCCGATCTGGTTCGGTTACTTTGACCCAACGGCAGATTCGGGCTGCCAAGATGCGTCTGGCAATGAGGGGTTTGCGCGAAGGCTGGTCCATCTTCTTGGAAAGCCGCATCGGAATAGTCGGCTTGGTTGTAATCATAATCTTTGCCCTCATGGCCGTATCTCATCCAATCTTGATGGCCACGGTTTGGGACGACGCCACCTACGACCCGGTTACCGGTTATGCATTCGACCAGACCGAGCAACCGGCGGCGCCATCGTGGAAGCATCTTCTGGGCACCGACCCCCTGGGCCGGGATGTCTTGAGCCAATTGCTGTCCAGCACTTCATCCGAGTTCATCCTGGGAATCGTTGCTGCGGTCGTAACCGTTTCCATCGCCACAACCGTGGGCGCCATCGCCGCCTACTTTGGCGGGCCGGTGGATACCATCTTCATGCGCTTGGCCGACCTAGTCGTTTCCCTACCCGGGATCTCCCTGCTCATTGTGCTCAGCGCCCTCATCGACCTAAATCTATTCATGTTAGCCTTGGTATTGGGGACCCTGGGCGGATTCGGCGGCACTGCCATAGTTCTCAAATCGCAAGCCCTTAGCATCACCGTGAAGCCCTACGTCGAAGCAGCCAAGGTAGCCGGGGGCGGCCGGTTCCATATCATCTTCACCCACATCGTCCCCAATCTGTTGCCCTTGTCTTTCCTGTACATGATGTTCACGGTCACCGCAGCCATCTTTTCTGAAGCGGTATTGTCTTTCTTTGGGTTGCTGAACATCCGGATGAGCTGGGGAATCATGATTCACACCGCCAGCACGGGCGGGTATCTCTTGGGAGGAGTCCGTTATTGGTGGTTAATCGTCCCGGCTGGCACGTCCATAACCCTGCTGTGCAGCACCTTTTACCTGGTTGGCCGGGCTTTGGATGAAGTCGCCAACCCCAGGCTTAGACGCCGATGACCACGGAGAATTCAACCGGTCCGATACTCCAGGTGAAAGACCTCACCATGCATTACCAGACCCGCCAGGGTGCGGTGAAGGCCGTAGATGGTATCAGCTTCGACCTGGCGCGGGGCGAAGTTTTGGGGTTGGTGGGAGAATCCGGTTGCGGTAAGACCTCGGTGGCGATTTCCTTCATGAAGCTCCTTCCGGACAACGCCCAGGTCATCAAGGGACAGGTGCTATTGGACGGCCAAGATCTGTTGACCATGGACGACGGCACGTTGCGGGATTACCGGTGGCGCCGCATATCGATGATATTCCAGGCCGCCATGAACTCGCTGGACCCGGTCCACCGGGTGGGAGACCAGATAATCGAGGCGCTCGATGCCCACGACATGTTTACCACGATAGTGGAGGCGCAGGAAACCGTAGACCGCGTGTTCCGCTTGGTGGGCTTAGACCCCAGGCTAACCGGCCAATATCCCCACGAGTTCAGCGGGGGAATGAGACAGCGGGCGGTAATCGCGATGGCCCTAGCGTGTCAGCCCGACGTGGTGATTGCCGACGAACCCACCACCGCGCTGGACGTTATCGTTCAGGACCGCATCCTGCGGCAGATAAAAGATATTCAGCGCGACTTGAACATGAGTATGATTTACATCACCCACGATATTGCCGTCGTGGCCGAGGTCACGGACCGTATCGGGGTGATGTACGCCGGAAAGCTGGTGGAACTGGGCAGCACCGCCCAAGTGTTCAATAGCCCCATCCATCCCTATACCAAAGCTCTGCTATCGGTTTTCCCAAGCATACGTGGGGAAAAGCGCCCCTTGGCCACCCTAGGCGGAGAGCCGCCCAACCTAGTGGACCCTCCATCGGGATGCCGCTTCCATCCCCGCTGCTCCTACGCCACCGACATCTGCCAGCGGGAAGAACCCCCGGTTGTTGACCGAGATGGCCACTGGGCAAACTGCTGGAACCCAGTAAACTGAGTCTTTTATGTTATCTAAGCTAACCACTAATCCTGCGTCGCCCCCCTTTGTAAAGGGGGATTGGGGGGATTTCGGCCAGGCATCCCTATGACTACCACTACGCCCTTGGTCCAGGTGGAAGGACTAACCAAGTTATTTCCCTTGGCTAGCAGCCTGTTTCGGGGACCCAAAGGCTACATCCACGCAGTAGAAGGAGTGTCCTTCGACCTTTTTGAGGGGCAATCCCTCGGGCTTGTCGGCGAGTCGGGGTGCGGCAAAACAACCATCGGCAAGCTGTTGGTGAAACTACAAGAGCCCACCAGCGGGAGGATACTTTTCCGCGAATCCAACCGTGATTCAAGTGACACGAATAACGTCGCCAAGTTCGCCGACCTATCCCAGACCAAAGGCCGGCAGCTAAAAGAGTTCCGACGCCGGACTCAGATGGTCTTTCAGGACCCCTATGAGTCGATGAATCCCCGAAGGACCATTTTCGATACGATAGCCGAGCCACTAATGGTGCAGGGTATGGGCAGTTCCCTGGACCGCTTGGACCGAGTGACCAAATTATTAGAGTTGGTAGGCCTGACCCCGCCGAAGACCATGCTGTTCCGGTATCCCCATGAGTTGTCCGGCGGCCAACGCCAAAGGGTTGCCATCGCCAGAGCACTTATCATAGAACCCAGTTTCGTGGTGGCCGATGAGCCCACATCCATGTTAGACGTATCCATCAGCACTGGGATAATGATGCTGATGCTGGACTTGGCCCAGCGCTTGAGCGTTACATACCTTTACATCACCCACGACCTGGCAGTGGCCAGGCACATGTGCCAGCGAATCGCCGTGATGTACCTCGGAAAGATTGTCGAGGTGGCCGAAACCGAGGAGCTTTTGGCGAATCCTTTGCACCCTTACACTCGGGCCTTGTTGTCGGCCGTTCCGGTACCTGAGCCCGGTTTCCAGCGTGAACCGGTGAATATTATCGGAGACATTTCCATACCTGTGGATCCGGAGCCCAGGTGCCGCTTTCACGACAGGTGCCCCATCGCCGGTAACGAGTGCCGCATCAACTCCCATCCTCCGCTAGAAGACCGTGGCGGCGGGCACTTTGTGGCCTGTTACAGGGTTTAACGGAACGCCTGCCACACCTGTGCGTTGACGGTCTCCATCCCCGCTGCTACAGTGATTCCATCACCGCCTAGGAGCTGAGCCAGTGACTTCGACGAAAAAAGACCCGGTTTTGGTTGTAGTGCAGTTGACCGGCGCCAACGATTACATGAACACGGTGATTCCCTACACCAACGGCTTATACCATGACAACCGTCCAACCGTGAGAATACCCCAAGACCAAGTCTTGCCCATCGACGATCAGGTGGGTTTTAATCCGGCGATGGGTTGTATCAAAAAACTTTACGACCAGGGGAACGTCGCTATCATCAACGGTATCGGCTACCCTGACCCCAACCGGTCCCACTTCCGATCCATGGACATCTGGCATACCTGTGAGCCGGAAAAGATAGCTACCGAAGGCTGGTTGGGCCGGGTCATACGTGACCTGGACCCCCATGCCGAAAACGTGTTGACGGGCGTCAATTTCGGTCGCGGTCTTCCCCGGGCTTTGGCCCTACCCGGCGTTCCCGTGGCATCGGTGGGGAACCTGGCATCCTACGGGGTGTTAACGGGAATATCGGATCAAGAGCGCCGGACAGCGGCGTTGGATATCTTCGCTCGCATGTATACACCGGTTTCAGGAACCGGGCCGGTTATGGATTATCTAGGTCAAACCGGGTTGAACGCCCTGAAAGGCGCTGACATCCTGAAAACATCTCCCGCCAAGTACTCATCGACAGTCGAATACGGAGACGACCCCATCTCCCAGAACTTGAAAGGAATCGCCCAGGTGCTACTGGCAAACCTGGGCACCCGCATCTTCTACACCCAACAAAGCGGATTCGATACCCACGCCAACCAAGTACCCACTCAACCAATGCTGCTTGGACAACTGTCCCAGGGTATCGGCGACTTTTACGCCGATCTTAGAGAGCATAATGCCTCTAACAACGTGCTGATGTTCGTGTTCACTGAGTTCGGAAGGCGGGTGAAGGACAACGGTTCCGGCACCGACCACGGCTCCGGCGGGATGGCGATGGCCATCGGAGACCCGGTCAACGGCGGCATGCACAGCGAGTACCCTTCGTTGAAAGAGGAGGACTTGCTGGAAGGCGACTTGCACTTCAACATCGACTTTAGAGGGGTCTACGGTACCATGGTGGAGCGTTGGCTAGGGTTGGACCCCGTGCCCGTGGTGGGTGGAATCTTCGAACAACTGGGATTCCTGTAAGCATACAGTCCAGTGAAGACTTGGGCATAGAAGGCGATTGCCCAGCCAGCGCTGTGGTTCGACAAGCTCACCACGAACGAGTGGTGTTAACCCGGAGCATGCCGAAGGGCCAGAAAAGTCCCAGTTCAGCAGTTGCCAGGCGCCCGCCTAACCCGCTGCTACGCACGTAATTGTGCGCAGTATACCCTTCAACCCCTGCACCTGACCGGTCACCAGATCGGCCACCGCCGCCATGTCCGGGGCCTCGATAAGGGCGATGACGTCGAACGGCCCGGTTATGACGTCCACGTTCATCACCTTGTCGAACGACCGCAAGGATGCAGCAACATTCCTGGACATGCCAACCTGAGTTTCAATCAGTATGTAGGCCCTTGTTCCCATGGGCTACTCCTGCCTGGTATGGTTCGGGGCGCCTACCCCGGGATGCAAGCCGTCGAGGTAATCTCTACCAAGTTGTCCGCTGCGCCGAACTCAACGATGATGGCGGTGCGAGCCGGACGATCGTCTTTGAAATATTCGGCGTAGATCTCGTTGAACCCCTCCAGGTCCTCTTTGCGAGCCAGGTAGCAGGTATTGGTCATCACGTTGTCCAGGGACGTCCCGGCTGCTTCCAAGATCAGACTAATCCGGTCGAGGGTGAAGCGGGTCTGTTCTCGAATGTCTTTTCCGGTGTCGTTGGTCGTGGGGTGACGACCGGTGCAACCCTGGACAAACACCATGTTTCCGAACCTGGTCGCTTGCGAAAGCAGACCCCTGCCAGGAGCCAATTTATCGCTGGAGATAATCTCTTTCTTGGGCATTCCAATACCTCCCTTATCAGCTTCAAAAACCTAGGCCCGCCGAATGCGAAGTCTTATTATATCCCTGAGTTCCAACGTGTCAAACGCCCCCGGTCAGGCGGTGGGACGGAGTCGATCCGATCTCCAAAGGCCAGGCTATTACGAGGAGACCAGCCCCTGTCCAAAATGTATTGCGCCACCCTACATGAACAGCTACAATGGGCGCAGAACTGAACACTGGGAATAGTCCGGGTCAATTAAGGCAACCTAGCATACAAAAACCCTATGTCGAAGGGGGACCTAGATGGCCAGCGTAGATGTCGGAAACATCAGGAACGTGGTTCTACTTTCGCACAGCGGCGCCGGGAAGACGTCACTCAGCGAAGCAATGATTTTCAATGCCAAGCACGTGACCCGTCTGGGACGTATCGAGGACGGGAACACCGTATCCGACTTCGAGCCTGAAGAGGTTAAGCGCAGCAGCAGCGTCCAGACTACTCTTATTGCCTGCGAAGCCGACGGCTATAAAGTCAATTTCCTGGATACCCCGGGATATGACGACTTCCAGGGCGAAGTCACCGCAGCATTGCGGATAGTTGAATCCTCAATGATTCTGTTGGCCGCCCCTTCAGGCGTAGACGTGGGTACCGAGCGCGCATGGAACATGGCCACGGATCATGGCCTGCCCAGGATGTTCCTAGTCAACAAGATGGACCGCGAGAACGCAGATTTCGACCGCTGCGTGTCAGAGATTCAGGCGGCCTTCGGCAACCAGTGCGTTCCCTTCCAAATACCCATCGGAAACGCCCAGGATTTCAAATGTGTAGTCAGCGTGATTCATCCCCCAGCCGACGTTCCCACAGAGTTAGCCGACCAGATGGAGGCTGCGAGAGAGCGGTTAATCGAGGCCGTGGCCGAGACTGACGATGCCCTGGCAGACCGGTACCTGGAAGGGGAAGAGCTCACCAACCAAGAGGTAGAAGAAGCTGTCCGTGCCGGAATCTTGAGCGGCAACCTGGTGCCCATCGTTGCCGCTTCATCCACCGATAACGTGGGTGTCGCAGAGTGTATGGCGTTGGTTAGGGAATTTTTCCCTTCTCCCAAGGAGGGTGTTAAACCTGAAATGGCAACCGGCGGAGACGGCTTTGAAGCCGACGCCAACGGACCTCTGGCCGCTTTCGTATTCAAGACAACTGCAGACCCATTCGTGGGTAAACTGTCCGTCTTCCGGGTTTATCGCGGCGTGATAAAGAGCAACTCAGAGGTTTGGAACAGCGGCAGGGAGACGGCCGAGCGTATCGGTCAGTTGTACCTGCCCCGGGGCAAATCCCAGGAGAACGTAACCGAGGTCAGCGCTGGAGACATCGGCGCCATCGGCAAGCTTTCTGATACCTTGACCGGTGACACCCTATGTCTACGGGAACAACCCGTTAGCTTTGAGGCCATCGACTTCCCGGTCGGGTTCTACCGGGTGGCAGTATCCCCTACAACCAAGGCCGACTTGGACAAGATGTCGACCTCCCTGGCCCGTATCGTGGAAGAAGACCCCACGTTGCGATACTCACGCGACCCAGATACTGCGGAATCTCTGATTTCCGGATTGGGAGATGCCCAGATTGACGTTGCCATGGACAAGATACGCCGCAAGTTTGGCGCCGACCTGAAAGTGAAGATGCCCAAGGTCGCCTACAAAGAGACCATCACCCAGACCATCAAGTCCGAGTACCGGCACAAAAAGCAGTCCGGTGGTCACGGTCAGTACGGCCATGTAATCATCCGGCTGGAGCCGATGGAGCGCACCACAGGATTCGAGTTTGGCACCGAGGTTGTTGGAGGAAAGGTGCCACGGGAGTATTTCCCGTCGGTAGAGAAGGGCGTGATGAAAGCCATGGATGAGGGCGTTCTCGCCGGATTCCCCATGGTAGACATGAAAGCCGTACTTTGCGACGGAAGCTTCCACGACGTGGACTCGTCGGGCATGTCCTTTGAGATTGCCGGAAATCAAGCTATGCGTAAAGGCGTGGCCGACGCCGGCCCCATATTATTAGAGCCAATCATGAAGTTGCACGTTACCGTGCCCGACGCCTACACCGGAGAGGTGATGAGCGACCTGAACGGCAAACGGGCCAAGATTCTAGGCATGACACCCCATGATGGAACCACCGAGATTGAGGCCGAGGTTCCCCAGGGAGCGGTCCAACGCTACTCCCAGGACCTTCGGTCGGTGAGCCAAGGCCGGGGAGTCTACCGGTTGGAATTTGACCATTACGAACCGCTGCCTCCAGACCAGCAGCCCAGAGTCATCGAGGAAGCAAAGAGGGCCAAGGAAGAGGAAAAGGTCTAAATCCAGTAGGCCGGTCAGGAAACAGCAACAAAGACAAGAGCCCCAGTATACCGGGGCTCTTGTTCGTTCATTCTTCAGAGCAGAGACTAGATGCCGATATTGCCATATCCGGACACGATGGGGGCATACGTAGAATCCAATACGGATATGGGCAACCGCTAGAGATTGTCAGGTGGTCAGGATATCGAAGATATTGCCCACACCACGACCGCCCATCCGGTGCAGTTCCTTGTAACCACAGCCGCCGCACGACACCGCGGCGAACCTCTGGTTCTGAACATTCAAGAACCTGGAAATACCTGATCCCGTGGTTCCGATTTCTCCAGCTTCATATTCCGTCCTGGAACATTCGAAGCACTCAAATTGGTGTTGATCCACAGATTCGCTCCTTATAAACAGTCAGATAGAAGTCAGTCACCTGCTCCCGGCATAGGTCACCACTGGTAACAGAACAGACAAGCCCACCACCGTCCTATCCCGGACGTGCAACTGCCGCATTTCGGACAGTGCGGGTGCTGCAAGCGATTGCTGGCATGGTTCATGGTACTTCCTACCAACCCTATTAGGGAGTTAAACCATCTTACCTAGCTCTTAATTACCCCGGTATTACACTCGTGGTTCTGAATCGGTTGACCCCATGTTTTTCTAAATATGCCCAGCGAGCTTCCAAACTGCTGGTCTTCTTCCACCACCTTGTCGACACGGGTGATAGATATCAATCCGAACATGAAGCGAACCGTGGCCATCGATAACACAACAATTTCCATGACGAACTCCTATGAGCATCTTTGATGAATGTTGGACCTACTTACCGGCGTCATCCCCTGTTGTAACCGGGTATTTTAGGGATTGCGGCATCATCCGAAGGGACTTAGTTCTCGAATGCGGAGGACCAGTGGGGTACAAGCCGTTCTCTGGATGGCCGTAGAGGTACCGATTCAGACGCCATAATTGACGAGGAAAGGCGAGGTAATGGGGCTTATGAGAGTTGTTACAGGCTCGAACATTTGAGTAGAACACCTTAGTGCTGTGCTTGACCAAAACTTTCATCCTGGGTTCTTGGGCGGAAGGACAAATAATCTGGGAAGTGAGTGGCCACCGGAACGTGAACCCGCAACCCCAAACCCTTCGCTACGCTCAGGGTGATTATATCGGAGAAATTTTTGAGGCAAATCTCGGGGCCGATCGATGGGACGATTTAACCGAGCCTGGGCGCTAAAAGCCCCAAGAGGGTTGGTACTCACCGAAGACTCCCCGCAGCACGTCCATCATCTCCCCTACAGTTGCGTAGGCCTTGGCCGATTCAATCATGAGGGGCATTAGATTATCCGTACCCTTAGCGGCCTGCTCCAAGGCCAGTAGTTTCTCCGCCACGTCTTGGTTGTCCCGGGCCAGCCGAATCTCGTTCAGCCGGTCCACTTGGCGCTTTTCGCCCTCACGGTCGACCCGGAGCAGGGGTATCTCCAGAGCGTCATCAGTGCAATGCTCGTTGACCCCCACGGTGATTCGTTCTTTGCGTACCTCTTCCATCTGGTAGAGGTACGACGCGTCGGCAATCTCCCGTTGCAGGAAGCCTGTCTCAAGGGCGGTCATAACCCCGCCCACGTCGTCGATACGGCGGAAGTATTCATAAGCCGCCGCCTCGATCTGATTCGTCATAGACTCGACGAAGTAGCTGCCGCCCAGAGGGTCTACGGTATCGGTAACACCGGTCTCGTGGGCGATGATTTGCTGGGTGCGCAGTGCCAGAAGGGCGGCGTCCTCGGACGGCAGAGCCCAGGCTTCGTCTTTACCGTTGGTGTGCAGCGACTGGCAACCGCCCAGGACCGCTGCCAGGGCCTGCAGGGACACCCTAGCAACATTGTTCTCCGGTTGCTGGGCAGTCAGGCTGGCTCCCGACGTTTGGGCATGGAACCGCAGCCATGTCGACCGGGGATTCTCCGCCTTGAAGGTCTCTTTCATCTCCCGGGCCCAGATACGCCGGGCTGCCCGGAACTTGGCAATCTCTTCGAAGAAATTGTTATGCACGTTGAAGAAGAAGCTAAGCCTGGGAACGAAGTCGTCGATATCCAGTCCACGGGCGACGCAGTGGCGCACGTACTCAAACCCGTCCGCCAGGGTGAATGCCAACTCCTGCACTGCATTAGACCCGGCCTCGCGAATATGGTAGCCGCTGATGCTGATGGGATTCCAGCGAGGCATGTGCTTGGTCGCGAACTCCACGGTATCCACCACTAGGCGCATGGACGGCGCCGGCGGGAAGATGTACTCGTTCTGGGCGATGTACTCCTTGAGGATGTCGTTCTGTAAGGTACCGCCGACCTTTGTTAAATCGGCCCCTTGCTTCTCAGCTACTGCGATGAACATGGCCCATATGATGGCCGCCGGGCTATTGATGGTCATGGAAGTGGTGACATCTTCCAGATTGATGCCGTCGAACAGAATCTCCATGTCGGCCATGGTAGAGATAGCCACACCGCAGGTGCCGAACTCGCCGGCCGCTCTGGGGTCGTCAGTGTCATAGCCATAAAGAGTGGGCATATCGAAGGCTACGCTCAGGCCAGTCTCGCCATTGCCGAGCAGAATCTTGAAGCGCTCGTTGGTTTCTTCAGCCAGGCCGAACCCGGCGAACATACGCATCGTCCACAAACGTCCCCGGTATCCCGTGGGGTGAACTCCCCTCAAGTAGGGATATTCCCCCGGCATGCCGAGATCTCGTAGATAGTCGGAATCCTGTAAATCTTCCGGCGTATACACCTGGTTCACCGGGATCTGAGAAGGAGTCTTGTAGTCAGGACGGCGGTGCTCCGCGCCCGCATTCTTGTCGCGCCATTGGACTACGTGACTACGCAACTGCTCCGAATCGTCTGAGGGGGTCAATGGGCACCTCCACGGGGAATGAAAAGCGTCACTCGAATCCAGTCTAAATTGGCTCGATTGGGGTGTCAATGTGATTGGTAAACAAAGTCCGCTCCTTGCGAAGAAGGGGATTTAGGGGAGGCCCGGCCTCGGCGAAACAACGACCTCCCTGTAGTCCCCCTTCGTAAGGAGGGACGAGTACGAAAGTTAAGGGCGTTAGGAGTTGATTAGCCGGACAAAACGGCGGCGGCCGACTTTCAAGACGGAGCGGTGTGCCAATCCCAATCCAGAGGTCCGGTCATCACGTTCGAAAGTGCGGGCATCCCCTGCTGACTCGGTGATTAGCTGGACGGCTCCTTGGTTTATTAACCGTTTAGCCTCGGTGGCGCTGGCAGCCAGCCCTGCATCGACGATGATGTTGCTCAACCGTCTGGACTCGCCATCGAATGATGGGTGCAAAGACGGCTCGGCAAATTCGGGAATCTCCTCGGGTAGGTCGCGGCGTTGGACCACGCGTTCGAAGTTTTCCTGGGCGGCATCGGCGGCGGCGCTCTCGTGGAACTGGGTGGTGATTTCCCTGGCCAGACGCTTCTTCATGTCCATGGGGTTGATCCAACCGGCTGCCAAGTCGCTGGAAAAGGAGGTTAGCTCTTCCTGGGAAGCGTCGGTCAAGTACTCTAAATAGGGCACGATAAGCTCGTCGGGCAGGGACATGAGCTTTCCGTACATATCGTTGGGCGGTTCTTCCACGCCGACGTAGTTGTCCAGGCTCTTGCTCATTTTCTGGACGCCGTCGGTGCCCACCAAGATGGGCATGAGGAAGACCTGCTGGGGCCGCTGGCCCTCCATCTGCTGAAGCTCCCGGCCCACCAGCAAGTTGAACATCTGGTCGGTTCCACCGAACTCCACGTCAGCCTGAATCTTCACTGAATCGTAGGCTTGGAGCAGCGGGTAGAGCAGCTCGGTGATGGCGATGGGCCGTTGTTCCTGAAACCTCTTGGCAAAGTCGTCGCGCTGTAGGAACTGGGCCACGGTGAACTTTCCGGTCAACCGAAGTACGTCCGCTAGGCCGAACCTACCGAACCACTCGCTCTGCCACTCAACCTGAGTCCGGTCCTTGTCTACGACTTTGAAGAACTGGCGCAAGTAGGATTCGGCGTTGGATATGACTTCATCGTGAGTCAGGACGGGGCGGGTGGCCGACTGGCCACTGGGGTCGCCGATCTGGGCGGTCCAGTCTCCGACGATGAGAATCACCTGGTGTCCCAATTCCTGAAGCTGGTGCAACTTACGAAGACCTACGACATGTCCCAGGTGGATATCCGGACGGCTGGGGTCGAATCCCATCTTGAGGCGCAGCGGCTTTCCCGCTTGCAACATCCGGACAAACTCATCGTGGGAGATGATTTCCTGAACCCCACGGCGAGTTATTTTCTGTATTATATCTTCGCCAAGCAACGCTACGCACCGCCAGTCTTTCGGTCTTGGTCCAAGATGGCCCTGGCACTGGCCACGTCCACGTCTATCTGTCCGATTAGTTCCTCAAGGCTATCGAAGGTCTGTTGGTCACGCAATTTGTGAACGAATTCCAGATTAAGCCGTTGGCCGTACAAGTCGGCAGTGAAGTCCAGCACGAACACCTCAACCAATCGCTCCGACAAACCAAAGTGGGGGCGAATGCCGATGCTTGTGGCAGAAGAGTGCCTCTCCCCGTCGATGGTTATCCATGTGGCGTAAACGCCATCTCCCGGCAGAGTGGTCTTGGGAGCGGTTTGCAGATTGGCGGTGGGAAAGCCCATCTCGGTGCCCCGTTGATCTCCCCCAACGACCAGACCTTCAAACCCATACTTCCGGCCCAGCAACCGTGCGCAGGTGGCGACGTCGCCTTCCTCCAAACCGGAGCGGATCCTACGGCTCTTTACCAGGCCTCCGTCCATCATCAAAGGTTCTACCACGTCCACCCAGAACCCTAACTCCGCACCTGTCTGCTTCAGAAAGTCGATATCACCTTGCCGGTCCTTTCCCAATGCGGAGTCGGGTCCGGCGACTAATCCTTTCATCCGCAGGGATTTCACTAGAGTTTCGGTAAAGTCGGCGGCGGTGACTTGGGAAAGTTCCGCAGTAAAGTCCAAAGGCACAACCAAATCGATGCCCTGCTCTTTGATCAAGCGCACTCTTTCTTCGGTTGAAGTGATATATGCGACTTCAGTGCCGGGGCGCAATATGGTGACAGGGTGGTTGTTGAAGGTTAGGACGGCGGGGATGTAATCGGTTCCAGCTTTCTCAACCAATCGGCGTAGCAAGTGGCGGTGTCCCTGGTGCACTCCGTCGAATACACCGACGGTAAGGACGGTTTCCTTGTCTGGAACTATGGAGGCCAACTGCTGGTGAAAGTTCATACCAACTCTGGAACCGAGTGCGCCAGCCCCCGCTTAATCTGCAGTTTATTTACGTAATTCGGCAGTTTGGAACACCAGCTCGGTGCGCTCGGATAGTAGCACAGGCGCCTGGGAGCGTCAACTTGGAACCACCTTAACGAAGTCCGTTACCAGGCGCCTTGCTACGCTACATACCCGGCGCTCATTCTAGGCAGACTGATTCTTTGGTCTCACAAATTTTGGGACAAGAATAGCTTGGTGCGATTGCTGGATGGGGTTTCGAATATCTGGTAGTGAAAACCTTCTTCCACAATCACATCCTCATCGAACATCATAATTCAGTCGGCGACCGTCCTGGTGAACCGAATCTCGTGGGTCACGACAATCATCGTCATGCCCGATGTGGCCGTATCACGCATCACGTCTAGAGGTTCTTTAATCATCTCCGGATCCAACGCCGAAGTAGGTTCGTCGAATAGCATGTTTTCGGTTGCATTGCGAGCGCGCGGGCTATTGCTACTCTCTGCGAACTCCTGGCCATCATAGAACATGGTCTGGACGTAATTTCTCCACTAGGCGTCGCGGGAGGTTGTCCAGGTGACGGCGCGCGTAAGCACGTCCACTTCACCGGATCCGAACGTGGGCCCACGTTCGGATGCCGAGATAAAGCGAATCTCGATGGCTTTGGAATCTCCCAACACCGCCGCGGCCACGGCATGGCACAGGTCTATGTCAAAGCCCAAATTGTTTCCGGCTGCGTCCAGAGAACCGTAGCCGGGGACATCGTTCCTGCTGGCGCAGATGACCTTGCCCCGCTCCTTAACAACATCCAAGCGGCTCGTAGTGGATTTCTCCACCTCAACCTCTTCGATTACCTCAACTTCTTTAATCACTTCAACTTTCTTGGTGCAAGCGGCCAGTGCCACCATAAGGACCAATATACCCATGAAAACCATGTGAACTTCTTTTCTCATCTCGACTTATCTCATCTCGACTTATTCTCCTCCAATATTTACTGGATATTTTTTGAAGATGGCAATGACGATTCTACTCGACACGCCTCAAGCTACGGGCGGGTGGGGAGCGTATCGATTAGCGTGTTACCCCTAATCATTTGATTTTATACCGTTCTTTTCATTCCATTTATACTAAAGTTGCACGCTCATTCCGAAGATTCTCGTTTGATTCACCGAATCATCCCGGTAGAAATATGTAACAAAGATCCGTACCTAGATATCTGATCGGGCCATTAGCCAATTCGCGCCTGGGATGATGTAGGATAGTTGAAATAGTATCGGGACAGCGGACCCTAGTAGCGTCAAAATGCTCAAAATCGGCCCGTTGACCACGAGTGAGTTATGTTGACAGTATGCTTAAATTGTGACCAAGCATTGCCGGTGAAGCAATGATGATCCGTGTGGCATCCGGTACAGCCAAGGGGCGGCCGCTGAAAGGAGCGGTGTCGTCCGAGGTCCGGCCCACAACGGCTCGGGTGAGAGCGGCAATCTTTAACATCTTGACGAACGAGCTATATCAGGATGAACGAGTTCTCGACCTGTACGCAGGTACCGGCAGCCTGGGAATTGAAGCTCTCAGTCAGGGCGCAGGATGGGCGGACTTCGTGGATCTGGACCGGCGCCAATGCGCTGTGATTCAGGCAAATCTGAAGTCCACTGGATTCAGCGGACACTCAAGGGTACGCACCGGAGCCGTGCTACAAACGCTGAGCAAACTGGAGGGCCCTTACCGATTGGTGCTTCTGGACCCGCCATACAAGTTGGAAGAACTGGACGAGGTCTTGGGAGCGATGGCATCGACTCCCAACTTAATCGCCAATGAGGGAATGGTGGTGGTCGGGCACTCCAGGCACCTAGAGCTGAAACCGGAATATCTTTCACTATACAGAGTGTCCCAACGCCGCTACGGGGACAACGCTGTTGATTTTTATCGTAACGAGGCAGGAACAGAGTGACAGCCCTTTATCCAGGAAGTTTCGACCCAGTAACTCTGGGGCATGTGGACATAGCCAAGCGTGCTTCGGCTCTATTCGACAAAGTGATTATCGGCGTCTACGCAACACCGTCAAAGTCGTTGCTATTCGATGCCGAAGAACGGATAGATCTATTCAACAGATCCTTGGTGGGAGTGCCCAACGTGGAGGTGAGGGGATTCGAGGGGTTAGTGGTGCGGTTTGCCGAGGAGGTTGGCGCCAACGTCATAGTAAGGGGATTACGCAGCGGTTCAGACTTCGAATATGAATTCGACATGGCATTTATGAACCGGAAGCTGTCCCCGGATATAGACCTGGTTACCTTTATGACCTCCCAAGAGTACATGTTTCTTAGTTCAAGCCTGATCAAAGAAGTCTCTAGGTTAGGGGGAGACGTCACCAGTATGGTTCCCCCTCACGTCAACCAGGCTGTTCACGCAAAATTTGGATTGCCGGTCAAGGAATAATGCCGACCGGGCAAGGAGGACATCATAGATATAGTAAACGTAATCGATAGATTGGAGACCTTACTGGACACCAGCAAGGCCGTGCCCGTTAGCGGCAACGTGCTTGTTGATAAGAAGAAATTGATGGAGTTGGTCGACCAATTGCGGCTGGCGATACCCCAAGAGGTCAAGGCCGCAGCAGAGGTCCTTTCTCAGAAAGACCATATCATCAGCCAAGCGAATCTCGATGCCAGGCGAACCAAGGCGCAAGCCGAGGATGACTACCACGAGCGCCTGGACCAGAGCGAGATTACAGAAATAGCTCAGAAGCGGGCCGACGATACTCTGGCGGACGCTGAAGAGCGGGCAAACCGTATCATCAAGCAAACCGAGAGCGACGCCAAGTCACGGCTGGTAGATGCCGATGCCTACGCCCTCCGTAGTCTTCGATCTCTGGAACGCCAGTTGAATAACATCACCGAATCGGTACGGAAGGGTATCGACATGTTGGCAGAGGACACCGTGGTCACCGCCAACGGATATCACACCTAAAACTAGATTGATTCCCGGCGGGACAACCAGAAGAAAACTTCCCGCATTAGGGCTCCCCCCAAGGCCCTACCCGGCTCAACCGGGCAGCCTTGGGGGTTTTACTTGCTTATCGTCAGTGATTCAGCACCGGCCGATCGCGATGGCTACCTAGTTCGACGACGATAATAAACCCTCATAGTAGCCACGCATGGACTGGTGTAGTTCATGCAAACTTTTCTCCACCAGGCCGTTCACCGTTCCCTCGGGAAACTCTCCGTGGGGCCCCGCTCGCCGGCCGTAACGCCGGTCAGCATCTCCAATCCCTCATAGATGGTCCTCACTGAGTATGAGATGCACTGAACCGCCAGAGAGACTCAAAGTCCTGCTGAGCTACAGTTCAGCCGTAGCCACACCTTAAAAGTAGGATTTCCGGACCGACGAGCATATCCCCGAGACTGCCAGCACCGGTAAACGGGCGTAGACCGTGTCTATTCGGGTTGACATTGAAATTCTCCAGGGAATACAATCCGTAGGCGTACAGGGTGATACACGGAGGCAGATTTCATGCTAGAGATGACCATCGATAGCATCCGGGTCAGCCCGATGAACTACCAGCGGGTTGTGATTCTCAAAGAAAAGGACTCAGACCGCTACTTGCCGATCTGGATCGGACCAGCGGAGGCTGACGCCATAGCGGTGAAGCTGCAAGACCTCAGTGTGCCGCGGCCTTTGACCCACGACCTCTTGCGCACCGTGATTGACACCCTAGGCGCTTCGGTTAAGCACATCTTGGTCAACGATCTACAGAACGACACTTTCTTCGCCAAGATTTCTCTCCAAACCAATGGCACTTCCCAGGAGATAGACTGTCGGCCCAGCGATGCGGTGGCTTTGGCCGTTAGAGCACAAGTCCCAATCTTCGTTGAAGAAGCCGTGCTGGATAAGGCGGGTATCCTCCTAGACAAAGAAACCGGCAAACCGCTGGTGCCTGGAGAGGCTGATCGACCGGCAGATGAAAAGCCCGTGGAATTGAAGGAAGAGGACGTCCGGCGCATGTCGGCTTTCACCGACTTCATAGACACATTGGACTTGGAGGACTTCGGAAAGTCGCAACCCAGCAGGTAAAGTCCACAACTTCTTTCTGAGTAACTCCGGCTGAGAA
>Ga0315336_1003317_pt1 | contig 21748 bp, 16 predicted proteins | sample ASW5metaG_FD_204512 | JGI IMG/M metagenome (GOLD analysis project Ga0315336, IMG submission 204512) | Ammonia-oxidizing marine archaeal communities from Monterey Bay, California, United States - ASW #5 | ecosystem: Environmental > Aquatic > Marine > Intertidal zone | place: USA: California... | reverse complement strand
CGGGAATGCCCGCCGCGCGCGCCAGGGCGACGAACAGGTAGGTGTGTTCATTGCAATCCCCTTTCTTCTCATGGAGAACGTCCAGGGCGGAAGGGAGACTTACCGTCGGAATCTTTTCCACGCTCCCGTAGACCCAGTCGAATATGTTGGCCGAAGCGGCAAGGCTGTCGGTTTCCACGCCGACAATCTTTCGGGCCTGTTTGACAATCTCACGATGATCAGACTGGACGAAAGGGGTGGATACACGGTACTCGGGATAGAGCCCTTCCAATTCTGCAATGGTGAGCGATTCTTCAGGCCAGGGAACTTTCCGCAAAACCAGCTCCACCTGCCCTTCTTCCACGTTGGATACCTCCTGCCGATAGGAGGTCACAAGCTCCGGCTCCAGGTGGAACCCCTCCATCCGGACCGTCATGGATTTGCAATTCGACTGATTCGCGACCGTTCCATGAAGTGGGACGGCATTGGCGAGAATCACATCGTCCATCCCGTCGGCATCGAACTCGAGGCTCATTGCGTCCGCATGGTCCGTAGCTTCTATGGTCCACCCCAGCGGCGTTTCCTGTCGCAGGATTCGCCCCTGCCGGTTCATCCATGCCCGCATCGTGAATCCGAGGTAGGTCATCGTCAGCACCGTCGTGGGATGGGTCTCACCCATGACGAAAAGATCCTCGTCCCGCACAGCTTCGACGAGAACGGTTGCAGTCTGTAGCGTGATCGGATCGAAGGTCTTGATACGCATCCTCTGACCGGGACGCAGCCTGCTCATGGCAAGCTCGTTCATCGGTGAGTAAATCACCGCATCGTCCGGGATTTCCACCTGGAGTGAATTGGATCCGGACCCGGTCCGAACCTCCACATCAAACATGCGACCATGCGAACGCTTGCCCTTGATATTTGCGGAATACTGGCGGGAATGGAGAAGAAAATCGAAACGTTGCAATCGGTACGCCTGGTCGAGGGAGACCGTGGCGGTGGAAGTGACTTTCTGCGGGACGCCCAGCACTTTGATTTGCAGTACGGTCCGGTTCTGAAGGAGCGCGGTTTCTTCCGGGTCTTCCTCCCTCACCGAGAGCTGGGTCTGGCTGTACCCGATCGGCGTATCGTTGAAGGTGATTTTCGTCCAATTGTCCAGCAGGAGCGCTTCGCGGGTCAAAAGACTCCGATACCCCATGGCCGCGGCGGTAAAGTAAGTTGGAAAGGCCTCGAAGCGGAGAAGCCACCCCGTCATGACGGCGCAGGAGACAAAAACAAATCCCTTGAAAAGATGACCAGCCTTCATGTTCTAGAACTAATACCCCAGATATGGGCCTACGTCATGTAGGGAACGCGGAGCGGGGTAGATTCCTTCATTCCATGGAGTCAGCAAACGCACAGGCACCAGATTCCGTCACTTCACGAGGCAGAAACGTTCATTTTCAGTCTTTTCTGACCCTGGAGCGCCGTCTATAGTCCGGGAAGTCAACATCATCCTCAACAAGGGAATAAAGGAGGAATTTTTCATGGAAACGATGTGGCACTACGTGAAAAACGGGACCGAGAAACTGGGCCCGGTGCCTGAAAGCGAACTTGCGGCGATGGCGAGTTCCGGCGAGATCAACCCGACCGACCTCGTGTGGTCGGAAGGCATGACCGACTGGCAACCGTACAATGCGGTGCCTGCACTCGGCGGTGGCGGCGGGGCACCGGTTGCCGCGGCGGCCGCGTATGCCGGACCCACCGCGTTCGCAGGACCGGCCGCGGCCGTAGGCGGTTACCCGGTGCCTGCCGGGCTTGGAGGTTGGCTTCAGTTCGTGGGAATCATCCACATCCTCTATGGTGCGCTGACCTGCGTCGGCGGAGTCGTTTCCATCGTCACCATCGTTCTCCCTCTCATCTACATCCCCATGGGAATCCTATTCATCATGATCGGCGCCGCCTGTCTCGGCGCCAGGTCGGCGCTGGCAGGCATTGTTCAGGTGGACGCGCCGACGGAACTCTTTCTCGCGAAGATCAAGAAGTACATGATGCTGTACGGGGTTCTCTTCATCATCGGCATGGTGATCATGGTCCTGGCCATTATTGCAATGATCGTCATGTTTGCGGTCATGGGCATGAACATGGACAGTTTCATGCCGCCGGGCATGCCCTGAGTGTACCGCATGGATTTGCAGAACATTCCCGGGTGACCACCATGAAATTTCTGGGCATCGCCGTCCTGGCTCTGGTGATCGGATATCTCCTTGGAGGATGGGCTCCACGGTCGGACGTCTATTCCCTCGAAAACAAAATCGCGCAACTCGAACTCAAGTTCGAAGAACGGGCCTATGGCGGCAATCCCTCCTTGAGCGGAATCACCCAGATGCTGAACGTCCCGGATAAATCCGCGCCGATCCCATCCGGGAGCGAAGAAGAGAATACCACGGAACCCGTCCCCGCCGAACCCTCGGAGCCCTCCCCTTCCGAAGAAGAAGGATCACCCGTTGACGCTGAAGACACGGTTCCCGAGGAGCCGGAGTCGTTTGAGGAGAGAATCGAGCAAGCCGCAGACCTCTGGGGGATGCGGTCCGATATCGCGCGCGATTCTTTCCTGACAAACATCAACGCCACGGAGGAGGAGGCCGGCCGTTTCGATGTGCTGGTTGAGGCGATGAACATTCGCCTCGAAACCACGATCGAAAAATGGGCCCAGACGTTGAACGAGGATTCGATTCCTTCCCGCGAAGCGGGACTGCGAATGATGAATGAGATTACGGATGCGCTGGTGCTCACCTACGACGAACTGAACCGATCCATGCCCCAGGGTTGGACCGACGATGCCGGAAGCGAATTCCAGCTCGTCGATTATATCGATCCCCTGGTGGCCATGCCTCTTGCAGGAGTGGAAGACAAGCTTCAGTTCGATTGATGCGCCTGCTTCGACAATTTCTAATCGTCACCCGGCACGAGATTGTCGACGCATTCCGAAGCAAGCGCGCGATCACCCTGATTCTGCTTTACCTCCTGGGGGCTATCGCCGCCTGCAATCTGTTTGTCTATTCTCTCCACAAGATCGAAAACGAACTGGTCGAGGCCATGGGGTTGGTACCCTATGATGAAGCGGGGGGCGCAACACGCGTCCTCTGGAAATCACAGCACTTCCGCAACATGTTGACGGGCCTGGTCGGAGACGGCGACCTCACCGCGCAACTCCTCTCCATCCCTCCGCTGGCGATCTTTTTTGGCTGGGTGGCGCTATCCTTTACGCCTCTACTGGTGATTCTGATGAGCACTTCACGTATCGCGGAGGAGGTAGGAACCTCCTCCGCCCGCTTCGTACTGTTCAGAACGACCCGGGGCACGTGGTGCTGCGGAAAATTCGCCGGACAGGCGGTGTTGTTGCTTTCAGCGCTCTTGCTCAGCGCGGTGGCGGCATGGATCGTGGGCATCATCCGGATGCCTTCCTTCGACCCGGTTCACTCTTTCACCGCGATCATGTTTTACGGCTTGAAAGCATGGGTCTATTCTCTCTCCTATCTCGGCCTCGCCCTGGGCGTTTCCCAGCTCTCAAGATCGCCGGTTATTGCCACCGGAATCGGGCTGGTGATGATGACCATACTTACCGTGGTTGCAGCCTTGTCAAACCATTGGCGGGGGTTCGGATGGTTTCGTATCCTCGATATTACCCATGCCCTCACCCCCAGGGGTAATCACATGGCGCTCTGGCATCCGGATCTTGCGCACCTCGTGCCCGGACTGATCATTCTACCCGCTCTCGGATTCCTCTACTTTTCAATCGGGCATCTCTTCTTTGCGCGGAGGGACCTTTGAGTACGGCTCTTCACCTCAAGGACGTTGTGAAAAGGTACGGGAAACGTATCGCGCTCAATGGGCTCAACCTCTCCGTCCCGCCCGGAAGCACGTTCGCGCTGGTGGGAAGCAATGGGGCCGGGAAGACGACCGCACTGGCCGCCATGATGGGACTGATCAAGATCCAGGGGGGAGAAATCAACATCCTGGGTCTGGGCTCGTTTCAGCCCGCGACACATGGCGGAAGGGTGTCTCTTCTTCCACAGGATGCGCAGCTTCCCGGCCACTCGCGCGTTCGGGAAATCCTCCTGTTTTACGGAAGACTGCAGGGAATGGATCCCGGCTCTCTGCCTCATGAAGTCGACATGAAACTCGATCAGGTAAACCTGCTGGACCGGGCGAACGACAAAATCCAGACCCTGTCTCACGGAATGCGGCGACGCCTGACCATCGCACAGGCCCTGCTGGGGGAACCGGACCTCGTTCTCCTGGATGAACCTCTCAATGGACTCGATCCGGTGGAAACGATGAACATTCGTTCCATCATTCTCCGGCGAAGGGCCGGACAGACCCTCGTCATCAGCTCTCACCTTCTTACCGAATTGGAATCAACCTGCGATCACGTTGCTATCGTTGAGAACGGCTGCACAATTCGTCAGGACCGCATCCAGGAGTTCAGACAAGCGGAAACGCGGATCCTGTACCGGGTCAGACAGGGACCTCTCCCCCTGGATCGTCTGGCAGCAACCATCCCGGAAGTGAAATTTGAAGAAACGGCCGAAGGAGCGGAATTTCTCGCGGTGCTGCCGGGTACCGGCATTCTCCCCGAAGACGTGAACACCGCGGTCTTCGCCTGTCTGAAGGACCAGGGGTTGGCTTTGCTCGAGATCCGCCTGGGCAATAATCTCGAATCCGCTTATCTGCAAAGCAGAAAAGAGGTGCAATGAAATCAGGCGCAGGCGAGGAACCCGAAGTCCTGGAACCTGAGGTGCTGCCTCCGGATCCCGGGAGGCAGCAAAAGAAAACCGGAGATCAACCCTCCTGGATCAATGAAAGAATCAAGGCAATCGGCATTGGGCTCGTGCTCGATGCGCTTGATCTCGTAACCCTGGGTCCGTCCGGTCTGATCGGTTTTCTCATTGGTTTCCTCACAACCTTCTACCTCTTCGGACTCATGAAAATCGATTTGCAGCGCCGCATCCTATACAGTGTAGGCGCGGGAATTTACTGCCTGATCCCCGGTACGGAACGAATTCCCCTCGGCACCATTCTTGGAACGCTGTTCGGATTAAAACGAATGGCATGAAGCCCCACGGCCGTTCCTCTCCAATGGACAGGCCACCGAGGAAGAGGCTCCGCGGGTTTCGCTCTCTGGGTGTGTATGCGCCCGCGGCGCATTGCCGATCCGACAAATTCGGTGTAATATTTCGGTAATCTCTCGCACAGAATCGCGACTACGGACTGAAACCTTTCGTTTTCCAATGTCAGAATTATTTCTCCAACCATTGAAATTGGGCGTTCTGGTTCCCCTGGTCTCCCTTTCGCTCATTCCCGCCCTTTACGCCGAAAAGCTACACACGCCGCCTCAAACCCAGGTGGAACTGGGGAAAGTGGCCTGGCTTCGCGATCTGGACAAGGCTCTTCAGACTGCCGAAACAGAGAACAAACCTGTCTTCATTCTTTTCCAGGAAGTCCCGGGCTGCAGCACCTGCAGAAACTACGGTGCGGGCGCGTTGAGTCACCCGCTCATTACCGAAGCCATCGAGTCTCTCTTCGTGCCGGTAGCGATTTTCAATAATCACGACGGCGCCGATCGCGAAGCGCTTCGGAGATTCAAAGAGCCGGCATGGAACAATCCCGTGGTTCGAATTGTCGACGAATCCGGCAAAGATATCACTCAAAGACTTGCCGGCAATTACACGGAATCCGGGCTGGTCGAATCCATGAGGGATGCGCTCAAGCAGAGCGAGATCCCTGTACCTCCTTATCTGAAATTTCTCGACGAGGAGCTGCATGCGAAAACACACGGCACCGAACAAGCGGTGTTTGCCATGAGCTGTTTCTGGTCGGGCGAAGCGAAACTCGGCACGCTCAGCGGGGTGGTGGGAACTTCGCCCGGATTTCTGCACGGGGAGGAAGTGGTCGAGGTGTCGTTTGACCCCAATGTCATCTCGTATGAAAACATCGTCGAGACGGCGGAAAAGATGAAATGCAACCGCAAAATCTTCACGCGGGATGAGAAGCAACAGCAGTCGGCGCAACGCGTCATGGGAGACCGGGCAGTGCCGACCGGGGACCCGGTCGTTCTCGATCAACAACCCAAGTATCATCTGCTGCACACACGCCTCCGTCATGTACCGCTTACTCCGCTTCAGGCTTCGCGGGTGAACAGCGCAGTGTGGGGACGCCGGGATCCCGAATATTTTCTCTCGCCTCGACAAGTGAAGATTTTTCACCTTGCCAACCGTCATCCGGATGCGGGATGGCCCGTCGTGCTGGGTCGGGAAGATCTCGCCGAGGCATTTGAAGAAGTCGAGACAGTCGCCGCGAAAGTCCGGGGGAAAACCGGCAACACGTTGCGGATCGAGCGAAAATAGCGCATCCCCGTGGCACGGCGCCTCCGGCCCGTGTCTGCGCAAGGCCCGTAGAAGGGTTGAGCATGGGGTGAGCTCGCTCAATTCGTGTACGATTCATTCTCTTCCCGTGCTCAGACACGGGCCGGAGGCGCCGTGCCACCGCTGGGGCTTCTCCAGGTTCTACTTGATCTCGTATGCTCTGTCAGACACGGGCCGGAGGCGCCGTGCCACGGCTGGGGCTCCGCAGATTCTTCGTGAATCTCCTGTCCTGATCACATAAAATCTGTCCCAGATCAGCGCGGTTACCAGGGAATGAACTCACGAAATCACGACGAGGCTACCGAGGCGATCGTCAAAGCGGCTCGTTCGGTGCTCAGTATTGCCCCTGCCCTCCCCGTTCGGGACCAGATCGAGGACGAACTGGCCGTAGCGGATGCCGCGTGCGCTCGAGGCTATTTTCTTCCTGATGAGGACGCGCAGGTCCGCAAGCTCTTTGCCCGGTATCTGACCGTGCGCTCCGCATTGCACCTGACGCTGAACGATCTCAGACCCTACGTCCTGAGAGGACCCCGCCGGCTTTCGGGTACGCTGCAATTCCAGGCTTTTGCGGTCGCATTCTGCACGGGGTGCCTACTCATCCGGTCCGGCCGGTTCATGGTGGATCAATTTTCGAAAAACCCGGTGGTGGTAGCGAAACTCGACGAAGCGGCGCCGGAATACGGCATTCCCAGAAAACAGTTCACGACTGTCTTTAAATCCCTGACGCGCCCCGGAAACATTGTCGCATTTCAGGAAGCGATTCATTTTTACGATCGGAATCGTGAGGAGCTGAACAGATTACGTGATCATCCGGAATTCGGACCCATTATTGCGATGGTGGCGAGCGAGGCGCCGCATGTTGAAGCAGATCCTGTGTACTATGCATCCCGGGCGGCTCAATACCGGCTCTTTTCTATTCTCCGCCGGCAACGATCCAGCATTGACGCGGTGACATTTTCTCTCTTCAAGCTTTCGGGCCGCGTGATCTCCGAAGTCAGGAACCAGTGGAGGAGAAAGCGCGTCACACCACGCGTTCAAAAGCGAATGGGTACGTTGCTGCGCCCGGGCGATATCATCATAACCCGCCATGACGATGCGTTGAGCAATCTCTTCCTGCCGGGTTTCTGGCCGCATGGCGCATTCTACATCGGGACCGCGGATGCGCGCAGGCAACTCGGCGTCACCATGACTCACGATCGCTGGTCCAGAAGCGGCGGCGATGTCTGCATTCTGGAAGCAAGGAAAGACGGCGTTCTTTTCCGAGAACTTGAGGAAACCCTGGCAGTAGATTGCTGCGTAGTCATTCGCCCCCGGCTCGAGGAGCCGGACATGCGCGATGCCATCACCCGTGCCGTGACTCACGAAGGGAAACTATATGACTTCGAATTCGATTTCAGCCGCGCCGACCGTCTCGCGTGCACCGAGTTGATTTATCGCTCGCTTCACGATGCAGGCGCAATCAGGCTATCCCTGAAAGAAAGAGCGGGAAGATTCTGCCTTTCCGCCGAAGACCTGCTGGATCAGGCGATCGACGGGGACAAGTTCACCGTAGTTGCGGTCTACGGCGTCGGCGGCAACAAACTCGTCCGTGGGGAACGCGCGCGGGTAGTGCTTGAGGACAGCTATCGCGCTACATCGTAATCATTGCAGATTCTCATTGACCTGTGTCCCAACCTTCCGCATTTTGCCATCCCGAACCAACTTGTTAGGAGAATAGATGAAGCACCCTCGATGGAAACGAAACCTGGCCGGAATTCTCGCAGTATCCCTGGGTACTTTCGCTGACGCATCCGGATCCTGGAAAGACGTGGAAGCCCGCGCAGTGCTTGAAAACGACGCCATCACGGCAACGTTCCAGGCGGGACGTCTGTACCAACTCACCGACCGGATCACCGGGGACCGCCTCATCGACATTGATCCGTCCGCGCTCCCCTCCTCGCTCATCTGGTTCGACGCCGTGCGCTCCGAAATGGATTCCTGGGAGGTGACGCAGAAGGCGTCGGATACCGAGCTTCGAACGATCTGCCGGGCGGATACGGGGGAGGAGTTGACGATTCTCTGGCGGATCGAGCCCGGAAAGGGCGACCTGGTTCTACGGATGGAGGCGCAGACTCCAGAATCCGTGGAGGAAATCCGAATGATCTTTCCGGGGTGTGACATTGAGAATCACAGATTGGTATGGAGTTCCGGGTACGGTGTGGGACACGCGGTTGACGGACCCTGGGACGGACTGCTTCTCGGCGATCCGGAGGCGGTCTCCTCGCCTTCCGGTTTTCCGCATCCGCCGATCGTACTTTTCGAAGGCGACGGGAATGGATGGTTGATCGAAGGTCGGGATCCGAGGATTGGTCCCGCCTGTGCCATGGTACAGGGCCGCGGAATGGACGCGACACTCGGGTTGATACGACGGTTCGCCACGGGAACCGATCAACCTGAACTCTTTGAGATCCGGATCCGCACGTACCAGGACACCTGGACCCATGCGATCGATCCGTTCATCTCCTGGATGGAGTCAATCGGCTATTCCCGGATCGGAACGGGACATCACCCGGACTGGGTCAGTGAAATCGACACGCAGATTTACCTTCGCGTGGGCGACTACGGCCCGCTGGAACAGCTTGCCGGGCTGGTGGATCCCCCGCGGACCATCATCGGGCGTCTGGTGGGGTGGAGGAATAGCCCGATGGACACAAATTATCCCGATTACACCCCGAATCCTACCGCCGCCAAGTGGTTCAAGCGGTGCCGTGACCTGGGATTCCACGTCGGCGCGCATTTCAACTCGCAACGAATGTCCCGGTCATTCGAGGAGATGGTCAAGCAGATGCGGCCCGGGCTGTTGGTTACGGGACACGATGAGCACGGTGGAGAACTCTATGACGGCATTCCGGGGCGCGGACTGATTACCGTGTCGTCTGCCTTCAAGCCGTGGCGCAGCGCGTTGGTCCGGGAAATCGGCAAGGTTGTGGCAGACGACGCAGGCGTCGACCTGCTCTACCTCGACGAGTCGATGGGCCCGGGCGGCCCGTTCCTGGTGGACGGCGTCAACGGCCTCGAGGGCGTGCAATTGCTCATGCAGGAACTGAGTGCGGCCTATCCGCATTGCGCTATCGAGACCGAACAATTCAACATGCTGACAGTCAAGAATTCCAGTTTTGCCCTGAGCCAGATGCCGCTGGGACACCCGATGACCGGGTATCTCTTCAGTCCTTTCATCAAGATCCTGCCGGAGGGACAGACCTCCGCGCCGACCCATATCGACATGATCGCGTCGATCGCACACTGGGGATTCCTCACGCCCCCGCTTCGGATGCAGGACGCATCGTGGATGGCGGTGGGGAAGGAATTCCAAAGATACGGATTTCGTCCCGATCTCACGCTGGAACGTGCTCGAGCGGACCGGTACGAGGATCACTGGTCGCACGGTGTGTATCCAGTATTCGAAGGACTGAAAAGCGACACCTGGACAAAGATATTCGGCTACGTGGGAAAAGAGGGCGCGAAAGCGTGGTACGAGATGAAGTCGGACCGCATCGCTTTCGCGGTGTACGAGCCCGGGGAGAAAGTGCGTCGCGTGGGCACACGGGTGGCGGGATACTCGGAATGGTCCGGTCCCGGCTGCCTGCGCCATGTGGAGATGGGTCCGGACGTGGAATCGGTCTGGCACCTGTACAACGAAACCACCCAACTCGGACTCGATCCGGAAATCTCGTACCTGCTTGACGAATCTTCCTCGCTCCCGCAGGACGCGTTTCACGTCACCGCGGTGCCGGATGATTTTGCGCTCTGGCATCACCGACAGTCGCACATGGCGTCCCAGTACAGTGATCCGGACGGCAACTGGGCGATGATTCACTGCGTGGGCAACGGGCCGATCGAGGCCTACGTCCCCGAGGGCTGGCGCGCGTTCGTGGATGGAGTGGAGTTGATTCCGGATCCAGCGACACGTCTCGCAGCCGGGGAGTTGCGATCGGATGATCTGCCGTATCCGGGAGAATCCGTCGCCACCAGGATCGAGACCGACAACGTGGCGACGCAGTTGATCGCGGACCAGCTGGGCAAAATCAATGTGCTTCGATCGAAAATCACCGCCTTCCGGGAAATGGACAACCTGTTGACGGGGCGGTGGGTGGATCTTCCGTGGAACCCGCCCCATGAACAGCGGACCTGGCACATAGGGCAACATGAACGAATGGAGTATCCGGCGGACGGACCGTTGCGCATGCCGTACCGGGTGAACGCACTCTACAACAAGACCAGCGGGCGTGGCGTCATGGTGGGAAAACTCCCCGCAGACCGGAAGATCCGGATGGTGGGAGGCTACAAACTACGGGACGACGGCAGTTCGCTTGTGGGCGGAGACGGAACGGTGCGGATCAACGGCCAGGAGGTCCTTCACCTGAACAACGGGCAAAAACCGTTTACCATGATGACCTTCGACCTGGATCTAACCCACCTCGCCGGCGAGCACATCATGCTGGAGTTCGCCGCGGAAGGACATGTCGGCGGTGTCTGCGATGCGGATTGGTACGATCCGAAGATTCTGGTGGAATGATCCTGTCGCCCGCCGGAAGCACCTCGTCTCAGATTCCCAATTCGGCGGCAAGACGATCGAACAAGTGTGGATTCGCGACAAGGTAGGCGGCTGCATTTCCGTCTTCTTCGTCAAATTTCCGGGTCCATGCGCCCGCCCTTTCCGCAATGAGTCCCCCGGCGGCGGTATCCCAGATATTCAGGCGGTACTCGTACAGGGCATCGGCACGTCCGCAGGCGACGTAACAAAGATCCAATGCTGCCGCACCGAGAATTCGGAATTTACTCACCTGGTTGATGAGTCCAAGAAAAGAACTCAACCGCTTCTCCTCCTGGTCGTAGAGTCGCGCGAGTCCGGCGGTGATGAGGATCGACTCCTCGAGAGTGGATACATCGGAGACCTTGATTTCCGCCTCGTTACAAAGCGCCGGTCCGTCCAGCGTCGCGGTGAACATCTCATCCTGCATCGGCGCATACACGGCGCCAGCGACCATCCGGCCGTCCCGGGCCACCGCCACCGAACAGTTCCAGTGCGGGATCCCGTGAAAGTAGTTCATGGTCCCATCGATCGGGTCGACGATCCACGTATATCCGGATTTGACTTCATGGCGTTCGCTCTCCTCGCCGAACAGGTGATGATCGGGAAAGACATTTCGAAGGTAGGACTCGATTTGCTCCTGGGTTTCGAAATCCATTTGCAACTTCACGTCGTGATGCGAAAGCTTGATTACATCCCGGCGGCGATCCAGTCGGGAAGCCGCATAGGAGCCGCCGGCACGCGCGGCCAGCACCGCGTGTTTCTGAAGTTCGTCGGCCGGAATTTCCGGGGCATCATTCATCACTTCGCCGGGTCGGCATGCTGGAACCAGTCGATGGTCTGTCTCAATCCATCCGCAAGCGACACCTGAGCCGACCAATGGAGATGTTCAAGTGCACTTGCAGGATCTGCTTCCGAATCGTGCACGTGGCCGGCCCGGACTTCCCCGAACTCGGGTTCCATCTCCCGCGTGAGGAGTTTCCCCAGGACTTCGAGAAGCTCAAGAATGGAGGTTCGGCCACCGCCGGCGATGTTGTATACGCAACCTGCGGAAGAGGCAGGAGCCCGGAAGCAGGCGAGGTTCGCCTGGACAACATCGTCTACGAACGTGAAGTCCCGGGTCTGGGTACCGTCTCCGTGAACGGTCGGCGGGGTTCCCGCGCGCAAGGACTGAATGAAGCGGGGAATCACCGCGGCATACCGGGTTTCGGGATTCTGACGAGGTCCGTACACATTGAAATATCTCAGCGCGAATGTCTCGAGTCCGTACAGTTCGTGAAAGAGGCGGCAAAAGTGCTCCCCTGTCAATTTGGATAGCGCATAGGGTGAAAGCGGAATGGTGGACAGGCCCTCGTGTTTCGGTAGCTCGCGGGTTTCGCCATAGACCGAGGATGAGGATGCGAAAACCAGCCGCAGAACCCCTGCGTCCCGGGCGCAGATAAGCACATTGAGTAACCCGTTGATATTTACGTGGGTGGTTGTACCCGGATCTTCAACCGAACGTTGGACGGACGGAAGAGCGGCCTGGTGGGTGACGTACTGAACCCCCTTGCAGGCTCTTTGCATCGTGGCGGGATCGCGAACATCCCCTTCTATGAGGGTAACTTTGTCTGCAATATCTTCGAGGTTCGCGATGTTCCCCGTGGAGAAATTGTCGACGATACGAACGGAATGGCCGCAACGGACCAATTCGTGGGCGATGTTGGATCCGATAAACCCGGCGCCGCCGGTTATGAGATAAGTATCGACCAATGTACCCGCTAACGCCCGAGTTCCACGGCGCTTCGGGGAAATGCGAGCAGCCACACCTGCGCCCACACCGTAATGTCGGAGTCAATCTCACGAACTCCCAACCCGATACCCAGGCAATTCGTCTTGTGGCGGATGAAGTGACTTTGTTCCTGGAGATTGCTAGAATCGAGATCGTACCTTGCGTACCCGGTGTACGACCAGCGGCGGCGCGGAAACAGATTCATCTCGCCGGAAACCAGTTCCCGGGACTGATCGCGATACAGGTATTGCATCCGGAGAGAAGTCACCTCACGGGTCGAAATCCCAAAGTCTACGGTGATCTCTTCCAGATCGTCTCGCACGAAATCGTAATTGCCGCGGATGTCCAGGGCCGATCTCTCGAACATCATGAATTCTGCGTCGAAAAACAAATCCTCGATCGTCTCCGTTTCCGTCGGCGCCTTATCCACGTTGGCCACGGTAAGAAGCTCGAGATAGGCAAGAGGGTGAAGCCGGCCGTTGCGCTTGGTCTGCAGTTTGTTCCGTAGCCCGATGCCGAGATCATTCTTCTCATCCAACCTGTCGATCGAGTCGAACTGGTACAGCTCGTCGGGCGTCACATTCGGTTCCGGAACGAATGTATAGTTCGCGAAAGGCTCGATGACGTGGCGGTACCCGACATCACGCCCACGATCCCGGTTGCTCAACTCTTTGAATGCCTTAAACGAGGCATCCAACCCGATTTCGAACAGGTTTCGCAATTCGCTTCCGCCGGGAACTGTATCGACGCTCTCGGTGGTGTCGGAGACGACCTCGCCGGCTTCATTCGTGGTCACGGAGCCGGAGATCAGCGTACGCTTTTCCGGGGTCTCCGAATAATATGTGCCTTCGTATCCTACCCTCGGACTCAGGTTCAGCCAGCCGAGTTGCTTGGTATAGTAGGTAAATACGTGCCGGGTATCCACCCGGCCACTATCGACATCCGTCAGGTTCAGCTGATCCGCGAACGAGTTCTTCAGATATCCGGCACTGTTGGCGGATTCGTAAAAGAACTGGGAATCTCCGAGTTGCATTCGCGGCACATCCAACGACGCATCCGGAAGGCGGTCCGTGTTGCTGTAGAAGTCATTGACCTTGAAATTGAAATCGAGGGCGGCGGTATACTTGTCATCCCGGTGGGTCAGGGTAACGAAATTCTCCGGTACGGTACTCTGCCGGAATTCCTTGTCGTAAAAATCCTCCAGCACATCGGGATCACTAAGGTAGTCGGTGGTGATGCGCAGCGTATCCTGGGAAGTAATTCGGTGTTGATGACGCAATTTAAACCGATACCGGTCGGAATCTACGAGGCCGCTGGTCTGCTCCATGTCCAATTCGTCCTCAAACGGCATGTCGTCATCCGCGTAGTAGACCCGGAATTCACCCTGGTAATTGTTCTCTTCCCGATCGCGCCAGTAAAAGTCCTGACCAACGCCGAATCCGCGCTCGGACCGGTAGTCGAACCGGGTTTTCCCCTCCAGCCAGGTGTTGAGTCGATACCGGTACGAAGTAAGGAGAAATGCGCCCCACCGGCTGGAATACCCCGGCACGATCTCCAGGTTGGACTCATCCGAGTTCAAATTCTTTTTCACGAACGGAAAGTAGAAGACGGGCACCCGGCCAACGTAGACGACGACATGTTTCGCTTTCACATGCTTGTCGGCCACCACGTAGGCTTCCTTCGCGCGCAGATAGACTTCGGGCGGATCGCCCTGGCAGGTGGTGATGGTGGCATTCTGCATGACGAAATCGTTCTCGCCGACTCGCTGTATTGAATCCGAGGCGACTGAAAACGCGCCCTGGAGAATCTCGAGTTCGAGCCAATCACCCACCCGGGTCTTCAGATTGTAGTTGAATTCCTCGCCGGTGTACTCGCGGCCTTCATGAAAAATGCGCACGTTGTCCCGACCGTAGACATCCTCGGTGGTCGTGTTGTAGGTCATGTAGTCAGCGCGAAGCAGAGTTTCGCCATGCTTTACGTGAACATCACCGGTGAGGATCCAGAGCTCGTTGTTGTTGAGATACTCGGTCTTTTCGGCGCGAATCTCTACAGCCTCCTGGGGCGGCGAGTCCTCGCCGGCAACGGGCATCAATCCACCGGTCGCGAGCAGTCCGGCCAGACCGAAAACGGCAGGGTTCAACCTGGTAACAACCTTCAGAATCTGAATTCCCTCAACAAGTTCCTTGTTACTTGGCCTTGAAAGTTATCACAGCCCCTGGTACCGGCCAAGGAGAATCTCAGGCCTTCGCCTTGCTTCCGGCAAGGGCCAGGATCTTCTGGAAGTGGGTTTTTGCCACCGGCTGGATAGAGAGGCGCTGGCCCCGGCGAATGACCAGAAGTTCATCGAGCCCGCGGGCTTCCCGAAGTTGCGGCAGGGTCACCGGTTTCGCGAATTTCTCGACGAACTCGATGTCCACCATCATCCAGACGGCATTATCAGGGGTGGATTTCTGGTCGAAATACCGGCTCTTCCGGTCCCAGGCGGTGTGATCCGGATAGGCCTCCTCGCAAACCCGCGCCAGGCCCACTACCGCGGGGGGCTCGGCATTCGAGTGGTAGAACAGGACCATGTTCCCGACTTTCATTTCATCGCGCATGAAATTTCGGGCCTGGTAATTTCGAATTCCGTCCCAACAGGTAACGACATCGCGATCGAGGTCATCGATCGAATAGGCTCCGGGTTCGCTCTTTATCAGCCAGTACTTTTTTGCCGCCGCCACGTTGGGTTCCTTTCGATTTATTACAGCGCCACCGTAATCACGGAGCTCGCCTTATACAGGTTTCAGCACTGGGTCTGGGGATTATACCCGTCGAAATGGGTTCGCCATGGCCTGCTTGAATGTGCTAACAAAACAGCATCAATTGCCGTCAAGTCACCAATACAATAAGCGGAGGATTTGGTATGAACAAGCGTTTCAGCATCATTACAGTAATTTTAGTGGGCCTGATCGGCCTCACGGGGTGCATGGAGAACGCCGCGCTCATGAAATTGAACAAGGACGGAAGCGGCACCCTCACCTATCGGATTTACCTTTCCGGCGAAATGATGCAGATGGCCCAGAGCATGGGGGGAGAGACCGAAGGGGCTGCCTTGGATCTCTCCAGCCTGGACCCGATCGAAAGCATCAAGAAAGGAATGGGAGACAAGTTCGGGGATGCCGCCACCCTGAAAGGAACGAAGGACATTGCCAACAAGCAGGGATGGAAAGGCGTCGAGGCAATTTACGAATTTGAAGATGTCAACAAGCTGAATCTCGTTGATATGGGCAAGGAAGTGGACTCGGACGACAGCGGCGGCGGAATGAGCAATATGGGAACTCCATACCGGTTCGAATTCGTGGGCGGAGACGTAGCCAGCTTGAAAATCATTCCGATCACCACCGACGAAGACGCGGCAAGGGAAGCGGTGGAAGCGGCGACGGATGAAATGCCCGAAGATATGGCCGGGATGGGAATGGAAGGAATGGAAGATCTGGGAATGGCCATGATGAAGCCGATGATGGCCGGGATGCGAATCACCCTCCTGGTGGCGGTCGACGGGGAAATCGTGGAGACAAATTCAAAGTTCCGTTCCGAAAAACGCCCCAATGTAGTTACCCTGATGGATATCAGGATGGACAAACTCTTCGAGCATCCCGAAGCCATGGGGGTCATGAGTGCCGGAGACGACGGACCGGACAAGCTGGCCAAGTTGAACATTCCCGGTGTGAAAATCGAGGATCCGCAAAAAGAAGTCACTATCTCGTTTAAATAACCATGGGCTCATACGACAACACTCTCGACACCTTGACCCTCTCAAACGGGGCGTCGTACCGTTATTACAGCTTGAGACGACTGGAGGAATCCGGGTTCAGTTCTGTTTCCGGATTCCCCTATTCGATCAAGATCCTGCTCGAGTCTCTGCTGCGACTGCAGGACCACCCGGCCTACGAGGAACAGCACGTAGCCACCCTCGCGGGATGGACCCCATCCGCAGCCGGCAGGGAGGAGTTTCCCTACCTTCCTTCGCGGGTCCTGCTCCAGGACTTCACCGGGGTGCCATGCGTTGTGGATTTGGCCGCTCTGCGGAGCGGGCTGCGGGGTGCAGGGTACGACCCCTCGGGAATCGAGCCGCAGATTCCGGTAGACCTGGTTATCGATCACTCCGTTCAAATCGATGAATACGGGGCGGGCGCCTCGTTCGATCAGAACCTGCTACGGGAGTTCGAGCGGAATGAAGAGCGCTACATCTTTTTGAAATGGGGTCAGCAGGCATTCCGGAAGCTCCGCGTTCTGCCTCCCGGACTGGGAATCTGTCACCAGGTCAACATGGAATACCTGGCGGATTGCGTAACCATCGATGAGGAGGGTGAGGGGCCGCCGGTTGTCTATCCCGATACCCTGGTCGGAACCGACTCCCACACTACGATGATTAACAGCATGGGCGTTCTCGGCTGGGGGGTTGGCGGCATCGAGGCGGAGGCCGCCATGCTGGGACAGCCCATTCCGATGCTCTCCCCGGTGGTAACCGGCGTCCGCCTGACGGGCGAGGTACAACCCGGCGCAACCCCGACCGACGTGGCATTGACCGTGACCCAGAAACTCCGCGAGAAAGGGGTGGTGGGTCAATTCGTCGAATTCTTCGGACCGGGGCTGGACGGACTCACACTGGCGGACCAGGCGCCGATCGCGAACATGGCACCGGAGTACGGCGCGACCATGGGCTTTTTCCCGATTGATGATTCCACCCTGCAATACCTGCGGGACACCGGCCGTCCCGAAGGGCAAATCGAACTCGTGGAAGCGTACTGCCGGGCCCAGGGCATGTTCCGAACCACGGATAGCCCCGATCCCGAATTCACGGACGTCGTCGAGATCGATATGTCCGAAGTGGAACCCTCGGTCGCAGGACCGAAACGTCCGCAGGACCGGGTCTTCGTTCGAAATCTTCACTCAGAGTTCACGGATTCACTCACCCGCTCCCGGGAAGACCGGGGATTCGGATTGGGAAGCGACGAGTTGAATACCACGGCAACGGCGGGATCCTTCGGCGATCTGAAGCACGGCTCGATCGTGATTGCCGCCATCACGAGTTGTACGAATACCTCCAACCCGCAACTGATGCTGGGCGCCGGCCTCCTGGCAAAACGCGCGGTGGAAAAGGGACTCACGGTCAAGCCCTACATCAAGACAAGCCTCGCGCCCGGCTCCCGGGTGGTCACCGAATATCTGAAAAGATCCGGACTCCTTCCCTACCTGGAGAAGCTTGGCTTTTACGTGGTGGCCTACGGATGCACGACTTGTATCGGCAACAGTGGGCCGCTCAAGCCGGAAATCGAAGAAGCCATCAAGAAGAGCGGTCTTGTCGTGGCCTCCGCACTCAGTGGAAACCGGAATTTTGAAGGCCGCATTCACCCGCTTACCCAGGCGAACTATCTCTGTTCCCCTCCCCTCGTAGTCGCGTATGCGCTCGCGGGAACGGTCGAAGCGGACCTGGTCAACGACCCGATCGGAACCGGGAAAGACGGTGAGCCCGTCTACCTGAAAGATCTCTGGCCCGGGCGGTCTGAGATCCAGGAATTGATTGAAACCTCGATCGATCCGCAGACGTACTCGAAGCTCTACACGGATGTAGCCGGCGATCAATCCTGGAAAGACCTCTCCAGTGAGCCCAGCCTCGTCTACGACTGGAATCCCGCATCTACCTATATCCGTGAACCGACGTTCTTCGACGGATTCGGCACGGAGTTGCCTCCCCTTGAAGATGTGAAGGACGCCGCGGTCTTCGGCTACTACGGCGATTTCATCACCACGGATCACATCTCCCCGGCCGGCGCCATCCCGCTGGACAGCCCCGCCGCGGATTATCTGCGAGAGAACGGCGTGAAGCCCCGCGATTTCAATTCCTTCGGATCCCGCCGAGGAAATCACGAAGTGATGATGCGCGGCACCTTCGCGAACATTCGAATTCAGAACAAGCTTGCCGAGCGCGAAGGCGGCTATACGCGGCACCACCCGAGTGGGGATCAGACCTCGATGTACGATGCAGCGATGCGATACCGGGACCAGGGAACGCCCCTTGTGGTCCTCGCCGGTAAACTGTATGGCGCGGGTTCCTCCCGCGACTGGGCGGCGAAGGGCACCTACCTGCTCGGGGTCCGCGCGGTGATCGCGGAAAATTTCGAGCGGATTCATCGGAGCAATCTCGTGGAAATGGGGGTGCTGCCATTGGAATTCGAACCGGGCCAAACGGCGGAAACGCTGGGTCTGACCGGCAGCGAATCTTTTACCATCACCGGGATCGCGCAGGATCTCGCGCCACGAAAGACCCTGCGCGTGAAGGCGGACGACAAGGAGTTCGACGTTCTCTGCCGGATCGATTCCGCCATCGAGGTCGAGTACTACCGGCACGGCGGAATCCTGCAGTATGTGCTGCGGGATGTAATGGGTGAACTGAAGTCGGCGTGAAATTCAACTTTCCCCCAATCTTTGTCCCAATCCCAATTACCATCTTTGTCGGATCGACAAAGATTCGGACAACGATTGGGACAAGGATCGGGAAGATGTTCGAATAACGGAAATCGCTGTTGGCATGCCATCGCATCGAATTACCCTCCCGGACGCCTACCTTTTCTCCACCGATCTCCCGATCCGTATTACGGATATCAACTACGGCAACCACCTCGGCAACGATGCGTTCGTCGGCATTCTGCATGAAGCGCGCGCGAGGTGGCTTCAAAGGCACGGATGGACCGAGCTGGACATGAATGGATCGGGCCTGATCCTGGTGGATCTCGCGGTTCGCTTCAAAGCCGAATCCTTGTTCGGCGACACGCTCCGCATTGAACTGGCGGTGCAGGAGTGGACTTCCTGCGGATTCACCCTCGTGTACCGCGCATCCAACGCGGCGACAGGCATGGAAGCCGCCCGCGCGACCACGGTCATGGTTTTCTACAGTTACGAGAAGAAAACAATCCAGGAAACGCCGGACTGGTTTAAAGAACGCGTGGGCGGAGACAGCGGCGAATCGGGCTGATCCGACCGATCGGATCGCATGTGATGCCCGGCTTCCGAGGCAAGGATTGTCCACCAGAGCGGAACTCTGCGCGAGTTCCGCTCTATGGAATCCAAAACCCGAAATCCAAAATCACTCTTGCCCCGGCTTCCATTCATCCTCTTCGCTGAACGCTTCGTCGAATGCGCCGGCGAGGTCCACCAGGTCTTCGCCCGGACGCAGGCCCTGGAGCATTTCCTCGGAGACTTCGAAATCTTCGTCCGCGACCTTTGCGGCCTTGATACTGAGACCGATGCGGCGCTCGACCGGATCGATCTTGATCACGCGCGCTTCCACCTCTTCGCCGGGTTTCAGCACATCGCGCACTTTCTGCACGCGGTCTTCACTGATCTGGCTGATGTGGACAAGACCGTCGATTCCCTCCTCGAGTTCGATAAAGGCGCCGAAGGATGCCAATTTGTTTACCTTCCCGGTGACGAGCTGACCGACCTGGTACTTGGAGGAAATTGCTGCCCACGGATCTTCCTGGGCCTGCTTGAGTCCGAGGCTGATCCGTTGCTGACCGGGGTCGACCTCGAGGACGACGCTGTCGACGTGGTCGCCCTTTTTCAGGGTCTCGGAGGGGTGGTTTACCTTCCGGGTCCAGGACATATCCGATACGTGAATCATTCCGTCGATCCCTTCCTCCAATTCAACGAAGGCACCGTAGGAAGTGAAATTGCGGACGGTTCCGCTGACGCGCGCACCGATCGGGTACCGTTCGGACACCTGGTCCCAGGGATTGGCTTCGGTCTGGCGGATGCCGAGCGAGATTTTCTGTTCGTCCTTATTGATGCTGAGCACCACTGCATCGACTTCATCGCCGACTTTAAGCACGTCCGAGGCCCGGGCGACCCGCTTGGTCCAGGAGAGTTCGGAAACATGAACCATGCCCTCGACCCCTTCTTCGATTTCGATGAAAGCACCATAGGGCACAAGGTTGACGACTTTTCCATGGACGCGGCTGTTGACGGGGTACTTCCCGGCGATGTCTTCCCAGGGGTTCCGGGACTTCTGCTTCAATCCGAGCGAGATCCGTTCTTTTTCCAGATCAATATCCAGGACCAGGACCTCCAGTTCCTGTCCTACGCTGAGCAGTTCGGAAGGATGATTGATCCGTCCCCAGCTCATATCGGTGATATGCAAAAGGCCGTCCATGCCGTTGAGGTCGATGAACGCGCCGAAATCGGTGATATTCTTGACGAGGCCGGTTCTTGATTGGCCGATTTGAATTTCGGTGAGGAGCGCCTTTTTCTGTTCCCGGCGTTGTTCTTCCAGCAATTCGCGGCGGGAGAGGACGATATTGCGCCGCTCGATATTGATTTTCAGAACTTTGAAGGAGTAGGTTTTGCCGTAGTATTCGTCCGGATTTCTAACCGGCACGACATCGGCCTGGGAACCGGGCAGGAAAGCATCGACACCGACATCGACGATGAAACCGCCTTTTACACGATTCCGGACGGTGCCTTCGATTTCTCCGCCTTCTTCGCAGGTTTCGAGGACGTTGTCCCAGTTTCGCTGGAGCTCGGCGCGTGCCTTGCTGAGGACGACCATCCCTTCGTCGTTCTCGAGGTCTTCGAGGAGGACTTCGATTTCCTCGCCTTCCTTCAGGTCGCCGAGATTGCGGAATTCGTTGCTGGGGATCAGGCCTTCCGACTTGTATCCGATGTCGACAAGGACTTCATTGGAGCGGATTTCCAGGATCCGTCCGGTTACGATGGAACCGGCGGAGAAATTCTTGAGGGATTCCTCGTAGAGGTCGATTATCTCTTTTTTGTAATCGGCGGAGAATTCTTCGAGGTTGAATTCGATCTTTTCTTTTTCTGCGGTGGCTTGATCAGTCATAATTTTTTCAAGTGTTGAGTTCTTCAGTTTCCGGGCATTGGTTCCGTGAATTCAGGTCCAGGCAGCCCTCGCACCCGGATTGAACTATTGGATTTCGATTGGGAAAGGAGGTCGCGGAGCCCAACCGAAATTCGATATTCACAATC
>Ga0315336_1003316_pt1 | contig 21754 bp, 15 predicted proteins | sample ASW5metaG_FD_204512 | JGI IMG/M metagenome (GOLD analysis project Ga0315336, IMG submission 204512) | Ammonia-oxidizing marine archaeal communities from Monterey Bay, California, United States - ASW #5 | ecosystem: Environmental > Aquatic > Marine > Intertidal zone | place: USA: California... | reverse complement strand
GGGTGGCCGATGAGCATAACCGGGATCCCGCAACGATCGAACTGGCTTATTGGGCGCACTGGCCGAACGATGGTGAGCCAATAGTGCTTTCGGATGGCCAGCACCATCTGTTTACTGGCAGCCCTGACCAGATTGTCGACGATATTGGGGTGTTTCGAGAACTGGGTGTTCAGCACCTGTTTTTTAACTTTCAAAGAGAAGATATGGCCAGTTCAGTGCGTAGCATGGAAGATTTTGGTGATCGGATTCTGTCACGGGTCGACTAAATATCTTGATTGATCATTCCGGGATAGAGGCATGAACCAAGTAAAACCGGCTGATTCTTCCGACCCGTTCCATTGTTCCAGAATGTCAGATAAGATGATTACCACAGTACCATTCGTTAATTGATTCAGGGGGAGAGCACAACGTGACCACCGCAGCTGAGAGAAGTTTGATCGATAGAGATATCGCCCATCTAGTTCATCCGCTTCACAACCAGGCCGCACATGAATCCGCCAAAATCTGGGTCGGCGGCAAAGGGGCTTATATTGTAGATTCCGAAGGTAACGAGTACATCGATTGCCTGTCAGGATTGTGGAACAACACAGCCGGTAATGGTCGGCCTGAACTCGCCGATGCGGCAGCCGCCCAAATGCGTCAGATGGGATTTGTCTCGGGTTATGCAGGTAGTTCAAACCCTCGGGCGATTGAATTATCAGAACGATTGGCTCATCTGACCTATCCGAGTATCAATCATTTCTATCTGACCTCGGGTGGGGGTGAATCCACCGACAGTAATATCAAACTGGCCCGGTATTACTGGAAACTCAAAGGCAAGCCGGATAAGACTAAAGTTATATCCAGAATCTGGGGATATCACGGCGTGACGCTGGCAGCGATGTGCGCGACGGGTATACCAGCCTACTGGCCAATGTTCGAACCGAGAATCCCCGGGTTTTCACATATACCCTCACCTTACCCTTATCTTTATGAAGCGCCAGAAGGAGCAAAGAGCCAGGGTATTGCCGCCGCTGACGAACTCGAGAAGCAGATACTTGAAGAAGGACCGGACACGGTAGCTATGTTTATCGCAGAACCGGTTCAGGGTGCCGGTGGAGTCATTGTGCCGCAGGAGGATTACTTCAAACGGATTCGAGAGATCTGTGACCAGTATGAGGTGTTGCTGGTCGCCGATGAGGTGATCACCGGGTTCGGTCGCACTGGGAAAATGTTTGGACTCGAACACTGGGGTATTGAACCCGACCTGATGCAGTTTGCAAAAGCTATTACCTCAGGCTATTTCCCGCTCGGGGGCATCGGAATCAGTGATGAGATTGCCAGTGTAATGAACGACAGTGGTTCCCCGTGGATGCACGCGTATACCTACAGTTCACATCCCGTCGGTTGTGCGGTCGCCCTGGCCATGATGGATATCGTCGAAAATGAAGATTTCGTCGGACAAGCTCAAACTAAAGGAAAACACCTACTGGTTAAATTGAAAGAGGCCCTGGCCGATCACCCGCATGTCGGTGAGGTGCGTGGTCTGGGTATGATGTGTGGCGTTGAGCTAGTGAAGGATAAAGCGACTAAGGAGATGTTCGACGCCAGTGACGGCATCGGTGCAAAGGTTCACGCTGAAACCGTCAAACGCGGCATGTTCAGCCGGGTCAGGGGCGATTGCTATTGCGTGGCTCCTCCCATAGTCACTTCAGAATCCACCATTGACGATATTGCGAGCATACTGGGTGATTCTGTGGAAGCGGCGCTCGGTTAAGTCCATTTAGTTGAGTCGGGTTTGGGTGGGGGTCTCGGCGTAGCGGTTACGATAACGTTGGGTCATGTGGGAGCGGGAGTTAAAACCTGTCGCGGCTGCGATGTCTGACAACACCATAGTGGTGTTCAGAATCAGAGAGCGTGCCCTTTGAAGCCGGATGTCCAAGCAAAATTGTACGGGTGTTGTGCCGAGTTCCTGTCGAAATAGCCGCAGCAGATGGCGTGAAGTCACACCGGCAATACGAGCCAGTTCATCTACACGGGTGGGTTCGTCGATACTGTATTCGATTTGTGCAACCGCGCGCGCAACGGTCGGCCTCAGGGGTTTGCCGTGACGATTCAGTCGGTGTCCCTGTTTATCCTCACCCGGTCGTTGGCGGTCCATCTGCATCTGTTCGGCAATGCGTGTGAGCACCTCACTGTCGAGATCATCGCTCACGAGATCGAGGAAAAGGTCGATTGTGCTTGTGCCTCCTGAGCAAGTGATCCGATCTCGATCTCTGACGTAGTGCTGAAATACCGGTGTAACGCCAGGGTACAGTTCAACCAGTGAGGTAAAACTCTCCCAGTGCACCGTGGCTCTGTATCCGTTCAAAAGCCCTGCGCGAGCCAGAATAAGTGCACCGGTGGAGACACCACCGAGAACACAGCGTTGTGCCGATAGTTTCTGAAGGGTAGTCAGCAATTTTCGATCCGCAACCTTTTCGGCCCCCACACCTGCGACAATAATAAACACATCTGTGTGTTCCAGGGCATTGAGACTGAGATCTGCCCGTATCTGCAGACCGTTGCTCGCGCTGACATGGGTCCCATCAACACTTGCAATCATTGTGTTATATGCGGCTTTAGGGCCGAACCGGTTTGCATGTCGATACACCTCCATGGGTCCACTCAGACCCATAATAGAGAAATTATCGATCAGCAAAAACGTAACAGTTTTTGGATGTGTTCGTTTCATTGCTGTGCCATTATATGTCTGAAACATGACTTTTATTGTCTGAATTTTGATAATACCGAGTTCGAATATCGCCTTTAATTACGACTTCAATTACGACCGGTAAAGTCAGATTCTCGACAGGAGAGCACCATGAGACGGGGTGCCCGTACTTCCCAGCGTGAAGTGCGTAAAGCTATCCGCAATGCCGAGTCCGCGCTGAACCAGTTAGCGCCTCAGGTTCTGGATAATCCCTATCCGCCGTTGTGTCCTCTGACATCGGATCAGCTCGAAGAAATTCACAACGCATCGATAATTGTGCTCGAATCATTGGGCATTGAAGTCACCAGTGATCGGGTAAGAACCTTGTTTCGCTCTCTCGGCGGGAGTGTCGACGAAACGACACAGATCGTCCGGATAGATGGTGAGACGATCATGGCACTGGTCGCTAAAGCACCACATCACTTTACGCTGACACCCCGCAATGCTGCCAATCAACTCGTGATCGGTGGTCGCCGAATCAACTGCGGTTTGGTTTCCGGTCCGCCGAACGTACATGATCGGATCAATGGAAGACGACCGGGAAACTTTTTAGATTACCAAAGCCTGATTAAACTCGGCCAGACCTTTAATGTGATTAACTTTTTTGGGAACCAGAGTATTGCACCCACCGACCTGCCAGCGAATACCCGTCACCTAGACACCTACCGGGAAAACATCATGTTATCCGACAAGGTGTTCTCAGCGGTACCTATTGGCAAGGGCAGGATTGAGGACGCAGTGTGCATGGTCGCACTCAGCCGCGGAATGACGACGGGCGAGTTATCCGAGGATCCATCATTATTCGGTAACATTAATATCAATTCACCGAGAAAGCTTGACGAAGCAATGTCTGACGCAGCGTTGGAACTCGCATTCTACGGGCAGGCCGTGATTGTGACTCCGTTTACTCTTTTGGGAGCGATGACGCCGGTGACGCTAGCGGCCGGACTGGTTCAGCAGAATGCGGAGGCGCTTTTCGGGCTGGCAATGATACAGGCATTTTATCCTGGTGCCCCCGTGGTCTACGGTGGTTTCACATCGAACGTCGATATGCGTTCGGGTGCGCCAGCGTTCGGTACACCGGAGAACGCCAAGGCCAACCTGGCCGGCGGGCAGCTCGCACGACGTTACGGACTGCCGTATAGAACCAGCGGCTGTAATGCTTCAAACACGACAGATGCCCAGGCGGTCTATGAGACCCAGATGTCCATGTGGAGTGCTGTTCTGGGCCACGGTAATTTGCTGTACCATGCGGCTGGCTGGCTTGAAGGGGGGCTTGTGGCCTCATTTGAAAAACTGATCATTGATGTCGAGATGTTACAGAATTTAATCAGCATGCTGTCTCCAATCCAGACCAGCGAAGAAGAACTGGGTATGGATGCTATCGAAGCAGTTGCTCCTGGTGGGCATTTTTTCGGGACAGAACACACCATGGAGCGCTATGAGACTGCTTTTTATACCCCACTGGTCAGTGACTGGCAGAACAATGAGAACTGGCAGGCGGCTGGTGGAAAAGATGCAACGGAACGTGCCACGTCAATTTGGCAACAGGCCATCGAGACATTTGAAGCACCGCTGATTGATGACGCTCGGCGCGAGGCTATAGATGAATATGTGGATAGACGTAAAACGCAAATTGGCTCCAGCGAGCCGTAGTCGAATTGAAAATCCTGACAGAAAACCCTAACTGATAAGCAAGGAACGGTCTCATTATGCAATCACAAGCACAGGCTGTAGTTATAGGTGGTGGAGTGGTCGGATGTTCGGTGTTGTATCACTTGACGAAAGCTGGCTGGACCGACGTTGTGCTGCTGGAGCGTTCAGAGCTGACCTCGGGCTCAACCTGGCACGCGGCAGGTGGTATGCACACTATCAACGGCGACCCAAATGTGGCCAAGTTGCAGCAATACACTATTGAGTTATACAGCGAGATTGAAGAACTGTCTGAACAGTCGATCGGACTTCACCTGACGGGTGGAGTGTTTTTGGCGGCAACCAACGAGCGCTTCGATTGGCTCAAAAGCATGCATGCGAAGGGGCTCTATCTTGGCATGGACACCGAGATCATTAGTCCTAAAGAGGCGGCCGATATTTTTCCGTTGCTGGACCCGGATAAGTTTGTGGGTGCGATGAGTGATCCGTTAGAAGGTCACCTGGATCCTTCGGGCACAACGTGGGCCTATGCCAAGGCTGCTCAAAAGAATGGTGCCGTTATCCACCAGCAGACGCGCGTAATGGATCTTCAACAGAACCAGGATGGCAGCTGGTGTGTAATTACGGAACAAGGTGAGATTCATACCGAGCATGTCGTCAATGCTGGCGGACTTTGGGCTCGCGAAGTCGGTCGGATGGTAGGACTCGAACTGCCTGTTCTCGCTATGGAACATATGTATCTGCTGACCGAAGACATGCCTGAAGTTGTTGCCTTCAATGACTCATCAGGGCTGGAAGTGCCGCATTGTGTTGATTTTGATGGTGAGTTGTATTTAAGGCAGGAGCGGAAAGGGATGTTAATGGGGACGTATGAAAAAGCCTGTAAGCCTTGGTCGCCCAAAGAGACGCCTTGGGATTTCCCACAGGAACTATTGCCAGCGGATATCGACCGGATTGCGCCTTCTCTGGAAGTCGGATTTGAACATTTCCCAGCTTTTCAAAATGCTGGGATTAAGCAGGTTATCAACGGGCCATTTACATTCGCCCCTGATGGCAATCCCCTGATTGGTCCTATTAAAGGACTGCGTGGCTACTGGTGTGCTTGTGGAGTTATGGCAGGCTTCAGCCAGGGCGGTGGTGTTGGATTTGCACTGTCGAACTGGATGATCGAAGGTGACCCTGGATTTGATGTCTGGGCCATGGATGTTTCACGTTACGGTGACTGGGCGAGCCTCGCTTATACCAACAAGAAGGTCCAGGAGAATTATTCCCGACGTTTTTCCATCCGATTTCCCAATGAAGAACTGCCTGCAGGCCGTCCTTTACGTACCACACCGGTCTATGACCGGTTGCTGGAAGCCGGCGCGCAAATGGGAGAGGCATACGGACTGGAGCAGGCGTTATGGTTTGCACCGACAGGTGTTGTCGATGAATTTTCGTGGCGGAGATCGACCGACTTTGAGCACGTGGCGGGGGAGGTCAATGCTGTACGAGCCGCTGTGGGTATGATGGAAATATCGAGTTTTGCCAAGTATACAATCCGGGGATCGGGTGCTTCTGATTGGTTGGACCGCCTATTGACCTGCAGACTACCCGCGGAAGGCCGGATGACGCTTGCACCGATGTTGAATTACGCTGGTAAGCTGATTGGCGACTTTAGTCTGGCGAATTTGGGTGATGGCGAGTATTTCATAGCCGGTTCTGGTCTTGCTGAGAACTACCATATGCGTTGGTTTACACAGAATCTACCTGAAGACGGCAGCGTTGAGATCATTGCGCGCGGGGCTGGACTGGTCGGCCTATCCATCGCCGGCCCAAATTCTAGAGAATTACTTCAACGGATGGTAGACGATGATGTCAGTAATCAGGCCTTTCGGTTTTTGGATATCCGAAAATTGGATGTAGGTATGGCCCCTTGTCTAGTAGGCCGGGTCAGTTTTACCGGAGATTTGGGTTACGAGATGTGGATGGAACCTGAATTCCAGCGTTATGTATTCGATCTTATCCAAAGTCAGGGGAAGGATTTGGGTCTCCGCTTATTTGGTTCCCGGGCGCTGAATTCGTTACGGATAGAGAAAAACTTTGGCTCGTGGGCAAGGGAATACCGCCCGGTTTACGGCCCCTATGAGGCGGGTATGGACCGATTTATAGCACTCAAAAAAGACGTGGATTTTATTGGTAAGACTGGTGCGGCAGCTGAGAAAGAACAGGGTGGAAAGTTGCGGTTAAGGGTATTTGTTGTCGATGCTAAAGACGCTGACGCCATTGGTGATGAGCCGATCCGCTACGAGGGTGAGGTAAAAGGGTGGGTCACATCTGGAGGTTACGCGCACGCTTCGGGGGTATCGGTTGCGATGGGCTACGTAGCCAAAGAAATTGCTGATAAACAATATGGATGGTCGATCGATATATTGGGCGAAACCCTGCCTGCGACACCACAGACTGAGCCACTTTTTGATCCTTCAGCCGAACGTATGCGGGGTTAAACGCTAGTTCAATTTACTATTTGTCTTGCCTTAAATGTAGTTAGCGTAGAGGACTAGAATGACACTCAGTCAAAAAATCGACTCGGCCGTGTGGTATCGCGCTGACTGGGAACAGTGTGACGACTGGATTATTGAGCTGACTGATAAGGAAATCCGGGAACTAAAGGATGCCGTCAGTCGCAGCCAGGCGGTACCCATCGCGAATTTGTGTGCTGGTTCTTTCACTCTGCCAACGTTTGCTTCACGAATTCGCGAACTGCGGGACGAGCTTATCTACGGGCGCGGATTTGCTGTGTTACGCGGGCTGCCGGTCAACGAATGGGATCGTGAATTTTCAGCTCGCGCCTATTATGGGATCGGCTGTCATCTGGGCGTGCCCGTTTCACAGAATGCACAGGGCCATCTGCTCGGCCATGTTTATGATTTGGATCTCGATCCTATGGATCCCCTGAACCGGGTTTATCAAACCAACTATCGACAACTCTTTCACACCGACTCCACTGACATCGTTGGTCTGATGTGCCTTCAACCTGCGCGTAGGGGTGGTCAGAGTTCAATCTGTTCGTCATCGACGATTTATCATGAAATTGCCGAGCGCCGACCAGATCTCCTGAAAGTGCTCTGCCGGCAGTTTACTATAGACCGCAAAGGCGAGACTCCTGAAGGCGAGGAGGAAACCTATGAGATGGCTGTGTTTTATCCCGACGAGGAGCGGGTCACCTGTATTTACGCACGTGACTTTATTGATGCGGCACAACGTCATCCGCACATACCGCCATTAACTACAGAGCAAATGGATGCCTTGAATTTGGTGGATGAACTGGCATCAAGTGATGACTTGCGTCTGGATATTGATTTTCTGCCCGGCGATATACAATTTCTGCACAATCATCAGATACTTCATGCCCGGACCAGCTACGAAGACTGGCCCGAACCGGAACGAAGGAGACATCTTCTAAGGCTCTGGCTGTCAGTCGCGGATGGTCGTTCGTTGCCTGCTGATTTTGAAGCGCGTTACGGAAAGATCGAGCCGGGACAACCCCGTGGGGGCATCAGGGTGCCTGGAGCTACGTTGCAGGCACCTCTGGAGCCCTGATCAAACGTCGTTCGTTTTACCGACCGATTGCATAGGTATCTCGGCGCGGGTCAGCACCTGCACGAATTAGGCCGGTATCTGTATCCACAGTGATGGCGCCCATAACACCCATGTACATTGAATCCCAGTCTTCAGAGAGTATGACGTCGTGGCCAAGCTGTTTGAGTCGTTCAATCAACTCTGGGTCCAGACGACTTTCGAGGTTAAGTCGGCCTGGTAGGTATTCGTGCGGCCAGAAAGAATTTGGAAAATTCCATGTTGCAAATCGAGGTTGTTCGACGGCAACCTGTGGAGTCATCCCAAATTCGACGATATTCAGAAAAACCTGCACCATGGCTTGACATTGAGCATCTCCACCCGGGCAGCCAAAGGGCATGAAGAGCTTTCCATCTTTCAGCGCAATGGCCGGATTGGGCGTTAGTCGGGGTCGTTTCCACGGTTCTACGCTTGAAGCGTGAGTGGGGTCGAGCCAGCTTTGATACCCCCTGCATGAGAGACTGAAGCCAAGCTCGGGAATAATCGGGTTGGGTGTGTTCTGATCACTGGGCGTTGCTGAAAACGCGTTGCCCCATCTATCGACGGTACAGGTATAGCTGGTGTCGGTCTTTGCCCCAGAGTTGGGTTGTCCAGCGCCTAGAGGTGGAGTCGGGTAGTGAGGTTCAATTTCAGTGTTACCCGGCGGGGGCATCTCGCCAAAAGCTTTGTCAGGATCGATTTCTGCTCGACGGGTTTGGGTATAGGCTGAAGAGAGCAGAGTCGATATCGGCACATCGACAAAATCAGGGTCACCGAAATAATGTTCTCGATCAGAGAATGCCAGATTTAGTGCCTCAGAGATGAGGTGTATGTACGAAGCGCTGTTGTGGCCCATATCTTTGAGGCTGTCGTCGGCCAGCATCTGAAGCACTTGTGCGACGACAGGCCCCTGACACCATGGTCCGCAGGTATAAATGGAGTAATTTTTAAATTGCCCGCTCACTGGTGCTTCGTGCCCGACTGAAAAATCATTCAGGTCTTCGTAGCGAAGCAGGCCGCCTTCGGATTCGCTGAAGGCGGCAATTTCTCGGGCCAGCTCGCCCTTATAGAAATAATCTCGTGCTGCTCTTATCGCGGCCGAACGCCCACGGTCTCTGGCGCGATGCTCAACATCAATTAGCCGCTTAAACGTATCGGCCAATGCAGATTGTACGATCCGATCACCCACTTGCGGCAGGTGCCCCCCTGGCTGGAATATCTTGCTGTTGGCTTCCCAAACTGGACCCGTGGCGAATTGATTCACAATCTCGTTTTGGACCACTTCCGAAAGCGGGAAACCTTCTTCAGCTAATTCCAGTGCAGGAGTAATCACTTGTTCTATGCTGAGTGTGCCGTATCTTTCAAGCGCAGTGAGCCAGGCGTCAGGTGCCGACGGCACTACGGCTCGTAGAATGCCTAAGGGCAGGTCCCCACCGTGTTCCTGGTTGAAGTAATTGATTGATGCGCCGCGCGGCCAGCGACCTAGGCCACTGATAGTCACAATAGAATCGGTTTCGGCAAGATAGACCATGATGGGTGCTACGCCGCCAAAATTAGTGTTTTCAGGCAGGACCACGTTGATCGCAATACCAGCCGCGACACCGGCATCAATGGCGTTACCTCCTTCTTCAAGGATTCGGTAGCCTGCGGCCGTAGCTAGATTGTGCCCAGCGCAGACCATGTGCGTTGTGCCCATAATCGTCGGTCGGTGGGCTCGATAATCAGCCATAGAATAGCGTTAATTCGCAGGGTGTGATGACACGATAGTACCGCAACTTTCGTAGTGTTTCTTGTATCAAAGAAGATTGATTTAGCTTATCACGGGATCTTTATGGGAATACTCCCAAAAGCCGTTTCGACATGCTAAAGTGATTGTTATGGGAAGAGACTCTAGTCTATTCCCTAACAGGCAATAAACTACCTGAGTACCTAGAAATAAGTTCAGGTGCAAACTGCAAGATGAGGAGAAATTTATGGATCGTAGAAAATTTATAACCACGGCTGGCGTGGCGGGCACAGCGGCAGCTGCCGCAACCGTTGCCGCTCCGGCCATTGCTGCATCGTCAAGAGAAATGACCATCGTTTCGAGTTGGCCCCGGGATTTTCCAGGCCTTGGTATCAGTGCCCAGCGGTTGGCGGCACGAATCACAGAGGTGAGTGAAGGGCGGATCAACACCACCTATTTTGCCTCGGGTGAAAGGGTGGGTGGTTTTGATGTGTTTGATGAAGTCGCATCAGGTAATTCTCAAGCATTTATCTCTGCTGCTTATTATTGGAAAGGCAAGCATCCTGCGTTTGCTTACTTCTGTTCTGTACCCTTTGGTATGACCACAATTGAGTGGAACGCATGGATCAAGTTCAAGGGTGGCCAGGAGCTTTGGGATGAACTCAATAGTGATTACGGCCTGAAGTCGTTGCCCGCCGGTGCAACAGGCACTCAGATGGGTGGCTGGTTCAATAAGGAAATCAATTCGACCGATGACCTCAAAGGTCTGAAGATGCGTATCCCAGGTCTGGGTGGCGACGTGATGGCGCTGCTTGGAGCTTCACCGGTGTCCTTACCTGGTGGTCAGATTTATGAAAATCTGGTATCTGGTGCTATTGATGCCACCGAGTGGGTGGGCCCGTACAATGATTACTTCATGAAGTTCTATGAAGCAGCCAAGTACTACTACTATCCAGGGTTTCATGAGCCAGGTGGCGGCGTTGAAATGTGTTTCAACAAGTCATGGTGGAGTTCTCTCTCCGACTGGGAACGCGCTGTGATTACTGCATGTTGTATGGAAGAACACGCGGCGCAATATGAGGAATGCCAGGCTAACAACGGTGCTTATCTAGTCAAACTGGTTGAAGAACACGGCGTTGAACTCAAACAGTTTGGGGAAGATATTTATGAAGGTTTTGGTGAGGCTTCCGCGGAAATGTATGAGGGTGTCCGTGATCACAGTCCGTTAGCCAAGAAAATCAATGACCATTTCCAGGCGACACTTCGTGAGATCGGTGGTTGGCAGGCTAAAGCCGAAGCGGCATATGCTCCACTACGAAACCGCGTTCTTGGAATCGGTTAACTGATTTCGGAATAATTCAATTTGTTTGGGACGGGGCGCAGGCCCCGTCCCTTTTTCCTGCTGGGTGTCATGGTTGTAACCCAAGACTCAACTGCAAGTATCAGTAACGTAGCCACCTTCTGGGTCCGTGTATTCAGTTGGGCTATGCTGATGGTATTGGCTGTGTTTCTAGTTAACAATTATCTGGTAACGACAAAAGATTGGCCGGGCATTCTGCCTGTATTTCAAGATGGAACCGCCGGGGCTTTAGCCTGGGGTCAATTCACTGCGTACTTTATTGGTCTGGTAGTAGCGGTTGCTTATGTAGCATCCAGTCGGGATCAAACCCTGCGCGCGGATAGCGCACTGATCTCGGACGCGAATATATTTCTCATTCGAGCATTTTTCTGGGCCGTACTTTTGATCGGTGTGGTTGACATGGTGATTTCATTTCTGCGTGTTGAGGGCCTATTGACTGCAGTAGCTGGCGAAGAAATGACTAAAAAGTTAGGTCGACCAGAATTTCGTGGTACTTACGTGCATATGCCTCTGATGGCTGTGAGTGTGGTAATCGCAGCCTTAACCCGCACTTTAGGGTTTTTCTGGTTGACCCTGCTTATTGTTGTAGCCGAACTTGCGATTGTGATTACGCGATTTGTATTTTCTTATGAACAAGCCTTCATGGGTGATTTGGTTAGGTTTTGGTATGGTGCATTGTTCCTTTTTGCGAGTGCATATACGCTGTTGGAGGAGGGTCACGTACGAGTCGACGTTTTTTATACGAATTTCACGGCAAAGAAGAAAGGGCTTGTCAATGCGTTTGGATCGATTCTTCTTGGCCTGTCCTTTTCTTGGACGATCATATTAATTGGCATGGGCAGTAAGTCAGCGATGATCAACATGCCCCTCGCAAAATTTGAGGTCTCTCAGTCAGGCTATGGTCTCTATGTAAAGTATCTATTGGCAGGATTTCTTGCGGTCTTTGCCATCACAATGGCAATTCAATTTGTTAGCTACTTTCTTGCCGCTGTTGCCGATTATCGTGATGAACCTGGCAAACGCCAGCTCGAATCACTGCCTACAAACTAGGCTGAGCAACCACTGTGGAACTAATTTTTCTAGCATTGTTATTGATCTTGATGGCTTGGGCGCTGGGCTCGGGGTTTCCTGTTGCTTTTGCGTTGCCCGGGTCCGCTATCATAACGATTCTTGTAGCAGCTGCATTTGGTTACTTTCTCGCGGGTGATGCCAGTGCGTATTTTGCCCAGGGTGGGCCGCAAGAGTGGCTTACATCTGGTGTAACTAATCTTCGTGGGGTGTACTGGGAGGTTGAACGCGACACGCTGATTGCAATTCCACTATTCATTTTTATGGGTATCATGCTTCAGCGGTCCCGGATTGCTGAAGATTTATTGGTGACGATGGCGCAGTTGTTCGGTCCAGTGCCAGGCGGATTGGGAATATCGGTTGTATTTGTCGGTGCGTTGTTGGCCGCAACTACTGGCATTGTGGGCGCAACAGTAGTAGCCATGGGGCTCATCTCTCTGCCTGCTATGCTGAACAATAATTATTCCCGCCCTCTAGCGACGGGGACCATTGCAGCGTCAGGCACTCTGGGACAAATCATTCCACCCTCTATTGTTTTGATTATTCTTGCTGACCAACTAGCAAGTGCTACGGACCAAGCGGGCACTGGTCGCAAGACAATGTTTAAGGAGGCGACTGGCGAGTTGTCGATGCCATCAGAGTTTGGCGTGGCCTCAACCAGTGCCGGGGAGATGTTTTTGGGAGCGTTCGTGCCAGGCTTGGTGTTGGTGGCGCTCTATATGGTATTTATCTTAGTTTGGGCTCAAATACGACCAAAAGCCGCCCCGGCAGTTCGATACGGTGGCGATTTTGATTTCCAGTTTTTTATCAAAGTAGTTTTAATACTAGTGCCACCGCTAGGGCTTATTTTCCTCGTGTTAGGTTCCATCATATCTGGCATTGCGACGGTTAATCAGGCGGGTGCAATTGGTGCAGCAGGGGCACTGTTCATGGCGGGCTATCGTCTTAAAGCAGGGCAAAAAGGTGCCTACTGGCCAGCAATTCTAGGGCTGATTTCGTTACTAGTAATTTTTGTTCTCTTGTCTAATTTTGAGATTAACGTTAAGAATATTCGTGGAAGTCAGGATGCTCAGATCATTGCATTAGCTGCCGTTGCGACTGCTGGGCTACTTTACGCACTGTTTTGGAGTGCCTGGCGTGCCTATAGAGTAGACAATACCCTGCAGGGTGTGATGGTTGAGACGGCCAAAACCACGTCACTGGTATTCATCATCCTTCTTGGTGCCGCGATGTTGACTGCGGCGTTCAGGGCATTTGGTGGTGAGGACTTAGTACGCGATTTCTTGAACGGCATGCCTGGTGGATTCTGGGCCAAGTTCATCATCGTCATGGCGGTGATTTTTATTCTTGGGTTTTTTCTAGACTTCATTGAAATCGCTGTGGTCGTCGTTCCCATTATTGCTCCTATACTTTTGACCGATCCATCCGCCAATGTAACTGCGGTGTGGTTGGGTGTGATGATCGGCTTGAATGTCCAGACGTCATTTCTGACGCCACCGTTTGGATTTGCTTTGTTTTACTTGAGAGGCGTGGCACCCGCGATCGTAAAAACGATCGAGATGTATAAAGGTGTTATCGCGTTCATTATCCTACAGCTTGTTGCTATAGGCATTGTGGCAGCAAACCCTAGTTTGGTGAATTATCTGCCTAACCGAGTGTCGATGACCTCACCCACAGCGCCGCCACCTCGCAACCCAAAACTTCAATACTGTATCGAGGAATATGTCAAGGAAGAATTCGACCGTAAAGGCGCCACCATTCTGCAGGCGGTCGAGGCGGCACGCAGCCTTGATTTGAGTTATTTACCCAAGAAACTGTCGGAGACTGTTGGTAAGAGTTTCGACTATGCTGATAACGCAGTCCCTTCGCTCGATGAAGCATTTCGTGCAGAAGCAAATGTTGAGGATAACGCGGGTGCGTATCGTCCTATACATCGTAAGGTTCGCAGGATCGAAAACAATGCTCGTAAACTTAGCGAAGAAATAGACAAATTGGTTGTCGTCAACAAGCGACTAGATCCGAACGAAGATGCGGACCAGAAAAGCAAGTTAGATGCGCGGATCTCGATGCTTAAACAGGAGCAACAGGAATTAATTTCACAGATACCAACAGACTGGGTTCAGGTTCACAAAGAATTTGCAGTGCTGACTAAAGCAGAGCTAGCAGCGCGAAAAAAATATCGTCGGACTGTTGACAGTGCCTATTCTCCTGTGGCTGATCTAATCGAACTGATTGAAGCAACAAACGTATTTGCCGAGCTTGAACAAAATTTGACGGAGTTGCGTGATCAGGTTGTAAACGGCGCTAGCCCAGAGGATATGATTGATCCACTTAAGTCTCTTGCCAAGCAATTTGGGTCAATCAAAGGAGCCAGTAAAATCAAATCGCAAATCAGTAAAGCAAGACGTGCACTGAGCAAGAAAAAGCCAAAGATAGATAAAGCGATTACCCATCTAGATAATGCGACGGTGATATACAGCGAGCAGCGTCTTTGGAGGGAACGGGCCATGACCGAACTGTTGCCCGATATTAAGATATATGAGCAGGCTATTCGCGGCACAATCGGGTTGCGTCTACAGAAACGGCTAGAAAAGACCGAAGCGTTGAACGTTGCGGCCTGTACTTCTGGCCATCGTGATATTTCGCTTCATTTCTAGCTCCGACAATCAAAAACCTATGAATCGGTGTTCTGTGCGGGGCCTTCCGAAATTTCCTCGTTTATCGATGAATGATTGCGGCGATAGTTGCCTACCCCTTCCAGAGATTAGATGACGCTAAGTAGACTGAAATTGCGAGGTAGCGAATCCGAAACGCAGGGGTCCGGAAAGTGAGCCCTTCAGTCGGATTTATTGGATTAGGTGTGATGGGGCATCGGATGCTTTCGAATATGACCGCTCACGGTGGATTTACCATTGCGTCAGTCTGGGATCCTAGTCGGGTTGCCTGTGAATCAGTTAAGCAGGCTTATCCTGATGTTCGAATTTCTGAATCGGCTGAAGCTTTGGTCTTCGATGAGAAGGTTGAGGTGATCTATATCGCGAGTCCTCCCTCGTCCCACAGTCGGTATGCACTTTTAGCTGCCGAGGCGGGTAATGCAATCTATTGTGAAAAACCTTTGGGAGTAGACATCGGGTCGAGCCGCACCATGGTCGATGCGGTTGAAAAAGCAAGTGTGGTAAACGTTGTAAATTTCCCATTTGCTGACTCGCAGGCTGTTAACTTGATTCATTCGAAACTGTCGGAGGGCACAGTTGGTGACGTTACGGGCGTTGACGTTCGACTACATTTCACAAGTTGGCCGCGAGATTGGCAGAAGTCAGCTCGATGGTTGTCGCTCCGAGAACAAGGCGGCTTCATTCGAGAAGTGCTATCACATTATGTTTATCTGGTTGAAAGGCTATTTGGGTCAGTAAAGGTTCTCGATGCGTCTGTTCAGTTTCCTGATGATTTGTCACTGTGTGAAACTCATTTTATGGCGAGTCTGGATTGTGGTGGGCAACATATTTCCTTAGCAGGTGGTTCCGGAGGTGTTGGTCCTGATATTGTCGAATTCACGATTTGGGGTACAAAGACCTCGTTCTGCCTCTGGGACTGGAATAAATTGAAGTCGACTACTGGCAGTAGTTGGAGAGATGAATTGCAGGAGGTAGCTGATCCTCGGCAGGATGGTTACGGTCGAATGTTAGATAATTTTCGCAACGCCTTGGAAGGTAGAGAACACACCATGCCTTCTTTTCGAACCGCATTGTCAGTGCAGACTGTCATTGAATCGATCCTCGGTGGGTAGGTCAGACCAGGTGGTCTCTCTTAATGATCGAATAGCCTGTAGGTGCCAATTTCTCAGTTTGACCAGAGTAAACTTATACTTAGGGCCGGCTCGATGCGCTAGTAGTGAGGTAGGCAGTTCTGGAGAAAGTGTTGAGGCGTCGACAGACTAACAGATAAGGATCTAGATAATGGCATCAGCGACTCCAATTGAATCTTCCGCTCGGGCAGCTCCGGAGTCCATCGTGGGTCAAGCTCGGGTTGATTTGGCTGCCGCACTGCGATGGGCTGTGCGGCTAGGATTATCTGAAGGCGTGGATAACCATTTTTCAATGGCTGTCCCGGGCCCCAATGGAAAGGTTCAAGGTGACCGCTTTCTTATCAACCCTTACGGGTGGCACTGGTCCGAGATCACAGCCTCGTCATTGGTGTTGGCCGATGATAAAGGAAACGTGTTGGAAGGCAGCAATGACATTGAAGATTCCGCATTTTTTATACACAGCCGAGTTCATGTTCAGGTTCCCAGCGCAAGGGTTGTACTTCATAACCATATGCCTTACACCACTGCGCTGACCTTGCTTCAAGATGGTCGCCTAGAAATGTGCGAACAAAATGCGCTGCAGTTTGATGGACGAATTGCCTATGACGATGAATACAACGGACTCGCACTAGACAGTAATGAAGGTGACCGGATTGCCGGCAAGATGGGCGAGTCCAGTATTTTATTTATGGCTTGTCACGGTGTTATTGTCACCGGTGAATCTGTGGCGCGCGCATTTACGGATCTGTACTACCTGGAACGAGCGTCGATGTTTCAGGTTCTGGCACGATCTACAGGCGGTAACCTACGTCAGATTTCAGATTCAGTAAGGGAAGTGACGCGAGGGCAGATGAATAAAGAACTACCGTTGATTGGAGAACGTCACTTCAGTGCGCTACGGCGAATACTGGATCGGGAAGAACCCGACTACCGCAGTTGATCAAGGGTTTACCGGATGTCTGACTATCAGCACATTCGGGTCGAGCCAATTACTACTGCCTTAGGTGCATTAATCCATGAGGTAGATTGCAAGCGAGACCTGGCTAGTCAGGTGATTAAAGAAATCCGAAAAGCCTGGTTAGAGCATCTGGTGGTATTTTTTCCAGGACAAGATCTCGGACCAGGCGAGCAACTAGCATTCGCCAGAAGATTTGGCCTGCCTGTTAAGTACCCAATGATAGATGGGATGTCGGAGTATCCCGAGGTAGTACAGGTTGTCAAACTACCGCACGAGAAACATAATTTTGGTGGGATCTGGCATTCAGATACGACGTATCTAGACAACCCACCAATAGGCGCGTTGCTGTTTGCGCGAGAGGTGCCCGAGGTAGGTGGTGATACCTTATTTGCCAATATGTATTTGGCGTACGAGGCCTTGTCCAGTGGGTTAAAAAATATCCTGGACCGGCTGATTGTTATTCAAAGTTCTGGTAAGGCTGGTGCCTCGAGGAGTCGCGAGGACCGATTGTCTGATGGATCTGCGGTAGCAGAGCAGGCATTAGAAGCTGAACACCCAGCTGTGCGGATCCATCCCGAAACTGGTCGGAAAGTGCTGTTCGTGAATTATGGCCACTCGATCCGTTTCAAGAATATGACTGAGGCGGAAAGCAAACCTTTGCTTGAGTACCTGTTCGCCCACCAGACGCGGGCAGAATTCACTTGTCGGTTTCAATGGAGAGTGGGATCTATGGCCATGTGGGACAACCGGTGTACACAGCACAACCCGATCAATGACTATCACGGGTTCAAGCGAGTTATGCACCGGATCTCAATTAATTAGTGGGATACGGTCAAGCATCGGTCGTCCCGACGATTGCGATCGCTGTGGGACGATGTATCTCTAAATCCAGAATCTTATGATCTGATCCAAGGAAAAAAGTAGTCCTATATGAGTCGAAGAAAATTATTTTATGGCCATTACATCGTTGGAGCCAGTATGGTGACGCAGATGATGTACTTAGGCTTGTTTTTTACTTTTGGCGTGTTGTTTCCGGAATTCGAGAAAGAGTTTGGTTGGTCTAGAGCAAAAATATCGGGTGCTTCTTCGACCATGTTTATTGTTATGGGTGTCCTAGGCATTGCCATGGGCCGTGTGAATGATCAGATCGGACCCAGAATACTGCTGACAGTGTCAACGGTCGTTTTCGCATTAGGCTTTATCTTAATGTCTCGCATGACGGCTCTATGGCATCTTTATCTCTTTTATGGGTTGTTATGTGGTTTAGGTATTGCCGCCCACGATGTAGTGGTGCTGTCCACTGTGGCGCGTTGGTTTGCACGCGGTAGGGGTTTGATGTCCGGCCTGGTCAAGACGGGGGCAGGCATAGGACAACTCATTGTGCCGTTGGTCGCTTCGTTCTTGGTTATCAACTATGGGTGGAGGGAAGCTAGCTTGTGGGTGGGTATTGCTGCGTTGATCGTGATGGTAATTGCAGCACAGGTAGTGCGACGTGACCCGAAATCGTTGGGTCTTAGACCCTGGGGCGAAGATCGAACAGAAGATAGTAAGAAAGGCGTGACTCAAGAAGCTGGTCTGGATTTGAAACAAGCAATTCGGACCCGCCAGTTTTGGCTGATCTCTATGGCGAAACTTGCAGATTGGTACTGTCTGTTTACAGTCATTGTTCACATTGTTCCACATAGCATTGATCAGGGGCTCGAACCGGCGACATCAGCAGTAGTACTCTCAGTCATCGGCGGTTGCAGTATTCTTGGGCGACTGACATTGGGTGCAGGATTCGATTATCTGGGCGCGAAACGCTCCCTTTTAGTCGCTTTCGCGTTGTTGTTTCTCAGTGTCGTGTTTCTTCAGCTACTGTCGGATCCAAAGTGGTTGTTCGCATTCGCATTCGTTTACGGTATTGGCCATGGGGGTTTCTTCGCGATTGCATCACCAAGCGTTGCCGAGTACTTCGGCACACGGTCCCACGGGGTGATCTTTGGTATTGTCATGTTCGCAGGTTCTATCGGCGGTACGATTGGTCCATGGCTAAGCGGTTGGCTATATGACTCAACTGGCACTTATTACATCGCTTTCTTACTGGTGAGTGGCTTCAGTGTCTTCGGGTTTCTGATGGCTTTGGGTCTAAGGCCTATGACAGCTATCGGCGACCACCCGAGTCGGTCCGGTAATTGATGATGGCTCGCGCGTCTGCAATCCATCAAATTGAGCAATATTTCGATCAGAATCATTTTTTTTCTGATCTCAGTCGCAGGGTCAGTATTCCGACAGAGAGTCAGACTCCAGAACGGTCTCCGGAACTACACCGGTATCTGGAAGACGAGATCGCAGTGGAATTGGCTGACATGGGGTTCACATTCACAATCGAAAAGAATCCGGTCGCCGGAGGTGGTCCGGTGCTGATTGCCGATCGGGCAGAAGACTCTGCGTTTACCACAGTGTTGACCTACGGTCACGGCGATGTGGTCCGGGGATACGACGACCAGTGGCGATGCGATCTGAGCCCTTGGGTGTTGACGGAAGATGGCGATCGCTGGTTCGGCCGCGGGTCGGCGGACAATAAGGGTCAGCACACGATCAATCTTGCTTCGCTCAGATGTGTGTTAGCGTATCGTGGGTATCTGGGGTTCAACATCAAAGTATTGATCGAAACAGGGGAAGAAGTCGGGTCGATTGGGCTGCGCGACATCTGCGAGGCAAACAAAGATCGATTGTCTGCAGATGTCTTCATTGCGTCAGATGGGCCGCGTATTGCACCAGCGCGCCCGACTGTTTTTATGGGGTCAAGAGGTGCATTTAATTTCACTATGAGCGTCGATCTGCGTGAAGGAGGCCATCATTCGGGTAACTGGGGAGGTTTGTTAGCGAATCCTGGGATTATTCTGGCGCATGCAATCGCCGCGATTACGTCATCTACCGGTGAAATCAAAGTGCCACAGTGGCGTCTGGATGAGATTCCCACTTCGGTTCAGGAGGTGTTAGGCGAATTGACCATAGATCAGGACGAAAACAGTCCCGACATCGATCCACACTGGGGAGAGCCCGGGTTGACACCGCCCGAGCAGGTGTTTGGCTGGAATTCGTTTGAGGTACTCGCATTTGAAACGGGTAACCCACAAAACCCGGTGAATGCGATTCCTCCAAAAGCGTTCGCCCACTGCCAGGTGCGATTTGTGGTACCGACAGACCCGGTACAGTTACTACCCGCACTGCGGGAGTATTTGGACGACCAGGGGTTTAGCAACGTGGTGTTGGCAGCGGAAGGCGAGGCGGCACGAGCGACTCGACTGGAACCTGATCATCCCTGGGTGAAATGGGTGATCTCATCCATTGAGACCACCACTGGAAAGGAGGTTGCAGTAATCCCGAATTTAGGGGGTACATTGCCCAACGATGTATTCGCTGAGGGTCTAGGCTTACCAACAATCTGGGTGCCGCATTCCTATAGCGGCTGTTCCCAACACGCAGCTGACGAACATCTATTGGGTAGTGTCAGTCGCGAGGCCTTGCAGATCATGACTGGTCTCTGGTGGGACCTCGGTGAGATGGAAGTACCGGTCGGGCACTGAACCGCACAGTGATGTGCAGTCAACGGTTGAGCAACTCGCAGATCGCTTCGTAAGCCAAGTAGCTTGAATCCTTGTCAGTGGGGTCAAGTGCTTTTGGCCGGGAAGAAAACCGTGCGATAACCACGTCTGCGGCAGGATCGACATAGAGAAACTGCCCGAATACACCCAGGCCGGCGAAAACTCCGGTTGGAGAGATGTACCACTTGCTCCGATATCGCCAGTTCGGCATAAATTCTGCGAAGTTGCCCGCATTCCATACGGCCTGATCTCCATTTTGGCGAATATCCCTGAGCCACCAGTTCGGCACGATTGACTGACCATTGCCGAGGCCCATGTTCAGGCACATCTGTCCGAAACGACCAAAATCTCGTAGCGTCACACAGATACCGCCCGCGGAACGCGGTGCGCCCAAACGATCTACGTTGACGTAAGCATCGAATTCGGCACCCATAGGCCGCCAGATTTCTCTGCTAAACAGTTCTGCAAACGGGAGCCCGCTGGCGCGTTCAAGCACCCATCCCAGAAGGTCAGTGTTGGGAGAGACATAATGGAATGCGACTCCGTGGTCACCCTCTTTTGTTAAAGTGGGTAGAAATGATCGTAGATTGTCCGGGGCCCCTGGCTCGGTTAGCGGAATCCAGCCTGTTGCCATGCGGTAGCGCGCGAAGTCGTCAGTTTCATTCTCATAATCTTCGTTAAATAAGATACCGACCGACATATCCAGGAGATGTCGCACTGTAGCACTTTCATAAGCAGAGTTATTGACTTCAGGGATGTATTCTGCAATCGGCGAGTTGGGATCAAGGAAACCTCTATCAACTAAAATCCCGGTCAGGATCGCTGTCATTGATTTTGAAACCGAAAAAAGAATGTGTGGGGAATTTGGCAGCAGGCCTTGGTCATAATGCTCAAAAACGACGGCACCATTGTGTAAAATGATAAAGCCGTCTACGTTGTTGTCAACGAGAAATCTGCCCAGAGTAACTTCTTTACCCTGGATATCTTGAAATGGCAGGTCCGTTAGATTCCGGGGTGTTCGAGAGAGTTCCCACTGATTGTTCCGACTGGTATGGATCGGTGCTGTTGGTAGCAGTTGGCGAATGTTACGAAATGCCCAACTGCTAAAAGGTGATGTTCGCCAGTTCTCTTTTGTGACTTGGTTTTCTGGATTGGGAGGAAATCCCTGCATAAGTCCTGGCTGTGACATGGTGGCCCCTGAGTTCGTTTAAGGCAATAATTGGTTGTTAGTCGCACTCATAACCAGACACGCTGAGCGAGTGCAAA